>Ga0111539_10005587_pt1 | contig 16263 bp, 9 predicted proteins | sample RhiMethybrSRZTD1_FD_79667 | JGI IMG/M metagenome (GOLD analysis project Ga0111539, IMG submission 79667) | Populus rhizosphere microbial communities from Tennessee, USA - Rhizosphere MetaG P. TD hybrid SRZTD1 (version 2) (version 2) | ecosystem: Host-associated > Plants > Roots > Rhizosphere >... | reverse complement strand
TGGATGAATTCCACTACGACGTGGCCCACTCCGGCCAGAAGATCGTCGAAGAGCTCGTCCTCAACCTCGCACGGGCGCTCTACGAGAAGTACAAGCTTCCGAACCTCTGCATCGCCGGCGGCGTCGGTCTCAACTGCGTCGCCAACTGGAAGATCTACAAAGAGACGGGCTTCAAGAACATTTACGTCCAGCCGGCCGCGGGCGACTCCGGCGGCGCGATTGGGACCGCTTTCCATATCTACAACACGCTCCTCGGCAAGGAGCGCGTTTTCGAGATGAAGCATGCGTACTGGGGACCCGAGTACACGAACGACGAGATCCGCGCCGTGCTCGACGCCGGCGGGGCGGCGTACTCGGAGGTCTCGGATGATGAGCTCCTGACGGAGACGGCGCGCCGGCTCGAGGCGGGACAGGTGATCGGGTGGTTCCAGGGCCGGATGGAGTTCGGCCCTCGCGCGCTGGGCGCCCGCAGCATCCTCGCCGATGCGCGCAACCCCAAGGCGAAGGACGTCATCAACGCGAAAGTGAAGTTTCGGGAGTGGTTCAGGCCTTTCGCGCCCGCCGTGATTAAGGAGCGAGCGCACGAGTACTTCGACATGCCCGCGGGCATGGACCTGCCGTTCATGTTGATGGTCCCGCAGGTGCGCCCCCAGTACCATTCCGTCCTGCCAGCGATTACCCACGAGGACGGCACCGGACGCGTGCAGACACTCACGCCGGAGCTGAATGGCCGTTTCTACGACCTGGTGAAGCGCTTCGGAGAGCTCACCGGCGTACCGGTCGTCGTGAACACGAGTTTCAACGTGCGCGGCGAGCCCATCGTCCAGAGTCCCCAAGACGCGCACAGGACCTTCCTCAATACTGGCATCGACGCCCTCGTGATTGGAAACTTCATCGTGACCCAGAAGTCGGACAAGGTCGACTTCGAGCAGGGTATGAAACGAAGCATCGCGCTGGAAGGCATCGCTTCCGACTGAGCCTCCAACTGATGCCAGCCGCCTGCCCAGCCCCGTACCCGCCGCAGACCCCGTAGCAGGAGACCTCGCTCCATGGCCCAGCAGTCGCTCGTTCGTGAGTTCCTACTTTTCCTCAAAGAGGAGAAGAAGTGGTGGCTCATCCCGCTGATTTTCCTGCTCCTCGCCATCGGAGCGATCATCGTCTTCGGTCAGAGCTCGGTCCTCGCCCCGTTCATCTACCCGTTCTTCTGAGAGGCACTGCGCTCGCGCGGCGCGTCAGCGTCGGGCCGAACGCACGAGCAGGCTCTGGAAGTCGCTCCAGACGCGAGCTTCGTCGACGCGCGTGATCCAGGCGAGCTCGCCCTGCGCCGGGGACAGCTCGAAAGTTAAGTCCTCGCGCAGCCGCGGCCGGGGTCGCGTCTCGACATCGGCCCAGCCCAGCGCTGCCGCGATGGTGACGACGTCCCAGATGGGCCAGGCGGCCCTCCCGGTGTACTTCCTGCACAGCTCGTCTTCTTTCGCGACCCAGGCCTCGAACACGTCGCGCAGATAGACCCCGAGGCTCCCGCCGCCCTCGGTGATCCTGCGAGCGTCGCCTGCGTCGAGCGCGAGATCCCGCACGCAGACATCGGCCGCGCCGATCGTGAGAGGGACATTCGAGGCGAGAAGGATGCGGTACGCGAGCGGATCGTTCTTCACGTTCCACGGATCGCCACCGCGCGGCCATTGCTCGAACCCCATGGCGATGATCTGGATGCGGTCCGCGAGCGTGGGATCGCTGCGCAGCGCGTCAGCGACGTCGGTCGCGGCGCCGATGGAAAGGACGCTCAATCGGCGCGAGCGATCGAAGCCCCGGGCGGCCTCGAGGATCGCTTTGCCGCCCGGCCCCGGCTCCGCGCGCCCCGCCACCGGCACGAGAGGCGTTGAAGCGCCCGCGAGGAGGCGGGGCGGCTTCTTCGGCGGGCTGGCCTCACCGCCCTTCTCGTAGCGCTGGTAGAAGAAATCATTCTCTTCGTGGCGGGGCGGAGCGGTCAATGCCACTCGGCGCAGGACCTCGAGCGCAGCGGCGCGGGAAGATTCGCTCGCGGGCGCGGCGAGCGAGGGAGCGTGCGTGGTCACGACAGCCCGCAGGTCGACGCGGCCGGCCTGGTGAAGGAGGGCCAAATAGGCAAGGGCCCATTGGTCGTCGGTTTCGACTCCGATATCGGTCGTGAGGACGATGGCGGGTGGGGGGCTGCTCGCGCATCCGGAGAAGGCGATGCAGGTCAGAAGGCCGAGCGTTCCCTTGCGAATCTCACTCCTCACGAATCTCGATCGTGGCATCGACTTTCTCCACGGGGTAAGCGTGCTGGACGCCGGATGGCCATCGCACCTCGAGGCGCTCCACCGACGTGGCGGCTCCGAGGCCGAACGTGAGAGTTTCTTCCGAGCCGCTCAGGTACGACGAGCCCGTGCGGGCGAGTCGCGTCTGGGATCTCCCGCCGGCCCTGACGTCCACGCGCGCTCCCAACGCCCCTGTGTTGTTGCCTTTTCCCCGCAGCCGCACGCGAATGAAATGGTTGGCGCTCGCGGCCGCTCGATCGTTGCGCAGGAGCGCCGCCGGTCCACCGTTTGCCGTCACGAGCAAATCGAGGTCGCCGTCACCGTCCACGTCGCCCGCCGCGAGCCCGCGCCCGACGCGCGGGACGGTAAATTCGGACCCGACGACCGCGCTGGCGTCGGAGAAAGCCCCTCCGTCACGGCCCAAAAAAAGCTGGAGGCTCTGGGCGTACGTCTGGGTCCGGAACATGCGCTGGACGTCGGGCTCGATGTGGCCGTTCGCCAAAATGAGGTCGAGGCGGCCGTCCAAGTCGACGTCGAGAAACTCGAGACCGAACGTGAGCGGCGCGAAGGTGGCCTCGGCGAGGCCGGCACGCGCAGCCTCGGAGGCGAAGCTCGAGGTCTTCCCCAGCCAACGGTAGAGCGAGATCGGCTCGTCCGCGAAGTTCCCGATCGCGACGTAAGGCACGCCGTCGCCGTTGATGGCTTCGACATCGATCCCCATGCCCGCGCGCGCCCGTCCCGATTCGTCGTAGGCGATGCCGGCGGCGAGGCCGCGCTCTTCGAATCGCCCGCCGCCCAGGTTTGCGAGGAAGAAAGTCGGCCGCGTATCGTTCGACACGACGCACTCGAGCAGCCCGTCTCCTTCGAAATCCCAGAGCGCCGCCCCGAGCGCCTTGCCCTCAAGGGCGCCCAGGCCGGCCGCCTCCGTCCGTTCCTCGAACGTCCCGTTGCCGCGGTTCAGGTAGAGGCGGGGAGGGAGACCGCGGTACCTGTCCGGCGTCGTGAACGCTTTGCGCGATCCGTCGAGCGTGGTGAAGATCTCGAGCGCGGGTGTCCACTGCACGTAGCGGCCGACGAGCAGGTCCAAGTCGCCGTCGGCGTCGAAATCTGCCCACGCAGCCGCGGTGTACCACGAATTCGGATCGAGCTTTGCGCCCGCCGTCCTGCCGAACGTCGACACGGGCAGCTCGGCGGCCGCGGTTCCGTCGCGCAAGGAGCCGCGGTCGTTGACGAGGAGCAGCAGGCCTCCCACCGTCGTGATCAAGACGTCAGGGTCTTGGTCGCCGTCGAAGTCGGCGGGGAAGCAGCCCATGCCGTAAACCGCCACATTCGCTCCGGCCTGCTCGCCGGCGTCCACGAAAGTCCCGTCGCCCCGACCGAGATAGAGAGCGCAGGTGGGCTGGTTCTTCCCAGGAGGCTCATGGCCGGGCCACCATGTAGAGTTGACGAGGAAGATGTCGAGCTTGCCGTCGCCGTTCACGTCGAGGAAAGCAGCGCCGGAGCCCATCGTCTCGGGCAGGAGCTTTTCGCCGTACCCTCCCGTCTCGTGGACGAATTTCAGTCCGCTCGGACCCGTCACGTCGCGGAAAACGACGCCAGGGTCCGACTGGGTCGCCGTCCCGGCGGAGGCGGCCGGCTCAACCACGTGCTGCGAGCTCGGGACCGCCTGCGAGCCCCCGCGCTGCGGTTCGCTGTCGGGTGCGCGCGTGCAGGCGGGAAGCGTGAGCACCGCGGCCGCGACGTGGACGGCCCGACGGCAACTCATCAAGGCTCGCCGTCCTCTTCCGCCGCGACGTCGTGCTTGCGGAGATAGTAGCCGAAGTTCTTGGGGTCGATCCCGAGGAGCGCCGCGGCGTCGCGCTTTCTGCCGCCCGTGCGCCCGAGCGCCTCGGCGATGAGCTCGCGTTCGAGCGCTTCGACCCGCCTGCGGATGTGGAGATCAGCCTGCGCGGCGCTCTCGAGCAGCTGCGGCCGCGCGAGAATCCCTTGGATGAGCGGAGCATCGATCGGATCGCGCGGAGCGAGGATGCAGGCGCGCTCGACGACGTTCCTGAGCTCCCGAATGTTGCCGGGCCAGTCGTGGGATCGGAGCGCCTCCGCTGCGGCCTCGGTCAAACGGCTTGCGCCCGGTGGCCCGTTTTCCATCCCTCCGCCGCCCCCGACGCGACCTCTCCAGCGCTCCGCGAAATGGGCAGCGAGCATGGGGATGTCCTCGCGCCGGTCCCGCAGGGGCGGCACGTGGATGGGGAAAATATTGAGGCGGTAGTACAGGTCCTTGCGGAAGCTGCCCGCGCGGACGCCAGCGGCGAGGTCTTCGTTCGTGACGGCAATCACGCGGACGTCAGCGAGGCGCGTCCGGGGCTCGCCGATCACCTGATATTCCCCGGTCTCGAGGACGCGCAGCAGCTTGGCCTGCATCTCGAGCCTCAGCGTGCCGATCTCGTCGAGGACGAGAGTGCCCCCATCGGCTTCCGCGAAGCGCCCCCTCCGATCGGCGACCGCGGAAGTGAATGCGCCGCGGCGGTGGCCGAATAGCTCGCTCTCGAAGAGGCTCTCGGGGACGGCAGCGCAGTTGATCCGAACGAAGCTGCCGCGCGCGCGCGGGCTGAGCGTGTGGATTTCGCTGGCGATCAGCTCCTTGCCCGTACCGCTTTCGCCAGTGACGAGCACGGTGGCGTCCGTCGGCGCGACTTGGCGGATGAGCCGGCGCACCCCGTCAAGCGAGTTCGATCCTCCCACCAACTCGCTCGATCCGCGGAGGTCCTCGACCGCGCCCCGCAGATATTTCACTTCGGTGACGAGAGCGCGGTGGTCCAGCGCTCGCCGCACGAGCAGGACGAACTGCTCGGGGTCGACCGGCTTTTGGACGAAGTCGAAAGCTCCGAGCTTCATCGCACGCACGGCTTCGGCGACAGTTCCTACGCCCGTAAGGACGATCACGGGCGCCTCGACAGCCTGCTTGCGCGCCGCCTCGAGGAGGCCGAGCCCGTCCAGGTTCGACATACGCAGGTCCGTCACGACGAGGCTGACTTTTTCTGCCTCGAGGATCTCGAGAGCCTGCTCGGCGCTCGAAGCCGAGACGGTACTGAGGTTCTCGGATTCGAGCAAGTCCACGAGCGAGCTGCGGACAAACTCCTCGTCATCCACTACCAAAATACGCTGTTTCACGTCTCGATTTTCCTCGCGCTCGGCGAATGTGCGGTCGCTGCGTTACGGGGCTCTTCAGGCTTTCGACTCACCGGGGGAGTGGCCGATGCAGGAGGGGCCAGTGCGGCCGCCGGAAGGCGCAGTGTGAATCTTGCGCCGCCCTCCGCACGATTCTCCGCGACGATGCTGCCACCATGGGCGCGCAGGATGCCGTACGAGATCGAAAGCCCAAGGCCGGTGCCATCTCCCGTGGTGAAGAACGGATCGAAAATCCTCGGCAAGTCCTTCTCCGGAATGCCCGGACCGGAGTCCTCCACGGTGATTTCCGTTTCAGGGCCGCCTTGCGTCGAGGAGCTCGCGGCCGCGGTGATCGTGATCGAGCCGTTTCCCTGCATGGCCTTGCCCGCGTTCAAAAGCAAGTTGATGAAAACCTGCTCGAGACGGCGTCCATCGCCCGGCACGAGCCGCGGCTCGTCCAGTCCGCGCAGTTCGACCGTGACGCTTTTCATCTCCCGCGCGTAGCGGACCATGCGCAGCGCCTGCGCGGCGACAGTCGCGAGATCCGCCGTCCCCGATTCAACGCCCGGGCGGGAAAACGATGCAAGGTCGCGGACAATGTCGCGGATCCGGCGGAAGCCGTACCGCACCATCTCGAGGTAGCGTTTCCGCTTCTCTGGCTCTCCAGGCTCTTTCTCGAGCAGCGAGAGGTAGTTCTCGATGCCTTCGAGCGGGTTGTTGATCTCATGAGCGACACCCGCCGTCAGTAGGCCCAGGGATCCGAGCCGCTCCGAGAGCTGCACGCGCCGGTTCATCTCCTCTTCCTGCTTCCGGTAGCGGGCCGCCTCGCGCAGCTCCACTTCGCGGATGCTCATGCGGACGAGGAATGCGCCGGCGAGCGCCAAGGCAACCGTCACCGCGACGATCCACGCCACGGCCCAGATGTAATCGCTGCGGCGCGGGAGCGACGCTTTTCGTAGGGCCGCGTCGGGCACGACCGCGACGAACCTCCAGCAAGGGTTCTTGCCGTGCGCCGTCTGCGAAAGCAGGAGCCCCTCTTCGTACGTCGCGCGGTCCGAACCGCGCAAGATCTGATCGCCGGCGCCGGGAAAATCGCGCGATAAGCTGCCCGCGCCGGGATGCATCTTCTCAAGCGAACGGTCGGCGTGGGCGATGTAGGAGCCGTCGGCGTCGACGAGGCTTGCGAAGGCGCCGGGGAGCGGCGCAAAACCGCGAACCTCGTTCAAAATCGGAGCGGCGTAGACCGTCAGGATCGCGTAGCCGACGCGAGCCGGCCCCTCGTCCACGGGAGCGCCGAAGTGGACCACCTGCCGCTCGTCTTCGGGCACTTCCACGCGGCGGCTGTCCCGGGAAATTCCAGAGATCACTACCTCACCCGGCCGCGTGTCCCGCACGAGGGAGAGCAGACCGAAGTCGGGCTCGGGCTCGAGCAGATCGCGCGGGATGACTCCGACGCCTTTGCCGATGCGCTCGCACCGGAACCGCTCCCGGCCTTCGAGGTCGAGGATGCGGACGCGGTCGAGCCCGCGGAAAGAAACGAGGTAAGGGAGCACCTCGCTCGCCAGGGGAGGGCGGTCCGGGGGCGATGCCGGCAGCGCGGTCTGCCGAGGAGCGCTGAGGAGGCTCGCGACCGCCGGGATGCGAGCGATGTACGCCGCGTGCTCGCGGGCTTCCTCGAGGCGCCGCCGGATCTCGGCGGCTTCGACGCCGTGGCTACGCTCGACGCGCGCCAAGCTTTCCCATTCGGCCTCTTGCTGCGTCTTATCGAGGCGGTACAACCCCTGCGCGATCTCGAGGGCGATGAGCCCAACGAAGAGAATCGCCAGAGTGAGGTGACGAGGGGTCTTCAAGTCGAGGTCGTAAACTCCCATCATCCGCAAGCCGGGTACGGTCGACGGGAGGGTCTTTAGGCTCTGATTCGCCGAGGGGCCTGCTTCCGGCCGCAACCTGCCGCCGCAGGCTCCTGCGCGGCTGCGCCGGAGGGGTGAAAACGCTCGCGGACAGGATACCCCAGGGTACCACGGGAGCCACCTCAGCGCGGGAGGGCTGGCGTCCGGGGTCCAAAGTAGAGGGTTCCCTACCGCCCAAAGCCGATCGCCCCGGAGTAGCCTCTAAAAACGCCAAGACCCGTCGGAAAGGTAGCCAAGGGTGATTGGGGGAGGCTTCCGACGGGTCTTGTGCGGGTCTTCAGGTGTGTGGCAAGTGGTTTAGCACGTCACGTGCCGCAGACCCGATAGCGCATGCCGGGAAGTCTCAACGTGCGGTTTCACTTGGGTTTCGAGGAGCGGACACGGGAGTCTGATCGTGAAAACTCGGCGGCGCCAAGGCGGGCCCCGCGTAGAATCTCCGAGTCTCGCCATTCCTTCTCCGCTTCCTGGGAGGCCTGCATGACCGAGGATTTTCGCTCACCGCTGCAACTTCGGCGGCTGTTTCAGAGCCCCATCCTGGCTCCGGCCGGCTGCGAGGAGCCTCGCGGACCGAGGCCCGAATCGTCCACGTACGCCGCTTCGCGGCACTGCTTTCCGGTCGCGTTTCCGTTCCCGTTTCCGTTCGCGAGCGGCCCTTTCGTGATCGGCGCGCTCCTCCTGGCTGCGATCCTTCCCGCGGAGCACTTGCTGGCGGAAGAGGCTCCGGGCATCTCCGGCAAGGTCGACTTCGACGTGGCCCAAGGCGAGGTGCGCATCCCCTGCGCCTTCGCGCGCGCGACGCGTATCCTCGAGGTGTTTGCCTGCCACACCTCCGGCCCGACTCACGAAACGGTGCTCGCGTTCGAAGCCACGGGACCTGCCATCTACCGCGCGCTCGTCGCGGTCGGGTGCCGGCCATCCACGTTTTGGAACGCGACGTCTCCCGAGGATTTTCAGCGCAATCAGGGCGACCGCCTCATCGCCATCGTTCGCTGGAACACGAAGGAAGGTATCACGGAGAGAGCCGCCGAGGAGCTGCTGACGGATGGCGACACGGGTTTCCCGATGCTCGTCCGGGGATTCTCGTTCGGCGCTCGCGCCGCTTTCCACGTCGAAGCTCCCGGGCGCGGGCCTGTACCGGAAGCCGAGGAGCCTGAGGAGCCGATCGAGCCGGCCGACGCCGACCCTGCGGCAATCCAGAAAGCCAAAGAGCGTGCGGAGACCGCGAAGAGAAACGCAGCGGACGCGCGCGCGACGGGAGTCCCCGTGGGCGTTGAGATCTCGCTGGGGGCGCTTCTGCGCCAGACGCAGCCGCACACGCTCCTCTCGCACCCGACCGCCTCGAGGGCGCTGCAGCCGTGGGTCCTTCCCCCGTCTCTCGATCTGCGGGTCGTTTCGGGGCACCAGGAGCTAGCGGAAAACGAGACCCCGGCGACTCTCATCTTGCGCCGCGTGAAGAAGGAGACCGAGCTCGTGAGCTTCGCCCGGGCGGCAGCGGAACGGCGGGGCCTGCGCGAAGCCGGCCCGGTCTACGACAAGCTCGCTGGCATCGCAGCGGAGATTGACGGTCTGAAGACGAAATATGTGGAACTCGTGCAAGCGCTGCACGCGGCGCTCGACGCCGCCCAAAAGAACAGCGAAAGCCCAGATGCGAAAGCGGTGGGGGAGCGCGTCAAAGGAGAGCTCCTCCGCGGGCAGTGGCTCTGCGCCCGCATCGAGGAGCGCTACCTTGCGATGTACGCTCTCGAAGAGGGCTTCAAAGCCGACTGGATCGAGGCGCAAAAGGACATTCCGCCCGAGACAAAGGACGAGGCCGTGATGCTCGTGCGCGCAGGGTTTCGCTTCGAGCCTCTCCTGGCCGAGAAGCGCGTGGAACTCGCAGCGCTCGACCTGCCCGATGCGAAGCTTCCCGATGGCGAGAAAGCTCTCCGCCGGCGGCTGATCTCGCGGCAGATGGAGGCGCTCGAGTTGGAGCGCGGCGTCGAGCTCCTGCGCTCGAGCGTGACGGCGCTTACGGCGAAAGTGGCCTCGTCCAAGGACGATCCGTACGTCCAGCGGCTATGGCAGGAAGACCTCCTGCAGGCACGGAACGAGGCCCGCAAGACTGCGGCGCAGCTCGGTCTGGCCCGGTGCGACGTTCGGGAGCTCGATGCGACGATCCAGGGAGCGTGGGGAGCGCAGCGCGAGGTGGTGGAGAAGGAGCGCGCGAGCTTCCGCCAGGAGCTCGAGAAGACCGGGCTCCGCGATAAGCTCCTCGAAGTCCTGCGCGACTCACGCTGGAACGAAGGCGACCTCGAGTCGAACGACCCGCAGCGGAAAGCGGACGCCACGAAAAAGATTGAGCAGCTGCGAGCGGCCCGGAAAGAGCTCGAGGCTAGCCTCCGGAAGCTGGGAGAGGCCGTCGACTGAGCTCGGCCCCGAGCTCAGCCTGGCCCGGCGTCCTACTCGCGCCGGACCACCAAGCTCTGCCGGCTTTCCAGGCCGTTGCGGTCGCTCGAGACGACGGTGAAGAGGTTGATCCCCTTCTTGATGCTCACCGGCCTCTCGATTTTGAGCTTCTCTTTGCCGGCCGAATCCGCGAATAGGATCTTGTCCGGTGGCGCGTCGTGGTCGCCGACGGCGGCGGTCATCACCCACGCCTTGAACTCCGAGGCCTGCGGCGCGCGCACGACGGCCTCGAGCTGCAAGCTGTCTTTGCCCGTCAGGAGGACTTGCTTGTGCGTTTCGGGGTCGAGGAGTGACGCGGTGATCTCCGGCGGCGTGTAGGGCGCGTCGTTCACGAAGAGGGAAGCATCTCCCGTCTTCGCGGGCTCGGTCGCGGAAGCACGAGTGATGAGGAACTTCTTCGCAAGCGTCGCGTTCGAGTAGGAGTCCGCCACGGCGACCTCGAACTTGTACTGGTCCACGGGCTCGCCATCCCGCACCTCGAAAGCGAACTCGAACTCGGTCTCCGAGCCGGGCTTGAGCTCCGAGAAATCGAGGCGCCCTTTCTCGAGGAAGATCTGGCGGCCGGTCTCGTTGCGCAGGATCGCGATACCTTTGTGCGCCACGGCAGAGCCGCAGTTCTTGACCTTGAGCGTCAGGTGGACGTTCATCCCTTCTTTGAGCTCGCTCACCCGCTCTCCGGACTTTGCGTCGGTGAGGTGCGCGGAGTAAGCAAACGCAGGACGGCCGGCGTCGACCAGCTCCACTTGCAGCGATTGCGACAGGAGCACTTTATCCGCGGGCGCATCGTCCCCTGCGGGAAGGTCGCCCGTCGTGCTGACCTCCACAGTGAACAGGTCGTTGCGGGGGTAAGGGAAGTACGGCAAGCGTGCTTTCACGACGCGCTCGACCGTCTGGCCCGGCTCGACTTTGCCGAAGAGGAACTCATGGTCTTTGTAGATCACGAAGTCGGAGCGGCTGATGCCCTTCATCCGGTAGATCGGCTTTGTGCTTTTGTTCGTGAGCTTCGCAGTGACGACCATCTTGTTGACAGGCACCGGGTCGTCTTTCTCCTTCGAAGCCTCCTGCACGAACTCCTTTGCGACTGTGAGGTCCAGGTTGCTGGACTCGATCGGCAGCGTGCCACCCGAGGGATCAGCGCTCCAATCGATCCCTTTCTCTTTCAGGTGGAGGACGATCTCCTCGAACAGGTCGTGCCGTAGGGCCAGGATCTCGTCTTTCTTCTCCGACAGGATCACATCCGGCCGGAACGGCTTGTCCGCCACTTTCATGACGCGCAGTGCCATCTGGACGAGCTTGTCCTTCTCCGGGTCCAGGTCGCCTGACATGAAGCGATCGCTGTTCGATTCGGCGTCGGACGGCACGAAAAGATAGTTGAGCGTGTAGACGGGGCTTTCTTTCCGTGCGTAGCGCGAGACGAGGTGCTTCTCGTAGTTCCTCTCACTGGCAGCGCGCTCGTTCGGGAAGAGGTCGATCTCCCCGCCCTCTTCTACCTCGGCTTGCGCCAGGATCTGCGGCACGACGCCGTTCTCTTGGATCGAGATATTCCCCGGGATCAGGTACTCGCTGACAGTGATCTTCAGCTGAGCGTCGTTGGCGAGCTGGTGGAGCTGCTGCACCGAGCCTTTGCCGAAAGACCGCGTGCCGAGCACGATGGCGCGATTATTTTTTTGCAGCGCGCCGATGACGATCTCCGCGCCGGACGCGGAGCTTTCGTTCGAGAGGACGACGATGGGGTAGTCGGGCTCGATTCCGTCGCGCTGCGCCTTCTGCTTGAGGAGCTTGTCGCCACGGCTAGCCTGGATCACGATCTCGCCCGACTCGAGGAAGAGATCCGACATGTCGACAGCCTGCGTCAAGAGACCGCCCGAGTTGTTGCGGAGGTCGAGGATGAGCCCGGCGAGGGACTTGCCTCCGTTTTCCGCCTGCAAGCGGTCGAGATGCTGCCGGAGGCTCGGAGTCGTGTTTTTATCGAAATTGATCACCTGGACGTAGCCGACGCCGCCTTTCCACGGGCCAGTGCCGTCCTTGTTGAAATCGGGGATCAGCTTCGACTCCACGCTCTTGATCACCACTCTCGCCCGCTCGACCGAGATCGTGCGCGCGTCGAGCTTCTCCGGATCGTCCGGGGAGGCGCGCTTCACGGTCAGGCTGACATCCGAGCCGCACGCGCCCCGGATTTTGTCGACGGCTTCGGTGACCGTCATGTTGATCGTCGACTCGTCCCCGATCTTCGCGATCAGGTCGCCTTTGAGGAATCCGGCTTTCTGGGCCGGCGTGCCTTTCAAGACCTCGAGGACCTGGAGTTTTCCATCCCGGCTTCCCACGTACATGCCGACGCCGCAGATCTCGCCCTCAATGTGGACGGAGAAGTCTTTGAAATCCTCCGGACTGAAGACCAGCGTGTGCGGGTCGAGCCCGGCGAGGAATCCATTCGCCGCGGCGTAGCGCACCTCGTTGATAGGCGTCTCTCCGTGATAGTTTTCTTTCACGAAGACGAAGACTCGCTCGAGCATCTTCACCGCCGTCTCGAGGCTCGTCACCGTGCTGACGTTGAAGCTCTCGGCGTGACCGTCCACGTGGAGGACGAGGACGGGATTCTGGGGGTCAGAGTTCTCGACGTAGATTTCATCGACAGCGTTCTCCATGGCAGCGAACGCCTTTTCGATGAGATTCCTCGGGCTGATGCGATCGAGGTCCAGGTAATAGCGGTTGAGGTAATGCGAGAGATCCTGGAAGAGCGCGGGATAATCGGGATCCTTTTCCGCCCCGCCATCGCCGCCGGGAGACTTGTTGCCGAGAACGATGGAGAGCACCCCGCAGGCTGCCATGAGGAAAAGCCAGCCCTGCAAAAGCCCCCGCGTCGTCATGCCTGTGGCCGGACGGACGCCTTGGACCAGTTTCGCCATGGTCACTCCTTCAAATTCGAAATGCACAGATTAGAAGTGCCGTGAAGTCTACCACGGGCATCTCGACCTGCAAACGACGGCCGCCGCGATGCTTGCCGCAGTGATTTTGCGGCAGCGTGCACGGCGCGCGTCGCGTCAGCGCGTCAATCGCGCGCGCTCGCGGATCTCGATCAAGCGCTTCATGACGGTGTCCAGGCCAGTCCGCGCGCCGGCGACTCCGAAAGCATCGTGCAGGCTCCGATAAAGAGCGAAGAGCTCACCGTACACGCCGCGGGCGGTAGGATCCGGCTCGTGGACCGTTGGCTGGAGGCCCGTCATGGCGGCCTGGGCCTCCTCCACGCTGCTCCAGGCCCCGCTGACGACGGCGCCGAAGACGGCCGCTCCGAGCGCGCAAGTCTCCCGCGAGCGTGACAGCCTTATCGGCCGGCCGGTGGCGTCCGCCAGGATCTGGAGAAGGAGCGGGCTCCGCTCCGCGACGCCACCGGACGCCACGATGTCCTGCACGCGCACGCCGTGCTCCTCGAAACGCTCGAGAATCACGCGAGCGCCGAATGCAGCGGCTTCGAGGAGCGCTCGATAGACTTCGGCGGGTCGCGTTTGCAGAGTCTGTCCGACGAGGAGGCCCGTCAGGAGCGGATCGGCGAGCACGCTTCGATTGCCGTTGTTCCAGTCGAGCGCCACGAGTCCAGACTCGCCGGGCCGCAGCTTGGCGGCCTCATCGCTCAGCGAATCGTGGGAGATTCCCGAGCCGCGCGGGAAAAACCGGACGAACCAGCCGAACAGATCTCCGAGCGCGGACTGGCCCGCTTCGAGGCCCAGGTAGCCGGGCAGGATAGAATCGGCAGCGACGCCGCAGATGCCCGGAATCTCCGCGGGCAGGGGGGAGCTCGCCGGATGGACGAGCATGTCGCAGCCGCTCGTCCCGAGCACTTTGACGAGCCTCCCCGGCCGCACGCCCGCGCCGACGGCGCCGAGGTGCGCGTCAATCGCGGCTGCAGCGACCGGGACACCTGCCGGCAGGCCCCATCGCTCGGCCCACTCGCGGCGGAGCCCGCCCGCTGCCTGCGCCGAGGACAGAGTCGTTCGCGGCAGGCGGCCGCGGCACCAGCGCTCGAGGCGAGGATCCACCTCGGTGAGGAACTCCGCGTCCGGGAAGCCGCCCCACGCGTCGCTGAAGAGCGCTTTGTGGCCCGCCGCGCATCGGTTGCGCGGGAGCTCCGCCGGCGAGGCGGCCCCGGTGAGGATGCCAGCGATGTAATCGCCCTCTTCGACCCACCCGTCGGCCGCGGCGAGGACCGCCGGAGCCACGCGCAGGCCATGGAGGAGCTTCGAGAAGAACCACTCGCTCGAGTAGGCCCCGCCGCACTTCGCGAGGTACTGAGGGCGCCGCCGCCGTGCGACCTCGGTGATTTCCTGCGCTTCCGCGTGTGCGGTGTGGTCTTTCCAGAGCCATGCGTGCGCATCGAGATCGTCCGCGAAACGATCCTCGAGGACCAGCGGCCGCAGGCGCGCATCGACCGGAAGCGGCGTCGAGGCGGTGGCGTCAATTCCGATCCCGATCACGTTCGTGGGCTCGAAGTGGGCGTCCTGCCCGCGCGCCGATGCGATCGCGTCGCGCACGGCCGCTTCCATCGCCTCGCTCCAGTCGAGCGGGTGCTGCCGAGCGACGTTCGGATCGTCGGCGCGGCCCAGGATCCCCTGCTCACCGCGCCGGTAGGCGGCCGACCCCAGGCCGACCTCGCGTCCGGTCCGCACGTCTACGATGAGCGCCCGGGCGGAACTCGTTCCAAAGTCGAGGCCGAGGGCGTAGCTCGACACGCAACACCTCCTTCAAGCGGGACGGATGCGCAACGACCGGAGGACTTCGTCGAACGCCGGCGCGAGCGCCGCGCGGTCCGCCTCCGGGACGTGATAGAAAATCTCGAGCGTCCCCTGCTCGACGCCTCGCGGCACGCGGATCCAGACCCGGCGGGTCGGCAGTTGTTTTTCCCCGGCGGGCGGGATGGGCTTCCCGAGGCCCGTGGGGGATAGGTTTCGCCCCGTGCCCTGGCCCGTGACCTCGAAGCGAATGCCGGCCTCACCACCGACCTGCACCAGCTCCTCGCTCTGGATCTTCATCTCGGGGAGGTTGAGGAAGAGATACCGTGTCTGCGCCAGGAGCTCTTTCGGCTGCGTGCGCGGCAAGTACCCGCTGCGGAGAATGACGAGGCTTCCGCGGGCGCTCGGGGCGGGGACCTCGTAGGCCTCGAGGACCTCGCCCGGGAGGAGGGGAACGGACGCGCCCGAGATCGGCTGCCAGCCCTGCGGCGTGGCGAGTGAATAGCTGAGCTGCTCGCGAGGCGCCTTGCCGCAGCCAACGACAGCCGCGAGGACGGTGAGCCCCGCGGCGCACCGGCAGAGACGCGGCCGGCGGACGCATGCCAGCAGGCAGCCCCGAGTCACGGCTGCTTCACCTCGAGGAGAGTCCCCGCCGGGACTTCTCCGACGTCTTGCGCGGCGGACTGACCCGGCCAAAAGACCTTGACCGCCTCGGCTTTCGTGCCGCTGCCGAGCCCGATCGTGATCACTTGTTCACACTGGCTCAGGTAACTGCGTCCGCTCGACAATTGGAACCGGCGCTCCTCGCCTCCGACGCGGGCGCTCACGCGCGCCCCGAACGCGTTCGTGTTGCCGGGCTTCCCCACGAGCTTCAAGCGGACCCAGTGGTTCCGATTGCCTCCGTCGTTGCGGAAGAGCCTCGCGGCGCCGCCGTTCGGCACGAGGACGACGTCGAGGTCGCCGTCCCCATCGAAATCCGCGTACGCGCAGCCGCGCCCAACGACGGGACGGAAGACGTCCGGACCCACTTTCTCCGGGCCCATCGCCTCGTAGCGGCGTGGCGCGCTGGGACCCGCGTTCCAGAAAATCTGCACGGGCTGGCGGTAGGTCTGCTCGGCCTGCACTTTCTCGATCTCGACCTCGAGGTGTCCGTTCGCCTCGAAGATGTCGAGCCGGCCGTCGAGGTCGAGGTCGAAAAAGAAGACCCCAAACTTCATGTATTTCCGGCTCGGGTTGCCGATGCCTTCCGCCGTAGCGTCGTCGGAGAACGGGATCAAGCCGGGGCGGTCGCTCCGGTACAGCGCGGTGATCTCGTTCGAGAAGTTACCGACCACGATGGCTTTGGCGCCGCCGTCTCCGGTCTCGGACCAGTCGATACCCATCGCGCCGCGGGTCCGGCCCGCCTCATCGAAAGCGAACCCCGAGAGGATGCCGATCTCCTCGAACGTGCCATCCTTGCGATTCCGAAAGAGGAAGTTCTGGACCGTGTCGTTCGCGACGGCGACGTCGCACCAGCCGTCGTCGTCCATGTCAAATGTCCCGACGCCAAGCCCCTTGCCCATCGGCTGGCCCGTCAACGGACTGCGGACTTGCACGCCCGCTTTGGCGGAGACGTCCTCGAAGCGGCCGCCGCCCGCGTTCCTGAGCAGCCTGCAGAAAGTACCGGCGAAGTTCTGCGGCGGGCCGTACGCGCGTTCGAGGCCTGTAATCTGAAATGCCTGGGCGAGGTCGGCCTCGGGC
>Ga0111539_10005584_pt1 | contig 16267 bp, 17 predicted proteins | sample RhiMethybrSRZTD1_FD_79667 | JGI IMG/M metagenome (GOLD analysis project Ga0111539, IMG submission 79667) | Populus rhizosphere microbial communities from Tennessee, USA - Rhizosphere MetaG P. TD hybrid SRZTD1 (version 2) (version 2) | ecosystem: Host-associated > Plants > Roots > Rhizosphere >... | reverse complement strand
GGCCACGGCGTGGTCGGCTTCGGCATCGGCAAGGCGAAGGAAGTGCCGTCGGCGATCAAGAAGGGGATCGAGGCGGCGAAGAAGAACCTGATCCGCGTGCCGATGGCCGGCACGACGATCCCGCACCGCATCGTCGGCAATTTCGGCGCCGGCAGCGTGCTGCTGAAGCCGGCGCCCGACGGCACCGGCATCATCGCCGGCGGCGCGGTGCGCGCGGTGGTCGAGGCGGCGGGCATCGCCAACATCGTCACCAAGTCGCTCGGCTCGGCCAACGCGCACAACGTGGTGCGGGCGACGGTCGCGGGTCTCGACGGCCTGAAGGATCCGGGGGCGATCGCGCGGCTGCGCGGCAAGGACCTGAACGAGCTCACCGGCGCCGGCGCGGCCACGGGAACGGGGGCGTAGCGATGGCCAACCACCGCACCGACTCGAAAGGCGGCACCGTCAAGGTGACGCTGCTCAAGAGCCCGATCGGGTTCAAGCACAATCAGGGCACGGTGCTGAAGAGCCTCGGGCTGCGCCGGATCCGGCACACCTTGGAGCTGAAGGACACGCCGGCGACGCGCGGCATGATTCACAAGGTTCGGCACCTCGTCGAGGTATCGGAGTAGTTATGGGTCTCAACAACCTTCGTCCCCCGAAGGGGATGAAGCACGCCAAGAAGCGGATCGGCCGCGGCCAGGGCTCGGGCAACGGCAAGACCGCCGGCCGCGGCCACAAGGGCGCGAAATCGCGATCGGGCTTCAAGTTCAAGCGCGGCTTCGAGGGCGGCCAGATGCCGTTGCACCGGCGGGTGCCCAAGCGCGGCTTCCACAACCCGTTCCGGGTCGAGTACGAGGTCGTCAACCTCGACACGCTGGGTGCGCGGTTCGATGCCGGCACCGTGGTCACGGCGGAACTGCTCGCCGAGCACCGGCTCGTCAGCGGCGCGAGCGCGCGGCTGAAGGTCCTCGGGCGCGGCGAGATCGACAAGGCGCTGACCGTGCGCGCGCACCGGTTCAGCGGAAAGGCCGCGGAGAAAATCGCGGCGGCGGGCGGCGCAACGGAGCAACTGCCGTGAACGACAGCCTGAAGAACATCTTCACCGTCTCGGATCTGCGCAACCGCGTGCTGTTCACGCTGGGCCTGCTCGCGGTCTACCGCGTCGGCCACCACATCACGGTGCCGGGCGTGAACCTGGGCGCGCTCGACGAGCTCGCGCGCCAGATGCAGAACAGCATGTTCGGCCTCTACGACATGTTCTCGGGCGGCAACCTGTCGAAGGTGACGATCTTCGCGCTCGGCATCATGCCGTACATCAGCGCCTCGATCATCCTGCAGCTGCTGACCGTGGTCTGGCCCTACCTCGAGAAGCTGTCGAAGGAAGGGGAGCTGGGGCGGCGCAAGATCACCCAGTACACCCGCTACGGCACGATCGTCCTGAGCGTCGTCCAGTCGCTCGGCATCGCCGTGTTCCTCGAGCGCCAGACCAACATCGCCGGCGGCCTGCCGCTGGTCTACAACCCGGGGCTCGCGTTCCGGTTGATGACGGTGCTGACGCTGACCACCGGCTCGTGCTTCATCATGTGGCTCGGCGAGCAGATCACCGAGCGCGGCATCGGCAACGGCATGTCGCTGATCATCTACGCCGGCATCGTCGTCGGCCTGCCGCGCGCCGTGCTGCAGACCATCGATCAGATGCGGACCGGGCAGATCGGCCTGATCCAGATCCTGTTCCTGATCGTGTTCATGGTGCTGGTGATCGCCGCGATCATCTTCGTCGAGCGCGGCCACCGGCGGGTCACGGTCCAGTATGCGAAGCGGGTGGTCGGCCGGCGGATGTACGGCGGCTCGAGCACGCACATCCCGCTGAAGGTGAACACCGGCGGCGTCATCCCGGTGATCTTCTCGTCGTCGATCCTCGCCTTTCCGGCGACGATCGCGCAGGCGTTCCCGGGCCGGTATGCCGACGCGGTGTCGCAGCAGCTCGGCTTCGGCATGCCGCTCTACAACCTGCTCTACGTGGTCGGGATCATCTTCTTCGCCTACTTCTACACGGCGATCATCTTCAACCCGGATGATGTCGCCGAGAACATGCGGAAGTACGGCGGGTTCGTGCCCGGCATCCGCCCCGGCAAGCGGACGGCGGAGTACATCGACACCATCCTGACCCGGATCACGCTGGCGGGGGCGATCTACCTGGCGATCATCGCCATCATCCCCAACTTCCTGATCAGCGGCTTCCGGGTGGCGCCGATTCCGTTCATCGGCGAGCGCCTCGACGCGGCGCTGCCGAAGTTCATCACCCAGGGCTTGAACGTGCCGTTCTTCTTCGGCGGCACCTCGCTCCTGATCGTCGTCGGCGTGGCGATGGATACCGTGCAGCAGGTCGAGTCGCAGCTGATCATGCGGCACTACGACGGCTTCATGAAGAAGACGCGGATTCGCGGGCGGCGGGCGTAGAGCGGTCGCACGATCGGGGGACCGAGGACCATTGATGGCGCTGAACCTGCTCATGCTCGGTCCGCCGGGGGCGGGAAAAGGGACGCAGTCGGAGCGCTTCGCGCGAACGCGGGGGATTCCGAAGATCTCGACCGGCGACATCCTGCGCGAGGCGGTGCACGAGGGCACCGACGTCGGGCGGCGCGCCAAGGCGATCATGGACCGGGGCGAGCTGGTCAGCGATGAGGTGATGATCGGGATCGTCCGCGAGCGCCTCGAGCGCGCCGACGCCAGGGGCGGCTTCGTGCTCGACGGGTTTCCGCGAACGGTGGCGCAGGCCTCGGCGCTCGACCGGATCATGGACGGCCGCGATCCGCTGATCGTCGTCGACATCGTCGTGCCGGAGGAGGAGCTGGTGCGGCGCCTCGGCGGCCGGCTGATCTGCGAGAACTGCGGCGCCAACGCGCCGATGGCCGCGACCGCCACGGCGCCGTGCCTCAAGTGCGGCGGCCGTCTGGTGCAGCGCGCCGACGACGACCAGGCGGTGGTGCTCGAGCGGTTGAAGGTCTACCACCGGATGTCGGAGCCGCTGGTCGAGTACTACAAGATCCGGCCGACCTTCCGCTCGATCGACGGCGCGCAGGCGCCGGATCGGGTGGCGGCGGATCTGGTGGCGGCGATCGAGGCGGCCGGCAGCGGGGCGCTGCGACAGGGAGTGAAAGGGTGATCGTCTGCCGATCGACAGCCGAGCTCGAGCGGATGCGCGCCGCCGGACGGCTGGTCGGCGAGATCCTCACCGAGCTGACCGCGCGCGTGTCGCCGGGCGTGACCACGGCGGAGCTCGACGAGATCGCCGAGACGCGCATCCGCGAGGCCGGGGCGACGCCGGCGTTCAAGGGCTACCACGGCTACCCGGCGACGATTTGCGCGTCGATCAACGAGGAAGTGATCCACGGCATCCCGAGCGGCAAGCGGGTGCTGAACGAGGGCGACGTGATCTCGATCGACGTCGGCGCCTCGCTCGACGGCTACTTCGGCGACAGCGCGGTCACCCTCGCGGTCGGCCGGGTCACCGAGGAGGCGGCAACGCTGCTGCGGGTGACCGAGGAAGCGCTCTACAAGGCGATCGAGTGCGTGCGGCCGGGCGGACGCATCTCGGACGTCGGCCACGCGGTGCAGCGCCACGTCGAGGCCTACGGCTTCTCGGTGGTGCGCGAGTTCGTCGGCCACGGCATCGGCCAGCGGATGCACGAGGAGCCGCAGGTGCCCAATTACGGCGAGCCGGGGCGCGGCCCGCGGCTGGCCGAGGGCATGGTGCTGGCGATCGAGCCGATGGTGAACGCCGGCAAGCCGGCGGTGAAGGTGCTCGGCGACGGCTGGACGGCGGTGACCAGGGACGGCAGCCTGTCGGCGCACTTCGAGCACACGGTGGCGGTGACGGCGAACGGGCCATGGATTCTGACGGCGAGAGAAGTGCCGGTCGCGGCTCGTCGATAGAAGGAACGGTCACCGAGATCCTCCCGAGCGCGCTCTACAAGGTGCGGCTCGAGCAGGGGACGATGGTGACGGCGCACATCGCCGATCGGATGGATCGCAACTTCGTGCGCATCCTGGTCGGCGATCGGGTACGGCTGGAATTATCGCCGGCTGATTTCAAGCGCGGCCGGATCGTCGAGAAGATGTCGGCATAGGGTGAACCATATGAAGGTCAGGGCATCGGTCAGGCGGATTTGCGACAAGTGCAAGGTGGTGCGACGCCGCGGCGTGGTCCGCGTGATCTGCCCCAACCAGAAACACAAGCAGCGGCAGGGATAGAACTATGGCGCGAATTGCAGGCGTTGATCTCCCGCGGACCAAGCGGGTCGAGGTCGGGCTCACCTACATCTACGGCATCGGCCGGGTGAGGTCGAACACCATTCTGAAGGACGCCGGCGTCAGCCCGGACCTCAGGGTGAAGGATCTCTCCGAGGACGACGTCCGCAAGATCAGCAAGGTGATCGAGGACCAGGGCGGCGTCGAGGGCGATCTCCGCAAGGAGATCTCGATGAACATCAAGCGGCTGATGGAGATCGGCTGCTACCGCGGGCTGCGCCACCGCCGCGCGCTGCCGGTGCGCGGCCAGCGGACCAAGACCAACGCCCGGACGCGGAAGGGTCCGCGCAAGGGCGCGATTGCGAAGAAGAAGGTTATCTGATGGCGAAGAGTGAACCGGCGGCCGACGGCGCGGCGCTTCCCGAAAAGGAAAAGAAAGAGCCGGCGGGGAAGCGCAAGAAGACCTTCAAGAAGCGGGGCGAGAAGCGCATCGTCCACCACGGGCTGGCGCACATCCACGCCTCGTTCAACAACACCACGGTGACGATTACCGACACCGAGGGGAACGTGGTGGCGTGGTCGAGCGCCGGCGGCATCGGCTTCAAGGGCTCGCGCAAGGGGACGCCGTTCGCGGCGACGCAGGCGGCGCTCAACGCCGGCAACGTCGCCAAGACGGTCGGCATGCGCTCGCTCGACGTCCGCGTCAAGGGGCCGGGCTCGGGCCGCGAGTCGGCGATTCGCGCGCTGCAGACGGTCGGCCTGGAAGTGAAGTCGATCCGGGACGTCACGCCGATCCCTCACAACGGCTGCCGTCCACCGAAGCGTCGACGCGTGTGATTTGGGATGTGGTGAATTGGTGAATTGGAGAGTTCGCCAACTTCTGTGAAAGGCTTTTGATGGCTCGTTATATCGGACCGGTTTGCCGTCTGTGCCGCCGCGAGGCGATGAAGCTGTTCCTCAAGGGGGAGCGCTGCTACACCGAGAAGTGCGCGATCGAGAAGCGCAACTTCCCGCCGGGGCAGCACGGCAAGACGCGCAAGGCGAAGCTGGCCGGCTACGGCCTGCAGCTGCGCGAGAAGCAGAAGGTGAAGCGCATCTACGGCGTCCTCGAGGACCAGTTCCGCGGCTACTTCGAGGCGGCCGAGCGGGCGCGCGGCATCACCGGCGTCACCCTGCTGCAGCTGCTCGAGCGGCGCCTCGACAACGTCATCTACCGCCTCGGCCTCGCCACCTCGCGGCCGCAGGCGCGGCAGCTGGTGCGGCACGGGCACTTCCTGGTCAACGGCAAGAAGGTCGACATCCCGTCGTTCTCGGTCAAGGAAGGCGACGTCGTCACCGTGCTCGGGCGGACGCAGAAGAACCCGACCATCGAGCACGCGATCGAAGAGGTGAAAGGGCGCGGCATCCCCGAATGGCTGTCGTTCGATGCCAGCACCTTCACCGGGCGCGTCAACTCGATGCCGACGCGCGAGCAGATCAACCTGCCGGTGCAGGAACAACTGATCGTCGAGCTGTATTCGAAGTAAGTCGGAGAAGAAGAACGAAGTAAGTTTGAAGTTCGAAGTTACCCGACTTCGAACTTCGTACTTCGAACTTTCGTAAGCCGTCGGCCCGCAGCCTTACACAGACCTGCGGCGGGAGGCCGGCGGTCACTTGCAGGTCTGGAGGCCCGTCTGCGGGCCCGTTGGCGAAAGGGAACAAGCGATGCTCTGGAAAGGTTTTCAGCGCCCGAAGCGCCTGGAGTTCGAACGCGAAACGCTCACCGACCGGTTCGGCCGGTTCTACGCCCAGCCGTTCGAGCGCGGCTTCGGCACCACCATCGGCAACGCCCTGCGGCGGGTTCTCCTGTCGTCGATTGAAGGCGCGGCGATCACCGCGGTCAAGATCGAGGGCGTGCTGCACGAGTTCTCGCCCATCCCCGGCGTGGTCGAGGACGCCACCGACATCATCCTCAACCTGAAGCAGATTCCGCTGAAGCTGCACACCGACCAGGTGAAGACGCTGACCGTCAAGGTCGACAAGGCCGGCGAGGTGCGCGGCCGCGACATCCAGGCCGACGGCGACGTCGAGATCCTCGAGCCGGACGCGCACATCGCCACCGTCTCCGAGCACGGCAAGCTGCACATGGAGATGCGGATGAAGCGCGGCCGCGGCTACGTCTCGGCCGACAAGAACTTCGACGAGGACCTCGGCATCGGCTGGATCCCGATCGACTCGGTGCACTCGCCGGTCAAGAAGGTGAACTACCTGGTCGAGGCGGCGCGCCTCGGGCAGACCACCGACTACGACAAGCTGACGGTCGACGTCTGGACCAACGGCTCGATCAACCCGCGCGACGCGATCTCGCTGGCGTCGAAGCTGGTGCGCGATCACCTGAACATCTTCATCAACCTCGAAGAGGGGGCGGAGGCGCAGGCCGAGGCCGCGGCCGACCTGCCGCGCGCCGGCGCCAGCAACGAGAATCTCGACAAGTCGGTCGAGGAGCTGGAGCTCTCGGTGCGGTCGTACAACTGCCTGAAGAACGCCAACATCCGCACCATCCGCGAGCTGGTCGCCAAGACCGAAGCAGAGATGCTGAAGACCAAGAACTTCGGGCGCAAGAGCCTGAACGAGATCAAGGAAATCCTCCACACGATGGGGCTGAGCCTCGGCATGCGCGTCGATCAGCCCACGGCAGCAGGACAGGACTGAGGAGAGGGCTGGCAGGGCGGGTGGGGCAGGAAGGGCGGGTGGGTCGTAACTCCCACCGACCGGTGCCAGCCCCGTCAGTCGGCCCCGATAAAGAGCCATGAGACACCGAGTTGCTCACAGAAAACTGGGTCGCGTCACGGAGCATCGCATCTCGATGCTTCGTAATCAGGCGACCGCGCTCCTGCGCCACGAACATCTGACGACGACGGTGCCGCGGGCGAAGGAGCTGCGGCCGTTCGTCGAGCGTCTGATCACGGTTGCCAAGCGCGGGCTCGCGGCCGGCGAATCCAACGGCCGCGTGCTGACCGCGCGGCGGCTGGTGATGCAGGACCTGCAGGACCGCGAGGTGGTCAGCAAGCTGTTCGACACCATCGCCCCGCGCTTCGCCGCGCGGCCGGGCGGCTACACGCGCCTGCTGCGCATCGGCTTCCGCAAGGGCGACAGCGCCCCGGTCGCGCAGGTCGAGCTCGTCGGCAGCGAGTTCGATCCGAAGAAGCACGCCGAGGCCGAGGAAAAGGCGGCCGAGAAGCCCAAGACCAAGGGCGTCGGCGGCCGGCTGCGCGCGGCGGCCGAGCGGCTGCGCGGCAAGAAGGACGAGGCCGAGGCGCCGGCCGGCGCCGGCAAGAAGGCGTCGAAGCCCGCCAAGGGCGTGCAGCGGAAATCGACCACGCCTCGGAAGGCCGGCGGCAGCTAGGGATTAGGGATTAGTCGCGATTAAGGACGGGATCAGATGTGGCCCCGCTGCGTCGAACAGGCGCAGCGGGGTTTTGTTTTTGCAGCGAGGTTGCTTCATGAAACTGAAAATGAAGAGCCTCAAGGATCAGGTCATCGTCATCACCGGCGCCTCGAGCGGCATCGGCTTGACGACCGCGGAGATGGCCGCCGGGCGCGGCGCTGCGGTTGTGCTCGCGGCGCGGTCTGAAGCCGAGCTGTCGGATGCGGTGGCGCGCATCCGCGCCAAAGGCGGGCGGGCGACGGCGGTCGCGGCCGACGTCGCCGACGAGCGCGAGGTGAACCAGATCGCGCGCAGCGCAATCGTCGAGTTCGGCCGTATCGACACCTGGGTGAACAACGCCGGCATCGGCATGTACGGGCGCCTCATCGACCAGCCGATGGCCGACAAGCGCAAGCTGTTCGAAATCAATTTCTGGGGTGTCGTCAACGGCTGCCGGGTGGCGGTCGAGCACATGCGGACGCGCGGCGGCACGATCATCAACGTCGGCAGCGAGGTGTCGGACCGGGCGGTGCCGCTGCTCGGCATCTACAGCGCCTCGAAGCACGCGGTGCGCGCCTACAGCGACACGCTGCGGATGGAGCTCGAGCACGACGGCATCCCGATCTGGGTGAGCCTGGTGAAGCCCGGCCCGATCGACACGCCGTTCCCGCAGCACGCCGCCAACTACATGGACCGCGAGCCGAAGCACGCGCCGCCGGTCTACCCGCCGGAAGAGGCTGCTTACGCGATCCTGAAGTGCGCCGAGAAGCCGGTGCGCGAGATCACGGTCGGCGGCGGGCCGCGGCTGCAGCTGGCGATGGCGGCGCTGGCGCCGCGGCTGACCGACCTGATGATGGAGCGGCAGATGTTCGAGGGGATGAAGCGGGACGAGCCGCCGACCTCGCCCGACAGCCTCAATCGGCCGTCGGGGCGCGACTACGGCGTCCGCCGCGGAAGGCAGCCGGGTTATGTCATGAAGCGTAGTGCGTACACGCGCGCCGCGCTGTCCGACGTCGGCCGCGCGCTGCCGTTCATTGCGATTGGTGCGGCCGTGGCCGCCGGCGTCGCCGCCACGCGGCGTTGAATACGTCTGTGGGGGCCGAGCTTGCCTCGGCCCCCACAGAAATCTATACCTCTTCAACCTCCACACCGGCGCGCTCGGCCTTGGCGGCGGCGATGATCTTGGTCTGCAGGTGCGCCGGCACCTCGTCGTAGTGCGAGTACTCCATGTGGTAGCTGCCGCGGCCGCCGGTGGCAGACGTCAGGTGCTGCTCGTAGGTGAGCATCTCCGACATCGGCACCTGCGCCTTGATGATCGTCATCGCGCCGCGGGTGTCCATGCCGGCGATGCGGCCGCGCCGGCCGTTCAGATCGCCCATCAGATCGCCGGCGAAGTCGGACGGCGCGTAGACCTCGACGTTCATCACCGGCTCGAGAATCGTCGGCCGCGCCCGGGTCATCGCGTCCTTGAAGGCGAGCGAGCCGGCGAGCTTGAACGACAGCTCGTTCGAGTCGACGTCGTGGTAGGAGCCGTCGTAGACGGTGACGCGGAAGTCGACCATCGGGTAGCCGGCGAGGTAGCCGCGCGTCCGCGCGTCCTGGATCCCTTTCTCCACCGCCGGCACGAACTGGCGCGGGATCGCGCCGCCGAAGATGTCGTCGACGAACTCGAAGTCGGCGCCGCGCGCCAGCGGCTCCACCTTGATCTTGCAGTCGCCGAACTGGCCGTGGCCGCCGGTCTGCTTCTTGTGCCGGCCGTGCGCCTCGGTCGATGCCTTGATCGTCTCGCGGTAGGGGATGCGCGGCGGCTTGAGGTTGACGTCGACGCTGAACCGGCGTTTCAGCTTCGCCACCGTCACCTCGATGTGCAGCTGGCCCTGCCCGGCGAGCAGCAGCTCCTTGGTCTGCGGGTCGCGGCTGTAGCGGATCGACGGGTCCTCTTCCTCGAGGCGGTGCATCGCCGTGCTGATCTTGTCCTCGTCGCCGCGGCTCTTCGGCTCGATCGCGTAGGCCAGCACCGGTTCCGGGAACTGGATCGGCGGGTACTTGACCGCGTCGCCCTTGTCGCCGAGGACGTCGCTGGTCAGCGTGTCCTTCAGCTTCGCCACGGCTCCCAGATCCCCCGCCTTGATCTCCGGCACCGTCGCCGTCGTCTTGCCCTGCAGCAGCATCAGGTGGCCGAGCCGCTCCTGCGCGTCCTTGGTCTTGTTGTGGACGGTCGAATCGGCCTTCAGCGTGCCCGAGACGACGCGGAACATGGTGATGCGGCCGGCGAACGGATCGGCGATCGTCTTCCAGACGTACGCCGACAGCGCGCCCTTGTCCTCCGCCGGGCGCAGCAGCTCGCCGCCGTCGGCGCCGAGCCCCTTGAACGGCCGGTCGGCCGGCGACGGCAGATACGCGAGCACCGCGTCGAGCAGCTGCGCCACGCCGACGTTGCGCAGCGCCGAGGTGCAGACCAGCGGAAACAGCTTGGCGGCGAGCGTCGCGCTGCGCAGCCCGCCCACCAGCTCCTCGTCGCTCAGCGTGCCGGCCTCGAAGAACTTCTCCATCAGGTGCTCGTCGTTCTCCGCCACCATCTCGATCAGCGCCTCGCGCGCGCTGTCGACCGCGGCGGTCATGTCGCCGGGCACCGGCCCCTCGGTGAACTTGCCGCTCTCGTCGCCCTGGTAGAGGAACGCCTTCTTCGTCACCAGGTCGACCACGCCCTTGAAATCGTTCTCCTCGCCGATCGGCAGCTGAATCGGAATCACCGTGCGGTTGCACACCTCGTGCAGCGCGGTCAGCGTGCGCTCGAGGCTGGCGCGATCGCGATCCAGCCGGTTGACCGCCACCAGCCGCGGCATCGACAGCTCGTCGCCGGCCGCCCACACCTTCTCGGTCTGCACCATCACCCCGCCCACCGCATCGACGACGACGATGGCGGCGTCGGCGACGGTGAGCGCGGCGCGCGCGTCGGCGAAGAAGTTGCCCATCCCCGGCGTGTCGATGAGGTTGATCTTCTGCTTGTTCCATTCGGCGTAGGCGACGCTGGTGGACAGCGTGTGCTTGCGGGCAACCTCCTCCTCGTCGAAATCGGTGACCGTCGTGCCTTCGTCGACCTTGCCGAATCGGTTGATCATGCCGGCATCGGCGAGGATGGCGGAGGCGAGCTGTGTCTTGCCCGATCCGCTGTGCCCGACGAGGGCGACATTCCGGATGCTGGCGGCGTCGTAGACCTTCATGGCGGGGTCCCCCTGCGAATGGAAGAAGAAGTACCCGGATCATATTCAGCACCGCGGTTTTTTCCAACTCGGCGCGCCGGGCTTCGGGCGGATCTCGCCGCCGTCAACCGGGTTCGACCAGCACCGGCGGGCGCCCGGGCCGCAGCAGCCAGATCGGACGATCGGCGCCGCCGGCCTCGGCCCGCGCCGCCGCCAGCGCCTCGTCTTCGCTGTCGAACGAGCCGGCGCCCTCGCGGCCGCACCAGACGCTCCAGCGCTCGCCGACCACATCGCCGGTGAGCGCGTCGACGGCGTCGAAGACGTGCACGATGACGTCGCGATCGTGGTCGGGTCTCATCGCGTCGCAGTCGACGTACTATCGCCCGGGTGACTCCCCGGCGTCGACAGGCGATCGTGTGGGCGGCCGTGGCGCTGGCGCTGTGGGCGGGCGCGATCTTCCTCGCCGGCGGCTTCCGGGTGCGGCTGCCCGGCGTGACTATCGCGGCGCGCGATCCGCTGCGTCCGCTCGCGGTGGCGGCGCTGCTCGTCGCCGGCGGCTACCTCGTCGCCGGCCGCCGCGCGATCGATGATGACCTCGAAGGCGTCGGCCGCGGGTTCGACCGCGTGGCGCCCGGGATCGCCGCCGCGGCGGCGGTTGCCGCCATCGCCGTCGGCCTGCACTGGGGATCGTTTGCCGCCAGCGGCGTGGACGCTTACGGCTACGTCAGCCAGGCGGCGCTGTGGCTGCGCGGGACGCTGCGCGTCGAGCAGCCGTTTGTCGCCAGCCTCACGTGGCCGGCGGCCGATTCGGCGTTCGCGCCGATGGGCTACCGCGCGGCGACCAGCGGACACGCCATCGTGCCGTCGTATCCGGCGGGGCTGCCGCTGCTGATGGCGCTGTCGGAGCGGTTGGCCGGCGCGTGCGCGCCCTATTACCTCGCGCCGATCATGGGCGGCGCCTGCGTGTGGTGCGCGTTCCTGATCGGACGGCGGATCGCGTCGGCCGCAATCGGGGCGTGCGCCGCGGTCCTGCTGGTGTGCAGCCCGCCGTTCCTGTTCCATCTCGTCGTTCCGATGAGCGACGTGCCGGCCGCGGCGCTGTGGAGCGCGGCGATCCTGATGACGCTCGGGGGCGGGGCGAGAGATGCGGCGCTGGCCGGCGCCTTTACCGCGCTCGCGGTGCTGGTTCGCCCGAACCTGGTGCCGCTGGCGGTGGTCGTCGGCGTGTTCGTGATCCTGCCCGGCGCGACGACGCCCGCCGCCGGTTCGTGGCGGACGCGCGCGGCGTGGTTCGCCGCCTTCGCGATCGCGGCGGCCGCCGTCGTCGCGGTCGTCAACTGGCGCTCGTTCGGCTCGCCGCTGAAGAGCGGCTACGACGATCTCGCCGACACCTACGCGGTCGACCACATCCTCGTCAACGCCCGGCACTACGCCCGGTGGTTGATCCAGACGCACAGCCCGCTGCTGGTTCTGGCGGCCGCCGGTCTGGTCGTCCCGCTGGCGTCGCGGTGGCGCGTCATCGCGCCGCGCGCCGCGGCGCTGTTCCTGGCGTTCACGCTGGTGCTGACCGCGTCGTACCTGCCGTATGTCGTCTTCCGCGACTGGTACTTCGTCCGCTACTTCCTCCCTGCGCTGCCGCTGCTGCTGGTGGCGATGCTCGCGCTGCTCGCGCGTGCGGCGGCGCCGATGCCGCCGGCGGTGCGTCTATTCGGAGCGATGGCGCTGATGGCGTTGCTCGTCCGCCACGAGCTGCGCTTCGCGCTCGACGCCGGCTTCGCGCATCTCGGGGCGAACGAGCGGCGCTACGTCGCCGTGGCGCGGTTCGTCGAGGCCTCGATGCCCGCCAACGCCGCGTTCCTGGCGCTGCAGCATGGCGGCAGCATCCGCCACTACGCCAACCGCGTGACGCTGCGCTTCGATCTGGTGTCGGTCGGCCTCGACGAAGCGCTGGCGTCGCTCGAGCGCGCGGGGTGGCGGCCTTACATCCTGCTCGAGGACTGGGAGGAGACGCAGTTCAAGGCGCAGTTCGGCGGTGCGAGCAAGGCGGGACAGCTCGATTGGCGGCCGCTGGCGCGGCTGCCCGAACCAGGCGGGGTGAACATCTACGATCCGACCATGGCGTCTGGCAGCCAACGCCACGAGATGGCCACAATCCCACAGCCGGCGGCGTGCGACTGCCGACACTACTAACGGTGCACGATCTCGCTTGTGGCGCCTGTGGAACCGCAGAGCGCGCGGAGATCGCTGAGTAATTCTTGTACAAGAATTCTCTGCGTACTCTGCGTGCTCCGCGGTTAAGCCGGCGCCCCGAAGAGATCACTCGTAGCGCAGTGCTTCAATCGGGTCGAGGCGGGAGGCTTTGAACGCGGGATACATGCCGAAGAAGATGCCGACCGAGGCGGAGAACCCGAGGCCGATCGCGAACGACCACCACGGCAGCGAGATCGGGAAGCCCGAGAAGAAATGCACCGCCCACCCGATGCCGCTGCCGAGCCCGATGCCGAGGATGCCGCCGAGCGAGGTGAGGAACGCCGCCTCCATCAGGAACTGGAACAGGATCTCGGCGCGCCGCGCGCCGAGCGCCTTGCGGACGCCAATCTCGCGCGTCCGCTCGGTCACCGAGATCGACATGATCGCCATCACCCCGATGCCGCCGACCATCAGCGCGATCGACGAGATGACGATCAGCGCGAAGAAGGTGCCGCGGCTGATCTGATCCCAGAGCTTCAGGAACGCGTCCTGCGTCAGGATGTCGAAGTCGTTCGGCTCGTCGAGCCGGAGGCCATGGCGGATCCGCATCACCCGCTCGACGTCGGCAATCGCCGCCGCCTGGCTGACGCCCTCGCGCGGCACCAGCGCGATCTGGATCGGCAGGATCGTCGCCGAGCGGTTGATGCGCACCGGGTTGAGCCCGAAGATGCGCTGATACACGGTGTAGGGGATGACGACGAAGTCGTCCTGGCCGAGGTTGAAGCCGCCGGCCGCCGGCCGCTTGTCGAACACGCCGACCACCTCGAACCGCTCGCTGCCGACGCGCACGGTCTTGCCGATGGGATCGATGCCGCTCGGCGCAAACAGCAGGAGATACGCGGTGTTGCCGAGCACGGCGACGTTCTTCCGGTATTGCAGCTCCGTGCCGTTGAAGAACCGCCCGGAGAGGAACGGGATCCGCGTCCCTTCGGCGAAGTTCTCCCCGGTGCCGAACATCACCAGCGGCTTGGTCTTCTGCGTGCCGTAGAAGACCCGCCGCTGGGTCGGCGGGCCGCCGGCGCCGAGCTCGATGTCCACGTACTGAATCGTGGTCGCTCCCTGCTCGAGCGCGCGCGCATCCGAGATCGACAGGTTCGGCCGCTTGATCAGCTCCCTGAACTCGGCGCCGCCGGCGAAGCTGGTGATGCCGAAGCGCTGGATGAAGATCGTGCTCGGGCCGATCGCCGCCACCATCTGCCGCAGCGACTGGTCGAAGCCGCGGATCATCGCCGTCATGCCGACAATCGAGGTGATGCCGATGACCACGCCGAGGACGGTCAGCGCCGAGCGCAGCTTGTTGGTGCGCACGGTGTCGAACGCCATCGCCACCACTTCGCCGAGCAGGCCGATGCGAATTGGCATATATCGTCCAGGGGGCCGAGCAAGCTCGGCCCCTACGGTTATTCTCTTCGCAGCGCTTCGATCGGGTCGAGTCTTGCCGCTCTCATTGCCGGATACAAGCCGAAGAACAGGCCGACCAGGGCGGTGATGCCGATGCCGAGCGCGACCGACCACACCTCGATCGACGCCGGGATCGGCGTGAAGTTGGAAATCGTCACGGCGATCGCTGCCCCGAACATGGTGCCGATGACACCGCCGCACATCGACAGCACCACCGACTCGGTCAGCATCTGCGCCATGATGTCGGAGCGCCGCGCGCCCAGCGCCTTGCGCAGCCCGATCTCGCGCGTCCGCTCGGTCACCACCATCAGCATGATGTTCATGATGACGATGCCGCCGACGACCAGCGAGAGCGCGACGACGCCGACGAGCACCGCGAAGATGCCGTTGGTCGCCGAATGGTAGATGTCGAGAATCGTGTCCGAGGTGAAGATGCCGAAGTTGTCCGGCTGCTTCGGCTTCAGCCGGCGCGCCGAGCGCAGCGCCACGGTCGCCTCGTCGATCGCAGGCGCGATCTGCGCGATGTCGCGCGGCCGCACGCTCAGCGACAGCGATCGCCGCGGCCCGAACAGCATCCGGAACTGCGTCAGCGGCACGACCGCGAACTCGTCCTGGGTCTGGCCGAGGAGCGCGCCGCGCTTGGCGCTGACGCCGACCACCCGGAAGTGCACCCCTTCGATCTGGATGATCTTCTCGAGCGGGTCGATGTCCGGGCCGAACAGCCGGTCGGCGGTCTGCCAGCCGATCACGGTGACCGGCCGCGCGCTCTCCACTTCGGTCGGGCTCATCAGCCGGCCGCGCTCGGCGTCGAAGCTCGAGAAGCCGACGTATTCCGGCGAGACGCCGCGCACCTGGATCGAGTCGATCGACTTGTCGCGATAGGTGACGCGGCCGCGGGCCATCGAGTCGGCCATCACGCCGGCCACCAGCTCGCTGTCGTAGCGCCGGATCGCGCGCGCATCGTCGAGCGTGATCCGCGGGTTGCCCCGCACCTTCTCGAATTCCTCGTCGCTGCGGGTGATCGGGAACTGCTGGATGTTGAAGGAGTCGGCGCCCGCCTGATTGAGGATCGCCTGCTTGACCGAGGCGTTGAGCCCCTGAATCAGCGACACCACCGCGATGATCGACGTCACCGCGACGATGTTGCCGAGCACGGTCATGAACGACCGCAGCTTGGCGGCCCAGATCGCATCGAGCGCGATCAGGGCGGACTCGAGGAACTTATTCATTAGAGGGGCTGTCGGGCAGGTGGGGCAGGTGAGGCAGGTAGGGAAAACGCTTGATTGAAAACATCGGTTTCCCCACCCGCCCTACCTGCCCCACCGGCCCTATCTGGCCTTCTGCTCGTTATCCACCTTCACGAGATCGCCGTCGGCCATGGTCCGGACCGAGTTGTACGGTCCCGTGATCACCTGGTCGCCATTTTTCAGCCCGTCGAGGATCTCGAAGTACTTGTCGCCGGCAATCCCCATCTTGATCGGCAGGAACTCGGCCCGCCCGTTGCGGACGAGGAACACCCCTTCTACTTCCTTGCGCGTCTGGCCCGGCTTCAGCTCGGCCGCGGCGGCCACCGGCTCGACCGGCGCCCGCTTGCGCTTGTCGGTGCGCGGCTCCCGCACGATCTGGCCGTTGGCGTCGTAGACCAGCTCGCGGACCGCCACCGCGGGGATCGGCACCGCGACCACGCTCTTGCGAGTGGCCGTGGTGATGTCGGCAGTGGCCGTGAAACCAGGGCGTACCTCCGGGACCGGCTCGTCGAGCACGACGACCACCT
>Ga0111539_10005583_pt1 | contig 16267 bp, 12 predicted proteins | sample RhiMethybrSRZTD1_FD_79667 | JGI IMG/M metagenome (GOLD analysis project Ga0111539, IMG submission 79667) | Populus rhizosphere microbial communities from Tennessee, USA - Rhizosphere MetaG P. TD hybrid SRZTD1 (version 2) (version 2) | ecosystem: Host-associated > Plants > Roots > Rhizosphere >... | reverse complement strand
GTCATGTCGTTCCAGAACGGCGCCGTGTCGGTCAAGTGCGACTTCACTGCCGACAAGGCCAAGCTGCGTGAAGTGATCGACATCCTGATCTACGGCGACGATCAGAACAACGACGGGATTCCGGATCACCCGGAAGGCACCGCGTTCGGGCAGAACGATGCCGAGTTCAACATCTTCAACACCGACCGGCAGCTGGCCGCGCTGCAGACCGCGGTGACGATGCTGAGGCCGCTGCCGGAGCAGAAGACGCTGCTCTATTTCACCAGCGGACTCCGGTTGAACGGCACCGACAACATGGCGCAGCTGCGCGCGACCGAGAACGCGGCGATCCGCGCCAACGTCACCCTCAACCCCATCGATGCGCGCGGCCTCGTCGCCCTGCCGCCGATGGGCGACGCCACGCGCGCCGCGCCCGGCGGCGCCGGCATGTTCACGGGGGCAGTGGCGTCGCAGCAGATGAACCGCTTCCAGCAGTCGCAGGACACGCTCTACTCGCTCGCGAAGGACACGGGCGGCAAGGCGATGTTCGACTACAACGACCTGTCGCTCGGCATCAAGCAGGCGGCCGACGCGGTCACGAGCTACTACATCATCGGTTACTACAGCACGCACACGGCGAATGACGGCAAGTATCGCCGAGTGAAAGTGTCGCTCAACGGCACGTTGTCGGCGTCGGCCGACGTCACCTTCCGGCAGGGCTACTACGGCGAGAAGGAATTCGCCAAATTCAATGCCGCCGACAAGGAGCGCCAGCTCGAAGAAGCGATGATGCTGGAGAATCCGATCACCGAGATCACGATCGCGATGGAGGTGAACTTCTTCCAGCTCAATAGCGCCGAGTACTTCGTGCCGGTGGCGGTGAAGATTCCCGGCAGCGAGCTCGCCCTGGCCAAGCGTGGCGGCGCCCAGCGTACCCGCATCGATTTCGTCGTCGAGGTCAAGGACGACGCCGGCTATACGCTCCAGAACATGCGCGACCATCTCGACGTGCCGATCAGCAACGAGACCGCCGCGCAGCTGGCGACGCGTCCGATTCAGTACTACACGGGCTTCACGCTGCTGCCCGGGAAGCACGTCATCAAGCTGCTCGGGCGCGATGCGGAGACCGGACGAATCGGCACGTATCAGACCGCCTTCACGATTCCCAATCTGGTGAAGGAGCAGCAGAGGCTCCCGATCAGCTCAGTCGTACTCGCCAGCCAGCGTGTGCCACAGAGCGAGGCGCTCCTCACCGTACAGAAGGGCGCGCAGCAGACCACCGACCCGCTCGTATTCGAAGGGCAGAAACTGTTCCCGAGTGTCACGCGCGTCTTCAGCAAGAGCCGCGAGATGTACGTCTTCCTGCAGGCGTATCAGCGCTACGCCCCGGGCATGCAGCCGGTGGTCGCGTTTGTGAGCTTCTTCCGCGGCGGCATCAAGGTGCTCGAAACCGAGCCGCTCCAGGTGGTCGACGGCATGGATCCGAAATCGAAGGCCGTGCCGCTGCGATTCAGCATTCCACTCGAGAGTCTCGACGTCGGCCGCTACGACTGCCAGGTGAGTGTGCTCGAACCGACCGGCAAGAAGGTCGCGTTCTGGCAGGCGCCAATCGCGGTCGTTCCATAACTGACACGCCCAACGAGACGCAATCGGGCACGGAGTCGCCGCTCCGTGCCTTCTTTGCTCCCTGTACGATAAATTGGCAGCTTCGGGCCACACTGTCTGACGCACACGGGTGTCGGACAGGGTGTGCGTCCACAGATCGGGATTCAGCTATGAGTCGAAGTCGAGTTTCGCAGTGGTGTGTCGTGCTCACGCTCGTGCTTGGCGCGACAACGGTAGCGGCGCAGACTCCGGGGCCGACCAGGCGCGCGGAGATCGAACAGGAGCAGGCGGAGAAAGCCAAGACGCTGCATCCGTACATCATCAGCACCGGCGAACGGTGGATGAACAAGGTCGAGGACATCACCGTCAACGGTGGACTGCACTGGCACCCGTTCTTCGACAGCGCCTACCACGGAGGCGGGTTCGCGTTGGGCGCTGGCTACATGCATCACGTCAGTCCATACAACCTGGTCGACGTGAGGGGCAACTACTCGATCCGCGGATACACGCGAGCGGAAGTCGAGTTCAAGGCGCCTCGCATGTTTCAGCGTCGCGCCACGCTGTCGGTCCTCGGTGGCTATCGCGAGGCGACTCAAGTGGCCTATTACGGAGCGGGAAACAATACGTCGACCGCCGCCAAGACGAACTACTCGTTCAAACGCCCATACGCGTCGGCCCTCATGACGCTGTGGCCCATGCGGAAGTGGCTGATGCTGCGGGGCGGCCTGGAACTGACGCAGTGGGATCAGAACCCGGGCGAAGGGTCTTCTCCATCTGTCGAGACTGTCTACACGCCCGAGACGCTCCCGGGGCTCGGCGCCAAGGTCAACTACTTCCACTCACAGGGAACGATCGGCTTCGACTGGCGCGACGCGCGCGACTACTCGCGGCGCGGCGGCTTCTACGGCATCACCCTGCACGACTACCGGGATCGCGACGAGCTCTTCGGCTTTCAACAAGTCGACTACGAGGCGATCGAACATTTTCCCATCCTGCGCGAGTCATGGGTCATCTCGCTCCATGGTTTGGCCCAAACGACGCTGTCCAAGTCGGGTCAGCAGGTGCCGTTCTTCATGCAGCCGTCCCTCGGCGGTGGAGACGATCTCAGAGGCTATACCAGCTGGCTCTACCGCGACCGCCACAGCCTGATTCTGCAGGCCGAGTGGCGCATCATGGTCAATCGCTTCATGGACACGGCAGTCTTCTATGACGCGGGAAAGGTCGCGGCGCGCACGTCGGACATCGACGTCGCCAGCCTCAAGCACGACTACGGGTTCGGCGTCCGCTTTCATTCACCGCTGGCCACGCACCTCCGGATCGATCTCGCCAAGAGTCCTCAGGACCTGATTCTCGTCTTCGCTGGATCCGCCCCGTTTTGAGAAGACATATGCCTTCACTCATCGCACGTCCCATTCGCCGCGTCGCCATCATTGCACTCGCCGTCGTCTGCTTCGCTGCGGGCGTCTCCACACAGCGTCAACGCTTCTATCCCGACGATCCGATCGCTCGTGAGCCGGAGTCGCAGGATGCGTCGAAAGCGGCGCCATATGACATCCGCTCGATCTACGAGATGACGCACAACCTGTTCGTCGTGTCGGGCTACAAGCCGTCCGGCCGGCGGGCAGAGAACGTCAACACGATCGATGAGGTACCGGATTCGAATTGGTTCACCAACCGTATCGGTACGACGCCAATTACGCCGGAGCAGATGACGCGCGGCGCGAATGCCGGAGCGCCGCCCGACCCATCTCGCTGGATTCTCACCAGAGAGAAGACGGCCGGCGTCCATCCCGGCTTCACCGCCAGGGACGCGAAAGGAGAGACGTGGTTTCTCGAGTTCGATCCCCCCTACTATGCAGAGGGCGCAACCGGCGCCGTCGCGGTGGCCACGAAGATCTTCTGGGCGCTCGGCTTCAACCAGGTTGAGTCGTTCATCACCACGTTCGATCCCACCAAAGTGGAATTCGATCCGAAGGCGACGATCCGTCGTCCATCCGGAGAGCGAACGAGGTTCTCCCGGGACGACATGAATTCGATCCTCGAGCGCGTCGCGAAACGACCGGACGGCACCTATCGCGTCGTCGCTGGGCGTTTGCTCCCGGGCAAGATTCTTGGCGGTTTCCGGTTCGAGGGAACGCGTCCCGACGATCCCAACGACCTTGTGCCGCACGAGCGCCGACGTGAGTTGCGGGCCCTGCGTGTCTTTGGCGCGTGGACGAACCTCACCGACCTCAAGGCCGCGAATACGCTGGATTCCGTGTTGACCGAGAACGGCCGCGCCTACGTCAAGCACTTCCTGCAGGACGTCGGCTCGACGTTCGGCATGTGCAACGAGCTGCACGAGTGGGATCTCAGCTACGAGCATTTCTACCAGACCGACACGACAATGAAGCGGTTGGCGTCGTTCGGGTTCGACCTCAGCGCGTGGCAGACAATTCCCTATCCGGAGTACTACCCATCGATCGGCAAGTTCGAAGGCGATCGATTCGATCCGAGAAAGTGGCGCCCGCAAACACCGACGACGGCGTACATGGAAGCGCGCAACGACGACGCGTTCTGGGCCGCGCGGCGAATCGCGGAGTTCAGCGACGACCTCATTCGCGCGGCGGTGCGCGCCGGCCAGTACAGCGACCCGAAGGCGGAGCGGTACCTCGGCGACGTGCTGATCAAGCGCCGCGACAAGATCCTCGCGACCTACCTCACCGCGGTGAACCCGATCGTCAATCCGCGTCTCGACGCCAACGGTCGATTGACGTTCGACAACGCGGCCATCGCTGCGAGAGCCGCGAAGGCGGAGCCGACGTATCGAGCGTCATGGATGCTGTTCGACAACATGACTGGAGCGACGAAACCGTTGTCGACGACGGAGAGCCGGACGACGAGCGTCGACGCGCCGGCAGGAGTGCCGACGACGGTGGGCAGCTTTGTCGAGGTGGACATCGCTGCGGATGTCGCGGCCTATCCAAGCTGGAAGGAACCGATCAAGACGTATTTCCGTCGCACCGAACAGGGTTGGGCGCTGGTGGGACTCGAACGGCTGCCTGAGATGGTCCCCTTCGAGCAAACACTGGAGGCGGCGGCGCACTGAACTCTTGATTTGTTCGAGTTTCGAGTTCGAGTTTTGAGTTACGTGCCGCCGGTTATCGGCCGATACTTGAAAGCATGACTACCCGCATCGCACGCTTGCTCATCCTTGCGCTGTGCGTCTCGACGGCGGCGGCGACACCCGCGGCGGCGCAGACGCGGACGGCGGCGAAACACTTCCTGTGGACGGTGCGATCCGGCGCCAATGTGCTCTATCTCGCCGGGTCGGTGCACGCGCTGAGCGCCGACGCCTACCCGCTGCCGGCCGTTTTCGAGAAGGCGTTCGACGCCTCGGGCACGCTGGTCGAAGAGCTCAATCTCGCCGAGGCCGAGTCGCTGAGCGCCGCGCCGATGCTGTTGGCCAAGGGCATGTACACCGACGGCCGCACGTTCGACGCGGTGGTGTCGAAAGACACGGCCGCGCTGGTGTCGGAGCGCTTCAAGCAGACGGGCCTGCCGATCGAGATGTTTCGCCCGATGAAGCCATGGATGGTCATGCTGATGCTGACCGCACTCGAGGCGCAGAAGGCGGGACTCGAAGTCAATCTCGGCTTGGACAAGTACTTCTACGACAAGGCCACCGCCGAGAAGAAGCCGGTCGTGGGTCTCGAGACCGCGGAGTTTCAGATCGACCGATTCGACAAGATGTCCGATGCGCTGCAGGAACAGATGCTCCGCAGCACCTTGACCGAAATGGACGCGCAGGGCGCCGAGTTGAAGGGGATGATCGCCGCATGGAAGCGCGGTGATACGGCCTCGCTCGAGAAGACCGTGCGCACGTCCTTTGCCGCCTACCCCGAGGCCTATGGGTCGCTCATCGTCGAGCGCAATCGCAACTGGATCCCCGAATTGGAAAAGTGCTTCTCCCGCCCCAAGCCGTGCTTCGTCGTCGTCGGCGCCGCCCACATGGTGGGGCCGGACGGCCTGCTCGCCTTGCTTCGGCAGAAGGGCTATAAAGTCGAACAACAGTAGTCCCTGGGCCTGCCATCGCCAGCCTGAGCCAGGGTCCGCTCAGAACCGGACCACGGACCACAGAACCAAGAACGACCAAGGACCACGGACGGACCAAGCACGAAGTACCAAGTACCAAGGACGTTGCGATGGCACTTTACGCATTCGACGGCACGGGCAACGAGGATCGCGATGGCGACGATCGCGACACGAACGTCCTCGATTTCTTTCGCGGCTACCAGGACCCGCAGCGCAACGACGACCCGACGAAGCCGCTCGGCAGCCTCTATCTCAAGGGCATCGGCACCCGGGCCAAGACGCTCGTCGGCGAGGGTGCGGCGGAAGCGTTCGGCTTCGGCGGACACCGGCGCGTCCGTCAGATGACCGATCGCCTCGAGAACAACCTCGAGAACGGCGACAACATCGTCGACGTCATCGGGTTCAGCCGGGGGGCGGCGCTTGCCGTGTCGTTTGCGAACGAGGTCGCGAGGAAGCTGCCCTTCGTGAAGATCCGCTTCATGGGCGTGCACGACGTCGTCGGCCAGTTCGGAGTGCCAGGGCGCTTCGTCAACGCCGGCCACGATCTGCACTTTCCATCCAACGTCGAGCGCTGCTATCACGCGATGGCGCTCGACGAACGGCGCCTGCTGTTTCCGTTGACACGCCTGGGCCACGATCGCGACGCGACCGGACGTCTGCGCGAAGTCTGGTTCCGCGGCGTGCACTCGGATGTCGGCGGCGGCAACGGCAACGGCGGCCTCAACTGGATTGCGCTCAATTGGCTGTATCAGAACGCCGTTCGCCAGGGGCTGCCGATCGACGCGGCGTCGATTGCAGCCAACCTCGCACTCAAGGCGTTGCCGCAGCAGATCAGCGACCACAAGGTCGAGGTGGGTCCACCGCGGATGATCTTCGACAGCGACCTCCTGCACGTCAGCGTGCTCTTGACGCCGGGGATCGACGGTCGTCCCCACAACAACCCTCGCGTCGCGCTCTCGCGCATCGATGACGAGGGGCAGATTGTGGCGCCGGCGTAAACGTGTATCCGTAGGAATCGGGAGCCAGGAATCAGGATTCAGTCCAGGACCTGGTCTCGATCCCGATTCCTGATTCCTGCCGCTGTCTTCCCGCTTGGTGCTACCTTATGTCCTTGCGAAAAGGGGGGCACCGCATGCGCTCTGTTCACATGAAGCTCTGGGTGTTCATCGGCCTCGTCGTTCTCACATCATGGGCTCCTTCGTCGGCCCGCGGCATTGCCGACAGCGGCGTCGGCCCGGCGCTGACGTCGATCGGGCCGCTCGCCTTCGGTCCCGACGGCACGCTGTTCGCGGCTGACAATCAGTCGGCGACGATCTTCGGCCTCGACCTCGGCGCGCAGGCGCGCGGCGCGGTCGCCGGCGCGAAAGCACTCGACGGCATCGATCAGAAGCTGGCGGCGATGCTGGGCACCGGGCCGCGCGAGATCACCATCACCGATCTCGCCGTACACCCCACGTCCCACAACGCCTTCGTCGCGGTGATGCGCGGCCAGGGCACCGCGGCGTCACCGGCGATCTTCCGCATCGATGGCGCGGGCGCGATCGATCTCGTGTCGCTCCAGAGCGTGAAGTTCTCGAAGCTGGAGCTGCCCAACGCGCCGGCGGCCAATCCAACCGCCCGCCGCAATGCGCGGTCCGACTCGGTGACTGACATGGCCTTCGCCAATGGCCAGCTGTGGATCGCCGGGCTGTCGAGCGAGGAGTTCAGCTCGAAGCTGCGCGCCGTCTCCTACCCGTTCAACACGATCGACCGCGGCACGAGCGTCGAGATCTTCCACGGCAACCACGGCCAGGTCGAGACCCGCTCGCCCGTCTACACGTTCCTGCCGTACATGATCAACAACCAGGCGCATCTGATCGCGGCGTATCTGTGCACGCCGCTGGTGAAGTTCCCGGTGGCGACCCTCAAGCCGGGCGAGAAGGTGCGTGGCACGACGATCGCGGAGCTGGGCGCCGGCAACCGGCCGCTCGACATGATTCTGTACAAGAAGGGCGGACGCGAGTTCCTGCTGATGTCGAACAACAGCCGCGGCGTGATGAAGATCCCGACCGACACGTTTGCGACGGCTTCGGCGATCACCGCGCCGGTGGCGAGCGAAACCGCCGGTGTCGCCTACGAAACGATCGCGAGCATGAAGGGTGTGGAGCAGCTCGATCAGCTCGACGCTCAGAACTCGATCGTGATCGCCCGCGGCGATGCGGGCGCGCTCAATCTGCAGGTCGTGCCGCTGCCGTGACCCCTTCTGCGCTGCGCGTCGCGGTGCTGGCGGGTGTCCTCGCCTGTGCCGCGGCCTGCAGCCAGCCGGCAACAACCAGCTCCGGAGCGCCCGGCATTCATCTCCGCACGCCGTCGGCGGGCCAGCCGTTCGTCGAGGTCACTGGTGTCTCCGGCGACACGCTGTCGGCGCTGAATCGCGCCGCGCTGTCGCCGGCGCGATGGTCCGCCGTGCTGCGCGTCGCGGTCGACCCGCAATCGCCGCCCGTGCTCGGCAACTACACCATCGCGGGCGGCACGATCAGATTCACACCGCTCTTCCCGTTCGATCCCGGCCGCCAGTACAGCGTCCGGTTCGATCCCTCGACAGCCACCGGCGACGAAGGGTCGGCGACCGAGCCACTCGTAGCGACCGTCGCGCTTCCAAGCCGCGACTCATCACCATCGACGGTCGTACGCGCGATCTATCCATCGGGTGACGTCATCCCCGAGAACCAACTGCGGATGTACGTCGAGTTCTCGGCGCCGATGGGCCAGCGGAGCGGCATCGATAACCTGGTGTTGCAGGACGACCAGGGACGGGAAGTCGATGGGGCGTTCCTGCCGCTCGATTACGAGTTCTGGAATCGCGACCACACCCGGTTCACCGTCTTCTTCGATCCCGGGCGGGTCAAGCGCGGCATCCTGCCGAATCGGCAGCAGGGGCGTGCGCTGATGGCGGGAAAGACGTATCGCCTGGTGGTGCGCGCCGATTGGCGCGACGGCAACGGTGCGCCGCTGAAGGAGTCGTTCACCCGCACGTTCACGGCCGGCCCGGCCGACACACGTCCGCTCGACCCGGCGGAATGGCGTCTCACGGCTCCCAGTGCCGGCGACCGCGCGGCGCTGGTCGTCACGTTCCCCGAGCCGATGGATCACGGGCTGCTCTATCGCGCGCTCGCCGTGCGCCACGCCGGCGACACGCTCGACGGCGACATCGCCATCGACGCCAACGAGACCAAGTGGACCTTCACGCCGCGCGACGCGTGGCGCCTCGGCTCGTACGAGCTGCTCGTGCTCTCGATCCTCGAGGACCGCGCCGGCAACCAGATCGGCCGTGCGTTCGAGGTCGATAATTTCGATACGGTCGACAAGGGACCGGAGCCGAAGACGGTGACGCTGCCGTTCGTCGTTCGAGAGAACGGAGGTTACGGAGGAAACGGATCAACAGGAGAAACGGAGAAACGGAGATGATTCTTCTGCATCATGGAAATTGACCTCTCCGTTGCTCCGTTGCTCCAGTGAAACCGTTTCCTCCGCAATCTCCGTTTTCTCGATACGCGTTCGCGGCCGCCATCGTTATCGTCGCCGCGTCCTACGCCGCCGCGAGCGATCCGCCTCTCGATCAACTGCGCCTCGTGGCTCCTGCCGCTCCTGGCGGTGGGTGGGATCAGACCGCGCGGGCGATGCAGCAGGCACTGCAGCAGGCTGGCCTCGCGCGGATCGCACCGGTCGAAAACGTCCCGGGCGCCGCCGGTACGATCGGCCTCGCGCGTTTCATCGGCAGCGAGCGCGGCAACGGCGACACGCTGATGGTGTCGGGCCTGATCATGTTGGGCGGTATCGTCATGCACCATTCACCCGTCACGCTCGGCGACGTGACGCCGGTGGCGCGGCTGACCGGCGAGTACGAGGTCATCGCCGTGCCGGCGGCGTCGCCGTTCCGCTCGCTGCGCGACCTGCTCGACGCCTTCATGGCTCGCCCATCATCGATCTCGTGGGGCGGCGGATCGGCCGGCGGCAGCGATCAGATCCTGGCGGGGCTGGTCGCCGATGCCGTGGGTGTTTCGCCACATCGCGTCAACTACGTGGCGTTCTCCGGCGGCGGTGAATCGCTCTCGGCGATCCTGGGCGGTCAGGTGTCCGTCGGTGTGAATGGACTCGCCGAGTTCGCGCCGCACATCCAGAGCGGCGCGCTGCGGCCGCTCGCGATCTCGAGCGCGGAACGCCTGCCAGGCCTCGACCTTCCGACCCTGCGCGAACAGGGCGTCGACGTCGTGTTCGAGAACTGGCGGTCGGTGGTCGCGCCTCCGGGGATCAGTGCCGCGCAGCGCCAACGCCTCGCGACGGCCATCGAGGCACTGGTCCACTCGCCATCCTGGCGCGAGATGCTGCAGCGGTATCGGTGGCTGGACCGCTATCTCGCCGGCGCGGAGTTCGACCGTTTCGTCGACGCCGAGGAACGGCGCGTCCGCGACATCCTCACGAAGTTCGACGCCGGACGGGCCAGCACCATCTCGTCCACCGGGCCGTACCCAATGATCGTCCTGGCCGGCGTGTTCCTCTGCGGTCTCGCGGCTGCCCGAGGCGTCGTTCGCTCCGCGCAAGCGGCCACCGCCACGACGAACAGACGACTCGCACCTGTCGGGTGGATGGCTCTCGGCATCGTGCTGAATGTCGTGCTGCTCGAGCGAATCGGTTTCGTGATTGCCGCAGCGATGTTGTTCTGGCTGACTGCGCGTGCGTTCGACGCGCGCCATCCCGCCCGCGACGCGCTGTTCGCGCTCATCGTGTCCATCGCGTCGTACGTGCTCTTCGCGCGAGTACTGCAACTGCAGTTGCCGGCGGGAATCCTGCCGTGGTGAAGGAGTCCTCCTGGGCACGCTGACGGCGCTCCAATCCGGCTTTGCGAGCGCCCTCACGCCGCCGCATCTGGCCTGGGCGTTCACCGGAGTCACGCTTGGCACCGCGGTCGGGGTGCTCCCGGGGATCGGTCCGGCGCTGACGGTCGCGCTGCTCCTGCCGATCACGTTCACGCTCGATCCGGTCAGCGCCTTCATCATGTTTGGCGGGATCTATTACGGCGCGATGTACGGCGGCTCGACGACCAGCATTCTGCTCAACACCCCGGGCGAGACCGCATCGATCGCCACGGCACTCGACGGCCACGTCATGGCGCGTCAGGGACGCGCCGCCGCCGCGCTGACGACCGCCGCAGTCGGCTCCTTCGTCGCCGGCACGCTCGCCACCATCGCACTCACGTTCTTTTCACCGCCGCTGGCCGAGCTCGCGCTGAAGTTCGGCCCCGCCGAATACTTCGCCCTGACGCTCGTCGCCTTCGCCACGGTGGCGACGCTGCTCGGCGGTTCGCTCGTGCGCGGCCTGTTCAGTCTCTTCCTCGGACTCGCGCTGGGGCTCGTCGGCATCGATCAACTCACGGGCGACGCGCGGTTCTCGTTCGGCATTCCGCAATTGCTGGACGGCATCGACGTGCTGATCCTGGTGATCGGTCTCTTTGCCGTCGGAGAGACGATGTATCAGGCGGTGCAGCGGGGAACCGATCCCGCGAACGACGTGCCGCCACAGCGCCTCACCGGCATGAGCCGTGACGACTGGCGTCGATCGTGGAAGCCCTGGCTGCGCGGGACGGCGATCGGGTTTCCGCTGGGCGTGCTGCCGTGCGGCGGCTCGGTGATCCCGACGTTCCTTTCATACACGCTCGAGAAGCGGCTGAGTCGTGACCCCGACCGCTTCGGCCGCGGCGCGATCGAAGGGGTGGCCGGCCCCGAGGCCGCGAACAACGCGGCGGCGGCCGGCGTGCTGGTCCCGCTGCTCACGTTGGGACTCCCCTCGTCTGCGACCGCCGCGATTCTGCTCGCGGCGTTTCAGCAGTACGGACTTCAGCCGGGACCACTGCTCTTTGCCTCGCGGCCCGATCTCGTCTGGACGCTCGTCGCGAGCCTGTATATCGGCAACGTCATGCTGCTCGTGCTCAACCTGCCGCTCGTCGGCGTGTGGGCGCGTGTCATGCTCGTCCCGCGCCCACTGCTCTTCGGCGGCGTCCTCGTGCTCGCGTCGCTCGGCGCCTACAGCCTCAATCGCTCGCTGATCGACCTCGTGCTCCTCTTCGTCGTCGGCGCGGTCGGCTGCGCCATGCGCATCGCCGAGATCCCGTTGGTTCCCGCGGTGCTGGGCCTGGTACTCGGTCCGCTCGCGGAGCTGCAGTTTCGCCGGGCGCTCGCGATCAGCGAAGGCGACCTGTCGGTGTTCGTGACGCGCCCGATCTCGCTGGCACTGCTCGTTGCGGCCGCGATCGCGCTGCTGGCGCCGTCGCTGTTCCGCCGCAACCTCCCACCCGTCGAGGCGGCAGGTTGACGATCCCGGAGTCGTGTGACGTCCTCGTGCTCGGCGGCGGCAACGCGGCGCTCTCAGCCGCGCTGACCGCGCGACTCGCCGGGGGCGCCGTCGCGATCGTCGAGCGCGCGCCTCGTGAGTTCCGCGGCGGCAACAGCCGGCACACGCGCAACCTGCGCTGCAGACACGAGACGCCGACTGCCGTGCTCGCCGACCGCTACTCGCACGACGAGTTCTTCGCCGACCTGATGCGGGTCAACGACGGCGACACCGACGAGCCGCTCGCCCGGATGGTGATACGGAACTCCGGGGAGTGCACGGCGTGGATGGGGCGCTTCGGCGTCCGCTTTCAATCGCCTCTTCGGGGCACGCTGCATCTCGCCCGAACCAATGCGTTCTTTCTCGGCGGCGGCAAGGCCGTGATGAACAGCTACTACAGTGCCGCTGCGCGACTCGGCATTCACGTTGGATACGACACGGACGTCGTCGGCTTCGACCTGGAACGCGACCGCTGTCACGGCGTTCACGTACGGATCGGCGATCGAACGCAGTTCGTGCGAGCCAACGCCGTGATCGTGGCGACCGGCGGCTTCGAATCGAATCTGGAGTGGCTCAAGCGCGAATGGGGCGACGCCGCGGACAACTTCATCGTGCGTGGTACGCCGTACAACACCGGCACGCCACTCAAGCTGATGCTGGAAGCCGGCGCGCAGTCCGTCGCCGACGCGCGCGGCTGCCACGCCGTCGCCATCGATGCCCGCGCGCCGCGCTTCGACGGCGGCATCGTCACACGGCTCGACTGCATCCCGCTGGGCATCGTCGTGAACGTGCGAGCCGAACGCTTCGCCGACGAGGGCGAGGACGTGTGGCCGAAGCGCTACGCCAGTTGGGGCACGCTGGTGGCTCGTCAACCCGATCAGACCGCCTTCTGCATCGTCGACGCCAAGGCGGCCGGGCAGTTCATGCCGTCCGTGTATCCGCCGATCGTCGCGACGACGATCCGTTCACTGGCCACGACGCTTGGCCTCTCGACAGACGGACTCGAGTCCACCGTCACGCGCTTCAACGACGCCGTTCGCGAGGGCACGTTCGATCTCGGCGTGCTCGACAACTGCCACACGGTTGGCCTCACACCGAACAAATCCCATTGGGCGCAGCGCATCGACACGCCGCCGTTCTGGGGCTATCCGCTGAGGCCAGGCATCACGTTTACCTATCTCGGGCTCAAGGTGAACGAACACGCGCAGGTGATGACGACGTCGGGCGAGCCGATGCGCAACGTGTTCGCGGCGGGCGAGATCATGGCCGGCAACATCCTGCGAAAGGGCTACATCGCCGGCATCGGCATGACGATCGGCACCGTGTTCGGGCGCATCGCCGGCGCAGGAGCGGCCGATGCCGCACGTTGACCTGGCGGCGCTCGTCGAGCACGGCGCGCACGTGATGACGGTGTGCAATGCCTGCCGCTACTGCGAGCAGTACTGTCCCGTGTTCCCGGCGATGGAACGCCGTCTGCAATTCGATGCCGCCGGCCTCGCATATCTCGCGAACCTGTGCCACAACTGCGGCGAGTGCCTGTATGCGTGTCAGTACGCGCCGCCACACGAGTTCGGCATCAATGTGCCGCTCACGCTGACGGAAGTGCGCCTGCGTTCGTACGAGGAGTACTGCTGGCCTCGAGGGCTGGCCGCGGCATTCAAGCGTCAGGGCGTGCTGACCGCACTCGGACTCGCCGCCGCCTTCGTCGTCGTGCTGCTGGTGAGCGCGCTCGCACTCTCACCAACCGGGCTGATGACTTCCGGCGACACCGGCGATTTCTATGCGGTCATCCCACACTCCGTCATGGTCGGCCTTTTCGGGAGCACGTTCCTTTTCGTCGTCGTTGCCATCGCGCTCGGCGTCATCCGGTTCCACCGCACCGTCACCGCGTCGCTTCCCGAGCGCGTACGCGGGGTCAATCCTCCTGGCGCGGTCTGGCCAGCCCTGCGGGATGCTGCGACGCTTCGTCACTTACACCCAGGCTCGGTCGATTGCGTGTCCGCGGAGGAAGCACGCGCGCCCTGGCGGCGCTGGTATCACCACTTGACCTTCTATGGCTTCATGCTGTGCTTCGCGTCGACCACTGTCGCCGCGATTTATCACAGCGCGTTTGGCTGGCTCGCGCCCTATGGCTATTCGAGCCTCCCCGTCGTGCTCGGCACGCTGGGAGGCCTGGGGCTGCTGGCTGGAACGACCGGGCTCTTCGTGCTGCGATCGGAGCGCGACGTGGCGCTCGGATCCGAGCTGCAGCGTGGGCTCGACCAATCACTCCTCGTCCTGCTGTTTCTGACGGCGTCCACCGGCCTTGCACTACTCTTTCTGCGCCACCAGCCAGTCATGGGGCTGCTGCTGGTTCTTCATCTCGGCGTCGTCCTGGCGTTGTTCGTCACGCTGCCGTACGGAAAGTTCGTTCACGGCTTCTATCGGCTCGCGGCACTGACGATCAGCGCGCGCGAAGAGCGCGTCGCGTAGTGTCCGGCTTTAGCCGGACCGTCGTACAATTGAGCGTTTCTCCTCAAGGAGCGCACTGTGCTGCGAACACCAATCGTGCTCAGCCTGTTCACCCTCGCGCTCGCGACGAGCTCAGCCTTCGCTGCCGATTGGAGCCCGGAGGCGGCGGCACGTTATCTCGACGGTCGTCAGCAGGAGTGGTTCGCGTGGAAGACGGCGCAGTCGGCGGACGGCCCGTGTGTGTCGTGTCACACCGGCATGACGTATCTAATCGCGCGGCCGGCCCTCCGCAAGGCGCTCAAGGAAACGGAACCGACGACGTGGGAGAAGGGGTTGCTCGATCGCCTTCGCGCCAACGTCGGCGCCAAGCCCGCAGGACCGCTGCAGTCGGTCGAAGCGATCTTCAGCGCGATGTTCCTCTCGGACGCGGACGCGCGCACGACGATGAGTGTGCATCGGCAGAAGGCGTTCGATCAGCTGTGGTCACTGCAGAACGGCGAAGGGGCCAATCAGGGTGCGTGGCGCTGGTACGCGGCCAATCTCGATCCATGGGAGAACCCGGAATCAGTGTATTACGGCGCATCGCTCGCGGCGCTCGCGTTGGGCTCGACGCCGGCGGCCTACCGCGACGACGCGGCCACGCGCGATCGCATCGCTGCGCTGAACCGTTATCTGACGGCGCGGCCGGCTGCGCCGCGACTGCACGACCGTCTCGCGATGCTCTGGGCCGGCTCGACACTGCCGGCGCTGCTGACGGACAACGCGCGGCGCGATCTCATCGCCGAGACGTTCGCCAAGCAGGCTGCCGACGGCGGCTGGTCGCTCGAAGCCCTCGGCCCGTGGATGGCGCACCCCGATGCGCCGCTGCACGAAGGCAGCGACAGCTATGCGACGGCGTTCACGGCGTTCGCGATGCACAAGGGCGGGGTCCGTGCCTCCCATCCCGGCATGGCCAAGGCACTCGCGTGGCTGAAAGCGAAGCAGGATCCGAAGTCGGGCGCATGGCCGGCCGTGTCGATGAACAAGAAGCGCCCGCCCGAGTCGATGGAAGGCCGCTTCATGCAGGATGCGGCAACGGCATTCGCCGCCATCGTGCTCCTGGAATCGCGATAGTCGGCTCCGTGCGTCCACCGGCCATTCTGCAGATCGTTCGCGAACCGCTCACGCTGGGGAACGAGGCCGAGTTCAGCGCCATCGAAGAAGAGCGCGCTCGGTTCTCGGTCACGCTCGGATGTCCGAATCCGTACCTCGGCACTGAATCGCTGACGGGCTCCAAGGAAGCGTGGTGGTTCAACGGCTACGAGTCGCCTGATCATCAGAAGCAGGTCTACGACGCCTACGCCAAGAACACGAAACTGCTCGCTGCATTTCAGCAGAGCGAACCGCGCAAGGCGCAGATCACCGGCAAGCCGAGTGAAGTCTTCGCTCGCTACCGACCCGACCTGCGGCCCGACGGCTCGTGGGCGCCGGGTGCTGGGCGCTTCCTCGTGGTGACTACCAGCAAAGAGGATCGCGAGGTCGTGGGCACGGTGTTCGAAGCCGCTGACGGCACGCGCCTCATCATCGCGTCCACGAACACGCGAGCAGAGGCCGACGCTGCGCGAGCCCGAGCGGGCGCGACCGCGGTCGTACTGGCCGTGCGACCAACGTGGAGCTTTCCGTCTCCCGAGTGGATCGCAAGCGACCCGGCGTTCTGGAAACCGGCTGCTCCGGCGTAGTCATGGCCACGGAGGACACTGAGATACGGCTGTGGAGAACACCACGGCCTCGAAAGGGGTCAGCTAAACACTGG
>Ga0111539_10005581_pt1 | contig 16270 bp, 13 predicted proteins | sample RhiMethybrSRZTD1_FD_79667 | JGI IMG/M metagenome (GOLD analysis project Ga0111539, IMG submission 79667) | Populus rhizosphere microbial communities from Tennessee, USA - Rhizosphere MetaG P. TD hybrid SRZTD1 (version 2) (version 2) | ecosystem: Host-associated > Plants > Roots > Rhizosphere >... | reverse complement strand
GCGTGCCGCACATGTTCGTCGTCACGTTCGTGATCATGCTGCTGATCCGGCCATCGGCCTCGTCTCGCTCGCCATCATCCTGGCCGCCTGGTTCGGCGGCGTGCGCTATCCGCGCGGCATCCCCGCAGGCCTGGTGGCGATCGCGGCCGGCATGCTGATCGCCTGGGGCTCGACCGCGGTCGGCCTGGACATCGGCGGCATGAGCTTCACCAAGCTCGCAGACTCGTTTGCCAACTTCGGCTTCTCGCTGCCGCTGCCGGCCATCGATCACGTGTTCGGCGGTTTCGAGTTCCTGGCCATCATCCTGGTCACCGCGATCCCGTTCGGCGTCTACGACCTGGTCGAGGCGATGGACAACGTCGAGAGCGCGGAGGCCGCCGGCGACCCTTACCCCACCACGCGCGTACTGACCGCCGATGGCGTCGTCAGCCTCATCGGCTGCCTGATGGGCAACCCGTTCATCAACGCCGTCTACATCGGCCACCCCGGATGGAAGGCGATGGGCGGCCGCATCGGTTATTCAGCGGCGACGGGGCTGATGGTGATCGCGCTCTCCTGGTTCGGCATCATCGCCGTGCTGCTGGCCCTCATCCCCGTGGTGGCGATCTCGCCGATCCTGCTCTACATCGGCATGCTGATCGGCGCGCAGGCGTTCCAGACCACGCCGAAAGAGCACGCCCCCGCCATCGTGCTGGCGCTTGCCCCGCACCTGGCCGCGTGGGCCAAGGTGCTGGTCGACGGTGCGCTGGCGGCCGCCGGCACCAATGCCGCGGCGGTCGGCTACGACAAGCTCGGCAACGTCGGCGTGCTCTATCGTGGCCTCGAGGTGATGGGCGGCGGCGCCATCCTGACCGGGCTCGTGCTCGGCGCGATCGCCGTGTTCGTCATCGAGCGCGAGTTCGCGAAGGCGGCAGGCTTTGCACTGGCCGGCGCGGTGCTCACCTATTTCGGGTTCATGCACGGCGAGGCCGTCGGCATCGGCAACGGGCTTGGCGTCAGCCCGTCGATCTCGCTCGGCTACCTGCTGATCGCCGGCGTGCTCATCTATTGCAAACGCCTGATGGATGCGCCCTCCGAGGACCGTTTTGCAGCCCCCGCCATGGCCAAGCCGGCGCCGGCGGAGTAGCAGCTGGCGCCGCGGCTTCTGAGTCGACGGCCGCACGCGCGTGCGCGCGCAGTGCGCCGCAGCCCTGGCTAGAGCACGTGAAGCCTGATATGAGCCAAGGGGCAGCAAGATCGCTTGGCCTCGAAAGGCTATGAACGACCGATCGACAACCATTGTGGCGCCGCTGGCGCGCTGGTCGAGCCGCATCGCCCTGTTTTCGGCGAGCGCGCTTGTCGCCGGCGTGGTACTGCATCGGCTCACCCCCTTCCCGACGCCGGTCGCCGTCAACCTGTTCCACGTATGTCTGGTCGGCATTGGCCTTGCAGTGCTGCTCGGGCTCGTCGCTTTCGCCCAGATTTGGCGCCGCGGTTATGCCGGCGCGGGCAGTGCCGCCGTCGGGGTCCTGCTGCCTTTGACACTTCTGGCGTGGCCGCTCACGTTTGTCCCCGCCTTCCTCAATCTGCCGCCGATCAACGATGTAACAACCGACGTCGCCAACCCGCCGCGGTTCACGGCGCTCGCCAAGCCGCGCACGGAGGCGGCAAACTCCGCCGCCTATCCAGGCCAACGCTTCGCCGCCGAACAGCTCAAAGCCTACCCGGACCTGCGCACCTTCGTCATCGACCGCTCGGCGCAGGAAGCCTTCGAGCTGGTCGAGGATGCGGTGCGCAAGCTCAAATGGAGGGTTGCGGCCAGCGACCCGCCGGCCGTGCGACCGCTCAAGGGCGGCACCATCGAGGCCACCGACAACACCCTGGTGGTCGGCTTCACCGACGACATCGTCATCCGCGTGGAGGGCAGCGTCAACCGCTCGCGCATCGACGTGCGCTCAGCCTCGCGCCATGGCCAGCACGATCTCGGCCAGAACGCCACGCGCGTGCGCCGCTTCCTTGCCGAGCTGCAGAGCCGGATCGACACCACCTCCGCCGGCGGGGTCGCGGGTCGGCGCGGCCTGCGCACGACGCGTGCCGGCGCGGCGGTCAAGAAGCTGAAAGGACGCGATCAGAAGAAAGAGGAGATTCGCAACGAACGAGCCCGCGTTCGATCAAGTGCTCAACGTGAGCGAGCACCGAAAGAGACGCAGCGTTGAGGAGCTTGGGGTCGAGGCCCTTGTAGACGACGGGCACGATGGCGCGCACGGTGTCGGTGCCGTCGCGGATGCAATCGAGGATCGAGTGCTCGCGCATGCGCCTATGCAGCAGGTAGGCCTTGACGAGACGCTGGGGGTCCTCGACCTGGCCGCCGTGGCCGGGGAAATAGGTGGCGTCGCTGCGCTCGGTCAGCCGCTCGAGCGAGCGGATGTAGGCGCCCATGTTGCCCTCCGGCGGTGCCACCACGCTGGTGTTCCAACCCATCACGTGATCGCCGGAGAACAGGATCCTCGTGCCCTCGAGCGCAAAGCACAGGTGATCGGGCGCGTGCCCCGGCGTGTGCAGAGCCGTCACCGCCCAGCCCTCGCCCTCAAGGCGCTCGCCATCCTTCAGGGGGATGTCGGGGATGAAGTCCTTGTCGACGAACTCGCCGCCCGATGGGCTGGTGCGCTTGGTGCCGCGATTGACGGCCCGCCGACCGAAACCCACGGTCTTGGCACCGGTGGCCGCGAGCAGCGCCGGCAGGCCGTCGGTGTGGTCGCGGTGGGTGTGGGTGATCAACACGTGGGCGATGCGGCGCGAGCCCACGGCGGCGAGGATGGCGGCAAGGTGCGCGGGGTCCTCGGGACCAGGGTCGATGAGCGCCAGGGCGGTGCCGGTGCCCAGGAGGTAGGTGTTGGTGCCCTTGAAGGTGAAGTGATTGGGGTTGTTGGCGACAATGCGCACCACGCCCGGAGCCAGCTCGCGCGGCTCCCCGTAAGCGAAGTTCATCGTCGTCCTGAGGGGCAGCGTTTCTGCCATGGGCGTCCTTGCTGGGGCTGGTTGCAGGTATCGGGTGCGAGGCAGGGGCTAACCCGCCGACCCCCGGAAATCAAGGACTCCCTCATATTCAGGCATGCGGCGCCGGGACCGGAGCGGGGGACGCCTCGCGGGCCTGCGGGAAGCGCGGCACCGCCGGCATGAAGATGCGGGCGAGCGTGGGGATCATGAGGAGGCTGCAAATCGGCGACAGCAGCATGCCGCCGACGATGACGCAGGCGAGCGGCTGCTGCACCTGAGCGCCGATGCCGTTCGACAGCGCCGCCGGCACGAGGCCGATGCAGGCGGACAGCCCCGTCATGAACATCTGCCGCATGCGGGCGTAACCGGCGTCGAGGATGGCGCGTTCGCGGTCTAGCCCCTCGTCCATGTGGCGGCGGATGTAGGAGACGAGCAGAATGCCGTCCATGGCGGAGACGCCGAACAGGGAGATGAAGCCGATCGCCGCCGAGACGGAGAAGTTGAGGCCCGCGGCGTAGAGACCGAGGATGCCGCCGGCCACCGCAAAAGGAATCCCAGAGAGCGCGAGCAGACTGTCGCGCACCGAGTTGAACAGGCTGTAGAGCAGCATCAGGATCAGGAGCAGGCTCAACGGCACGATGAACGCGAGCCGCTTCTGCGCCTCGACCAGGGCGCCGAACTCGCCGGTCCATTCCATCCTGTAGCTCGGCGGCAGCGGCACCTTCTCGGCGATGCGCACCTGGGCATCGGCCACCGTGGAGCCGAGATCCCGGCCGCGCACGCTGTACTTGAGCGGCACGAAGCGCTGGCCGTTCTCGCGATAGATGTAGGAGGCTCCCGTCTCCAGGCGGACCTCGCCGAGGTCGCCGAGCGCGATGTAGGCGGTCGGCAGTTTGGGATCGGTGCTCGGCAGCGCCACCGGGATCGAGCGGATGGCATCGGGGTTGCGGCGATACTCGGGCGCCAGACGCACCGTCAGCGCGAAGTTCCATTCGCCTTCGTAGACCTTGGTGATCTCCTGTCCGCCGATGGCGGCCTGCACCACCGAGTTGATATCCGCCACCGAAAAGCCGTAGCGGGCCGCCTTGGCGCGATCGATCTTGACGATCAGGTTGGGTTGGCCGAGCAGGCTGAAGCCGCCGGGGTTGCTGACGCCCGGCACGAAGGCGATCTCGGTGCGCACCGCCTTCGACAGGCGCTCAAGCTCGGCGAGATCGGCGCCGAAGATCTTGACGGAGTTCTCGCCCTTCACGCCCGACACCGCCTCCTCGATGTTGTCCTGGATGTACTGCGAGAAATTGAAATCGACGCCGAGGAACTCGCGCTTGAGCTGCTCGCCGAGCTGCCGGACCAGCTCCTCCTTGGTCATGCCCTTGGGCCACTCGCCTTGCGGCTTCAGGGGCACGAAGAACTCGGCGACGAAGGAGCCGTCGGGATCGGTGCCGTCCTCGCCGCGGCCCTGCTCGGAGAACACGGTACGCACGGGGGAATAGCTGCGGATGACGTTGCGCATGCGCGCAACCGAATCCATGCCCGCTTCCAGCGTGATGGTCGGCGGCAGCAGGGCACGGATCCACATGTTGCCTTCTTCGAGCTTGGGCAGGAACTCGGTACCGAGCCTGATGCCGAGGATTGCGCACACCGCAAGGAAGCCCAGGCCGCAGGCAGCGGCCACGAAATGGCGGCGGATGCACAGCGGCAGGATGCGCTCGTAGACGCGGCGGATGTGCCGGACCAGGAACGTCTCGACCTCGTTGACCCGCTCGGGCAGCAGGATCGACGACAGCACCGGCGTCACGGTGAAGGTGGCGATGACGGCGCCCAGCAGCGCGTAGGCGTAGGTGCGCGCCATCGGGCCGAAGATCTGGCCTTCCACTCCCTGCATGGTGAAGAGCGGGAGGAAGGCGGCAATGGTGATGATGACCGAAAAGAAGATCGCCTTGTCGACCTCCACGGCGGCGCCGAGGATGCGGTTGAGCTTGTCCGACAGTCCGGCCTCGCGCTGCGCCGTCGCCTGCGGCGGCGCATGTCCGGCAAGGTGGCGGAAGATGTTCTCCATCATGATGACGGTGGAATCGACGATGATGCCGAGATCGATGGCGCCGACCGATAGGAGATTGGCGGATTCCCCGCGCAGCACCGTGATGATGACCGCCAGGAACAGAGCGACCGGGATGGTCGCCGAGACGATCAAGGCGCAGCGCAGATTGCCCAGAAACAGCCACTGGATCAGGAAGATCAGAGCGATGCCGAAGAACATGTTGTGCAGGACGGTCTGCACTGTGACCGCCACGAGGTCGCCGCGGTCGTAGAACGGCACGATCTTGACGCCGGGCGGCAGGCTGCCGTCGCTGTTGATGCGCTCGACCGCGGCAGCCACCCGCCGCACGACGTCCATCGTGCGCTCGAACTTCTGCATCAGCACGATGCCGGTGACGACGTCGGTCTTGTCGTCGCGCCCGGCGATCCCCAGGCGCGGCGTGAAACCGATCTGCACCTTGGCGACGTCCGACAGCAGAACCGGTACGCCGCCCTGCTGCAGCAGTACGATATTGCGGATGTCCTCGAGCGACGCAACGACGCCGAGGCCGCGCACATTGACCGACTGCTCGCCCATGGCGATGGTGCGGCCGCCGACGTTGGAGTTGCTGGCGGAGATGGCGGCGATCACCTGCGGCAGGGTCAGGCGATAGGCCATCAGGCGATTGAGATCGATCTCGGCCTGGAATTCCTTGGTCTTGCCGCCGAGCACGATCACGTCGGCGATGCCGGGCACGATCCGCAGCTTGCGCTCCACCACCCAGTCCTGCAGCGTCTTCAGCTGCATCACGTCCATGTCCGGGGGCCCGCGCAGCTCGTAGCGGAGGATCTCGCTGATGCCGCCGGCCGGTGAGATCACGGGCTGCACGCCCTGCGGCAGGGTGGCGCCGGCCAGGCGATTGACCGTCTGCTGGCGCACGAAGTGGTAATCGCGGCCGTACTCGAACTGGAGGCGAATGAAAGACAGCGCGTAAACGGTGTTGGACCGGATGAAGCGCAGGCCCGGGGTGCTGGCGACGGCGATTTCTATGGGAATGGTGACGTAGCGCTCCATTTCCTCCGGAGACTGGCCGGGGCTCTGGGCGATAATCTCGATGATGGGCGGCGTCGGGTCCGGGTAGGCCTCGATGTTGAGGGCGGTGAACGCCGCATAGCCGAGCGCGAGGAAAGCCGCGAAGCTGATCAGCACCAGCGGCCGGCGCGACAGGCAGAATGCGATCAGGTTGCGCATCATCGCTCGATCAGCCGATACAGGTGCTCATTGCCGCCACTCGTTGTCGACGAAAATCGCGCCTCGGACCACGACCCGTTCCCCGGGCTGCAGACCCTCGCGGATCTGCAAGCGGCCATTCTGCTCGATGCCGAGCTTCACCTTGCGCCGCTCGAGCAGCGTCGGCCCGCGCTCGACCCACACGAAGGCAAGATCGCCATCGCGGATCGCGGCTTCGACCGGCACCGCGGCTTCTGGTTCGCCATTGCCCGTGACGATCTTGAAGGTGGCGAACATCTCGGATTTGAGCGCGCCATCCGGATTGGCGATCTCCGAGCGCACGACCACGCGGCGGGTCGTTGCATCGGAAGCCGCGCCGATGGCGCCGATGCGCGCCTTGAACACGCGGTCTGGAACCGCCAGCACCCTGACCTCGATCTCCTGGCCCGTGCGCACGAAAGCGATGTCGTTCTCCGGCACGTTGGCTTTGAGCCACATGATGGAAAGGTCGGCGATCGAGTAGAGCGGCTCGCCGGAGTCGCTGCGCACATATTGACCGGGGCCGACCTTGCGGGCGATGACCGTGCCGTCGATGGGCGAGGTGATGGCGATCAGCGGGTTGATGAGCCGCTCGTTTTCCAGGCGCGCCACCTCGGCGTCGCTGCGGCCGAGCACGCGCAGACGATTGCGGGCGGCGTTGAGGACACCTTCTGCGGTCCTGACATCGGTCTCGGCGGCGGTGTGATCGGTATTGGCCTGCTCCAGCTCGCGTTGCGAGGTGGCTTTGGCGGCAAAGAGGCCGGCCTGCCGGTCGAAGGTCCGCTTGGCGAGGGCGAGCTGGGACCTGCTCTTGTCGCGGCCTTGCACTGCCGCGATCAGGTCAGTCTGCGCCTGCACCACCTCGGGGCTGTCGATTTCGAACAGCGGATCGCCGCGCTTCACCGCGTCGCCGATCTTGGCGATCAGGCGCGTCACGCGACCCGAGAAGGGCGTCAGCACCAGGGTGCTGGCATCCTCGTTGAACGCGATCTGGCCGATGGCCTGCTTCTCGGCGCGGAACACCGTCGCCTCGACCTTGGCGATCTCGAGTTGGTGCATCTGGTCGGCCGTGATGCGAACCGTATTGCCCTTTTGCGAGGCTGCCTGGGGCGCCTGCGCGGAGGCAAGACCGGCAACCGCCGGCAGCAGGGCGGCGAGCAGCAGCGCCGATGCCGCGAGGCTATGCCGCGACAGGCGCGCGCCGATGCGCCGTGCGGGGGGCCGCGGTGCCGATCGACGCATGACCAATGAACGCACAAGCTGCATGGGATCTCAGTCGGCACGTACCAATGTGGCTTCCCACCTGTTCCACCAGCCGCCGCCGAGCGCCTGGAAGAGAGCGACCGTGTCGGCAAGCAGGGCGGCCTGCGCCTGCACCCGCGCAAGCGATGTCTGCAGGTAAGCTTGCTGGGCGTTGAGAAGGCTCGGAAGGCTGACTTGTCCGCGCTCGATCTGGCCGCGAACGAGGTCGATGCTGCGCGCTGCCGATCTCTCCGCCGCCGTCGCGGCGTTGAGGGCGCGGGAATCGGCCTGCAGAGCCCTCAGCGTGTCGGCAACGTTCTGGAAGGCGACCAGCACGGTGCTTCGATACTGGGCCACCGACTGCGCCAAGCCTTCCTCCGCGGCCACCTGCCTGTAGCGCAGCGTGCCGCCGTCGAAGATCGGCTGCAGGGCATTGCCCGCGATCATCCAGAAGTTGGTGCCCGGAGCGAACAGGTGCGAGACGGCGAAGGCGGTGCTGCCGGCATTGCCGCTCAGCGTGATCTGCGGCAGGCGGTTGGCGATCGCCACGCCGAGCTGGGCGTTGGCCGCATGCAGGCTGGCCTGGGCGGCGCGCACGTCGGGGCGCTGGCACACGAGATCGGCGGGCAGGCTGAGCGGCAGCTTGCGCGGCAGGCGCAGCGAGGCGAGATCGAAGGTTGCCGTCGCTCCCTCGCTCGGAAAGCGCCCGGTAAGGACCGCCAGGAGATTGCGCTGCAGGGCGAGCTGCTTTTCCAGAGGCGCCAGCAGGAGCCTTGCCTGCGCGAGCGACGTTTCCTGGGCCACCACATCGGGCAGGGCGATCTGCCCGAGCGAGTTTTGCTGGCGCAGGATCTGCAGCAGTTGCGTCTGCAGAGCGATCAGCCTGCGGGTCGCCGAGATCTGTCCGCGCAGCGATGCCTCCTGGATGGCGGCGAGCGCGATGTTGGACGTGAGCGTCAGGTAGACGGCCTCGCGCTGGAAGGCCTGGTTCTCGGCGAGGGCCTGCAACGACTCCGTCTGCCGCCGCACCCCGCCCCACACGTCCGCGACATAGTTGACCGTCACCTGCGCGGTATGCAGGCTGAAAATCTCGGCGTTGTTGGCGGCCGGCGAGTCGAGCGTCGCAATCGGCACCTTCTGGCGCGAGGAGTTCCAATTCCCCGCGACTTGCGGAAACAAGGCCCCGCGCTGCGCCAGCGCGTTGGCCTGCGCGACCCGCACGGCGGCTTCGGCCGCTTGCAGGTCGGCGTTGTGCTGGATCGCCTGCTCGATCAGCTCATTGAGGGCGCGCGACCGGAACAGCTCCCACCAGCGGCTCGGAATGTCGGCGCCATAGAGGAACGCCTTGCCGAGCACGCGCTCGTTGGCATCGGCACCTGGAAGATATCCCGCGACCGGCGGCGGCTCCGGCGGCAGGAAATCGGGCCCGACCGCGCATCCCGTCAAGATGCTCGCAGCCAGAATCGGTGCAGCTGACGGCCACCGGTGCCGGCGCGCTGAGACTCGACGCCGGTCTGGGCCGGCTCTCAGCACACGAATCTCCCCCATTGGCGCCCCGTCGCCCCAAGCCTGTCGGGCTTGGCTCGTCCAACATCGTCCCGGTCTACAATGCTCCGGCTCAAATCGACTTGGGCGGAGGTTATGGACCCGGTGATCCACAAGTTCCACACGCAGCGGCTAGGACCCGAACAATTCCGCGCAACGTGGTTTCCCCGCATCATGATCGTCCGTCCGCCTGCGCCGAGCGCTGCGGGTGAGGCCGACGCGATGGTCAGGCAACTCGCCGCGCGACCGAACCGTTTGGCACACTCACGCATATTGGCGCAGCTCGACAGCATCGGCCGACCCGTGCGTGGGCAAGTGGCGCTCGCTCTCGGGAAAATGGAGCGTGAACTTGGCGCCGCCGCTGGGGGAGCGCCCGATCTCGATCTTGCCGTGATGCAGCTCGACGGCCTGCTTGACGATGGCAAGCCCAAGTCCGGCGCCACCGCTCGAGTCCCGCGCTTTCTTGAACGGCTCGAGCAGCTCGGCCGCGGCATCGGTATCCAAACCCGGCCCGTTGTCCTCGACGACGACCGAGCCTCCGGGACCCACGGTCAGCTCGATGTCGGTGCCGGGCGGGGTGTGGCGCACCGCATTCTCGATCAGGTTGCGCATCGCCTCGCGAATCGCGGGGGCATCGCCGACCATGCGGGTGGGCTCGCGTACCTCGAGCTTGATCTGGTGCCGGTTGACCAGGATCCACTCTTCCAGGCGGGACACCAGATCGGTCGCTATCCTGCCGAGATCCAACTCGGCGACCTTGATGGCCTCGGAGCTCTCCAGGTGGGCGAGCGTAAGCAGATGGTCGACCGTCTCGCTCATGCCCCGCACGTCCGCTTCGAGGCGGCGCACTCTGGGATCTTCGATCCGTCCGAGCTCCAGCATGATGACGGAGAGCGGCGTCCTGAGCTCGTGGGCTGCCCGGGCGATGAACAGGCGTTGCGCGTCGACGAGGTTGCGGACCCGATCGAGCAAGCCATTGATGGCGACCGCGAAGCTGGCGGCCTCCTGCGGCATCCCCGAAACGTCGAAGCGGCTTGCCGCATCCAGCGGCGACATGCGTTGCGCCTGTGCCGCCGCCAACCCAAGGGCGCCGAGCGACCTGCGCACCGAGATCACGGCAACGCCAAGGGTCAGCACCACCAAGGGGATCATCGGCATCCACACGTTGTCGATGACTTCCGCCGCCAGCACGCTCCGGAAGACGCCAGCCGGATCCCCGACGGTGGCGACCTCGACCCACACGTCCTTGTTGCCGACCTTCTGCCGCAAGCCCCCGGCCACATGCAGTTTCTTTTCCTGGCTCAGATCGAGCAGCCAGAGATCCTGCGTCCTGGACGGGCTAGGCCGCCAGGGCGAAAGCTCCGCGAGCATGCGGCCGTCGTGCTCGGCGATGATCTGGCCGCGCTCGTCCAGGATGCGGAAGGCGTAGGACGCGCGGTGCTCGCCGACGTACTGGGCGGGAACGCGACGATCTCTGAACGTGAGGCCATGTGGGCCCGAACGCACCTCGTAAAGCAGGACACGCGCCTGGCGCGTGACATAGCTCTTGTTGAGGTCCTCCTCGTCGAAGTAGGTGCGCGCGACGACGATCGTCACCTGCAGGAAGATGGCGAGCATCGCGGTAATCGCCAGCCTGAGCGTAATGGTGCGCACCAGGCTCGGCTGGTGGCTGGGTCCGGGCGTCATCTGTCGCTCTCCACCTTGAGCTGGTAGCCGACGCCGCGCACAGTCTCGATGGCTACACCGGAGTCCGCTTCGCCGAGCGCCTTGCGCACGCGGGACACCAGCGCCTCGACCGCATTGGCCGACAGCTCGCGGCCGAACTCGGAGAGTGCCTCCTCGATCACCGCCTTGCCCACCACGCTGCCGCTGCGGCGCATCAGCACGGCCAGCAAACGACGCTCGCTGAGGCGAAGCTCGATGGCCTTGCCCGCGCACAGCACGCGCGCCGCCGCCTCGTCGAGCTCCGTCTTGCCCACGCGCAACACCGGAGCCTGCAGCTCGGAGGGCCGCCGCATCAGGGCGCGCACGCGGGCAAGCAGCTCGGCGTGATTGAAGGGCTTCGTCAAATAGTCGTCGGCGCCGCTATCGAGTCCGTCGACCCGCTGCTCGATGCTGCCTCGCGCCGTGATGATCAGAATGGGCGCGGTCAGGCCCGTCTTGCGCAACATACGAATGGCGTCGAGGCCGTCGCCGTCCGGAAGCCCCAGATCGACGATGATGAGGTCGTAGCGGATCGAGGCCGCGGCGTTCATCAATTCGGCAACCGTTCCGACGGAGTCCAGCCCATAGCCGGCGCGGTTCAGCGCGTCCCCCAGAAGCTCCTGGAGGCGCACGCTATCCTCAACGAGCAAGAGTCTCATTGCAGTCCCCATGAAGGCTGAAAAAGCGCGTTTTCTTCATGTGCGCGCAAGGGTTATTGAGGCACGTTCCAGCTCGAAACGCCATTATGTCAGCTAGCTGTCAGGAAACTCTGCTTAATCCCGTGGGCGTTGCAAATCGCCAAAGGCCGACAGACATCCCATGCAGTTGATGCACGTGATCGCTGCCTCGATCGGCGCAGCCCTGCTGCTGGCATTGGCCACGGCAGTGCGATCGCGTCGGCAGCGCGACCGACGCGACAGGCGACGGCGCGAGATCGACGATCTGCGCGGCCGCGACGCGTGAAGCCAACCTGGGCCCATCCACATGACAAAGAAAATGGCGTGCTGATGGCTTGTCGGTTGTTGAAACGCGCGCTTTCCCATAACCGGTCACGACCTTTCGCGGCCCGACATTGGTGGCTCATCGCCCTCAGCCTTGGCGCGTTCTGCCTCGCGGCGACGGAAAGTCCGGCGCAGACGCCACTGCGAACCCCACAGACGGTGCGAATTGCCGCCGAGCGGATGCACCGGCTCGGCATCGTCGATGTCGAGCTGTGCTCGTTTCCATCGCGGAAATCCGCAATCGGCCAGATCGCCTTCAACGAGGACGCCAGCACCGCCGTGGTCGCGCCTTTCTCTGGGCGTGTGACGCGCCTGATCGCCAAGGTCGGCGACGAGGTGAAGCGCGGCGATCCGCTGTTCGAGATCGACAGTCCGGAGGTGGTGCTGGCCCAGACCGACCTGATCGCGGCCGTGCAGGGTCTCGAGAAGGGCAGGTCGCAGATGGCGCTTGCGCTGAGCATCGCCGAGCGCCAGGCCGGTCTTTACGCCGTCAAGGCCACCTCGCAGCGCGAGCTCGAGCAGGCGCAGACCGACCGGACTTCGGCGCAGACCGATGTCAGAACTGCCGAGGGCATCCTGACGGCTGCGCGCAACCGCCTGCGCATCCTCGGGCGCAGCGACGCGGAGGTGGAACGCGTCGAGCGCGAACGCTCGATCGACCCGCTCATCACGGTCACCGCGCCGATCGGCGGCACCGTCATCGCCCGCAAGGTCGGTCCGGGCCAATACGTGCGCAGCGACTCCGGCGACCAGCTCTATGCGATCGCCGATTTGACGACCATGTGGGTGAAGGCCAGCGTGCCGGAGAGCGACATACCGTTCGTCCGCATCGGCCAGGAGATCGAGGTGAGCGTGGCCGCCGTCCCGGGCCGCTCGTTCAAGGCGCGGGTGATCGCCGTAGGCGCGGCGACCGACCCGGTCACGCGCAGGGTGCCGGTGCGCTCGGAGGTTCCCAATCCCGACGGCGTCCTGAAATCCGAGATGTTCGCCACCTTCAAGATCGCTACCGGCCATGGCGAGCTGGCGCCCGGCATCGCAACCGAGGCGGTGGTCAGGGACGGCGACGTGACAACCGTCTGGGTCGAGCGCGCGCCGATGCTGTTCGAGCGCCGCAGGGTGACCCTCGGACTGTCGGAAGGCAGCCGGGTCGAAGTGCGCGAGGGATTGAAGCCTGGCGAGCGCGTCGTCGCCCGCGGCGCCCTCCTCCTCGACAAATAGCGCCAATCGACCCCGCGAGCTTGGCGCGGCCCATTACCGATACTCGGCGATCGCTGCATCGGTGGCGGCGAGCTCGCGCTCGATGTCGAGCGGCGGGCAGCCCTTGTCCAGCAGGATGCGGTGCAGCGAGCGCACGTGAGCCCGCTCGCGGTCGTACTCCTTGAGCGACGGCAACACCTTGCTCGCGCCCCCGAGCATGCGCCCGACCGCCTCGAAGGCGGTGGGAGCTGCCGCCGCGCGCTCGTTTCTCGCCTTGTCGGGAAGCGATTTCAGGACCTGCAGGCGACCCCAGATGCTGTTGGCGAGGCGCGGGCAGTCCATGGTCTCTTCGTTGCGCTCGAGAATGTAAGTGCCGTCCTTCTGCAATCCCACCGACGCGCTGCACCCAACCGACGCCAATGCCAACGCGCACAGGCCGGCACGCAAGGTCCCGCGCGGGAAGTCCCGCACGACGGCGCGCTCGGATGGTCGCATGGCTGGCACGGGCGAAGCCTTGCAATTCAAACGACGCCACGATCACTCGACTGACCGGGATCGAGACCTAGCGCAGCAGGCTCGAATGTCAAAATTCGGAACGACCGAAAATGCGTGCAGTCCACAGGGTCTTGCGTGGCCGAAGGGACACGCCGGCTAGGGGCTTCCCCGCGCCTGTCAGCGCCGCGTCAGGGCACGCAGCTCCTCGTCGTCGAGGGCGCGCGCCTCCTCCTCCAGCATGATGGGAATGCCGTCGCGAATTGGGAAGGCCAGGTGGGCGGCTCGACTGATGAGTTCCTGGCGCACCTCGTCGTAAACGAGCGAGGTTTTGGTGCGTGGGCACACCAGGATCTCTAGGAGGTGCGCGTCGATAGGAGCGGGTTTTTGGTCCTTGCCAGGCTCTTTTGGCTCCTCAACCATAGCTCGTTGCCTCGTCACTGCAGGGTGGAGCCCGAGCCGCCGCCGGGGCCGGCGGCGAGTTCCATCTGGGCCAGGGCCACCAGCACCTCGGCTCGCGCCTTCAAGCTGGGGGCCTCGAGCAGCGCCTGCTTCTCCTCGGGGCCATAGGGGGCGACGATGGCCAGCGAGTTGATCAGCCATTCGTTGGAGGCCTTCGAGATCGCCGACCAATCGGCGCGCATCTGGTGGGCATCGAGATAAGTCTTGAGCGCCGTGATAAGGCTTTGCCGGTCGACCTCGTCCTCCCCATCGGGCAGAAAATCGCCGAGGAAGCGCTCGAAGTGCATGTGGCAGAGCCGATAGGGCTCGGCCGTCGGCGCTTCGCTGCCCAGCGTGCAGCGGGCGATGCCGGTCAGAGAAATGGCCAGCCGACCGTCGTCCAGCTCCTGATACGCGGTGACGCGACCGGCACAGCCGACCCGGCGCAACGCGATCGACTTACCAGGCGGCGACTCTCCCTCGCCGTCTGCCGGCTGCACGATCGCCAGCACGCGGGCGGTCGACATGACGTCGTCGAGCATGGCCAGATAGCGCGGCTCGAACACGTTGAGCGGCAATACGGCGCGCGGCAACAGGATGGTTCGGCGCAAGGGAAACACGGGCATTGGCTGCGGCAGGTCCGCGGGACTGCGATAGAGCTCTGCGATGGTGAGCAAACGTTCCGCCCGGCTTTGGGTTGTCACGAGAACAGGATCGAGGAGAGGCGGCGACGACCATCGAGTGTGGCCGGGTCCTTTGGGCCCCATGCCTCGAACAGCTGGACAAGCTGTTTGCGGGCCGCCTCCTCGTTCCACTTGCGGTCGCGACGCACGGCCTCCAGCAGCTGATCCAGCGCCTCGGCCTTCTCGCCGCTGGCAGCGAGCGCCATCGCCAGATCGATGCGGGCTTGGTGGTTGGCGGGCTCCGCGGCAACCTTGGCTTGGAGCTTGGCCGTATCGCCGGCCTTGCCTGCCATCTTGGCAAGATCGAGGGCGGCGCGCACGCTGGCGATGGGGCCGGAGTCGCGCTTGTCGGGCGGCACCAAGCCGAGCGTCTGCTCGGCGCGGGCCGTATCGCCCCGTTTCAGATAGGATCGCGCTAGACCCGCCAGCGCCGCGACGTTCTGCGGGTCTTGCTGCAGGACGGCGGCATAGACCTCGGCTGCAGCCTGCAGGTCGCCTGCCTCCAGCGCCTTGTCGGCCGCCTCGATGGCGGCCGCAGCATCCATGGCCGCCTCGTCGCCCAACAGGCGTTCCACGAACGCCTTGATGGCGCTTTCGGGCTGGGCGCCTTGGAAGCCGTCGAGCGGGCGGCCGTCGCAGAATGCATAGACGGTGGGGATCGACTGGATGCGCAGCTGGTTGGCCAGCGTTTGGTTCTCGTCGATATTGATCTTGACGAGCTTGACCTTGCCGCCCTGCGCGCGCACCACCTTCTCGAGCAAGGGCGTGAGCTGCTTGCACGGCCCGCACCAGGGCGCCCAGAAATCCACCAGCACCGGCGCCGTGCGGGAGGCTTCGAGCACGTCCTTGGCGAAGGTCGCCATGGTCGCATCCTTGATCATGTCGCTGCCGGCCGCCGGTTTCGCCGCGCCCGGTTTGCTCAAGCCAAACACCATCAGGTCGTCTCCAGTTACTTGGCCCCCGCCACGGCCATGATACGCGGCTCGTGGCCGCACGAGCGGATGAAGCGGACGAGATCCTCGCGCGCAATGTTGGTCGTCGCCGTGTTTTCCAGCGGGTGATAGTTGAGCCGCTCGTGGCGCATCATATCGGCATCCAAGATCACCGTCACGCGGCCGCCCCTGTCGTTGATGAGGGCGAAGGGCGTGACCGAGCCCGCCGGCACCCCGAGCACCTCCATCAGCAGCTGCGGCTTGCCGAAGCTGAGGCGTTCGGAGCCCAGCTGCTTGTGCAGCGTCTTGAGGTCGATATGTGCGCTGCCCAGCGCCACGACAAGATAGAGCCGATCCTTCTTGTCCTTGAGGAACAGGTTCTTGGTGTGTCCTCCGGGCAGCTCGCGCTCGAGCCTGGAGCTTTCGGCGACCGTGAACACCGCCTCATGCTCGACGGTGGTGCTGGCAATGCCGAGCTCGTCGAGCCGGGCGAACAGGTCCTGGCGGGTGGCTGGCACGGTTGGGACACGCGGGCGGGCAGGATGGCTACGGCTCGGGCGCGGCCGTTATATCAGCTGAGGCAGGACTTGGCCTACCCCGCGCAGCGTTCGTCGCCTTGCAACGGTCGCCGTCTTGCTGCATAAGACCGGCCATTGGCGGCCGGCGACCCATGCCGGCCAGCTTGGACGCGGGTGTAGCTCAGGGGTAGAGCATCACGTTGCCAACGTGAGGGTCGAGGGTTCAAATCCCTTCGCCCGCTCCAGTTTT
>Ga0111539_10005579_pt1 | contig 16271 bp, 16 predicted proteins | sample RhiMethybrSRZTD1_FD_79667 | JGI IMG/M metagenome (GOLD analysis project Ga0111539, IMG submission 79667) | Populus rhizosphere microbial communities from Tennessee, USA - Rhizosphere MetaG P. TD hybrid SRZTD1 (version 2) (version 2) | ecosystem: Host-associated > Plants > Roots > Rhizosphere >... | reverse complement strand
TGTTCTTCAGCTACGTGTTCCTCCTCGCGATCGCCGCCGCCGAATCGTCCGTGCCCTCGGGCGCCGTTCCCCCGGCAAGGCGCTACGTCGCCGCGCTCGCCATCGCCACCGTCCTTTGCGTGGCCGCCGTCGGCGCCTTTCCCGACCTCGTGCGCCGTGCCCCGAGGCAGGTCACCGCGGGCGAGACGGTCGTCAAGAAGAAGTCGACCGCGAGCCCCGAGGAGCTCGCCAGGGCACGCTGGATCAACGGCACGCTGGGTTTCTCGGTGGTGCTCGTCCACGGATGGATCGCGGCGTTCATCTATCTGACGCTGCGCAAATCGCGCCACGCCGCGCGGGCGCTGGCGCAGGCCGAGGTCGAGCGCGCCGAGGCGCAGCGCAGGCTGATCGCCGCCCAGCTCGTCGCCGCCCACGCGCAAGTCGATCCCGCGTTCGTCCTCCAGGCGCTCGAGAATGTCGAGCGGGCCTATGAAAGTGATCCGGCGCGAGGCGACGTCCTGCTGGACGAGTTCATCACGTTCCTGCGCGATGCGATTCCCCGGCTGAGAACCGACCCGCCCGGGACGGAGGCGGCGTGAACGCGCATCCACCGCCTCCTTTCCTCCTGAACGACCCCGAGCACGCCCCGTTCGGCGTGGCGTGGCTGCGAGGCCTCACGCCCGCCCGGCTCGCCGTGGTGCTGGCGGTGAGCTTGCTGATGGCGCTCCCATCCACCCGGATCGAGTTCCTGCTGGGTCAATACGCGTCCGCAACCTGGAGGATCTGGGACCGGATTGGTCGGACCATTGCGTGCGCGACACCCATGCTGATCCTGGTGCTCTGGGTGGAGACGCGTACTGCACGATCGCCCGAACGCATGCGCATGCTCGCCCTCGCATGGGCCGTCCTCGCCGGCTCCCTGGCCTATGCGGCACTGCGTATCGGATGGACCCACCTTCTCTACAAGTTTCCACTCGACGGGCACGCCGGATACGGATTCATCATGCACTGCACGCGCGCGGCGATTCCGGGCGGAATCCTGACCGCGATCCTGTTCTTCGCCGCCCGGGAGCGCGATGCGCAGCGCTTGCTGCACCACACCCAGCTCGCCCGGGTCGAGATCGAACGCCAGGGGGTGGAAGCGCGCCTGCTATTGCTGCATGCGCAGATCGAGCCCCACTTTCTGTTCAACTCGCTCGCGAGCGTGAAACGTCTCTACGAGAAGGAGCCCGAAAGAGGACGCGATCTGCTGCGCAGCCTGCGTGAGTGCCTGGGTGTCGCCACGTCGCACGCGCGCCGGCAGGATTGCAGCCTGGGCGAGGAGATCGCGCTCGCGCGCTCGTTTCTCGCCATCTTCCAGGTCCGCATGGGCCGGCGGCTGCGGGTGCAGGTCGACATTCCCGCATCGCTGGAGGACGCGCTCATTCCCACGCTGATGGTAAGCACCCTCGTCGAGAATGCGATCAAGCACGGCATCGCATCGCGCGCCTCTGGGGGCACGATCGCGATCAGCGCGCGGCGCGAGGAGGGCGACCTCGTGGTCGACGTCCGTGACGACGGCGTCGGATTCCGCGCCCGGTCGGGTTGGGGCGTAGGCCTCGCCAACAGTCGCGCCCGTCTCGCAACCCTGTTCGGCGATGCCGGCAGCCTCGACCTGCGGACAAACCCCGCTGGCGGGATGACCGCGACGATCCGCGTCCCCCACCGCAGCGCCGCAGCGATCGCGGCATGAACATGCCCATCGCCCTGACCTGGAAACACTGGGCCTGGCCCACGGCCATCGGAGCCCTGGTCGGGGTTTCGATGCCACTCCAGGAGCTCGACATCAACCCCGAGTGGGCTCCCTGGCGCGTGCTCTACCACACCCCTTGGTTCATCCTGTTCGGCTACGTCTTCATGCTGGCCATCGTGCTGGTCGAAGCGACCGCGCCGCGCGTGCGCCTCTCGATCGCGCGCAGCGTGCTCGCCGCGATCGGGGCGAGCGTCGTGTGCGTCGCCCTGGCCGGTGCCTTCGCCTCTCAGGTACGGTTCCCGCCACAATACATCGTGGATGGCCGCCTCCGCCCTCTACCGGCAACGATCCCCCGGGAGACGAACCAGAGATACAGGGCGATGATGTACCTCGGCCTCAACGCCGCGCTCTACGGCTCGCTCGCGATGTTCATCTACGTGCGGTTGCGAAACGCCCGCCTGGCGGCGCGTGCGCTCGCCGAGGCCGAGATCCGGCGCTCCGAGGAGCAGCGCGCCCTGATCGCGGCCCAGCTGGTCGCTGCCCAGGCGACGATCGATCCCGCGTTCGTGATGAAGGCCCTCGGCGACATCGAGCGGGCCTACGAGACCGATCCCGCGCGCGCCGAGACCGCGCTGGACGAGTTCATCACGTTCCTGCGCGAGGCGATTCCCCGATTGCGATCTGACGAAAGACTGGAGGGTGCATGAACCCGAAAGGCATCATTGCCGAGGACGAACCGCTCCTGCGCGAGCAGCTGCGCGAGCTGCTCGCGGCCGCATGGCCCGAGCTCGAGATCGTCGCGGTCGCGGAAGACGGCCGGCAGGCGATCCGCGCGATGGAAGAGACCCGGCCCGACGTGCTCTTTCTCGACATCCAGATGCCCGAGGCGTCGGGCCTCGAGGTGGCGCGGCTGGCGAGCGGAAAGTGCCATGTGGTCTTCGTCACGGCCTACGACCAGTACGCGGTGGCGGCCTTCGAGGAGGGTGCGGTCGACTACGTGATGAAGCCGCTTTCCGGGGCGCGCATCGCGACAGCGGTGCAGCGCCTGAAGAAGCGCTTGCTCGCGGCGCCCGCGCGGCTGGACGGCCTCGTGGACCACCTCGCCAATCCCCCGGCGCGCCCCGGCCAGCACCTGCGCTGGATCAACGCCTCCCGCGGCGAGGACGTACAGCTCGTCACCATCGAGGAGGTGCGCTACTTCCAGTCGGACACGAAATACACGCGCGTGGTGGCGACGCGGCGCGAGGGCCTCATCCGCAAGACGATCAAGGAGCTCCTCGACGAGCTCGACCCGATGGTGTTCTGGCAGGTCCACCGCGCGACCATCGTGAACCTGAACGCGGTGGAGAGCGTGGGGCGCGACATCCAGGGCCACGTGATCCTGCGCCTGAAGGATCGGCCCGAGGTGCTCAAGGTGAGCCAGCCTTACGAGCACCTGTTCCGGCAGATGTAGCGCGTGCGCGGCACTGCGTCGCCGCCCGCTCTCGCCTGACTCCGTCGTCGTTCGATAGGGTTCCATCGACGATTCGTCGGCTCGGTCACAAAGGGATCGCGGCATCCCGGCAATGCGCCCACGGTGGTGTTCCAGACCCCAACCAAGGGAACGCCATGAAGAACCATCGATACGCCGTGCTCCTCACCGCCGCCGTCGCCCTCGCGTTCGCTTCTGCTCCCGCGTTTGCCGAACCGCCGAACAAGGTGCGGGTGGATTTCGCGAAGTGCCCGCCCAATCCGCCGATCCCGCTTCCCGAGGGGGTCGTATTCATCGTCGTGGGCGACACGGGGCGCGACGTGCCTGGCTCGCTCATCGTGTACGGCCAGCCGGGCTCGTTCGAATCCACGGGGCCGAGCGTGATCTTCCTCGAGGCCGACTACGTCGTCACCGCCAATGAGCCGGCGAAGTCCTTCACGGCCCGGGTCGGCGGGAGGTTCGACCTTGCGGCGGGCAAGGCGGTGCTGTACGGGTACGTGAGCGACGGATGGATGCGTGGCGCGCAGGTGGTGGACGAGTTCCATGCCACGGCCCCCGGCTGCGTCTCCGGCACGCTCACGCTCACGCCAAAATGGAATTCGAGCGACAGCGTCGACTAGGCCTCAGAACACGGTGCGCATTCCGACGGCGAATCCACGCAGGTCCTGTCCCGCGGTGATGGCAACCGGGTTGCTGCCGAAATTGCACAGTGCCCCGACCTGGTTGTTGACGCGCGCGTATTCCACGATCGCGTAGGTTCGCAGGGAAAAGCGATACCGGTAGCCGGCGCCCACGAGGTCGCAGCTCGGCTGCGCCGACGAGACGGCGCCGCCGTTGCGCGAATTCTGGTACGTCCCCAGCAGCCCATGCGCTCCGTGCGTGGCGTCGAACCCGATCAGGTAGGACTTCTGCATCTCGGTGCCGGTCCTGCGGTAGAGGCCGTACTGCCCATACATCTTGACCGGCCCGAAGTGGAAGAAGCCCCCCATGCCCCGGCCATCCTCGTCGGACCCGGCACGGACCGCGCTCCCGGCCTGGTCGATGTGCTTTTCGTAGGCGAGGGCGAGAAAGGAGCGGGGGCTGTGGTGCGAGAGCTCGACTGAATAGTCGTGGGGTTTCGCGTTCCCGGTGCCGCCCTCGCTCAGCTGGTAGACCCACCGGGTTCGAAAGCCGGGTACGCGCGGCGACCGGTACTGCACGACGTTGCTGTTGCGGCGCCCGAAGTTGCCCTGGTTGACGGCCGCGCCCCTGATGCTCGGAAGGCCCGCGTCATCGAAAGGATCGACGATGCTGGTCTGGCTCGCGTTGAACGCCGAATCCCACCGCCCGGCGATGAACGTTCCCCACGGCCCCTCGAATCCCACCCCGCTGTTGCGTGCCTTGAAGTCGCTGCTGGTGGCGTCCGCCGGGAAAGCCATTTCCATCTGGAACCACGCCACCAGGCCATCGCCCAGGTCCTCCCGTCCACGCACGCCGAGCCGGGAGCCCTCGTCCGTGACGCGCGTGAATCGACCCACGCCCGAAGGGGCGCCGCGCACCTCCACGGATTGGAGCAACTCGTAAAGGCGTCCGTAGAGGGTTATGCGATCCTGGCTTTGCGCCCGCGCGGAAGGCGCGGCGGAAAGGCCGGCTGCGCATAACAGGAATCCGAGGCAGGTTCGATTGCGCCAACTCGTCGAGAGACCCGGCCGAGTCCTGCGTGGCCGAAGCGTCGCGATCGGGTCGATGCCGAACATCGTGCCTTTCGACGGCTTGCGAGCCTCATGGTACGCCGACGCGGAAAGTAGCCCAGATCTGAGGTAGCGGCCCATTCGCGGCCGAGTTGTCGCTTGCCTGCGACATCTAGCCCCCGCGCCGCGCTGTGACCCAGTTCACAGGGGCAAGCGCAAACCCCTGATCTTCATCCTCGAATTCCGCCGTCCGGGGCAGGGCACGGAATTTGAGTCGTTCCTGTCGTGTCTCAAGATCGTACGTCCCAAGAACCTACCCGGCGCACATTCGGGGAGGAGTAATGAGTACCGATGCCTGGCAGGGGGTTGCCGACCTCTGGATGCGCGAGCACGCGGCGAGCGTGAGCAAGATCGCCGCGGGATTCACGTCGCTCGCGGGATCCCACGACAACGCGTTCGCGCTCGTCGCATCCCTGCGCGAGGGCGTCCCCGTCGACCTGGTCTATCCGCTCGCGGGCACCGATCCGGAGCCCAAGGTGATCGCGTTCGCGCTGCCCACGGGCCCCATGGAATGGCACGACGTGCGCATGGCGTTGATGCTCACGCGTGACGCGCTCGTGGCCTACGGAATCCTGCGGCCCACCGGTGAGCAGCTGCAGGCGGCGCTCCTCGGCGGCGAGGTGCCGGTGCCGGGCATTCGCCTCGCGGGCTTCAGGGGCGTGCTGCGCCGGCGCGCCGACGGCCTCAACTGGGGACAGATCGCGTCGGAGCGATTCCAGCGGCCGGCGGTGACACGAATCGAGTGAAGCATCGAATGACAAGTCGAAAGGAAACAACAAATGAGAACAAGAACCGCAGTGGCAGTGCTGGCGCTTTCTTCGCTGTGCCTGGGTGGGTGCGCGGCCGTCGGCATCACCGCGCTGGGTGTCGGGATGGGAACGGGCGTCGGCCACCATCTCGGCGGGATGGTCTACAAGACATTCACCGCGCCGCAGGCGCAGGTGAAGAAAGCGGCGCAGAGCGCACTGGGCAAGATGCAGGTGAAGGTGGTGAAGTCGGAGCGCGACGGTACGACCGAGACGATCCTCGCCAAGGCGGGCGATCGCGACATCGACATCGTGCTGGAGTCGCTCACGCCGAACACCACGCGCATGAAGGTGACTGCGCGCCAGACCGGCGGGTTCCTCACCGACAGCGCCACGGCGACGGAAGTGATCCTGCAGACGGAGAAGCTCGTCGGACCCTCGTGACAACCGGAGACTGAACATGAAGAAGCAGATTCACATCCTCGCCGCGGCCGTCGTGCTCGCGTTGGCGCCCGCACTGCAGGCGCAGACCACGCCGCCGGCCCCGAGTGAGCTGAACAGCGGCCAGAACCTGGTCGCGACCAAGATCGCCAACAACTTCACCAACCTGGCCGGCGGCGAGGACAACGCGCTCGCGCTCGTGAACGCGCTGCGCGCCGGCGGCGAGGTGACGCTCGTCACCACCGTGCCGCCCCCGGCGGGCAGCCCGCCGGGAACGCTGCCCACGACGACAGAGACCACCTTCGACGTGCCCACGAAGCCGATGGGCTGGGGCAACGTGAAGCACGCGCTCGCGCTCGCGCAGGACCAGCTCCAGCGCGCCGGCATCACCAACCCCACGGCGGCGCAGCTGCAGACGGCGCTCACCGGCGGCGACCTGGTGCGCGTGAACGCCGACGGCACCACGACCACCACGACGGTGAAGGGCATCCTCACCATGCGCGCCGGCGGCATGGGCTGGGGCAACATCGCCAAGGAAGGCGGCACGAAGCTCGGGCACGTGCAGAAGGTCGACATGAGCGCCAAGTCGGTGAAAGCCCCGACGACCACGACCACGACAACGACCGCCGGTGTCACGACCGCGGCCGGCCCCGCCACGCCCACCACGAAATCCGCGAAGGGCATCACGACGGCGGCGGGCGCAACGGCGGGCGCGAGCGTCGACAAGGGACCGTCGAAGGGCGTCACCACGGCGCAGGGTGCCAGTGCCGCGCACGGGTCGAAGGGTCTCGTGACGGCGAGCGGTGCCAGCGCGGGCGCGAGCCCGCAAGGCAACGCGTACGGGCGCGGCATCGTGACGGGCGCAGGCGGCGGATCGACGAACGTCGCCGCCACCGGCCAGGGCAAGGGCGCCGGAGTGAGCTCCGGCGCCGGTGTCGTCACCGCAGGCGGCAATTCGGCAGCCGCTTCGGGCATCACCAGCGCTGGCGGCAACGGCAACAACGCCGGCGGCAACGGCAAAGGCGGTGGCAACGGCAAGGGCAAGGACGGCTGACCTCCGCCTCATGCTGCACTGCACAAGGGCCCGCGAGGGCCCTTGTCGCTTCCAGGCTCAGTTCTTGAGCCACTCTTAGCAAACTACTTTCAGTGTTTTCTGCAAGTCTATGAAAACACTAGAATTCCTATACCCAGAAACGAGTCGAAAAACCCGCGCTAAGCCCTTGTCGCACAAGAAAAAATTCCCCGTTTCCCCCCTTGACGCCCTGTAGCTCGATCTCTACAGTGTGCGGACGTGGGAAAAAGTGGGGAGACGGTGTTCCAAGGGGCGACGCAGATCAACCTGGACGCGAAGGGAAGGATGTCGGTGCCGACGAAGGCGCGCGACCCCCTGACCCAGGGCGGGACCGTGAGGCTGGTGCTCACCGCCCATCCGGAGGGCTGCCTGCTGCTCTATCCGCTGCCGGCCTGGGAGCCGATCCGCGCCAAGGTCATGGCCTTCCCCAGCCTCGACCGCCAATCGAATCTCTGGAAGCGCCTCCTCGTGGGTTTCGCCGAGGACGTCGAGCCTGACGGTGCCGGGCGCCTGCTGATCTCTCCCGTCCTGCGCGACTACGCCCACATCACCCGCCAGGTGATGTTCGTGGGCCAGGGCAGCCATTTCGAAATCTGGGACCTCGAGGCATGGAACGCGGGCCTCGAGAGCCTGAGGACTGGGGGCACGCCGAACGTGCCTCCAGGGATGGAGAACTTCTCCCTGTGACCACGGGGGGAAGAAGCCGCATAACCCTTCCCCCGTGAGCGAGGCAATCCATGTCCCGGTCCTTCTCGAAGAAAGTGTCTCTGCCCTCCGCATCACCGAAGACGGTCGCCAAGCCGGCGTCTACGTCGATGGCACCTTTGGTCGCGGCGGGCACAGCGCGGCCATCCTCGCCCGTCTCGGTGTTCGCGGAAGACTTCTCGCTCTTGATCAGGACCCCGCGGCGCATGCGGATCGCGCGCTCCAAGATCCGCGTCTTGAGCTGATCCACGCGAGGTTCTCCACCATGACCCAGCAGCTCGCTGCCCGTGGGATCGCGCAGGTGGCGGGCGTGCTGCTCGACCTCGGCGTCTCGAGCCCGCAGCTCGACCAGCCAGGGAGGGGATTCAGCTTCGCGGCCGACGGGCCGCTCGACATGCGGATGGACACCTCGCGCGGGGAGTCCGCGGCGGATTGGATCAACCGCGCTTCAGAAGAAGAACTCAGGGAGGTGATCTGGCGCCATGGGGAAGAACGGTTTGCTAAAGCAGTTGCAGCTTCGATTATCGACGCACGCGGCGTCGAGCCTCTCCGCACCACCGGGCAACTTGCCGCGGTCGTGGCTCGTGCGGTCCGTACGCGCGAGCCGGGGCAGCACCCGGCGACCCGGACCTTTCAGGCTGTTCGGATTCACGTCAATCAGGAGCTTGAAGAGCTGGCGGTAACGCTCCCGCAGGCGGCGGACCTGCTCCAGCCGGGCGGGCGCCTCGCGGTCATCAGCTTCCACTCGCTCGAAGACCGCATCGTCAAGAACTTCATCCGCACGCGCTCCACCGGCGACACGCTGCCCAAGGGCGTCCCGGTGCGCGCGAGGGACATCCCGCCGGCGCAGTTGAAGGCCGTGGGCCGCGCGATCAAGGCCTCGGACGAGGAAGTGCGGCGCAACCCGCGCTCGCGCAGCGCCGTGCTGCGAGTGGCGGAGAAGAACTGAGATGGCGCGGATGAGCGTCCTGCTGCTGCTCGTCGTGGTCGCCTGCGCGCTCGGCGTCGTGACCTCGCAGCATCGCGCGCGCAAGCTCTTCACCGAGCTCGAGACCGAGCAGGCGGCGGCGCGCAAGCTCGCCACCGAGCATTCGCAGCTGCAGCTCGAGCAGGGCACGTGGGCCACGCACGCTCGCGTCGAGCAGGTCGCCACGAAGCGGCTGGGCATGCGCCCGCCCGACGCCGCGAGCACGGTCGTGCTGAAGCTCGAGGAGCCCGCGCGGTGAGCGCCCCCTTCGAGAAGCGCGCGCCGCAGCTGCGCCTGAAGCTCGAGGGCTGGCGCTCGCGCTTCGTCCTGGTACTGCTCGCCGGCGGCTTCGCGCTGCTCGCCGGGCGCGCGTTCTACCTGCAGGCGCTCAACACCGTCTTCCTGCAGGCCAAGGGCGAGGCGCGCTACGCGCGCACGATCGAGCTGCCCGCCTCGCGCGGCAAGGTGCTCGACCGCCACGGCTCGCCGCTGGCGATCTCCACCGCGGTGGAGTCGATCTGCGCGACGCCCGAGGAGCTGGACGAGGCCGAGGAGCGCGACGTCGCGGCGCTCGGCCGCGCGCTCGGCATGCCGGCCGACGAGATCCGCCAGAAAATCGCCCGAAAGGATCGCCAGTTCGTCTTCCTCAAGCGCCAGATCTCGCCCGAACAGGCGGCGAAAGTGATGGCGCTGCGGGTGCCCGGGGTGTTCCAGCAGCGCGAGTTCCGCCGCTATTACCCCGCGGGAGAGGTGATGGCGCACGTGGTCGGCTTCACGGGAATGGAGGACAACGGCCAGGAGGGCATCGAGCTCGCCGCCGAGTCGCGCCTGGCGGGCGTGCCCGGCAGCCGCCGGGTGATCCGCGACCGGCGCGGCCGCATCGTCGAGGACCTCGAGGGGCTGCGCGCGCCGCGCGACGGCGACGCCGTGACGCTCGCCATCGACCAGCGGCTGCAGTTCCTCGCGCACCGCGAGCTCAAGCAGGCGGTCGAGTCGAACCGCGCCAAGGCGGGCTCGCTGGTGATCCTCGACGCGAAGACGGGCGAGGTGCTGGCGCTGGTGAACCAGCCCGACTACAACCCGAACAATCGCGCGGCGGTGACCGGCCGCCAGACGCGCAACCGCTCGGTGACCGATCTCTTCGAGCCGGGCTCCACGTTGAAGCCCTTCACCGTCGCGGCGGCGCTCGACTCCGGGGTCGTGAAACCCACGACGATGATCGACACCTCGCCGATGAAGATCGGCGGCTGGACGATCAACGACTCGCACCCGATGGGCATGCTCTCGGTGGCGCAGGTGATCTCGAAGTCGTCCAACATCGGGACCGCGCGCATCCAGCTGCAGATGAGTCCCGAGCGCATGGGCACGCTCTATCGCGAGCTCGGCTTCGGCGCGCCGCCGGCGACCGGCTTCCCCGGCGAGGCGAAGGGGATGCTGCGGCCGTGGGAGAAATGGCGTCCGGTGGAGCAGGCGACGATGTCGTACGGGCACGGCATCTCGGTCTCGCTGCTGCAGGTGGCGCGCGCCTACACCGTGTTCACGAACGAGGGCCGGCTGCTGCCGCTCGCGCTCACGCGCACCGAGGGCATTCCGGTCGGCAAGCCGCTGTACTCGCCCGCGAGCATCGCCGACGTGGTGCGGATGATGGAGGCCGCGGCGCAACCCGGCGGAACGGCTCCGCGCGCGCAGGTGCCCGGCTATCGCGTCGCGGGCAAGACCGGCACGGCGCACAAGCCCGAGGCCGGCGGTTACGCCGAGCACAAGTACGTGTCGTCGTTCGTGGGCTTCGGGCCGGTGAGCGACCCGCGCTTCATCGTGGCCGTGATGCTCGACGAGCCCGCGGGCGTGAAGTACTTCGGCGGGGACGTGGGCGCGCCGGTGTTCTCCTCGGTGATGGGCGCGACCCTGCGGATGATGTCGGTGGCGCCGGATGCGCCGGGGTCAGACCCCGATTCAAGCGCGCCACGGACAGCGGAGTCCCGCTCGATCCCGAAATCGGGTTCTGACCCCATGAATTCTCGCGGAAGCGCCGGATGATCGCGGCAGCCGAGTTCGTCCGCCCCGAAGGCGCCCGCCTGCTGGACCTCCTCGGGCAGCTGGGCGTACCGCTCGCGGATCTCACGGCCGACTCGAGAACCGTGAAGATGGGTTCGATCTTCGTCGCCTACCCCGGCACGGCCCAGGACGGGCGCGTGTTCATCGGCGAGGCCATCACGCGCGGCGCCGCCGCGGTGATCTGGGAGCGCGAGGGCTTCGCCTGGAAGGACCACTGGGACGTGCCCAACCTCGGCGTCGCGAACCTGCGCGCGCGCATCTCCGAGATCGCCGGCCACGTCTACGGCAATCCGTCCGAGTCGCTCTGGATGGCAGGGGTCACGGGCACCAACGGCAAGACCTCGGTGTCGCAATGGATCGCGGCCGCCCTGAACGCGCTCGGCAAGCGCTCCGCCGCCATCGGCACCCTCGGCAACGGGCTCGTGGGCGAGCGCGTCGAGGCCCGCAACACCACGCCGGACCCGATCGTGCTCCAGCGCCTGCTCGCCGATTACCTGCGCCGCGGCGCGCGCTGCGTCGCGATGGAAGTGTCCAGCCACGGCCTGCACCAGGGGCGCGTGGCAGGGATCAAGTACGACTGCGCGGTCTTCACCAACCTCACGCGGGATCACCTCGACTACCACGGCACGATGGAGGAATACGCCGCGGCGAAGTTCGGCCTGTTCGAGGCGCGCGGGCTCAAGCACGCCGTCGTGAACCTCGACGACGCGTGGGGCGCGCGGCTCGCGCGCAAGCTCGAGGGACGCGGGCTGGAGGTGATCACCTATGGCGCGGGCTCGGCCTCGCGCCTGCGCGCCGCCGATATCGGCCTCTCGGAGGCCGGAGTGCGCTTCCGCGTGGAGAGCGACCTGGGCAAGGGCACCGTCGCCGCACGCGTGCTCGGCGCGTTCAACGTCTCCAACCTCCTGGGCGTGCTCGGCGCGCTGCTGGCGCAGGGCATGAGCTTCGACGAGGCGGCGCTGGCGGTGGGGCAGCTCGAGCCCGTGACCGGGCGCCTCGAGCGCGTGGGTGGCGGCGCGCGGCCGCTGGTGGTGATCGACTACGCGCACACCCCCGACGCGCTCGAAAAGGCGCTGCACGCGCTGCGCCCGACGGTCGCCGCGGGCCATCGACTGGTGTGCGTCTTCGGTTGTGGCGGCGATCGCGACACCGGCAAGCGCCCGCTCATGGGCGCGGTGGCCGCGCGGCTCTCCGACCACGTGCTGGTGACGAGCGACAACCCGCGCGGGGAGGACCCGCATTCCATCATCGCGCAGATCCTCGAGGGCATTCCCGGCGGCCACGCCGAGGCGATCGAGGACCGCCAGGTGGCGATTTTCTCCGCCGTGCACCACGCGACGGCGGGCGACGTGGTGCTGTTGGCCGGCAAGGGGCACGAGACCTACCAGGAGATCGCCGGCACGCGCCATCCCTTCAACGATCGCGAGGTCGCCGGCGCCGCGCTCGCGCAATGGGAAACGGGAAAGGGATGAACGGAGCAGAACGGGTGGGCGCCCCACCCATGATGGACCTTGCGGAAGTGGCGGTGGTGGTGACCGGGGCGCTGCATGGCAACGCGGTGGCGTTCAGCGGCGTGACCACCGACAGCCGCCGCGTGGCGGCGGGCGACCTCTTCGTCGCGCTCTCGGGCGAGCGCTTCGACGGCAACGAGTTCGTCGCGGAAGCCGCCGGGCGCGGCGCCGTGGCCGCGCTCACCTCGCGCCACGTGGAAGCCGGGATGCCGCTGCCCCAGGTGGTGGTGGCCAACACGCGCTCGGCGCTGGGCAAGCTCGCCGCGCACTGGCGCGGCCGCTTCGCGCTGCCGGTCGTGGCGCTCACCGGCAGCAACGGCAAGACGACGGTGAAGGAGATGCTGGCCTCGATCCTGGCCGCGTACTGCGACGGCGCCGCCGCGGTGCTCGCGACCGAAGGCAACCTCAACAACGACATCGGCGTGCCGCTGACACTCTTCCGGCTGCGCGAGGCGCACCGCTACGCCGTGATCGAGATGGGCATGAACCACGCGGGCGAGATCGACTACCTCACGCGCATGGCGCGCCCGGCGGTGGCGTTGGTCACCAACGCACACCGGGCGCACGTGGGCATCCTCGGCAGCGTGGACGCGATCGCGCGCGCCAAGGGCGAGATCTACGGCGGCCTGGGTGCGTCGGGCATCGCGGTGATCAACGAGGACGACGCGTTCGCGGGCTACTGGAAGGACCTGAACGCCGCGCGCCGCATCGTCACCTTCGGCCTCGCCGACTCGGCCGACGTGCGCGGCAGCCTCGACGGGCGGCGGCTGCACCTGGTCACGCCCGCGGACGCCTTCTCCGTCGAGCTGCAGGTCGCGGGCGAGCACAACGTGCGCAACGCGCTCGCGGCCTGCGCCGCGGCGCACGCGCTCGAGATCCCGCCCCACGCGATGCAGGCGGGGCTCGCGTCCTTCGCCGGGGTGCCGGGACGCCTGCAGCGGCGGGCGATTCCCTCGGGCGGCGTGGTGATCGACGACACCTACAACGCCAACCCCGAGTCGATGAAGGCGGCGCTGCGCGTGCTCGCGGCCGAGCGCGGCCGGCGCGTCCTCGTGATGGGTGACATGGGCGAGCTGGGTCCCGGCGCGCGCGACCTGCACGCCGAGGTGGGCGCCTATGCGCGGACCCTGGCGATCGACGCGGTGCTCGCATTGGGCGCGGACAGCGCGGCGGCAGCCGAAGCCTTCGGCACAGCCGGGCGCCACTTCGAGGCCGTCGAAACGCTGCTGGAAGCCGCGCGCAGGGAAGCCGATGGCGGCGCCACGCTGCTGGTGAAGGGCTCGCGCTTCATGCGCATGGAGCGCGTGGCCGACGCGCTCGCCGGTTCCGCCGGGGAACACCATGCTGCTTGAGCTCGCCCAGGAACTCGAGAAGTACGTCCGCGCATTCAACGTGTTCGGCTACATCACGCTGCGCGTGGTGCTGGCGGCGCTGACCGCGCTGGTGATCTCCTTCATCGTCGGCCCCGCGATGATCCGCAAGCTCACCGCCTACAAGATCGGCCAGGCGGTGCGCGACGACGGCCCGCAGACCCACCTCATCAAGACGGGGACGCCGACGATGGGCGGCGCGCTGATCCTCGTGTCGGTCGTGGTCACCACGCTGCTCTGGGCCGACCTCACCAACCGCTACGTCTGGATCGTGCTGCTCACTACGCTCGGCTTCGGCGCCGTGGGCTGGGTGGACGACTGGCGCAAGGTCGTGCACCGCAACCCCAAGGGACTCTCGGCGAGGTCCAAGTTCTTCTGGCAGTCCGTGATCGCGATCGTCGCGGTGACCTACCTCGCGTACAACGCCAGGCTGCCGCAGCAGACCGAGCTCATCGTGCCGTTCTTCAAGTCGATCGCGATCCCGCTGGGCACCGTGGGTTTCGTGATCCTCGGCTACTTCGTTGTCGTGGGCACCTCCAACGCGGTGAACCTGACCGACGGCCTCGACGGCCTCGCGATCATGCCCACGGTGATGATCGCCTCGGCGCTCGCCGTGTTCGCGTACGTGTCGGGCCACGCGGGGTTCTCGAAGTACCTCGGCTTCCCGCTCATCTCGGGCTCGGGCGAGCTCGCCGTCGTGTGCGGCGCGATCGCGGGCGCGGGGCTCGCGTTCCTGTGGTTCAACGCCTATCCGGCGGAAGTGTTCATGGGCGACGTGGGCGCGCTGGCGCTCGGCGCCGCGCTCGGCATGGTGGCGCTGGTGGTGCGCCAGGAGATCGTGCTGCTGATCATGGGCGGCGTGTTCGTGGTCGAGACGCTCTCCGTGATCATCCAGGTGGCGAGCTTCAAGTTGACCGGCAAGCGCGTCTTCCGCATGGCGCCGCTGCACCACCACTACGAATTGAAGGGCTGGAAGGAGAACCAGGTCGTGGTGCGCTTCTGGATCATCACCATGATGCTGGTCCTCGTCGGCCTTTCCACCTTGAAGCTCCGCTGATGGAAAAGCAAAGTCAAAAGCTCCTCACTGAGGGCACAGAGAAGTCACTGAGAGCACAGAGAGAGCGATGCATATTCGGGGTATGGCCAACGCAGCCACGAAACGCCATGCATTTCTCTCTCAGTGCCCTCAGTGACTTCTCTGTGCCCTCAGTGAGGAGCTTTTGACCCTGGGTTAGTCCGCGAGAAGGAGGTGACAAATGTGGAATGGCAAGGAAGGAAAGTCCTCGTCCTCGGCCTCGGCGACACGGGGCTCTCGGCGATCCGCTGGCTGGAGAGGCGCGGGGCGCAGGTTCGCGCCGCTGACACGCGACCGGCGCCTCCGGCCCTGGGAACGGTCCGCGCGCAGCATCCGCGGGTTCCGCTCGCCCTCGGAGCTTTCGGACCGGCGCTACTGGAGGGAGTGGAGACGGTCGTTGCGAGTCCGGGCCTTGCGCTCCGCGACCCGTTCCTGCGGCAGGCCGCGGAACGCGGCCTCGAGGTGGTCGGCGATGTCGAGATCTTCGCGCGCGAGCTTCGCCGCGAACGAAAGGCGCGGGTGCTAGGAGTCACCGGCACCAACGGCAAGTCGACCGTGACGGCGCTCGCCTGCGAGATGGCGCGCGCCGCCGGCCTGCGCGCGCAGGCCGTGGGCAACATCGGCGAGCCGGTGCTGGACGCGCTCGACGCGCCCGGCGCGGCCGGCATGGAGGCGTGGGTCGTGGAGCTTTCGAGCTACCAGCTGGAGACCACGTCCTCGCTCGCGCTCGACGCCGCCGCGGTGCTCAACCTGACGCAGGACCACCTCGACCGCTACGACTCGATGGCCGGGTATGCCGCGGCGAAGCAGCGCATCTTCATCGATTGCCGCTCGCGCGTGTTGAACCGCGACGACCCCCTCACGATGGCCATGGCCGGGGGCGCGCAAGAGTTGCTCACGTTCGGCCTGGACGAGCCGGCGCACCGGCTGGAGTGGGGCCTGGATCCGAGCCGCGAACACCTGCGGCGCGGGCCGCTCGAGCTGCTGCGCGTGGACGAGATCGGCGTGCCGGGGCTGCACAACGCGGCCAACGCGCTCGCCGCGCATGCGCTGGGTTCGGCGATCGGGCTGGAGCCCGAGCCGATGGCGCGCGCGATCCGCGAGTTCAGGGGCCTGCCGCACCGCGTGCAACTGGTGGCCGAGGCGGGCGGCGTGCGCTTCTACGACGATTCCAAGGGCACCAACGTGGGCGCCTCGGTCGCGGCGCTGGCCGGGTTCGCCCAGCCGGTGGTGCTGATCGCCGGCGGAGACGGGAAGGGCCAGGACTTCGCCCCGCTCGCGCCGGCCGTGAAGGCCCATGCGCGTGCCGTGGTCGTGATCGGCCGCGATGCGGAGACGCTCGCCATGGCGCTCGCAGGCACCGGCGTCCCGGTCGAACGCGCGCAAACGATGGAGCAGGCCGTCGCGGCGGCGCACG
>Ga0111539_10005578_pt1 | contig 16274 bp, 10 predicted proteins | sample RhiMethybrSRZTD1_FD_79667 | JGI IMG/M metagenome (GOLD analysis project Ga0111539, IMG submission 79667) | Populus rhizosphere microbial communities from Tennessee, USA - Rhizosphere MetaG P. TD hybrid SRZTD1 (version 2) (version 2) | ecosystem: Host-associated > Plants > Roots > Rhizosphere >... | reverse complement strand
AGTGCGGGCGCGATGTCGACATCAGCTACTACTATTTGAGCGGCCAAGAGAAGTGGTACGCGACGGCGACCGCCAAGAACCTCGATCGCGAGCGCACCTGGGCGTTCGTGCGCACGCTCGTCACCGACACCGACGTCGAGCTCATCCTCATGGATCGATCGGTCCAGCGGCTCGTGCGCCAATTCGCCATGCAACGCGGCGAGGACCGGGAATGGATCGACCAACTGTTCGACGGCGGGGGCGGGCTCCCTCCCCTCATTCGTCACGCCAAGGGGCACGCGACGCACATCCACGTGCGGTTCTACAACCCCCTCGCTCAGGAGACCGGGCGGCGCTCCTACGAGATTCTCATCAAGCGCCACGTCCTTCAGCCCCCGTCGTACTTCGTCAAGCACAAGGCCAAATCCGGGGACACCCTCAGCTACTTGGCGATGAAGTACCACGTGCCGGCCAAGGTGATTCAGCAGGTGAACGGGCTCAAAACCGACGCGCTCAAGATCGATCGCGAGTACAAGATCCCGCAGAGCGGCGGCGTGCGAATGGCGCCGCGCGTGACCGTTCCGCCGCGCCGGATCCCGCCTGGCCCCGCGGCACCGGTCCCCAACGCGCAGCAGGCGGCGCCGGTCACGGGGTCGAGCGGCGGCTGACGTCAGCCAGGGGGCGTTCGAGAGCACCTGACCTGCGGCTTCCGATGAGCGAGCACTGCTGTCTCAGATTCTCGCTACCAGATCGATCATCGGAGCGATCATGCGGCCACTCAAACTGACCGGACAGGCGGATTTTTCAAATCAGCGGAGCGAAGCTGGCCAGGCGTAGCGGCTCGTTTTGACTGAACTGGGTGATTCCGACGGCTTCGCCGTACCTTGAGTTGGGTGCCCGCCAAGTCAGCCGATCGTGATCTGCCGATGCCAAGACTGAGGCAGTAATGCTAGAACCTGCCGCCCCGCATGTCCGAATCGAACGACCGTCTGCATCGCGAGATAGCGCGCCGGCGCACCTTCGCCATCATTTCGCACCCCGACGCCGGCAAGACGACGCTCACCGAGAAGCTCTTGCTCTACGGGGGCGCCATTCACTTGGCCGGATCGGTCAAGCAGCGCCGCCGCGAGCGCGCCACCACCAGCGATTGGATGGCCATCGAACGCGAGCGCGGGATCTCCATCTCCACCAGCGTGCTTCAATTCATCTACCGCGATCACCAGCTCAATCTGCTGGACACGCCGGGCCACAACGACTTCAGCGAAGACACCTACCGCACGCTCGCGGCCGCCGACTGCGCGGTCATGCTCGTGGACAGCGGCAAAGGGGTGGAAACGCAGACCATCAAGCTTTTCGAAGTTTGCCGGATGCGCAAAATCCCCATCGTCACCTTCATCAACAAGATGGACCGCGACGGCAACGAGCCCATCGACTTGATGGACGAGATCGAACGGGTGCTGGGCATCCCTTGCTGCCCCATGAATTGGCCCATTGGCATGGGCAAACGCTTTCAGGGCGTGTTCGATCGCAAAAAGCGCGAGCTCATGCGGTTCGTCGAGTCCGACTACGGCGCGCGCAAGGCCAAGAGCAGCATCATCGCGCGGGACGATCCCGAATTCGTCTCGACCGTGGGCGAAGAGGCGCATCGGCAGCTGCTCTCCGAGCTCGAGCTGTTGGAAGTGGCCGGCAACCCCTTCAATCTCGATCGCTTCCGTGCGGGAGAGCTCACTCCCGTGTTTTTCGGCAGCGCCATGAACAACTTCGGGGTCGAGCCGTTTCTCGACCATTTCATCGACTTCGCTCCGCCGCCGCTCGGCCGCGCTGCGGGGGGCAACGTCGTCGATCCCATGTCGCCCGAGTTCACGGCGTTCGTCTTCAAGATCCAGGCGAACATGGATCAGAAGCACCGCGACCGGATCGCGTTCACACGCATCGTCTCCGGACGATTCGAGCGCGGCATGGAAGTGAAACAGCCGCGCACGGGGCGTAACTTGACGCTCAATCGCTCGCTACAGTTCTTGGCCCAGGAGCGAACGGAGATCGAAGAGGCGTTCGCGGGTGACATTCTCGGCTTGTGGGATCCGGGCGTGCTGCGCATCGGCGACACGCTCACCCAGTCGTCGGACGCGGAGTTCGAAGGGATCCCGCGCTTTTCGCCCGAACATTTCCGGCGGGCGCGCTTGCCCGATTCGCTGAAGCGAAAGCAGCTGAAGAAAGGGCTGGATCAGCTGTCCGAAGAGGGGGCGGTCCAAGTCTTCTTCGATCCCAAGACGCTCGAACGCGATCCCATTCTCGGGGCGGTGGGCGTGCTGCAGTTCGAAGTCGTCGCGGCTCGCCTGCAAAGCGAGTACGGCGTGACCGTGATGTTCGACGCGCTGCCCTACGCGCTCGCGCGCTGGGTCGTGACGGAGGGGTTCGACCCCACCGCGTTCGAGCAAAAGGCGTACGGGCGCGTGAAGTGCTTGGTCGACGTCGAGGGGCGCTCACTGGTGCTCTTTGGCGACGAGTGGTCGATGCGCCGCACGACCGAGGAACATCCGGATTTGCAGTTCATCGCCGCGGTTCAACCGGGCCGTTCGGCGCGCGCCTGACCGCGCGGTGGTCCTAGTTCGCCTCCGACGATACTACCCGCGGCGCACCGGCCTCCCTTACTGAGTCACCGGGCGATGAGGAAGCCGTCGCCGCGTGCCATCGCGATCATCCCCAAGCTCTGGGGGAGCGTCACCTTGGTCGCTGCGACCGTTTGCGTACCGCCGTGAGCGATGGCGAATTTTTTCGTCGAGCCGAAGGCGCGGAGCTCGATTTCGCCGTGCGCGTCGGGAGAGCCCCCCGCGAGCAGCGTGGTGTACGTGCCATCGCGCAGCCCGGCCACTGCGACCGATTTGGCGCTGGAGCGGGAATCGGTGGGGGTGAACGGCGAGAACACGTTGCCGATGGGGGAGACGATGAACACGGTCGGACATCGCTCGCCGGACGCGCAGTTGAAGTCCGCCTCGAGCTGCCCGGCTCCCGCCGACGATTTTGCGAAGGGGGGCGGCCTCCCCTCTTCCAGCGCCGGGATGAGCGTGCCGAGGAGTTTGCCCGGTTTGGCGACGCGCCGAGCATCGGAGAGCGAGGCCTCGCGATCGTCGAACACGCGTGCCCGGCAGCGAAGCGACTCGTACGTGTATTCGTCGGACTGCGGTGAGAGCTCGGCGAGCGAACGCCAATGTGCGCAAGCGCGGCGCTCGTCCCCCATGGCTTCGAAGGCGCGTGCTCCGCGAACGTGCCATTTGATGCTCGTTGGCTCCGTCTCGGTCTGCGTGTCGACCGAGAGCACGGCGAGCTGCGGGTCGTCATTGGTCACCGCGGCGTACGCGAGCAGCTCGCGCGCGACGGGCAGATCCGGATCCAGACCGACGAACTTCTTGGCGTGCTCCAACGCTTCTTCGAAATGTCCGTGCGAGAGCAGTCCACGCACGAGGTCTTCGTACTTGCGCCGACTGCTCGGATTCGCTGCGACGTCGCTGCGCAGCTTGGCGAGGGCGTCGTCCCCTTTGCTGCGCCAGCTCTCGTCTTGAGCGCGGTGCGTCGCCGACGGCTGCGGGGGCACGTACGCCATGGGGTGCGGCAGCGACGGCCGATCGATTGAGCGGAGGAAGATGGGGACCGCGACGGTCACGTAGCCCGACGAGCCAGGCTCCGGATACCGCGCGCCTCGCAGCGCGTTCAGCATGCAGCTCACCACGCTCGGATCAGTGAGATCGTCGCCGCCGTCCAGCACCGAGATCACCTCGCCGTTCTGCCCAATGACGAAGCGCGCGTTGAGGCGGCCCGCCAATGAGGGGGTGCGGTTGAGACCGGCCTGGTAACACATGCGGAGCATGCCGAGCCGCTGGCGCAGGATCCGCTCCACGACGGGGGCCGGCAGATCGCCGCTCACTTGCAGTGGACCGAATTGCACGGTCGCACCGCGGCTCGCAGGAAAGGGCATGCCATGCCCCGTACCGAGACCGATATCGCCGGGGGAGCGATCGAGCCCCACGTTGTCGGGGGTGGCGATGACGAGCCCGCCGGTCCCGATCCCCGAGCCACCTTGGCCCGTACCCGACGCGCCGAGCCCGGGCTGCGCCCAGTCGTCACGCGAAGGGGGCGCCGGAGCCGGCGTCGGCATGGGCTCGGCCGCGCGCGTTGATCGACGCGACACCTCGGCTTCGCCGCTCGACTCCGCGGGCCGCTCGGCTCTACGAGCAGGGGCCGCTGGGGCAGCCGCAGGGGGCGGGGGGGACGCGGGCATCGGAGCCATCGTGGCGACCGGGGACGGCGCCGGAGGCCCGCCGACAGAGTCACCGTACGGATTGCTCGGTGCCGACGCGGACTTCGGCTTGGCCGGAGACGAGGCGCGCCCTTCGTCGTAAGAGTCCGCCTTCTTTTCCGCGGCTTCCCCTTTGTTGCGCTCCATGCCGTCCCGCTCACGCTGCGGCGCGCCTGCGAGAGCGGGGCTCCCCGGCGCGCTCTGGTTCGCGCCGAGCGCCGGCGCTTCGTCGGCGGGCAACCCCGCGGTCGGCGCCTGCGTGCGTTTGATGCCGTACTCGGCGAACATCTGATCGTTCTCGAGCACCAAGAGCGACGTGTAGCGCGACATCACGTGGTAGCGCTTGGACATGTCGATGATCTGCTTGATCGTCGGTTCGTCGGTCGAGCTTTCGAGATCGGAGATCTTGGCGAGCGACCAGAGACGCGGCACGAGCGGGTTCTGACGGCTCGCCTCGGCGGTCCAGCGCACCGGCCGTGACAGCGTGTAGGTCTCGCCGGCAACTTCACCGCGAAGGCGCACGAGCCCCGGATCCTGCGTGAGCAGTCGCCCCACGAGCACGACCTGCTCGCCGAGACGCAGATTGCGTAAGGTCTTCGGATAGACGTCGACGAAGCTCCCGGGTACATCCACGGTGGCGCCGCGGATCACTGGGCTGCGCAGCGCCATCGACAGATCGGCGATGCGGCGCTCGAGCGACTCCCCCGTGGTGACGGGTTCGTACGTCGCGCCGAGATCTTGCGCGAGCGCACCGACGACAATCTCGTCGACGGCGCGCCCTGCGCCGAGAAAGCGCAGATCGACTTTGCGCGAGCGCAACACCTGACCGACGCGCGCCGCGATGCGATCGGCGGAGAGCTCCCCCGACGAAGGGGACCCGTCACCCATGTAGACGACTTGGGCCGATCCATCCCCTTCGAGGCGCCGCGCGGCGTCGAGGAGCGCCCCCGCGACGTCCGAGGAGCCGGAGGGGGACCGCGAGCTCAGCCATTTCTCGAGCTCGGCTACATGTTCTTCGGTCGATGTGGCGAGCCCCGACGGCGGATACGCCGTGCAGGCGCTGTCGCAAGCGAGCACCACGAACCGCTCGTCGGCGTCGAGCTGACGCACGAGACCCGCGGCGAGCGTCGCTTCACCTTCCAGCGTTTCTTTGGACTGGCTGTGGCTCGCGTCGACCACGATGGCGCGATCGCGGCGCACGTGCGCCGGCGTCATGCCCATGGGGAGATCGGCGCGCAGGCGCAGCGCGACGTACCCAGTGCCGTCGGCGCCGCGCGCTGCTCCGTCGAGCCCTACCCCTTTGAGCTCGCCCCACGAGGGGACGAACGCCGCCAGATCCGCCTCGTCTTGCGTGGGGCGCGCATAAGAGACGACGAAATCCTGCGCCGGCGCGAACTTCTTGGCGGAAAACGCGAGACGCACGCCCCGATCCTCGCCGGATTTCGACGTCGCGTAGCCGGGGGTCTCCAATTCCTCGACCGCGGCGCGCGTGTCGGTCACGCGTACTTGCACCGAGAAGTCGTCGATGGTCGTCGCGCGCTCGGCGCCGACGGACAGGGGGTACGCATAACGAATACGGCCGCCCGATTCTTTGACGACTTGGTCGTAAGCAATGCGGACTTTGCGGCTTCCTTTGGCCGGCAAGGGAAAGATCTTGAGCGAAAAGTCGCCGCCGGCGACCCACTCGAGCAGCGCGGGGTCCCGCGGCCGCACGGTGTCGTCCACGATCTCTTTGAAGATCGCGGCGGCCCGCTTCTTCTCGACGATTTCCCCTTCTACGGGCTTGTCGTTCACCCACAGAGCGAGGCGCGAAATGCTGGCGTCGGCGGGGAGCGGAAACACGTAGCGCCCTTCGAGCACGCGCCCGGTGTCGTTGTAAAACACCTCTTCGACCTCGGTTCGCGCCAGGCCGTCGCGCACCACGGCTTCGACGTGATGCGAAACGAGGCGAACGCCGGACACGACATCGGTCTGCCCGGGGACGCGCGCCGTCATACGTCCGAGCCCGCGCGGCTCCGCTTGCGCGATGACCAGCGGTTCGGTCGTGGTGGTGGTGGTCGTCGTCACGCGATGATGCGGCTCGACCGTGAAAAACGAAGCCGTGCGCTCGGGGGGGCGCCCTTTGGCAAGCTCGGCGCTCTCGCCGGAGAGCAGCACCATGGTCTGACCGTTGTCCGCTTTGAGCGTGAGCTTCCCCTTTTCGACGGTGATCCCGGCCCGATCGGCGCTGCGAGCGCGCACAACGACGTTGGCGCCGACTTGCGGGTCGATTTCTCCCGTGCGCCCCGCGACGTCGATGCGCAGCGGCTCCCCCTTTTGCGCGTTGCCGAGACGGCGCACGACGACGGCTCCGCGCCTCACCTCGATGTTGCGCGTGGCATCGAAGAACACCGCGGTATCTTCGGCGAGATCGACGCTCGTCGCCGCATCCGACCCGAGCCAGGCGCGGGCGCCACGCGCGCTCGTGATGAGCGTCCCCGGGGCGACCTTGTCACCTTTGCCGAGATCTCGGCAGCCGGAACCGTCGCGATCGCAGCGCGAAATCGCCGGACCATCGAGACCGATGGGCGCGTCGACATCGAGTACCTGGATGCCGTCGGAGGGAGAGCTGCCCGATCCTCGACGGCACGAGAGAGCGAGCACGCAGACGATGAGCGACGTCGCGCGGCGGTAGGTCGGCACGATACACCCCGTTTTAGTTGATGAACTCCCAATATAGACTGATGAGGGGCGCGAAAGTTCTCTTCTTCTCTTTCCCTCGTCAGCTCGCGCGGGGGCCCGAACGGCGGAGGGAACGGATGTAGTATCGGCAGGCACCAATGTGGCAGGATGCAGGAAGGAGGTGTTCCCTGCGACTCGGCATCGATTTCGGCACGACGCGCACCGTGGTCGCCTTCTGCGATCGCGGGAATTACCCCGTCGTCAGCTTCAGCGACGAGGCGGGTGACGCGGTCGATTGCTTCCCCTCCATCGTCGCCGAAAAGGCGGGTGAGCTGCGTTTTGGTTTCGCCGCCGAGCGCGTGGGAGCCGACCCCGATTGGACGCTCCTCTATTCGTTCAAACGCCTCCTCCACGACCCCTCGCCCGAGGCGACGGTCGTCATCGGGTCCACGCGCATCCGCCTGCTCGATCTGCTGACCCAGTTTCTCGATGCGCTGGCCACCGCCCTGCGCACGCGCTCCAACGTCGCGCGCACCCTCCGCGGCAGCGAGCCGCTCGAAGTGTTCGTGGCCGCGCCGGCCAATGCGCATAGCACACAGCGCTTCGTCTGCCTCGATGCCTTTCGCCGCGCCGGCTTCGACGTGCTCGGTTTGCTCAACGAGCCCTCGGCGGCGGGATTCGAGTACACGCATCGCTATCGCAATACGCTGACCTCCAAGAAGGACCACGTCGTCGTTTACGACATCGGCGGGGGCACGTTCGACGTGTCGCTTTTGCGCATGAGCGGCCCGCGCCACGAGGTGATCGCCGCCGCCGGAATCAACCGATTGGGGGGCGACGATTTCGACGCTGCGCTCGCCGATCTCGCGCTTTCCAAGTTGTCGCTCGCACGCGCCTCGTTGCCGGCGCGCGCGCAACGTCTCTTGCTCGAGCAATGCCGCCATTTGAAGGAGCACCTGCACCCGAGCTCACGCCGCATCACGCTCGATCTGACGGCGTGCCTCGGCGACGACGCACCGCGCCCCGATTTCACGGTCGACGTAGGCGAATTCTACGAAACGTGCACGCCGCTCGTCGATCGCACCCTCGCCGTGCTGGCGAGCGTTTTCGACAAGCTGGCCCCCGAGTCCGATCCGGCCAAGCTCCCCGCCGAGATCGCCGGGCTCTACGTGGTGGGCGGAGCGAGCGCGCTCCCCTCCGTGGGGCGCGCGCTTCGCGACGCGTATGGCAAGCGTGTGCATCGCTCCCCCTACCCGTCCGCCGCGGCCGCGATCGGTCTCGCCATCGCAGCCGACGGGCACGCCGGGCTCGAGCTCACCGACAAGTTCTCGCGCGTGTTCGGCGTCTTTCGCGAGGCGTGGAGCGGCCAGGAAATCTCGTTCGATCCGATCTTCGATCACGACGTGGCCCTCCCGGCCGAGCGCGCGGCGCGCGCCATCGCGGAGCGCACTTACCACGCGGCACACAACGTCGGACACTTCCGCTACGTCGAATGCGGCGACGTCGACGCCAAGGGGCACCCGCGCGGCGACCTCGCCAGCTTTGCCGACATCTATTTCCCGTTCGACCGTCAGCTCTATGATCAAAGAGCCGAGCTCGGTCGCGTCGATGTGCGGCGCTTCGGCGAGCAGGGACCGCTGATCCGCGAAACGTACGCCGTCGACGCGCACGGCATCGTCGAGGTGAAGATCCAAAACCTCGACGATCACTACGAGCTCGCCTATCGGCTCACTCCCCACGCCGCGCCCTAATCCCGGAGCTTGCGTAGGATCGACCCACGGGAGCTTGGGCACGACGCCGACACGGTGGTGCCGCGTCCCACACACTTCTTCACAGAATTTTCGGACGGCTCGCCTGGAAGAGACACCTTTCGTCGATTAGGTTTCTGCTGCAATGCGCTCGATCGGCCAGTTTCTCGCCTTTCTCGCGGTCGTCCTCTCGGTCGTCGGAGGTTGGCACTATTACCTTTGGACGCGCTTGGTGCGCGATCCGGGCTGGCCCGAGCCATATGCGCGCCTTGCCGCCATCGCGCTCGCCGCGCTCGCGCTCATGCCGCCGTTCGTCATGATCGCGTCGCGCGCCCTACCACGCGACGTCACCAAGATTTTGAGCGCTGGGGTGTTCACGTGGTTCGGGCTGGCCTTTCTGCTCGGTGTTTCGTTCTTCGTCGGGGATCTCGGGCGCCTGCTCTTGCGCGGCTGGCAAGCGCTGCAGGGCAATACGCCCCCCGCGGATCCCGAACGCCGTAAGCTCGTGGCGCGCAGCATCGCGGAAGCCGCGGGGCTCACCGTGGCCACACTCGGCGCGGTATCCGTTCGATCGGCCCTCGCGGACGTCGAGGTGCCCGAAGTCGGTGTGCGCCTGCCGCGTCTGCCCCCGGCGCTCTCGGGCTTCACCGTCGTACAGCTCAGCGACGTGCACATTGGCCCCACCATCGGGCGCAAGTTCCTCGAGCATGTCGTCGAGAAATCCAATGCGCAAAAGCCCGACGCGATCGTCATTACCGGAGATCTCGTCGACGGCAGCGTCGCTTCGCTCAGGCATCACGTCGAGCCGCTGGCCAAGCTGAAGGCGCGTCACGGCGTCTTCTTCGTGACGGGCAACCACGAATATTACTCGGGGGTCGACGAGTGGCTCACCGAGCTCGAACGTCTCGGGATCCGCGTGCTGCGCAACGAGCGCGTGTCTCTCGGCGACCAAGGCGCGGCCCTCGATTTGGCGGGCGTCGACGATCAGCACGCGCGCGGGTTCGGCCCCGGGCACGGCGCCGACTACGACAAGCCCTTCGTCGGCCGCGATCCCGAGCGCGAGCTCATCGTCCTCGCGCATCAACCGAGTCAGATCGCGCGCCTCGCTGCGGCTCGTCCAGGGCTTCAACTGTCCGGCCACACCCACGGCGGCCAGATCTGGCCCTTCGGGGCGCTCGTCCGGCTGAACCAGCCGTACGTCGCAGGCCTTCATCGCCACGACGAAACCGCTCAAATCTACGTGAGCCGCGGTACCGGCTATTGGGGCCCGCCGATGCGCCTCTTCTGCCCGGCCGAAATCACGAAGCTCGTGCTCGCGCCCGCGTGATGCTTAGGGGGGACCGGACGCGTAACGTCGATCCGGGAGGTTCTCGGTGTCTTCCTCGGAATCGCTGTCGCTGTGTGCCAAAGGATTCGGTCCGCGCTGTGTGGACCCGCAATGCGGACACGAGTCCATCTCCTTGGCGTACGCCGCGCGGCACGCTCCGCAGAAACAAAGCGACCCTGTCTGGCGATGGATGACCTGTGACGTCGCAGCCCTCACCTCGCTCAAGACGAGCTCTTGCGTGCCGATGCGAATGCGATCGCCGTCATTGAGCTCGATCTCGCCTTTTACGGGAACACCGTTGACGCGACATCCGTTACGACTTCCGAGGTCCTCGAGGATGGCTTTCTGCTCGTCGACGAAGATGCGCGCGTGGCGCCGCGAGATCGCCGGATCGAAGATGGTGATGTGGCAGTCATCGCCTCGACCGATGAGCGTGTGGCCGGCCGGGAGATCGAACTCCTGCAACAAGAATCGCAGGCGATATCGCGCTGGAGTGCCTTGGCTCGGGTTGCTCATTCCTGGCTGGCTAGCTTCTCCCCCGAAACACAATACGAGGCGTTGCACCCGTACGGTCGTTTCTCTCAAATCCGAACGGGCGCGCTCAACGCTAATTCTTATGCGGCTCCGCCCGCAGTTCAAGCGCCGTCGGCGAAAAGAGGTTCACATCGATTTACAGGCGTGGGACTTCCGCGCCGGAGTCGGAGATGCGTCCGTGTATGCTCCGAGCGCACCTAGGGGCCCATGCAATGACCGCCGGACGGTCCTTCGGCGTCCTTCGGTCGGCAATCCCTGCACGCATCGGGGCTGGCAAGAAACTCGCAATTCAATCCCGACAACGTGACCGCGCACATGCGGCGCTTCACCCGGCGAGAGGATACGAACGATGGGCCGACTTTGGATTGTGCCGACCAAGAATGGGAAGGTGCGCGTCCTCTTGGGAGAAGCAGCGGTACGAGAGAAGCGCCGAATTGGCCGTAAGATCGACAACCTGATCGGCAAGGCCATCCGGGGGAAGCTCGACGACTCCGACGCTGGCGAGGTGGCCGTGCTGGCCGCGCTTGCCGACCAATTGGCCCGCGGCAGCGCTGGCTGATCCCCCATTCGAGTCACTCGCATTTACCCATCCCGCACGCCCCGCTGTCCGAATGCGTGACAACTGTCCGCCCTCCGCGGACGCTCGTGTGCCCGCCGCGGACTGACCGCGCGATCCGCGTCGAGCGCGGGTTCCCCTAGGGCGATGTATTCCACGAGCGCCTCGCGCCCCCCCCTTGGGCATCGCGGTCGACGCACCTTGGCCCAAGCTACGCCCGTCAGTCGCGGTCAGCCGCGGGTAAGCCTTTTGACCGACCCGGGGCTTTCTTGGCCTTTTTGGCGCGGATGCCGGCGCCGCCGTGGTGCACGAGCAGCTCGTTCACGGGGCCTCGCCGCGTCGCTTTGCAGTTGATGACGCGCGACGCCTCGATCGTGTCGATGCGGTAGCGCGCATACAGCTTGCGGATTTCGGGCACGTCGGAGTTCGAAAGCAAAAGAGCAACGCCGCGATCGGCGAGCTTGCCGAAGAAGGCAGCCAGGCGCGCTTGCGCGCCGAGATCGAATCCCCCCGGCGCATACGCCGTGAAAGCGGCGGTGCGGGAAAGGGGCACGTAGGGGGGATCGAAATAGACGAAATCGCCGGCCGCCGCGCGCGACGCAGCGGTCTCGAAATCGCCGGCCACGAGCTCGACGTTGGCGAGCGCCGCCGAGCAGGCGCGGAGATTGTCCTCGTCGCAGATGGCGGGCTTGGCGTAGCGGCCGAAAGGCACGTTGAACTTGCCGGCGCGGTTCACGCGGTAAAGCCCGTTGAAACCCGTTTTGTTGAGGAAGATGGTGCGCGCCGCCCGTTCGAGGAGCGACAGCTTGGCAGGGTCCGTATCGCGGACGGCGTAGTAGTGCTTGGATTCGTAACGGTGGTCGCGCAGCGCCGCGACGAGCCCCGTAACGTCGTCGCGCACCGCCGTGTAGCAGTCGATGATCTCGCGGTTGACGTCGGACAGAACGCCGCGGCTCGGGCGCAGCGCAAAAAAGAGCGCGCCGCCGCCGAGGAAAGGCTCGAAATAACGGCCGAACGAAGCGGGCACTTTCGCGCGCAGCCCACCGAGTAGCTGACTTTTGCCGCCCGCCCACTTCAAGAAAGGTCGAGGGGTCACGATCACGCTTTCCGTTTGCGCAGCAGTTTCTCGGCGGAGTGGAGTGCGGGGGCAAGGTGGGGCGCTTCGGGCTGCACGGTCACGTGGCTCACGTGATGCTCGCGTCGGATGCGTTCCCCGACGTCCGCGGCGACGTCGGTGCCGTGCTTGGTGCCATCGAGAACGACGTGCGCCGTCACTGCGTCGAACCCGTCCGAGATGGTCCAGGCGTGCAGATCGTGCACCTCCTTGACCCCGGGCGTCGCCAAGATCGTGCGCTCCAGATCGGCCATCTCGACGCCTGCTGGGACGCTCTCCATGAGGACGCTCACCGTTTGGGCTACCAGGCGAAACGCGCCCCACAGGATGAGCCCCGAGATGACGAAGCCGGCCACCGCGTCGGCGCGGTTCCACCCGAAGACGAGCACGACCATCGCGGCGATCATGGCCGACACCGAGCCGAGCGCATCGGAAGCCACGTGGGCGAGCGCGGCGCGCGTGTTGGCGTTGTGCCCTTGCTGACCGCGCGAAAGCAGCCACGCTGCACCGAGATTCACGGCGAGCCCCAAGGCCGCCACGACGAGCACCGCCGGCGCGTCCACCGCTGAAGGCGCGCTCCACCGCTCGATCGCTTCCTTGATGACCCAGATGGCGGTCAACCCGAGGGCCACGCCGTTGCCGAGCGCGGCGAGTGTTTCGGCGCGACGGTACCCGTACGTGCGGACCAGCGTGCGGGGGCGGCTCGCCACCCGCTGCGCCATGAGCGCGAGCGCGAGCGCACCCGCATCGGCGAACATGTGCCCGGCGTCCGAAATGAGCGCCAAGCTGTGCGCGAGCCAGCCGGCGATGGCCTCGACGGCCATGAAGCCCACCGTGAGAGCAAGCGCCGCCACGAGGCGGCCTTCGGGCGCCGTCCCTGTAGAGGGCCCGTGGTGATGGTGCCCGTGATGATGATGGTGGCCGTGCGCGTGCGAGCCTGAGTGATGCGCGTGCTCGGCGGCCATGGTCAGCATCCTGGTGGGCGTTTGATGCCCCACCAGGATCTTTACCATGACCGCGACGTTAGCGCGGCTCGGGCGTACGGGGCCGCGGCCGAATCAGCGCCGGTCGCGCCGCGGACCGCGGTCGCCGCGGTCGCCGCCGCGCCCACCGCCGCCGCCGGGGCCGTCCCGCCGCGGGCCGCGCTGCGGGGGTCCCGCTTCGCGAGCCTGGACGATCCTTTCACGGGCGCGCTCCCCTTCCTCCCCTTCCGGGAACGGCAGGAGCTCGCGCCTCGTGAGGCGGACCTTGCCTTCGCGGTCGACCGAGATGACCTTGACCTTGACCTTGTCGCCCTCTTTGAGGACGTCCTCGACTCTTTCGACCCGCTCGTGAGCGAGCTCGGAGATGTGGACGAGACCGTCGGTGTTGGGGAGGATCTCGACGAAAGCGCCGAAATCGGCGATGCGCTTGACGACGCCGTCGTAGACGGTGCCGATTTCCGGCTCGGCCGTGAGTCCCTTGATGATGTCGAGGGCCTTCTTCACGGCGTCCGAGTCGCTCGATGCGACGTTGACCGTGCCGTCGTCCTCGACGTCGATGGCGACGCCCGTCTGATCGATGATGCCCTTGATCGTCTTGCCGCCGGGGCCGATGACCAAGCGGATTTGATCGGGCTTCACCTTGATCGTCGTGATGCGCGGCGCGTACTTCGAAAGATCGGGGCGCGGCGCGGAGAGCGCTTCGAGCATCTTGCCGAGGATGTGCTTGCGCCCCTCCTTGGCCTGCTCGAGCGCGCGGGACAGGATCTCGCGCGAAAGACCGGCGATCTTGATGTCCATCTGAATCGCCGTGATCCCTCGCTCGGTGCCGCAGACTTTGAAGTCCATGTCGCCGAGGTGGTCCTCGTCACCGAGGATGTCCGAGAGAACGGCGATGCGCGATCCGTCGGAAATGAGGCCCATGGCGATGCCGGCCACGGGGCTCTTGATGGGAACGCCGGCGTCCATGAGCGAGAGACAACCGCCGCAGACGGCGGCCATCGACGACGAGCCGTTCGACTCGAGCGTCTCGGAGACGACGCGGATCGTGTAGGGGAACTTGTCGCTCTCCGGGATCATGCGCGAAAGCGCGCGCTCGGCGAGGGCGCCGTGGCCGATTTCGCGGCGACCGGGGCCGCGCATCGGCTTCGTTTCGCCCGTCGAAAAGCTGGGGAAGTTGTAGTGAAGGAGGAAGCGCTTCCACCGCTCACCCGTGAGGGCGTCGATCTTCTGCTCGTCGGACGAGGTGCCGAGCGTGGTGGCCACGATGGCCTGCGTCTCGCCGCGCTGAAACAGCGCCGAGCCGTGCACGCGCGGTAAGAGGCCCACTTCGCACATGATGGGGCGCACCGTTTTGGTGTCGCGGCCGTCGATGCGCTTTCCTTCGGCGAGCACGAGCTCGCGCACGATGTGCGCCTTGCGCTCTTCGAATTCCTCTTTGACGAGCCCCGCCACTTCGAGCCATTTCTCGGGCCCGAGCTCGGCGGACAGCGTTTCGCCCATCTTCTTCTTGAGGGCGCTGTAGCCGTCGTAGCGCGCCTTCTTGTCGGTCACGCGCGTGGCGCTGCTTAGATCGGCATCGACCAGCGCGGCGACGCGCTTTTTCACGTCGTCGGGCAGGGCCTTGGCCACGAACTCGCGCTTCGGCTTGCCGACGGCAGCGCGCATCTTCTCGATGAGCTCGAGGATCGGCTGCGCGGAGCGGTGGGCGAACATCAGCGCCTCGACGATGTCGTTCTCCGCGGCTTCCGCGGCGCCGCCCTCGACCATCACGATGGCGTCTTTTGACACCGCCACGACGAGATCGATGTCCGACTTTTCTTGCTGCTCGAACGTGGGGTACGCGACGAACTCCCCTTCGATGCGCCCCACGCGGATGCCGACCACCGGGCCGCCCCACGGGATCTCGGAGATGTGCAATGCGGCACTCGCGCCCGTCAGGGCGAGAACGTCGGTGGGGTTGATCTTGTCGGCCGAAAGCACCGTCGCGATGATCTGAGTGTCGCGCCGAAAACCATCGGGGAAGAGCGGGCGAAGCGGACGATCCATGATGCGACAAGTGAGGATTTCGTCGTCGCGCAGCCGCCCCTCGCGCTTGAAGAAGCCGCCCGGAATTTTGCCGGCGGCGAACGTCTTTTCGACGTACTCGCAAGTCAGCGGGAAAAAGTCGAGGCCAGGCCGCTCGTCCGAGGAGACAGCGGTGACGAGAACGACGCTCTCGCCAAAGGTAATGAGGACCGAACCGTGCGCTTGCTTCGCAAGACGGCCCGTTTCGAAAGTCAGCGGGCGACCGCCGACCATCACGGATTCTCGAACGAATGACATTGGAATGGCGCTCCTAGCGCGCGCCGCTTTCGTGCGGCCTGACGCCGAGCACCTGCGAGCTCTTCTTCCTCGATTCCTACCGGCTACGCCTGGGCGAGCGCCCTTGCCGGGGCGTGACGGGCACGAAGCGAAGATGAAGCGGCCCTGCAGATGTGCTCAGAAGTGGAAGGATTTCGTTGGGGTTTCTGGCGGGTCTCCTCGTTTCCTGGGTGGAAGGCTCTGAACGATGTCGAAGGTCCCCTCTTGTTTCGAATTCGCCGAGAGGACAGCCGCGAGAAGCAACGACGGCGTCGCCCATCGGGGCGGTGCGACGAGAATCGAACCGCCCCGCGAGCGCCCTACTACTTACGGAGGTTCAGCTGACCGACGATCTTCCGGTAACGGTCGATGTTGGTCACCTTGAGGTAGTCGAGCAAACGCCGCCGCTGGCCGACGAGCTTCAAGAGACCGCGCCGCGAGTGGTGATCTTTCACGTGGGTCTTGAAGTGCTCGGTCAGCTCGGCGATGCGCGCCGTGATGATGGCCACCTGCACCTCGGGCGAGCCCGTATCGGTCTCGTGGGTGCGGTACTTCTGGATGAGTTCAGCTTTCTTTTCGCCAAGAATCATGGAAAAGCCCTTTCGGCTGACGCCCGGAAGAGAGGTCGGCATTCGCGCCTCGCCCCGAACCGGGCCCTGTGACAGCACCGCAAACTTTTGCGGCGGCCGGAGTATACGCGCGAGCAGCAGGAGGTCAATGCAGGACGTTCAGGTACCT
>Ga0111539_10005577_pt1 | contig 16274 bp, 12 predicted proteins | sample RhiMethybrSRZTD1_FD_79667 | JGI IMG/M metagenome (GOLD analysis project Ga0111539, IMG submission 79667) | Populus rhizosphere microbial communities from Tennessee, USA - Rhizosphere MetaG P. TD hybrid SRZTD1 (version 2) (version 2) | ecosystem: Host-associated > Plants > Roots > Rhizosphere >... | reverse complement strand
CGGTCGCGCGCGCGGCCGCGAGCACCGTCGGTGTTTTCCCGGCGGCAAGCGCGGCGTGGGCCAGCGCGTACACCGAGGCTTCGCCCTCGAGAAACCGCAAGCGCGGCTCGTCCACGAGAGCCAGCCGGCGCTCGGAGCCGTTTCGGAGCTGGACGAGCCGGGTCACGAGCTCACTCCACCACGTCGAACTTCTCGAGCGCGCGCTCGTTGACGGTCAGGCCGAGGCCGGGCGTGCCCTCGTCCAGGTCCACGAACCCGTCCTTCGCTTTCGGCTCGCCGTCGAAGACGTACCAGAACAGCTCGTTGCCGACCTCCACGTCGACGATCGGAAAGTACTCCGCCATCGGCGAGTTCAGGCTCGCCATCACCACGTGGTAGTTGTGCATCTGGCCGGCATGCGGGATGACGGGCACCCCGTGCGCTTCCGCCAGCGCCGCGATCTTGCGTGCCTGGGTCAGACCGCCCACGCGGTTGGTGTCGAACTGGATGTAGTCGAGCGCCCGGGCTTCGAGCAGCTCGCGGAAGCCGTGCAGCGTGAACTCGTGCTCACCGCCCGCGATCGGCACGCGCCCCATCGCCTTGAGCTCCGCGTAGCCGTGGATCTCGTCGGGGATCACCGCCTCCTCCAGCCAGCGCAGGTGGAACGGCTCGAGCAGCGGCAGCATGCGCTTCGCGTAGTCGAGGCTCCAGCCCATGTAGGCGTCGGCCATCACGTCGATGCCGTCGCCCACCGCCTCGCGCACGGTGCGCACGAGCTCGACGTTCTTCTGCATGCCCTCGGCCCCGTCCACGGGCCCCCAGCCGAAGCGCAGCTTCATGGCCTTGAAGCCTTCCTGCTTGTAGCGCCGGGCCTCGGCGGCCAGCTCCGGAAGCGGCGTGCTGTAGAGGCGGCTCGCGTAGACGGGGATGCGCTGCTTGGTTCGGCCGCCGAGCAGGCGGTAGACCGGTTGCCGGGCCGACTTGCCGAGCAGGTCCCAGAGCGCGATGTCCACCGCGCTGATGGCGACCATGCCGATTCCCTTACGGCCGAACGCCATCGTCTTGCGGTACATGAGCTGCCAGAGGAACTCGAGGTCCCAGGGGTCGGCGCCGATCAAGAGCGGCTTCAGGTAGAGGTCGATCACCTGCTTCGTCACGCGCGGCGAGAGGGCGGCGTTGCCGACGCCGACCAGGCCGTCGTCGCTCACGATCTCGACCACGAGCCAGCCGTGGAAGGTGAACGTCCGCATCGAGGCTTCCGGAAGAGCGAGCAGGTCCATCGGGTTCGTGCAGAAGTGCGGCGGCAGCGCCACCGTCTTGCCGCGCCACTCGACGACCCGGGTCCGGATCTCCTTGATCTTCATGCCGCCTCTCGGTGAGCCGGCGCGAGCGGCTCGATGCGGGGAATCGCCAGGCAGATCACGGCGAAGGCCAGAAGGTGGAAGGAGCCCGCGAGCGCGAACACGGGCCCGTAGCCGAAGCCGTGGTCGAGCAGGTAGCCCACCGCCTGGCCGAAGACGACGCCGCCCATCGCGCCCCCGAAGCCCACGAGACCGGCAACCGCGCCCACCGACGCGCGCGGGAAGATGTCGGCCGGCAGGACCATCACCAACGTGGACCAGGACTGCTGCCCGAAGTAGGCGACGCTGAAGAGCGCGATCGCCCAGCCCACGGGCACCTGCGGCACGAACAGGATCAGCGGCATCACGACGGCGCTCGCGCCGAGCGCGATCTTGCGGGCGCGGTCGAGCGCGAGCTGCCGCCGCAGCAGGTAGCTCGAGAGCGAGCCCCCGACCAGGCAGCCGATGCCCGCCGCGAGCGGCGGGATCCAGGCGAAGGTCGCCACGGCCTTGATGTCGAAGCCGCGCGCGTCGTAGAGGTACTTCGGCAGCCAGAAGAGGTAGAAGTACCAGGCGGCGTCGCTCAGGAACTTCGCGATCACGACGCCCCAGGTCTGGCGGAAGCGCAGCAGCTCCAGCCACGGCAGCCCTTTTTCCGCCGATGCGCCCGCGGCCATCACCGACTGGAGCTCCTGGCGCTCGGCGTCGCCGAGCCGCGGGTGGCGGTCGGGCGCGAAGTAGGCGCTGTGCCACCAGAGCGTCCAGGCGAGGCCGAGCGCGCCCGTCACGAAGAAGACGGCGCGCCAGCTGGCGACGCCGATGACGAGCGCGATCAGCGGCGGCGCCACCACCATGCCGACCGCGGTGCCGGCGTTGATGATCCCCATCGCCGTCGAGCGCTCGCGCACCGGGAACCACTCCGCCACCGCCCGCGTCGCGGCCGGGAAGCCGCCGCCCTCGCCCGCGCCGAGCAGGAAACGGCTGACGGCCAGCGTGGAGACGCTCCCCGCGAGCCCGTGGCTGGCGCAGGCCAGCGACCAGAACAGCATGATCACGGTGAAGCCGCGGCGCGTGCCAAGCACGTCCATCAGCTTGCCGCCGCCGGCGTACATCAGCGCGTAGGCGATCAGGAACGCCGACTGAAGCTGCGAGAACTGCTCGTTCGTGAGCGGGATGTCGTGCGCGATCGCCTGGACCGCCACGGGCAGCGCCTGGCGGTCGAGGTAGCTGATGGCGATCGCGACCGCCACCAGGACGGCGATACCCCAGCGCAGCGTCACCAGTCGAGCTGGACGAGCGAGACGCCCTGCCGCGGCAGCGCGAACCGCAGCGTCGCCTGCCCGTTCTCCAGGCGCACCGTGGCCGGCGCCTCGAGCCGGGCGAGCTGGCTCGCGGCCTGGAGCTCCTTGTACTGCTCCGCGGTCGGAGCGAGCGGCGAGCCCATGCGCTTCCACGCACCGTAGGGGTTGCTGTGCGCCTCGTCGATCCGGTAGTGGACGACGCGCGCCTCGCCTGTCGCGAGCGGCAGGCCGGCGAGCGACAGCTCCACGTCCGCGTCGGGCCCGGGCAGGTCGTCGTCGTGGTAGTGCCAGAGCATCACGCTCATCTTCTTCCCGTCGAGGCTCGCGAGCGCCGAGACGTCGGGCGCGCCCCGCACGCCGTCCTTCACGATGGCGTCGAGCGCCACCTCGCCCGAGCTTCGCACCGCGAGCCGCGACCCGCCCATCTTGCCGAACATCCGGAACACGTTGAGCACCGCGAGGTCGATGCCGTTGCTGGCGAGAGCGCGGAAGCCGGCGAAATAGCGTTGATCCTCGAACTCGAACGCCCAGGTGAGGGCGCCCTCCAGGTTGACCCCGTGCTTCTCCGCGAGATCGTGCTTGCGCGCGAAGCTCGCGGCCGTGTAGCTCGAGTACATCGTCCCGTTGCGGTACCCGAGCTGCGGCCCCTGGCAGGCGGCGCAGCCCTCGGGGTCGGATTCCCCGATGACGATCGGCGTCTTCTTGAACTCCGGGAACGACGCGATGATCCCCATCGCCCCGTCGATCGTCTGCAGGTGGCGGGCGATCCCCATCCGCACGTGGTCGTCCACGTAGGTGGGCGCCCCCTTGGCGTGGAAGGCGAGGAAGTCCGTGGGCGTCCCCTTGGCGCCCGTCGCGAAGTTGGTGCCCCGCAGGCAGTGCTCGAGGAAGGCCTTCAGGAACTCACCTCCGCCGCCCGCGGTATCCGGTCCTCCGACGCGGGCGGTGGGCAGAGCGCGGCGCACCGCGTCGACCGCGTAGTCGTGGAGCTTCCGGAACTCCTCGGGTGTCCCCTGCCAGTAGGCGATGTTCGGCTCGTTCCAGACCTCCCAGTACCACCTCTCGACCTCGGCCTTGCCGTACTTGTCGACGCAGTGCTTGACCCACTGGTACACGAGCTCCGCCCACTTCTTGTAGTCCTTCGGCGGGTGCGCCCAGCCGGTGTAGATCTCGTTGTACGGGAGGCCGGGGCGCCACTCGTGCTGGTACGGCTCCGGCTTGACCGAGAGCGCCTGGGGCATGAAGCCGATCTGCGCGTACGGCTTGAGGCCCCGCTGCAGGTAGGTGTCGAAGATGCGGTCGACGATCGTCCAGTCGTAGACCGGCTTCCCTTGCGCGTCCTCCGTGTAGACGTTGGTGCTGCCCCACTTGAGGGCCGGCGTCCCGTCGCCGGTCGTGAGCAGGTTGTGGGTGCGGAAGAAGGCCTGGGGCGTCCCGAGCTTGCCGAGCTCGGCGAGCAGCTTCCGGCCGTCCTTCATGTAGGCGTAGTTCGGCTCGTCCGCGCCGAAGAAGCGGTAGATCGGCTTCAGCTCTCCGCGGCTCTTCGCCGCATCCACCTGGACCTTGACGGGGAACGCGTCTGCCGCCGAGCTCGCGCTCGGCGGCAGGCACAGGCACGCGGCGAGGAGGAGACCGGCCCCAGGCTTTCCCACCTCAGAAGTTGAACTTCAAGCCGAACTGGAACTGCCGCGGTGCGCTGAGCGTGCTCGTGACGCGGCCCGCCGTCGCGGCGTCGATCGCGGTGGCCGGGGCGTTGAAGCTCGGCGTGTTCGTGAGGTTGAAGCACTCGGCGCGGAACTCGAGGTGCTCGCCGAAGCGCTTGAAGACCGAGAAGTCCAGGTTGCGGAAGGCGCCTTCGCGCAGGATGTTGCCCCCCGAGTCGCCGTAGGTGAACTGCGCGGGCAGCACGAAAGCGCTGGTGTCGAACCACTTCTCGACGGTCGGGTCGTCCAGCTCGCCCGACCCGATGCGGTTCGGCCGCTGCGCGCCCACGCCAGTGTTGGCCCGGTCCGCCCCGATCGTGGGCGTGAATGGCCGGCCGCTGCGCAGGATCAGGATGGCCTGCATCTGCCATCCCCCGAGCAGAGCTTGAGTCACGCCGCCCGCGTCGCCGAGATAGCGCCTGCCACGGCCCACCGGAAGCTCCCAGCCGGCGCTCACCGCGAGGTTGTGGGGGATGTCGAAGCCGGAGATCGACTTCTCGCGGCCTGTGTTCCCCCCGACGGCCGGGAGGTTCTGTGTGGTGATGCTCTTCGACCACGTGTAGGACGCCATGTACCAGAGGCCCCCGGCGGCCCGCCGGGCGAGCGAGGCCTGGAGCGAATGGTAGGTGTTCGACATGTTCGTGTCGAAGTAGTTGATGTTGCCGAACTGCGGGTAGGGCCGGCGCGCCTGCACGCCTCCCGCTGCGGGGGTGGGGATGTTGATGTTGGTCGACCCGTTCAGGTACTGCCCGATGTTGCCGACGTAGTTCACCTCGAGCACCGTGCTCCGGCTGAGCTGCTGCTGCACGCCGAGGTTGAAGTGGTGGTTGCGTCCCATCTTCATCGAGGTCGGCGTTGCGCCGATCGTGGGGGCCGCCGAGGTGGTGAGGGGCTTGCCGTTGAAGAAGTCGGCCATCGTCCGCTTCTGGGTCAGGTCGTTGATCCCGGTCTCGTCGAGCCGGAACGGTACCATGTTGTTGTTGACGCGGCCGTCGGTGTTCTCCTGCTCGAAGAAGGTGCCGTAGCCGCCGCGCACGATCGTCTTGTCGCTGAGGCTCCACGCGAAGCCGAAGCGCGGGCCGAACTGCGTCTTGTCGGTGGCCGTGATCGACAGCGGGATCCCCGCCTGGCTGCTGGTCTGGATGTAGTTCTGGAAGAGAGCGTAGGCCGAGGGGCCGGCGAACTGCGCGGCGAGGTCGATCTGGTCGTTGTCGCTCGCCACGATGATCGGCCGCGCCGAGCTCGGATCGAACGTGCCGACCTGGCCGCGGTAGCCGGAGGCCCACGGCGACAGCTCGTAGCGCAGCCCGAGGTTCAGGCTGAGCCGGCTGTTCACCTTGAAGTCGTCCTGCACGTAGAAGTGCCAGTAGGTCGCCTGTCCGCCGAAGACGTCGGCGGGGAACGAGCGCGTGACCTGCCGCGGCATCCCCAGCATGAAGTCGGCGAAGGCGTCGCCGGTGCCGCCGGGGCTCGCCGGGTTCTGCGTCGCGAAGCCGTTGAACGCCCACACGCCCTGGTACTGCTTGCTGTCCGTGAAGTGCGGCATCCAGCGGCGGACCTTGATCCCGCCCTTCAGGATGTGGCGGCCGCGGATGTGCGTCACGTTGTCGGTCCACTCGAGCACCTTCAGGTCCTGGGTCTTGGGACGCTGGTCGAAGGCCGAGCCGTTCATGTTGCTGTAGCCGTTCCAGGAGAAGTCCGGGAAGGACCCGGTGACGCCGGGCCGGCCCGTCTCCTCGAAGCCCCTGATGTTCGCCTCCTGCAGGTAGTTCGTGCCCAGCCCGAACGGCTCGAGGTCCACGACCTGGGGCAGATAGCTGAAGCGGAACTCGTTCAGGAAGCTGGGGCTCAGCGTGCTGGTGACGGCCGCGACGAAGTTCTGGCCGCGGGTGTGGAGGTGGGCGCTGCCGATCTCGGGGTAGGCGAGGTAGGGCGCGCCCAGGTTCGAGCTCGGGTCGTCCATGCGGTTGTCGTGGAAGCTGTAGCGGGCGAACACCCGGTGCTTCTCGGAGAGGTTGTGGTCGATCCGGATCGTGAACTGGTCGGCGCTCAGCTTGCGGTCCGCGGACCAGGCGAAGGTCCCGGAGCTCGTGTTCGGGTCCGGGATGTAGCGGTTGAAGTACTGCGCCTGCGGCGACAGCCGGCTCGCGGGGATGACGTTGCCCGGGAACGGCTGCCCGGTGAGCGGGTCGTAGATCACGTTGCGGACGCCGCTGAAGTCGCCCTGCTTCATCGCGGCCAAGGCCACGGTCAGGTTGACCGGCAGCTGCCGGGTTTCGCGGATTCTCTCGTAGCTGACGAAGAAGAGCGTCTTCCCCTGGACGAGCGGCCCGCCGAGCGTCCCGCCGAACTGGTGCCGGTTGAGCTCCTGCTTCTGCTTGACGAAGTAGTCGGCGGCGTCGAAGACGTCGTTGCGCAGGAACTCGAACACCCCGCCGTGGAACTCGCTGCTGCCGGACTTGGTCGCCGCGTTCAGCATCCCTCCCGCCTGGCTGAACTCGGCGGAGTAGGCGCTCTGCTGGACCTTGATCTCCTGCAGGGCGTCGACCGAGGTCTGGATGTAGGAGCCGCCCTGGTGGTGGTCGGTCACGTCGACGCCGTCGATCTGGAAGGTGAGCTGGCTGCCGCGGACGCCGCTGATCGCGGTGCCGTTGATGAAGTTCGCGCGGATCGGCACGACGCTCGCGTTACCCGGGAGGCCGGCCGCTCCCGGCGTCAGGCGGGCGAGCTCGTAGAAGCTGCGTCCGTTGAGCGGCAGGTCCACGAGCTGCCGGTTCGTCACGTGGTGCCCGAGCGAGCCCGACTCGGTGTCGAGCAGCGGGACGGAGGCGGTCGCCTCCGCCGTCTCCGTGAGCGCGCCGAGCTTCAGCTCGATGTCCACGCGCACCGACTGTCCGACCGGGACCTCGACCGCGTTCACGACGGCGGTCTGGAACCCCGTCACCGCCACCGTCACCTTGTAGAACCCCGGGTTGACCGGCGTGACCACGTAGTCGCCGCGGTCGTTCGTGACGACGTTCACCGCCTGGCCGGTGGCCGAGGAGGTGACGGTCACGTTGGCCCGGGGCACGATCGCCTGCTGCGAGTCCCGGACGTTGCCGACGATGCGTCCCGTCTGGACCTGCGACCACGCAGGCGCGGCCACGGCTACCGTCAAGAGCAGCGAGAGCCTGGCCACGCCGGACCCTGTTCGCGTCCTTCCGTTCGCCATCCTGTCCTCCTGAGAGCCGGTTACACCCTGCCAACACCTCGGCGGCGACTTGTCGTAGTCTTTCGGCGTCCTGGTCTTCGGCGTTTTTACCAGCATCGCGAAGGCGGCGTAATCGCAAGATTGCGTATTTGATTCGGGAAATTGCGCACATGGCCGAGACCAGGCGCATGAGCGTCCGCGCACCCAACGTGGCGCTGCTGTTCGAGACCACGAACGCCTACGCGCGCTCGCTGCTGCTCGGCATCGGCGACTACGTGCTGAGCCACGGGCCGTGGCGTCTTCACTGCGCCGAGCTCGGACGCGACGAAGAGCCGCCCGGGTGGATCAGGCGCTGGAAAGGCGACGGCATCATCGTCCGCGGCGAGAACAAGGCGATGGCTCGCGCCGCCGCGAGGTATCGGGGGCCGATCGTCGACCTGACGCCGTCGCGGCTGATGCCGCGGGCCCCGTGGGTCAAGTCCGACGACGCCGCCATAGCGCGGCTCGCCGCCGACCACTTCCTGGAGCGCGGCTTTCGCAACCTCGCCTTCTGCGGCGACCCGCAGTTCAGCTGGTCGACCCGCCGCTGCGAGCGTTTCGTCTCGCTGGTGCAGTCCGCCGGCCGCGGCTGCGCGATCTACGAGCCGTGCGATCGCTCGCCGACCAGCGACCGCGAGGTCGACGCGATCGCCCGCTGGCTCGCCGCGCTGCCGAAGCCCGTGGGCGTCTTCGCCTGCTACGACAACCGCGGGCAGCAGGTGCTCGAGGCCTGCCGCCGCGCCGAGCTCGCCGTGCCGGAGCAGGTGGCGGTGCTGGGCGTCGACAACGACGAGGTGCTGTGCGGGCTGTCGCCGCCGCCGATGTCGAGCGTGATCCTGAACCCGCGCCGCGTCGGCCGCGACGGGGCGGCGCTGCTCGCCCGCATGATGCGCGGCGAGCGGCTCGAGCCGGTCGCGCACCTGATCCCGCCGGTCGGCATCGCGACGCGCCAGAGCACGGACATCCTCGCCGTCGCCGACCCGCGGATCGCCGACGCGCTGCGCTACATCCGCGAGCACGCGTGCGAGGGCATCCGCGTGAGCCACGTGCTGCGGCACTGCCCGATGGCGCGGCGCGCGCTCGAGATGCGCTTCAAGAAGCTCACGGGCCGCACGCCGCGGCAGGAGATCCTGCGCGTGCAGCTGAACCGGGTGAAGGAGCTGCTGCTGGGCACCGGGCTGGCCCTGTCGGAGATCGCGGAGCGGACCGGGTTCGATCCGGCCTATCTGAGCGCCGTATTCAGGGCGAACGAAGGGCTCGTTCCGAGCGAGTACCGCCGCCGCTACGGCCGCTCGGTCGCGACGGACGCGCGATAGAGGGCGCAGGCGCCGCACGGCTACAGCGAGTAGCGCCGCGGCGGCTCGCTCGTCGGCTGGATGTCGTTGGCCTCGAGCCAGGCGCGGATCACCGCGGCCATCCGCGCGTTGCGGCAGAAGATCCAGCGCAGCCGGTCCTCCGGGAAGTAGCCGAGCGCGTCCTCGAAGCGCAGGTCGGGCGCCGGCTGCTCGAGCGCCGACAGCAGCATGTCGCGCGGCCAGCCGTCGTCGAGCGACTCCACGAAGTGGCGCATCCAGTGCTGCTCGGTCTCGGGCGGGACGGGCAGCACCGGGACCAGCCGCAGCGACGCCAGCCCCTCGTCGAGCTCCTGGTCGGAGAACTGGTGGTCGTTGCTCCAGCCGCGCGTGACGTAGACGACGTCTCCCGTGCGCGTGTCGAGGAACGCCTCCGACTCGCGGGTGCGCCGCGTGAGCGCCCGCTCGAGGCCGTCCCAGTCGATCGCGACTCCGCGCGTGGCCTCTTCCTCCCCCGGCGACAGGCCGCGGCTCGTCCTAGAACGCCATCGTCTTGAGCTCGGGCGAGATGCGCAACGGCGCGCCGGTTGCCTGCTTCACCGCCTCGAGCGTCGTGTCGGGCGCGACCTCCGCCAGCACGAGCCCGTCCTTCGCCACCTGGATCACCGCCATCTCGGTCACGATCAGATCCACGCAGTGCCTGCCGGTGAGCGGCAGCGTGCACTGCGTCACGATCTTCGGGCTGCCGTCCTTCGCCGCGTGCTCCATGGTGATCACGACGCGGCGCGCGCCCGCCACGAGGTCCATCGCCCCGCCCATCCCCTTCATCATCTTGCCGGGGATCGTCCAGTTCGCGAGGTTGCCCTCCTGGTCCACCTGGAGCGCGCCGAGGATCGTGAGGTCGACGTGGCCGCCGCGCACCATGCCGAACGAGTCGGCGCTCGAGAAGTACGAGGTGCCCGGCAGCTCGGTCACCGTTTCCTTGCCGGCGTTGATCAGGTCGGGATCCTCCTGGCCCGGGGCCGGGTAGGGGCCCACGCCGAGCATGCCGTTCTCGGAGTGCAGCACGATCGACACTCCGCCGGGCACGTAGTTCGACGCCAGCGTCGGCATCCCGATCCCCAGATTCACGTAGTCGCCGTCCTTCATCTCGAGCGCCGCCCGCTTCACGATCCGGATGCGCCTGGGATCGGTCTCCTGCTGCTGCGAGCCGCTGGTCGTGCGCTTCTCGATCCGCTTCTCGTAGTCCCTGCCCTGGAAGAGCCGCTGCACGAAGATGCCCGGCACGTGCACGGAGTCGGGATCGAGCTGGCCCGCCGGCACCAGCTCCTCGACCTCCGCGATCGCGACCTTCGCGGCCTGGCACATCATCGGCGCGAAGTTGCGGGTCGTGCGCCGGAACATCAGGTTGCCCGCGCTGTCGCCCTTCCACGCCTTCACGAACGCGTAGTCCGCGCGGAGCGCGGTCTCGAGCACGTAGGGCCGGCCGGAGAACCAGCGCACCTCCTTGCCCTCGGCGACGAGCGTGCCGTAGCCGGCCGGCGTGAAGAACGCCGGGATCCCCGCGCCACCCGCGCGCATGCGCTCGGAAAAGGTGCCCTGGGGGTTCAGCTCCACCTCGATCACGCCGTCGAGGAACATCTTCTCGAACACCTTGTTCTCGCCCACGTAGGTCGAGACCATCTTGCGGACCTGGCCGTTCTGGAGCAGGAACGTGATGCCGAAGTCGTTGACGCCGGCGTTGTTCGACATCACCGTGAGGCCCTTCGCACCCTGGTCGCGGAGGGCCTCGATCAGGTTCTCGGGGATGCCGCAGAGCCCGAAGCCGGACACCATGATCGACGCGCCGTCCGGGACGTCGCGCACGGCGTCGGCCGCGCTCTTCACCACCTTGTTCATGGCTCTCCCCGGGCCGCGCCCGGACGCGTCGATGATAGCGCGCAAAGACGCGCCCTACTGGTCAGCAGGTCGGCGGCGGGGTCGGAGTGGGCAGCGGCGTGACCGGCGCCGTGGGGTTGGGCGGGGCCGCGGGGGCGGGCGTCGCGGCGGGCCGCGGCGAGGGCGTCGGAACCGGCAGCCCCGACGGCAGCAGCCGGACACCGACGCGCGGCGCGAGCGCCTGGGCGCGCGTCTTCACCTCCTGGCCCGCCTCCACCGCCTTGGCGATCTCCCCGCGCTCGAGGCTCGCGCTCGCGACCGCCCAGGCTTCCGTGAGCGCTCTGGCCTCGGCCTGCGCCGCCGCCAGCCGCTCGCTCGGCGAGCTTCCGTCCGTGGGCGCGAGCGTCGCGAGCCGCGCGGCGAGGGCCTCGAGCAGCGTCGGCACGCGGGTCGCGAGATCGTTCCACGCGGTGATCGCGAACTGCTTGCGCCTGGCCGCCTCCCGCGCGGCCGCGGCGATCCGATCCGGCAGCGGCTGGGCGGCCCGCAGCGCCTCGGTGTAATGCCCCTCGTCGTAGCGGGCGCGCGCGTCTTTCAGCTCCTGCTTCAGCGCCCGGGCCTCGTCGGGCAGGTTGGCTTCGATCTCGGGAGCCGCGGCCAGGGCCTGCTCGGCGGCCTCGAGCGAGTCCTTGGCCGGCGTCTTGTTGCAGGCCGCGACCAGGAGCGCCAGCAGCGCGAGCGAAGGGCCGAGCCGTGCGCGGCGCGGGCTCACGCGGCGGGGTGCTTCGGCAGGTTGAGGGCCATCACCGCCAGCGGAAAGAGAGAGGCGAAGAGCGGCCAGCTCGGCGGCGCCGCGACGAGCGCGGCCGCCGCGAAGGCCACGGCGCTCTCGAGGACCCCGAAGAAGACGATCGTCCTCTGGAGCCGGAGCGTCAGCTCGGCGGCGCTCTCCGCCTGGCTCGGGGACGCGGGAACGAGGCCCTGGCCGCGCACCATCGTCGCGACCACCGGAGCCAGCGCCGCCCATGCCACGGCCATCCAGGAGATCACGACAAGATCGCTCGACGCGAACGACCGCTCCTGTGCGTTCACGTACGCCGCGACGGCCAGGATCGCGACGCTGCTGCCGAGGAGCGCGCGCGGCACCCGCACCAGCGCCGCCCGGGGATCGGGGGCCTCGCCCCTCGTCATGGCCTCCTCCTTTCGAGGGCGCGCCGCAGGGCGGCGAGCGCACGCGTCACCTCGACGCGGTTGGCGCCGAGGATATCGTGCCAGAGGGCGCGTGGGCTGCGCGCGAGCCGCGTCATTCCTCGGAAGCCGGGCCCGGCGTGGCGGAGCTGCCGGCGAGCGACGGGGTCGGCGCGCGCCGCGTCCAGGAGCGCCCACGCCACCACCTGCGGCGCGTGGCTCAGGAAGGCCATCACACGGTCGTGGCGGGCCGCGTCCGTGAGCACGACCCGCGCCCCGGCGTCGCGCACGAGCGCGCGCACGACGGCGTTGGCGCGGCGGCTGCGCCCCGGCACCAGCCACCACGTCGCGCCCTCGAAGAGCTCGGCCTTGGACGCGCTGAAGCCCTGCTTCTCCGTGCCCGCCATCGGGTGCCCGCCGACGAAGCCGCGCAGCCCGAGCCGCGCCGCCTCGCCCACGATCGCGCGCTTCACGCTCGACACGTCGGTGAGGACGAGCGCGGGTGGCGCCACCTTCGCGAGGCGGCGCAGCAGCCGGAGGTTCGTGGCCGGCGGCGCGGCCAGCACCACGACGTCGCTGCGTGCGGCGGCCTCGGCGCGCGTCGCGCCGCGGCTGATCGCGTGCGACCGCAGCGCCTGGCGCACCACGAGCGGCCAGTCGATGCCGGTCACGCGGTAGCCCTTGCGCGTGAGCGCGCGCGCGAGCGAGCCGCCCACGAGCCCGAGGCCGATGATGGCGACGCTCGGACGCCGCACCTCACTCCTCCCCGCGCAGGCGCGCCAGCAGCTCCGGCTCGCGGCGCAGCAGCAGCCGCGCGGCGCCGCTCGCCGCCATGAAGTAGACCGCCAGCGCGCCGGCGAGCGCGAGCGGCAGCGTGAGCGCCCACAGCCACGGCTCGCCGAGCAGCTGCGGCAGCCAGGCCAGGAACGCGAACGGAGCCGAGGCCGCCATCGCCACCGTCATCGCCAGCAGGCCCAGTGCCGCGGCGCCCAGGCCGCGCGTGCCGGAAATGGGCGCGTTCGGGTCGCGGCCCGCGGCGGGCAGCGGGTTCGGGAACAGGATCGCCAGGTAGTTGTCGGCGGCGCTCGCGAGGAACTGGGTGAGCAGCACCAGGGTGAGCACCGCGGGAACCGCGGTCAGGCCGCCGTACACGAGCGCCACGATGCCGAGCGCGACGATCACGGGCCCGCGCAGCACGACGAGCGCGAGGTTCTTGCCGACCAGGAGCGCGAGCCGGTCCACCGGAAAGCTGAGAAGCAGGCCCAGGCCCTGGCGTTCGAGCGCGAGCGCGTCGCTGGCCCCGATCACTCCGAGGCCCGCGACCTGGGCGACGGCGAAGAGCTGCGACGGGCCGATCCCGTTCGCGCTGCCCTGGCCCAGGACGAACAGGATCAGCAGCGGGCCCACGACGCCGCCGAGGCTCACGGCCTTCAGCCTCGGATCGCGCCAGGCGACGCGCAGCTCCTTCTCGACGAGCGCGCCGATCGCGCCGGGCAGCCGGAAGCGCGCGCGGCCGGCGCCCGCTCGGCCGGCCTCGCCCAGGTCGAGCTCCCCGCGGTAGAGCCGCTGCGCGACGAGCGTCGAGACGCCGACGCTCGCCGCGAGCGCCAGCGCCACGGCGCCGCAGAAGGCGAGCGCGGCCAGCCCCTCGCCGCGGCCCGCGTGCACCGCGGCGCGCACGCTCCAGGCGAACGGCGACAGCGCGAACACGTCGCGCTCGAGCAGCGTCAGCAGCAGCCGGCGCGCGGCGCCCCCGCCGCGGCTCAGCACCAGCACCGGCATCACGCTGAGCGCGATCCCGAGCCCGATCCCGAGGAAGACGGCGCGGTCGTGCAGCCTGCGGTTCCGCGACAGCGCGTGCAACAGCAGCCCGACCGTCTGCCCGACCGCCACGACCAGCAGCAGCCCGAGCGCCAGCGCGGCGAACGCGAAGGGAGACCGCTGCGGGCCCCCGAGCGCCACCGCCAGCGCCAGCAGCGGCGGAACCTGCGCCAGCACCGTCAGCTGCAGCAGGTTCGCGGACAGCGTCGAAAGCACGAGCGTCGCGAGCGGCACCGGATAGGGCACGAGCCGCGTGAGGTCGTGCGTCTCGGTGGCGGCCATGCCGGCGATGAGCGGCGAGAGCGCCCACGTCACGCCGAACAGCGTCGCGAGCGCGGACAGCACGGGCAGCAGCAGCTCCGGCTCGGTGCGCGAGGCGAGCCGCACGAGCAGAAACGCCCCGAACGCCGACGCCCCGGAGAAAACCAGGAGCGCCGGCAGCGCGAGCAGCAGCCCCAGCGTGCGGCCGCGCGAGCCCGCGATCGCACGGGCTTCGAGCTTCAGGCGCAGGCCGACGATCGCGATCAGCCGATCCACGACAGGTCCTCGCGCCGGACGTCGGCCGCCACGAGCTTCAGGAACACCTCCTCGAGCGTCGCCGAGCCGCTCAGCTCGCGCTGCGCGCGGATCTCGGCGAGCGTGCCCTGCGCCACGATGCGGCCGCGGTCGATCACCGCCACCTCGTCGCACAGCCGCTCGGCCACGTCGAGCACGTGCGTGGTGAAGAACAGCGTCACGCCGCGCGCCGTCAGCCGGCGCAGCAGGTCGGTCACCACGCGCCCGGAGACGGGGTCGATGCCGTTGAGCGGCTCGTCCAGGAACAGCACCGAAGGGCCGTGCACGAGCGCGCAGGCGAGCGCGAGCTTCTTGCGCATGCCCTGCGAGTAGTCCACCACCAGCTTGCCGCGCTCGTCGGCGAGCGACAGGAAGTCGAGCAGCTCCCGCGCCCGGCGCCGCCCCTCCGCATCGGCGAGGCCGTGCATGCGAGCGGCGAAGAGCAGGTGCTCCTCCCCGGTCAGGCGCTCGTAGAGCGGCAGCTCCTCGGTGAGCACGCCGATCTTCCGCTTCAGGGCGATCAGGTCCCCGCTGAGGCGCGCCCCCTCGATCCACGCGTCTCCCGCGCTCGGGCGCAGCAGGCCGGTGAGCATGCGGATCGTCGTGCTCTTGCCCGCGCCGTTCGGGCCCAGGAAGCCGAAGAAGCGCCCGCGCGCCACGCGGAACGAGACGTGGTCGACGGCGGTCTGGCGGCGGAAGACCCGCGTCAGGCCCTCGACCACGATCGCGTAGCCGTCGCGCGCGGGGGCCGCCTCGCTCTCGCTCATCGCCGCAAGCCTAGCCGATTTGCGCGGCCGCTCCGGCTAGAGCAGCCCCTTCAAGCGGCCGTAGCCCGAGCGGCTCAGCGGCAGCCGCGTGCCGTCCGTCAGCACCACGGCCTTGGGCTCGCCGCCCTCGCTGTCGATCCGCGAGAGGCGGTCGAGGTTGAGCAGGTAGGAGCGGTGGATGCGCACGAAGCGGGCGGGATCGAGCGAGCCCTCGAGGTCGCTGAGCGTCTGCTGCTTCAGGTGCTCCTTGCCCTCGGCGTGCAGGCTCACGTAGTCGTCCTGCGCCTCGGCGTAGTCGAGCTTCTCCGGGACGATCACGTGGACGCGCGCGCCGTGGCGCACCACGATCCGCGACACGAACTGGCCCGTGGGACGCGCCGCGGCGACCAGGTTGGCCACCGCAACGCTCTCGCGCGGCGTGAGGCGCTTGCGCGCGCGCTCGAGCGCCGCGGCAACCCGCTCGGCGGACACCGGCTTCAGCACGTAGTCGACGGCGTTCACCTCGAAGGCCTTGATCGCGTGCTCGTCGAAGGCGGTGACGAAGACGACGGCCACGTCGCGGCCCAGCAGCTCGAGCACCTCGAAGCCGTTGAGCTTCGGCATCTGGATGTCGAGGAACAGCAGGTCGGGGGCCAGGTCGTTCACGGACTTCACGGCTTCGAAGCCGTTCTTGCACTCGCCGACGATCTCGAGGCCGCCCGCGCGCTCGAGGTACTCGCGCAGCACCGTGCGCGCCGGCTCCTCGTCATCCACGATCACGACGCGCAGCGGCGCGTCCGGGGCGCGAGCGGTCCGGGACTCCTCGCGCGGCGCGCGCGCTGCGACGGCGGCCTGCTCGCCGGAGCTCGACGCCGCCGCCAGCCGCCTGCGTGCCTCGCGCAGGTCCGCGAGCAGCTCGCTCGCGCTCGGGTAGCGGTCGTCGGGCGCCTTCGCCAGGCAGCGATCGAGGACGCGCTGCAGCACGGGGCCCGACGGCCCGAGCCCCTTCTCGGAGAGCCGCGGCGCGGGCTCTTTCAGCACGGCGTGGAGGGTCTCGACTCCCGTCTCGCGGCGGAACGCCGGCTCGCCCGAGAGCATCTCGTAGAGCAACGCCCCGAACGCGAAGAGATCGCTGCGGGCGTCCACCTCCGTGCCGCGCACCTGCTCGGGCGACATGTAGGCCGCGGTGCCCATGATGCGGCCGGGGTCGGTGTTCGCCCACTGCGGCGTGTCCGCGCCGCT
>Ga0111539_10005576_pt1 | contig 16274 bp, 14 predicted proteins | sample RhiMethybrSRZTD1_FD_79667 | JGI IMG/M metagenome (GOLD analysis project Ga0111539, IMG submission 79667) | Populus rhizosphere microbial communities from Tennessee, USA - Rhizosphere MetaG P. TD hybrid SRZTD1 (version 2) (version 2) | ecosystem: Host-associated > Plants > Roots > Rhizosphere >... | reverse complement strand
GTCGGAGATCGTCGAATCCCGGACCGTGCGTCGTCCGGAAGGAATGCTGGCGCGCGCACCAAGGACGCCACATGATGGGATGGTAGAAGTACCACTGCGCACAACGTCGAGCGGGTTCTTGAGTGGTGAGGTCGCGCTCGAAGGTTTTGAAAAGCCGGTAAACTTCATCATCGACACCGCCGCGAGCATCACGGTCATTTCGGAAAAACTTTCGCAGGAGGAACAACTGCTCGAACTGTTGCAACCGTCCCGCATGCGTGTCTTCGGCGCCGCAGGTGTGACTGAAGACGTGAAGCTTTTGCAGTTGCCGAAACTGAGTCTGGGCCTTACTACGCTCGAACGGATCAATGCGGCAGTGCTCGATATGGAACCCGTGAACGAGACAGCGGGGTTCACGCAGGCCGGAATTCTCGGCGGTAACTTCCTGCGCAATTTCCGCATCTATTTCGACTTCGCGCGTGGCTCGATGCGACTCGAGTCGTTGAATAAACCGAAGACTCCTGAAAACATTAACCCGGAAACGGTATTATCAACTCCATGAAGCAAGGGCTCTATTTGGAAACATCAGTGATCGGCGCCTATCTCGACAATGGCGAGCCGTTTCGACGCGACTTAACCATTCGTTGGTGGGAGCACGAGATGCCTGACTATCGCACGGTAGTCTCGCCGCTGGTGTCGTCGGAGTTGCAGCGAGTGCGCGAGCCGCATCGCACTTCTTATCTGAAGCTGATCGAGAATCTCGAGCAGGTAGAACTCACTGAAGAAGCGGCGATTCTCGCGGAGGGTTACATCTCGCGCGGCATCTTTCATCGCAAGTACATCGCGGACGCATTGCACGTAGCGATTGCATCTTTTCACAAGATTGATTATTTGGTGACGTGGAACTTCGGTCACCTGGCTAACGTGCGACGCCAGGCGCGCATCAGGTTGTTCAATACGGCGGCAGGATTCTACGTGCCGATGATCGTGACGCCGGAGTTCCTGGTTTCAGAAGCAACGGAAAAAGTAAGTTGAGCGCAAATCGTAAATCGCTAATGTATCGACGGCCAAAATTTCTCGAGGTCTTGCATGCGATTCGAGAAGACATGTCGCGCGAAGCAGACTATGATGTTGACCTGTTTGCGGAGATGGTCCGATCGGGAGTGCAACCATCGCACGGTCCGCAGCGAGTGATTCGCGGTTTCAAAACTCGCGCGCCGCGCGCCGAAGCGAAGAATGGAAAGACGACTAAACATAGACAGCGCAAGCGAGGCGCGCAATAATGTGCGCGTCAGTTGTTTTATAAAGAGTTAAGGACAAGATACTAATCACAGTTCGTTATTATGAATCCTACTTTTGAGACGATCGGTTTAGAGGTTTCGAGCGAGAAGGCTTTCAACTATCTGGCGGAGCAAGCGGGCGATCAAGGCGAAGCCACGCAGCTAAATCGTCGTGGCGCCGTGTTGCACGGTCGTTGTTGGAAACTCGGAGAAGGTCTCGAAGTTTGGACCGTGCTTTACGAATCAGGTAGTGGCGACTTGTTCTACGCCGATTGTCGTCCCGGTTTTCGTGCGCGCTACATTCAGAAGATCGCGCCCTGGGCGCTCACCGAGTATGACGAAGAAGGCGAAGCAGTCATTCACGGTTATCGCGAGGGCACCGATTGCGAGGTCTTGTTTGAACTACAAAACCTGACCGAAGTCGGACCAGCGGGTTTCGGCGCGCAGGAGTTGCACATCGGACTTTGCGGACTCGCTTATCGCGCTCGCGTTCGTCGCGGAAAAGCAAAGACACGCTGGTTGCCTTTGGAAAAAGCAGCACCCGCTCGCGCCGCGCACGAGAACGATTGGTGTTTGACGGGCCGTGTTATCGCGTTCAAGCCGCTGCGCAATCCACTCTCCGGTGAAGATCTCGTTTGGATTCATCTCGACCTCGAACGCATCAAGCTCGAAGTTCTCGTCAATCAACGCGCCTTGCGTGGCGACTCGTTGACAGTCGGCGCGATGCTCGACGCGGAAGTCTGGCTTCAGGGCCACGTGCTCGACGAGCATGCGCTGCGATCGCGTTACGAAGGTGTCGACTTCGCTTGTTCTCGTGCGAGTTTCTGGTCTGCCCTACGTCGTAAGAACTGACGCCTTCATTAATGAAACGCGCGCTTGTTGTTGCCGGTGTCATCCTCCTCATACTTATCGGTTCGGCTTACCTGCTCAACAATTATTGGACGCATCGCTTCGACGCGCTGATCGCGCGCCAGGCGGCGATCTATCGTGTCGATCCGGATCTCGTGTGGAGCATCATCTACGAAGAGACGTATTTCAGTCCGTGGAAGAAGGGCCAGGACGGCGAGATCGGTCTGATGCAAGTGACGCCGGCGGTGGGACGCGAGTGGGCCACCGAGACCGGAATGCGGGAGCTCGAACGGCAGATGGCGAATGATCCCGAGTCGTTGTTGCGCGATCCGGAGAGAAATATTCAGATCGGTTGCTGGTATCTCGAAAAGATCTGGGAGCAGTTTCAGGACGCGCCCGACGTCGAGACGCGCATGATCGCGGCGTACAATGCTGGTCCAAGCCGGGCGGTCGAATGGAGCCGCGTCGAGGAAGGGAAGAGGCAGAGTGGCGCGGAGTTCATCACGCGCATCGATATTCCGTCGACGAAGGCGTACGTGCTGTCGATCCTGGGGCGCTATCGTCAACTGAAGAACGCGAAAGCCCCTCAGCAATAAGCCGTGTCATCCGTGTTTACAAAAGTTTACTGCGCACGTTGGCTGATGCCCGTGTCTGCACCACCGATCGAATTCGGTGCCGTGGCAATCAGTGAAACACGGATTATCGGGATAGGACCCCAGTCTGAAATAATCACTCGCTTTCCTAAGTGCGAAGTCGAAGATTTCGGCGACGCGCTGATCCTTCCGGGCTTAGTCAACACGCACACGCATCTCGAGCTCACCGTCATGCGTGGCTACCTCGAAAACGAAGATTTCTTTGCGTGGCTTCGGAAGCTAACTGTCGCCCGTCTCGAAAAACTGACTGCCGACGATCTGCGCGTCTCGGCAACGTGGGGTGCTTGCGAGGCGGTGCGAGCGGGCATCACGTGTGTCGGCGACGCGAGCGACTCGGCGATGATGAGCATGCTTGCGTTGAAGGACGTCGGACTGCGGGGCGTGGTGTTTCAGGAGTCGTTTGGTCCGGATCCGCGTCTCGTAAATGAGAACTTTTCGAGTTTGAAAACGAAAGTCGCGGAACTCCGCGGCCTCGAGACTGAGCTCGTCCGCGTTGGCGTCTCGCCGCACGCACCGTACACCGTCTGCGCACCGCAGCTCGATTTGATCGCAGAACTCGCGCACGCGGAAAAATTGCCGTTGATGATGCACGCCGCCGAATCTCAAGACGAGGAGTTGTTGGTGCGAGACGGGTGCGGAACGTTTGCCGACAGGTTCGTGCAACGCGGCATCGAATGGAGCGCGCCGCGGTTGTCGACGATTCAGTACCTGAAGCAGCGCGGGATACTCGACACGCAACCATTGTTGGCCCATTGCATTCGTGTCGACGACGCAGACATCGAGACCTTGCGCGAAACGCGATCGAAAGTCGCACACTGTCCGAAGTCGAACGCGAAGCTTGGCCACGGACGCGCTCCCTTAGCGAAGTTTCTCAACGCTGGTGTGACTGTTGGATTCGGCAGCGATTCCGTCGCTAGCAACAACACCTGCGACATTCTCGAAGAAGCGCGCTTCGCAGTCCTGCTTTCGCGCGCGGGTGAACGCGACACCCTAATCACCGCCGCCGACGCGTTGCGAACCGCGACGCTCGGCGGTGCGCGCTGCATGGAACTCGAAGGCCAGATCGGAGAGTTACGCGAGGGCGCGCAGGCGGATCTCGCCGTCCTCTCGTTGACCGGCCCGCATCAAATCCCAAACCACGACAGGTCTGCGACCGTTGGGTTCGCCTCCTCCGGACGCGAGGTGAAACTGACCGTGATAGCGGGGCGTGAAGTCTATCGCGATGGTCGCATCGTAGGCGTTGACGAGGAACGCCTACGCGCGAGAATGAATGAAATCAGTGAAAAACTATGACACCGACGCGGTGATCGCTTCGTCGAAGATCTCGAGCGCGACGTCGACGTTCTCTTTCGTCAAAACGAGCGGCGGCGACCAGCGGATCGTGTTCGCGCCCGCGCCGAGAATGATCAGACCACGATCGAAACACGCCACCTCAATTGCGTCGCGCAACTCCGGCGCCGGCTTCAACGACGCTTTGTCTTCGACAAACTCGACGCCGAGCATCATTCCCATCCCGCGCACGTCGCCGATGCAGTCGTGCTTCGCTTTCAGTTTTTCGAGACCGGTCTTCAGGTAAGCACCGACCTCAGCCGAGTTCTGGACCAGCCCGCCTTCGAGCAGTTCGATCGTTTTCAACGCCGCCGCGATACAAACCGGGTTGCCGCCGAATGTCGACGCGTGTGCGCCGGGCTTCCAATCCATCAGATCCGCGCGCGCGACGCACGCGCCGATCGGCAGACCCGAACCGATGCCTTTCGCAATGCAGACCACGTCCGGCTCCACGTCGTAATGCTCGCACGCGAACATTTTGCCGGTGCGGCCCATCCCTGACTGTACCTCGTCGACGATCAGCAGAATGCCGTGCTCGTCGCAGATGCGGCGCAGTCCCTGTAGAAAACCTTTCGGCGCCGGCACATAACCACCCTCGCCTTGCACGGCTTCGACGACAATGCCCGCCACTTCTTCCGGTGGGGTAGTTGTTTTGAAGAGTCGCTCTTCGATCCAGTTGAGCGCGCCTTGGGCCGCGCCGCCGTCGCCGCAATCAGCAGCGCTGAACGGATTGCGAAACTCGTTCGGATACGGCACGTGCACAACGTCGAGTGCTTGACGTTTGAAGCCTCGTCGCTGCGCCGCTTTCGACGACGTCAACGAGAGTGACCCGAGCGTGCGCCCATGAAAGCTGTTGAAGAAGCCGATGAACTTCTCGCGTCCGGTTGCGTGCATCGCGAGTTTCAGCGCCGTCTCGACGGCTTCGGTGCCGCTGTTGGCGAAGTGTGTTCGCGTCGGTGATTTGATCGGCACGATCGCGTCGAGCTTTTCGGCGAGAGCAGGCATGTGGCGGTAGTAGTAATCAGTGCCGCACATATGGATCAGTTGCGCGGCCTGCTCCTGAATCGCTTTCACTACTTCCGGATGACAATGTCCGGTCGAACACACGGCGACGCCGGCGTTGCAGTCGAGAAACATGTTGCCGTCGACGTCCTCGACCCACACACCGCTCGCGCGTTCGGCGACGAGCTTGAACGACGGGCGCGGGTAGGACGGGTTGACGAATTTGGCGTCGGCTTCGACGATCTTCTTGCCGTTTGGACCAGGCAGCGCCGTCTTCATTTCGGGGCGCCTGGGTGGTGCGATTACGCTGGTCGACATCTGCTGAAACTCCTTGTTAAATGCGGTTCCTTTGCGGACACCGGGACGACGACTACAACCGGAAACTCGGTTGGTTTCCGCGGTTTAAGTAGCTACGATTGCAAACAGTTAGAGCTAGTCAGCGAAGAGGTTCGCGCGCGATTCGAGTGGGCGATAATGTAAAGGCTGTGCGTTAGTCATGTGCGTTAGAGCGAACGCGGGAATTCTAGCAGCCGGGGATTAAGGGGGACAAGCCTCGGTTGTCAGAGCATCGCCTCACACCACGCTGCCGAACAGCTTGAAAAACGCAAAGCGAGTTCATTTGCTGGAAGACCGGTGTAGCTTCTCCTTGGCCAAATTGCGAACAGCTCGGTTTGTTCCATAATCTGCGAGACTTGCTAACTGCGGTTTGGAAATTCGGCGGTGGTTCAGCAATCTTCGTTGGACGTCCTCCTTGCCACCAAGAAGGCAGCGATTGAAAAGATCCTCCGAAAGATCAGAAGACCCCAATTCCAGCAACAATTGAGTTTGTTCTACGATATTCTGGAGGGTTGGTGAAGCGAATGCCGGGTGCCCTTTGAGGTAAGCTAGTTGGTGTGCGGTCAGATCGGCCTTTCTCACAAGCTTCGCAAGCGCTGATTGGGCCATTGTTTGATCCTCATCTAAGAGCGCGAGTTCCGTAAAACGCTCAAGCATCAGATCATCCATGACGGATCGATCCAGCAACTTACAAAACGATGTGTATCGATAGTGCTCTGTATTCTGATCGGCCCCAGTTTCGTGCTGAGAAAATTGGTCTTGCAAAGTTTGCTGATCGATGAACCCGTATTCGACCCATTTGGGATCGTAGTGCAGAACCGCCAGCATATCGTTTATGTTCCGCATAACATTTGTCTCGAGACTAACTCCATAGGGCTCTGATTTGTCGTTAACCTAGCTATTGTTGATTGTATCTGTGTTCCCTCATAACTTAACGCACCGTTCTTCTTATTGTGCGCTGGTTATTTCTGAACCACCTATCCTGATTCATTGATTCCCGCGATCGTCACGAGCTGAAGTGGACGTTGAAGGATTTAGGGCGAATGTTGACGCGGAAGATCAAACGGAATAGGTGATGAAAGAATGGGTTCTAGCTGTAGGTCGCCCGATGTTTGCCATTTTCGTCTCAGACTCTCACCGTATGGTTTGTTTTGATTATCACTTCCCGATGGTTCGATGTTGTCGGGCCACATCTCCAAGAAGACGTCAAGCCATAGTCTTGATCCTGGCGATATTCGTTGATCGTCGTGAATTACTATTACGGTCCCTATTTCTCTGAGAAACATCTCGTGTGGCTGGATCGTCTGAGTGACAGTCGATGGCGGTTGTGAGGAATTTAATTGTCGCCGGAGTTCCTTCCAAGAAGGAAAACTCTTGCTATTCGCCGGACCGGTTGGGCCGATATAGAAGGGTTTCCCGTCTAACGCTTGTGTCAGTGTCTGTGAAGCAGTTGTGTTAAGAACCCACCAATGCTTCTTGTTCTTCTCGCCATAAGTTCCAAGCAAGAGTATCACTGGTCTTTCACCGTTATTAGTGAACTTTAACTTCACCTTAAGATGAACAATCTGGCTCTGCCTTTCTCGCTCGATCTTAAGATCAACCACTTCGCCATCCAATCGAAGAGGCTTAACCGAGAGAGGCTCCTGCCGCCCACAAGTAACGCTACTGACGGTTAACATGAGGCCAAGGACAGTAATCTTCGCAAAGCACTGTATGACGTTTGTCAACGCCCTGTTGGTTCGCGCTTTCTTCATGCCATCTCCGCGACTTAGGCTTGAGTGTGATCCAAGAATACTAGAAAGGTGGGCGAAATTGCCCGGTCGTCAACAGAGCGGCCTCGAGCTTTGAACTTTTGTCGCAACTCCATTACATTATCCATCCAAAATTCGGATCCTGCCTGCGGAGATAAAGAACATGAAGAAGAACGATCAAAGAACTGCCGTTAGTGTGAGGCGAAGCCTGGTTGCCTTTTTGTTCGTCGCGGCTGTGCTGGCTATTGCCGCGATCGCGCCAATCGTGAGTCGCTCGTGGGCGCAAAGCGTCGCGCCGGCGACAGCGTCTGCGACCGGCGCCGCCCCGACGAAAGATCCAAAGCTCGTCTATCCCGAGAGCAAGAAAGTCGATCAGATTGACGATTACTTCGGCACCAAAGTCGCCGATCCGTATCGCTGGCTCGAAGACGACCAGAAACCGGAAGTGCAATCGTGGATCGAGGCACAGAACAAGGTAACCTTCGCGTATCTCGACAGGATTCCGTATCGCGAAAGACTCAAAACGCGCTTGACCGAACTCTTCAACTATCCGCGCATCTCGGCGCCGTTTCGTCGTGGCGACACCTACTTCTTCACGAAGAACGACGGCCTGCAAAACCAGAGCGTCTATTACATTCAGAAAGGCATGAACGGCAAGCCGGAACTCTTTCTCGATCCGAACAAGTTCTCCGCCGACGGCACCTCCGTCCTGAGCACGTTTTCGTTGTCAAAGGACGGCAAGTATCTCGCATACGGCATCTCGACGGGCGGTTCGGACTGGACCACGATGAGCGTGATGGAAGTCGCCACGCGCAAGAACCTCGCCGACGAAATCAAATGGATCAAAAATTCAGGCGTTTCGTGGAGCGGCGACGGCTTCTACTACAGCCGCTATCCCGAACCGGAAAAGGGCAGGGAACTCACGAGCAAGAACGAGTTTCAAACCGTCTACTTCCACAAGGTCGGCACGCCGCAATCCGCCGACGTCCTGGTCTATGAAGACAAGGAACATCCCCAGCGTTTTCAAAGCGTCGGCACGACTGAGGACGAGCGCTATGCGATTCTCAACATCTCCGAGCGAGGCAAAGGCAAGAAAGGAAACTCGCTCTACTACAGAAATCTCAAGTCACACGTTGCGACTTTCGTGCCGATCGTTGCGGAGATAGGCGACGACAGTTTTGGTGTCATCGACAATGTTGGCGACAAGCTGTTGGTCCGTACGAACAAGAATGCGCCGAACGGACGCGTCGTGCTCATCGACTTGTGGCAGCCCGAGGAGACGAACTGGAAAGACGTTCTGCCCGAAAGAACGGAACCATTGCAGAGCGTCGGCACTGCCGGTGGAAAACTTTTCGCTTCGTGGCGCAAAGACGTCGCGACACGCGCCTACGTTTTTGATCTCACAGGCAAACTGGAGAATGAGATCCAATTGCCCGGCGTCGGCAGCGCCGGTGGCTTCGGTGGTCTGAACGACGACAAGTACGTGTTCTATAGCTTCACATCGTTCAACTTCCCGCCGACGATCTACAAGTACGACATCGCTACCAAGAAATCGAGCGTCTTCCGCAAGGTCGACATTCCCGGTTTCAATCCAGACGCCTACGAAACGAAGCAAGTCTTCTACAACAGCAAAGACGGCACGCGCGTGCCGCTGTTCCTCGTCTATAAGAAAGGCCTCAAGCTCGACGGCAACAACCCGACACTGCTTTACGGTTACGGCGGCTTCAACGTTGTGACGTCGCCTGGGTTCAGCTCGACGCGCATGGCGTTGCTCGAACAAGGCGTGGTCTATGCGTCGGCAAACATGCGTGGCGGCGGCGAGTATGGCGAGAAGTGGCACGAAGCCGGAACGAAGCTGAAGAAGCAGAACGTGTTTGACGATTTCATCGCGGCGGCCGAGTGGTTGATCGCGAACAAGTACACATCGCCGAACAGGCTCGCGATTCAAGGCGCGTCGAATGGCGGTTTGCTTGTCGGTGCGGTCGCGAACCAGCGTCCCGAACTGTTCCGCGCGGTGATCGAACAGGCAGGCGTGATGGACATGCTGCGCTTCCAGAAGTTTACGATCGGTTGGAACTGGATCGCCGACTACGGCTCAAGCGAAGCGAACATCGAGGAGTTCCAGGCGCTCTATGCTTACTCGCCGATTCACAACATCAAGCAAGGCGCGAAGTATCCGGCGACGTTGATAACGACTGCCGATCACGACGATCGCGTCGTACCGGCGCACAACTACAAATATGCGGCGGCGTTGCAGGCGGGCCAGGGTGGCGATCAGCCGGTGCTGATTCGCATCGACACGAAGTCAGCGCACGGCGCAAGTAACACCACCAAGGCGATCGAGCAGACGCGAGATATTTATGCGTTTCTGTTTGAGAATTTGGGAGTGGATTACAAATAGGACCAGCGGCACGGACCGCGAATCTGAGGGTCCGTGATCCGCGGCTTAGAACATCAGGCACTTGCCGTTGCCCAGGCCGTTCATCGTTTCGGAAGGGATGAGTACCGACCATCCCTTCCGCTTCCAAACGGATCCGTCCGCGTATTCGATTCGGTTGATTACGACCTTGCCGTCCTTTGTCCTGCCCGTTTCGGCGTCTGCCTGAATCACTTTCACCGGATTGTATTCGCTTACCAACTCAAACTTCTTACTCTCGTTTGGTTTCGCTTTGAACGCGCAGACGTATTGTCGTAGGTCGTAGTCGGCGGCTTTGGCGGAGGGCCAGTATTCCCAGACCATGCTCTTGATCACGTTTGTGCCGACGTTCTTCACTTCGAGTTGCAGCACGTACCGATCGGGATCTCTCTGCTGCGACGCCTTGGCGGCGGCAACGGTCATGCTCATCTCCGCGCGTCGCTCGTTCATGTCTCTTCTGTTCTTCGCTTCCTGCGATTCGTTTTTCGGTTCCGGTGGTTTGATTCTGACCGGCTCGTTCATCGCTGGGCCAGGATCCGACGCGCTGTGAATGAGGTCGCCGTTCAGCCGGATCTTGGTCCAGTTGAACTTGACGACAAGCAGATCCGGGTCTTCACGCTCCACGACTGGTTGCTGCTGTTGTTGTTGAAGAACAGGCGTCAAAAAAAGCAGAACGGTAAGGAAGAGCACTTTCATTTGGGCACAGATTACACCCGATTAGGCAAGAAGGGGAAGGCTAATTGATCGCCCACGTGCGGCGGATGGGGTGCGCCTCGGTGTTGAAGACCACGTTTTTAAAATCGAGCGTGTCGGGCGGCGCGAACAGCAGGTAGAAATACTTGAACGTCTCCGCAAACAAGAAACTCTGCATCGAGTCAGACTTCTCTTTGGTCACGACGCTCTTCAGCGCCGAATACCCGGCGTCAGTGCGGCAATGTCTCACAAAGTCTCTCCACATCTGCTCGCCCATGCGCAGGTATTTCGCGTCTTTCGTGTAGTGATAGAGGTAGTAAGTTGACTCGACGATCTCGGGCCGCAACGGATAACCCGCGGCTTTGACCGTCTTCGTGCGATAGTCAAACACTTCCGGCTCGATGCCCTGTTGTTTCCACATCGCAAATGACGAATCCTGCAAACGCTTGGCGCGCGTCAGGTCGCCCGACATCGCGAGCACCGCGGGAAAGAACGCGTCGAGCGCGCCGTAAGTCGAATCAGCGCGCGCGCCTGTGTTCATATCGGCGTGTCCGTACCAAAGCTCGACACCGTTTTCAGTTTTGATCTCATCCGCGAGGTACCTGTTGATGGCGGCGATGCTGTCGGTCCACATTCGCTTGCAATCCGGATCGCCAAATAGCACCGAGCACTTCAGCAAGTACTCGTAATAACTGTCGATCGCGCCGCTGATGTGACTGTCGGGATTGGTCCACTGGCCTGTCTCGACGTTGATCCACTCGCCAACCAACCCGATCTTCGAACGGCGGTAGTAAGTTTCAACCAGCGCGCGTTTTGCTTTGTCATAAAAGACCGGATTGCCGGTCAGCTTACTGAGCGCGCCAAACTCGAGCAGCAGAGTTCCGGTTTCCGCCGGATTGCTCACCGGATTGCGCACTTTTCCGGTCTTGAGATTCACGTAGCGATACGGCATTCCGGTCGGCGAGTTGAACACCGGCAGGAGTCTGCGACCCAGGTCTTCGGCGAGAGTCAGAAATCGTTTGTCGCCGGTGAGTTGATAGTTCGTAACCAGACCGCCGAGGATCCTGATCGTGATCTCGAAGTTCTGGACGTCGAAGTCTTTGTCGAACGAGAGATTGTCGAGAATGTAACTGCGCGTCGCCGCGGCCTCTTCGTCGAGGTCCATGATGATCATCGTGTCGAGCGAGTCGACGGGCGTCATCAGCAGCGGTTGCGTGTGCCAATCGTGATGCGTCTTCGAGAGCGGTTTCAGATCGTCGTGGCCCCACGCGTATTTCTTGTAGCCATTCCAGGCGTGCATAAACTCGGCTTTTACTTCCGCCGCGAGCTTTTTCTTGTCTGGTTGTTGCGCTGATAGCGACAGCGGCAGCAGTAGCAGCAAAAGAATTGAAAGTATTCGTGTCATCTGTGGTTTCTGATACTTTCCTTAGGAGGTGGCTCGGGCCAGATTGTGAACCGCTTGGACCAGCGGTGACGCAACACGCACGAACGGAAATAGCGCTCGTGCTCCCACTCGACTTCGGCCATCGTCAGCAAGCAATCGATCAGATCGGATCGACCGCAATCGCGCGCATAACGAGCGGCTGTTTCATACTCGACGATGTTTCGACTTTCGAGCCGGCCCGCGCCGTACATCGGCGCAAACCAGCCGGCCACGTGACACAAGAAGCCAAGCGTTCGCCCCACCAACGTCGCTCGCAACTCGCGCCGTTTGTTTGGTCCAGCATCGAGCCCGCTCAACATCTCGCCGACAAGCTTGCGATGGTGCCACTCTTCTTCTTCGATCTGTTTTACTCGCGCGCGGTCGTCCGCGTCGCTGAGTGAGTGCCAGTGACCGCGATACGCATAACCGGCGGCCAACTCGCCGGAGTAAGCGAGTTGCAGGATATTGATCAGTTTAGCTCTGGGAGTTGACTGGTCGGTCGATTCCATAGACTAAGACGTCGTGACCAAGCAATTCAGTCTTGCCTTCAACCTTTTCGCCGAGACGTTCCGCGACCTTGATTGAATTCGTATTCTGCGGATCGATCAAGCTGATGACGTGATCTTTGCCCATTTCCTCGAATGCGTACGCCAGCGCGCGGCGGGCCGCCTCGGTGGCGTAACCGCGACCCCAGAACTTACGCGAGAGAGTCCAGCCGAGTTCGAACCCGGGCCAACCTTCCGGATTAAGAAAACCAACGCGACCGACAAACTGACCAGTCGCTTTCTCCTCGATGGCCCATGGCCCAAACCCCAGCAGTTGCCAGTGGCCCACCATGAACGCCATGTGCCGCCAACACTCGAGTCGATCCATAGTTTTACCGCCAAGGAAACGCATCACTTCCGGATCCTGGCAGAGCTCCAGATACGGCTCGAAGTCTTCGTTGCGCCACATGCGCATGAGAAGACGATCTGTTTCGAGTTGAACTTCCGGCACGTTGATTATTTGCTGCGCTTCCAGCGCACGCCGTCTTTGGTGTCTTCGAGAATGATGTCGCGATCGGCGAGTTCGCGGCGAATCTCATCGGCGCGACCAAAATCGCGACGGCGTCGCGCTTCCTGTCGTTCGTTTAGTAGCGATTGAATCTCGCTGTCGAGGATCTCGCGCTGTTGCTCACCGAAGATGTTCAGCACTGAATCAATACGATTGATGACTTCGAGCAGTTCGCGCTGGTTGTCCGCCTTCACTTGTTTGCGTGCAAGCGCCGTGTTGACTTCGCGCGAAAGGTTATGGACCGCCGCGAGCGCGACCGATGTGTTGAGATCGTCGTCCATGCCTTCTTCAAACCCACGCAGCGCGCGGGTTGCGGTCTCGTGCAGCTTGTCGTTGCTGCCCGGTTCCGTTTTGGCTTCACTCAAACGCGCGCGGAAGTCGCGCAGGCTGGCGACAGTCTTCTCGGCGCCGGCAAGCGCGTCGAAAGTGAAGTTGAGCTGCTTGTTGTAAGGCACGCTGAGTAGGAAATAACGGATCGCCGCTGCCGAAAAACCCTTCGCTGCGACGTCGCGAAACGTGTAGTAGTTTCCTTTCGACTTCGACATCGTTTCGCCTTCGACTTTCAGATGTTCGAAGTGAATCCAGTAGCGCACGAACTGTTTCCCCGTTGCGCCTTCGCTTTGCGCGATCTCGTTTTCGTGATGCGGAAAAACGAGATCGATGCCGCCGGCATGGATGTCGAAAGTTTCGCCGAGATACTTCATCGACATCGCGGAGCACTCGATGTGCCAGCCCGGCCGGCCGTTGCCGATCGAGGTGTCCCACGATGGTTCCCTCTCGGACGTGCGCTCTTTCCAGAGTGCGAAATCGCGCGCGTCCTCCTTTTCGTACCTGTCGGTGAGAATGCGTTCACTGGCGCCGGCAATGTTTCCTTCAAAGTTGATCTTCGAAAGCTTTCCGTACTCCGGAAACGAAGCGATGCGGTAGTAAATTGATCCATCCGATCGATACGCGTGGTCCGTCTCGAGCAGCTTTTCGATCAGCGAAACCATTTCCGGAATGTGACGCGTGGCGCGCGGCACGACCTCAGGCCGTTCGCAGCCGAGCGCGTCGAAGTCTTCCCACAGCGCGTCGATGTACTTCGCGGTGTAATCGTCGATGCTCACGCCGGCCTCTTGCGACTTGGCGATGATGCGGTCTTCGACGTCCGTGATGTTCATCACGTGGGTGACTTTGTAACCCTTGAACTTGAGGTAACGACGCACGACGTCGGCAGCGATGGCGCTACGGAAGTTGCCAATGTGGCCGTATTCCCAAACGGTTGGACCACAGTAATACATGCGCACCTCGCCCTCGTTCATTGGACGAAACTCTTCGATACGGCCGGTGAGTGTGTTTCGGAATCTCAACATTGCGGAGCCAATACTAACTCAAAAGTGTTTCCAGCCGCCGGGATTTAGCTCCCAAACGCGCGCGCCTTCCGAAATCTTGACGCCTTCTTCATGGCTCCGGATCTCGCCGATGCGTGTGATCGACGTGCCATCGACCTTACGCGGCAAGTGCGCAACATCATCCAGCCTGACGGTAAACAGCAACTCAAAGTCTTCGCCACCATGTAACGCGAGTTGTAGCGGATCTAAAGCCCGACGACCGCATAGCTCAACCACCTGATGATCGATTGATAAGAGTGATGATTCTATAAACGCACCTACGCCACTCGCCAAACACAAATGGTTCAAATCCGACGAAAGACCATCGCTGACGTCGATCATCGCGGTTGCAAGTTTTTCCTCGCCCAGGACCATTCCCCAACCGACACGCGGTTCGGGACGCAGATGTCGCAGGAGCACGTGATCGAGTTTCTGTGAATCTTCCTCGTCGAGGTGTTGCTCCGCAAGGTGCGCACCGCGTTCGACGAGCCGCAAACCCGCGGCGGCGGCGCCCAGTGAACCAGTGACGAAGATCTGATCGCCCGGTTTCGCGCCAGATCGTTTCACTGCCAGGCCTGCGGAACACTCGCCAAGCACAATCGAGTCGATCACGATCTTTTCTTCCGTGCGCGATGTGTCGCCGCCGATCAACTGCACGTCGTAACGATTCGCCAGCTCGAACAAGCCGCTGTAAAGGCGATCGGTGAAGTCGGTTTCCCAAACGTCGCTCGGAACGCCGATCGAAATCAGCGACCAGCGCGGACGCGCTCCCATTGCGGCAATGTCGGAAAGTGAGACGGCGAGTGCTTTATGGCCCAACAGGTACGGCGGGATCGTGGTGCGGCGGAAGTCGATGTCTTCGACCAGCAGATCGGTCGTGACAACAGTTTCTTTTCCCGAGCTGGTTTGAACGACGGCGGCATCGTCTCCGATGCCGGTGACAGACGAGGAAGCGGCCGCGCGTTCTCTAAGCGCACGGATGAACTCAAACTCGTCCTTCATGCGTTAGAGGGTGCGACGAAGTGAATCGAGACCGGCTTCGATGGTCTCGATTGAAGTCGAGAATGAAAAACGCAAGTGGCTTTCACCGTCTGGTCCAAACACGATGCCGGGAACGGTGGCGACCTTTGCCTGGTTGAGCAGTACATCGGCTGCTTCCCGACTGTCGCTACTGATGCGACTCGCATCGGGAAACGCATAGAAAGCACCCGCTGGTGGATCGCATGAGAAACCAAGCTCGTTCAATCCTGACAACAGCAGGTCGCGACGGCGTTTGTATTCGGCAGTGATTTTGTCCTGCGTCGCTGGGTCGATCTCGAAAGCGGCGAGTCCGCCCCACTGCGTTGGCGTCGAAACTCCGTTCGAAGAATACAGCGTTGCTTTCTTGAGCCCCGTCATCCACGGTTCGGGTGCGACCGCGTAACCGAGACGACATCCGGTCATCGCGTACGACTTTGAAAACGTGAACGACGTGATCGTGCGTTCATACATTCCGTCGAGTGACGCGATCGAGAAGTGCGTGCCGTCGTAGACCAGATCTTCATACGCTTCGTCGGCGATGACGATCAGATCGCGGTCCTGTGCAAACGTCGCGACCGCTTTTGCTTCTTCCGGTGTGAAGACGACGCCGGTCGGGTTTTGTGGAGTGTTGTAGTAGATCGCTTTCGTTCGTTCGCTGGTGTAGCGCGCGAGCGTTTTTTGAAAACCTTCTTCGCGTGCTTCGCGCGTCGGCACGAGAACGCTGCGGCCTTGGCAATGCGCGACGAGATCTTTGATCGGCGTCCAGTAAGGCGAGAAGAGAATTACTTCATCGCCGGGATTTACCACCGATTGAAATGCGCCAAACAATCCTTGCATGCCGCCGTTCACGACTATCACGTGGCTATCGTCGGCGGGAATCTGATTCTTGGTGCGAAGCTTTTCGGCGATCGCGGCGCGAAGTTCGGCAATGCCCGACGATGGCGCGTAACGAGTTTTGTTGTCGTCGAGCGCGCGTTTCATCGCTTCGCGAATGAGTTCGGGCGTCGACATGAACGGTTCCCCACCTTCGAATTGGTAAACCGTCGCGCCCTGGTTGCGCAGCTCCATAATGCGGTTGCGCAACTTCACAATGTCCGAGAATCCGACTTCGTCGAATCGT
>Ga0111539_10005575_pt1 | contig 16275 bp, 12 predicted proteins | sample RhiMethybrSRZTD1_FD_79667 | JGI IMG/M metagenome (GOLD analysis project Ga0111539, IMG submission 79667) | Populus rhizosphere microbial communities from Tennessee, USA - Rhizosphere MetaG P. TD hybrid SRZTD1 (version 2) (version 2) | ecosystem: Host-associated > Plants > Roots > Rhizosphere >... | reverse complement strand
CGGCACCGCGGGTCTGGCCGGACGCGGCGGAGCCGGTGGCGGTGCGGCGGGCACGAGCGCGCGCGGCGGAGCGGGCGGCGGGGCGGCTGGCTCAGCGGGCGCACAGTGCCCTTCGACCGCCACAGCCGCGCCCGGGAATTCGACCAAGATGGTCATGTCCGGTGGGATGAATCGTTCGTACGTTCTTCACGTTCCGCCCAATTACACCGGACAAAAGCCCGTCCCGGTCGTCTTCGATTTCCACGGCCTGGGCGGCACGGGGACGAGCCAGATGAGCACCAGCAACTGGCGAAGCGTCGCCGACACGCAGGGGTTCATCATGGTGTATCCGAACGGCGTCGGGAACTCCTGGAACATGGGCCGCTGCTGCAATCCAGCCCAGCAGCAGAACGTCGACGACGTCGGGTTCACGCGCGCCATCATCAACCAGCTCAAGATGGATGCTTGCATCGATCCCAAGCGCGTGTATGCGACGGGTTGCTCAAATGGCGGCGGGATGTCGTACAAGCTGGCGTGTGATGCCGCCGACGTGATCGCCGCAATTGCGCCAGTCGACTGTGACTGCGTCACCGGCTCTACATCCAACCCGTCGTGCGCGATGTGCTCTCCGTCGCGACCGATCACCGAGATTCAGTTTCGCGGAACGGGCGACACAATAGTGCCGTATGGCGGCGGCGAAACCCCGGTCGTCCGCGGGCTCGTCTTCCCCGGCGCGCAGTCGAATTTCATGACCTGGGGTCAGATCAACATGTGCACCGGATCGTCCCAGGCGCTGCCAAACCACGCGGCGTGCCAGACATATCCAATGTGCGGCGCCGGCGCCGAGACCACCCTCTGCGTTGTCCAGAACGGTACGCACTGCGGAACTTACGGCTCGTTCGACATCGCGAACGTCGCGTGGGAGACGTTCCAGAAGCACGCGCTCCCGTAGGACGGAAAAATGAATGTCAGGCGTGATTCATGTTGCCCGAGCCGTTCGCCGCCTCGACTTCACCCGGGCGCCTGGCGGTAGGCAGCGGGGCTACGGTGCTTGAATCGCCGGAACACTCTCCCGAAGTGACTGACGTTCGTGAAACCGCATGCCGCGGCGACCTTCTTGATCGGCATTCGGCTCTGGAGGAACAGGCGCGACGCCTCTTGGATTCTCACCTCGGTCATGAAACGGCCGGGAGGCAGACCCGTGCGGGCCTTGAAGTAATGGCTGAAGTGGCTGCGGCTCATGCCGTGCTCAGCCGCGACGCGCGCGACGTCGAGCGGTTGCGACGGATCCGCCATCACGCGCCCTCGCAGTGCTTCGAGCATGCGCTCCCGCTCTCCCGGCGGATCGGCGAGTTTTTGCGCCTGGCGCTCATACGCCACGACCAACTCGAAGAGCGCGGTCTCCACGTCGAGGCGGTCGCGGAAGTCCTTCTGGAACGCGCCGCGCACCAACCGCGCTGCCGCTGCCACGAGGGGACTGTCGGGCGCCGTCGTCACCAGCGGGCCGCTGGCCGCAACTTGATCCGCGATGCGGCGGACCAGGTACGGGTGGTGCATCCCCACCCAGCCAAACGTCCATCCCGGCGATCCCTCGGGCAGGTAATAGCGGTGCCGGGACGGGACAACTGCAAAGAAGCCCTTCCCCGGCGGGATCCGCTGCGGCGTCCCTCCATAGAGCTCGAAGCAACCCCAGCCCGCGAGCGTGAATTGGAAAAACACGTGCCGGCGCTCGCGGCGCCCGATCCGCTTCATTCCGTCCCAGCGGTAGCGGCGCGGATCGGTTCGCGTTTCGACGTTCCCGAAGAAAGCGTGAGGCGCCGTCCACCAGTGCGGTCCGGCGCTCAGCGCGCGAGACGTCTGAATGAGCTGCTTGAGCAATGGCGCCCACTCGGTCGGAGCCGGCGGCCCGGGAGCCCGTCCAGCAACCAGGTCGGATTTGAGGAGGTCGACCGAAACGAGCCGCCACCGGGCGACTTCCGGATCCACCGCGGTGCGCCGAGCGCGTTTCACAAATGGAGCATAGTTCGAACATCGCGAGCGTAGCAATCGTTGGTTCGAGGGGTGTAGACGCCTGGGAGCGTGCTTCGGGTATTCACAAATCGATTAGATCGGAGCTTGAGGTCAGCATGCCCCGACCGCGTTGTTGGTCCCGCGATCCCCATACGGTGCTGCCCTTCATGGCGGTGCTCGCCGCCTTTTCGAGCGGGATAGCCTGCAAGGACGGCGGCGACGAAAGCAAGCCGACAGCCTACGAGCCGAGCGAGCCCTGCACGCCGCTGCCGCCCGTCGGCCGGCGGCTCTGGCGGCTCTCCGTCCAGCAATACGCAAACTCGGTTCGCGATCTGCTGGATCTCGATAGCCCACCCGTGCTGGCGACCACCGGCGGAACGTCGGAGTCGGCTTTCTTCAGCGATTCCTCAGCGACGGTCGACGAGAACCTCGCCTTTCAGCTGAATCTGACCGCGCGCAGGGTGACGGCGGAGCTGACGCCGCGGATCCCGGCGCTCGCGGCCTGCACCGCCGGTGAAACGGAGGAAGCCTGCGCGCGGCGCTTCGCCGGACACTTCGGGGCCCGCGCCTTCCGTCGCCCTCTCGGGGAGGGCGAAATCACCAGCCTCATGGCGGTGTACGCGGAAGGTCGCCAGCAGGACTTCGCGACCGGCATCAGTCTGGTCATCCAGGCGTTGCTGCAGTCGCCGTCGTTCATGTTCCGGTCCGAGCTGGGCGAGCCGGGATCGCCAGCGGGCGATACCACGCTGACCGGGCACGAGGTGGCGACCCAGCTCGCGTACATGTTCCTCGACTCGACGCCCGATGAGGGTTTGCTCGCGGCCGCCGCGGACGGCCGGCTCAGTCAGCCCGAGGGGATCGCCGCCGAGGTCGATCGGCTCCTGAGCCTCGATGCCGTGAAACGCAACATCACGCGCGTCGTCCTCGACTGGTTCAACACCCGTCAGGCTTTCATCATCGCCAAGTCCCCTGAGCACTTCTTCGCGCTGCCCGCGGCGGACCGGGACCAGGCGATCCTCCAGCAGGACGTCTACGCGTCCGCTCGGGCGCTCGTCGACGATGTGCTTTGGACGCGCGGCGACAGCCTGACGAGTCTCATCACGACCGAGCGCATGTTCGTGAACCAGCGGCTGGCCACGCTGCTCGACTTGCCGTTTACCGCCAGCGCGCCGGAAGACCTCCAAGCGGTCGACACGATCCCCGGCGAGCGGGCGGGACTGCTCACCCACCCCGCGGTGCTGTGGGCGGCATCGGGGACCGACAAGACGTCGCTCGTTCGGCGCGGCATCTTGCTTCACAACGACATCGTTTGCGCCGATTCGCTCCCCTTCCCCGCGGAATTGGTCAGCAGCCCCGACGTCCAGGCGGCACTGGCCATGCTTCCGTCGGAGGTCGAGAAATCGGACTATCGCCTGGCCACCCCGCCCTGCAAGAACTGCCACGCCCAGATTGATCCATTCGGCCTCGTGCTCGAGAGCTTCGACGCCGTCGGCCGCTATCGGACCGAAGCGGAAGGATGGGTCGTCAACCCGACCGCCGACTTCTCTGCCATGCCGGGCATCGGGCGCGTCGTGCACGGCCCGGTCGATCTGGCCAAGGCGATCATGGACAGCCGTCAGTTTCTCGGCTGCGCCGCCCAGAAGATGGCGAGCTACGCGATCGGCCGGATGATCCGCGCCTACAACACCTGCGAGGTTCGGGCGATGCGGGCAGAGCTCTCGAGCTCGGACGGCACGGCGAGCGCGCTCTTCCGTCAGGTCGCGACCTCGTCGTTTTTGCGTTCTCGTGCAGGAGGTGCTCCCTGATGGCTTCGTGTCGGGTCGCCCGCCGGGCATTCTTGGGGAGCTGTGGCGCGTCGGCGCTCCTGTGGCCGTTGCTGCGTAACATCGAGGCGAACGCGCGAGGCGCGGCCGCACCGCTCCGTTTCTTGGTGATTCACCATCCCCTGGGAACCATTCTCGGCCAGTGGCGACCGGCCGATGCCGCCACGACGAGGACGTTCACGCTTCCGCTGATCAGCGCGCCCTTCGAGCCCCTGCGGTCGAAGATGGTGATGATCGACGGGCTCAACATCGTGTCGGCGACCCGCTTTGCCGGCCAGCCGACCGGCGATCGGACCCATGAGGCGGGCATGGTCGCGCTCATGACCGGTCAGCCGACGCTTGGCAAGATCGGCCAGCAGGATCACGCCGCCGGCGGACGTTCGATTGATCAGATCTTGCTGGATGAATCGCCGGTCCTGGGTGGCAAAGCCTCGACAGTGAAGACCGCCTTTCCCGCGCTGCACCTCGCGGCCGACATTCGTTCCGATCGCGATGAGACTTCGCCGCGAGTGCTTTCGTACCTGGAACCGGCCGCATTGCCCGCGGGATTGAAGACGTCGGGCGCGGAGTTCGAGGCGACGATCGGCGCGGCCCGGAGACCAAACTTCCCGGAGACCCAGCCGATCAACGTCTATGAGCGGTTGTTCGGGATCTCGCCTTCGACGGCCGGCGTGGCCCAACAGCAACGTGTCCTCGATTTCATTCGGGGCGATCTGGGCCGGATGCGCGGGCTGGTTCCCGCGTCGGAGCTGCCCAAGCTCGAGGTCTATGGCAGCGCGTTGTCGCAGCTCGAGTCGTCGCTGAAAGGGATCGCGTCCTGCGCGCGCCCGGCGGCCCCGCCCACCATCCAAATGCGCGGAATGGCGGCTGCGGGCTCGCGGCTCAGCGGCGCCGACTACTACGACCCCGCCGATACCAACAACCACCCGCATGAGGTCATCGGTCGCGCCCACCTCGGGATGATCAAGGCGGCATTTCTTTGCGACGTCACGCGGGTCGCGACCTTCATGTGGTCGGCCGGTACCAACTGGGTCGTGTTCCCCGCGATGTTCAATGGCGCGTCGAACCTGCAGAAGAGCGCCCAGCCTCACCATCCCATCTCACACGACACGAATCCGGCGACGACGGCATGGCTCGCCCAGATCGACCGCTGGTACGCGCAGCAGACGGCGGCGTTCCTTCAGGAGCTCGATTCGACGCCTGACTTCGACGGCAACTCGCTTCTCGACAACACGGTGGTGGTCTATGTGACCGAGGTGGCGCGCGCCTGGGATCACGACTGGCGCAACGTTCCGTTCTTGGTGTTCGGCGGAAAGAACACCCGCATCCAAGGGGGCCAGTTCATCAAGGTCACGGACGGCAGCCTGGCAAAGGTGGAAGGGACGCTCGGCGGCAGCGGCCCCAATCGTTCGACGAATGACGTATGGCTCGCCCTGGCCCCGATCTTCGGCGTCAACCTCACCAGCTTGGGCGATCCGAAACAGTATCAGGGCCCATTGCCCGGCCTGGTCGCCTGAGCGCCGCTTCACCCAAACCCACAAACATTTGGAGCCCATTCATGTCGAGTCTCAATGGTCGTTCGTCGTTGACGAGGTGCCGGATTGAAGTCGCCTCCGGACGGGGCAGAGTCGCGCTCGCGCTGAGCGTTGTCGTCGCTGTTCTCTCATCGGCCTGCGGTGACGGCGGCGACCAGACCGGCACGGGCGGAGTGGGAGGAGCGGGCGGGAGAATCAAGGCGGACAGTGGCGCCGGCGGAGCCGTGCCGGTCGAATGTCAGGCGGCGGTCTATACGCACACGTCGACCTTCACCAGCACCTTCGACGGGTGGGGCGTGCCGCCCAACAACCCGACGCCGACGCTGGTTCCGATGCCAGGCGAGGACGGCGGCCCCTCGTCGGGCACCGTGCAGAGCCTGGACGCTCAAGTCGGCTCTCCCACGCCGGGCTCCGCCAAGCTCGAAGCCCCGTTCGCCGGACCAGGCGAGCAACTGTTGTTCGGGCAGAACTACCCCACGCCGCTGAACCTCAGCGGCGCGATGGTCACCGCGCAGATCAATGTGGACTCCGGGCTCATCGGCGATCCGGTGACGTCGGTGGTGCAGGCGTTCGTGGTGCTGAAATCAACGTCCGCCTACACCTATGCGACCGGTCCGGCGGTCAACCTGGAGCCCGGCGCGGGCTGGATGACGGTCAGCGTAAATGCCGACGCGCCACAGAGTCTGCCCCAGGGCCACAACCCCTGCGACGTCCGCGAGATCGACATCGAGGTCCGGACGGGCGCGAACGGGACGTATCGGCCCGCGGTCATCCACATCGACACCATCGCCATCGTGCCGCGCGGCGGATGACGACGCGCGTGACGGTGCTCTTCCGCTGGCGCATGCAAGCGTCGACAGGCGCGACGATCGGTCTGCTGGCCGCGTTCGTGCTCTTGAGCGGCGGGGGCATTGCGAACGCGACCAGCTACACGATCACCGTGGATGCGTCCAGGCAGACGTCAGGGAATCCGCGGTTCTGGACGGCCAGCGTCGGGACGGGCACCGCCAGCCTGACGCTGCGGCCAGATCTGCAGACGCACTACAAGATCGCGAACCGCGAGCTCGGCATGCAGCGCGTGCGCGGGCACGGCGTCCTCAGCGACGACATGGGGATCTACAAGGGGCCCGGCTCCTACGATTGGACGAACCTCGACATCTATCTGAACGCCATCGTGTCGGCGGGGATGCGGCCTTTCATGGAGCTCGACTACATGCCTACGGCCCTGGGATTGACAGGCAACAGTCACGACTTTCCCAACGACATCAACGCCTACAAAGAGTTCATCCAGGCCGTGGTCCAGCACTGCGTGGACAGGTACGGCGCGGCCGACGTGGAACAATGGTACTGGGAGGTGTGGAACGAGCCGGACTATGCCGGGTCCTGGAACGGTAGGAACGCGAGCGCGAGCGCCGCCGCGAAGATGGCCGACTACTACGAGCTTTACGACGCGACGGTCGACGCTGCCACCGCGGTGCTCCCCAACATGCTCGTCGGAGGGCCAGCGGCGACCTGGCCGGGCCCGATCGGCGCGTTTCTGCAGCACTGCAAGAGCGCGAACAAGCGGGTCACCTTCGTTTCCTCGCACGTGTACCCGGGTGTCGACGGCAGGCCGGCCGCGAACGCTGCGGCTCTCCTCAGTGACAACGACGCCCGATTAGCCCAGATCGCGAGTGGCGGCTACACGACCGCGACCGTGAAATCGTTCAACACCGAATGGAACTCGGCGTATTCCGGTCAGGGCGGCAACCCCGGGGACGCAAACCTGAGCATGGACAACCACTGGAACGCTGGCTTCATCCTGAAGGGTGTCAAGTTGCTTTCGGACAAGAACCAAGGCGACACGCCGCCGCTCGACGTATTCTCGTACTGGGCTTTGTCCGACGTCTTCGATGAGTCGAGCGGCCCGTCGGGTTCGTACATCTTGGGCCAGGGTGGAAACCTTCCGTTTGGCCACGTGTTCGGTCTCATGACATTTCAGGGCGTCCGCAAGGCCGCCTTCAACGCCTTCAAGGTGCTGAACTACCTCGGCCCTCGGCGTCTGATGTCCGGCGGTGGCACGGGCGGCGACGGGGTCGACGCAATGGCCGCCACTTCGGCCATTGGCGACGAGCTCCAGATCCTGGTCTACAACTTCTTCTCCACGCTCAATACGAGCGGCAGCGACGACGTGACGGTAACCGTGAACAACCTGCCCGCCGCGCTCGCGGGCAAGGAAGTCTTCGTCACCCATTTCCGCGTCGACGAGACGCACAGCAACCCGTACAGCGTGTGGGTGAGCCAGGGCAGTCCCACCAATCCCACCGAGGACCAGTGGCGAGCGATGCGCCAGGCGCAGCACCTCGCGCTGCTCCAGCCGGTCAGCAAGGCGACGGTCAGCGACACGTACACCGCGAGCTTCACCATGCCTCGGCAGGCCGGATCGCTACTCGTCATCGGGCTGAAACGCCCGCTGATCGGCCGCAACGCGTTCGTGGAGATCGAAGGCGAAGACTACGACGGCCAATCGGGCGCAACGAAGGAGAGCAGCAACGACACGACCGCGGGGCAGGCGATTGCGGGTGACACCGGCGGCTACCTGTACTTCGAGAACGTGGACTTCAGCGATGCCAGCGCCGCTGCCGTCGAGCTGCGTGTGGCTGCGCAGAGCGATACGACCCTCGAGCTGCGCGGCGATTCGCAGACTGGCCCACTGCTCGGTGCGTGTGCGCTGACCGCTACTGGCGGTGCCTGGGCCACGCAGACGTGTCAGCTGACCCAGACCTCGGGCGTGGGCCGCGTGTTCGTCTCGTTCGGCGGCGCGGCTCGTCTCAACTGGCTGAAGTTCCAACCGGTCGACGGCGATGCGGGAACCGGCACTGGCGACGCCGGGGCCAAGATCATCCTCTCCGGAACGGGCGCCGGCGGCAGTACCGGCTCGGGCGGGTCCACCGGCGGGACCGGTAGCGGCGCAGCCTCGGGCTGCGGGTGCGGCATCGTGAACGGCGGCTGGCGGTCCGCACCCCTCGCGCTCGCCGGCGCCATCGCCATCCTGTTGGGCGCTCGCAGGCGCCGGGCTCGCCGCAGCCGCTAGCATGAGGACGGCACGATCATCGCCTCTTATCGCGATCACACCGGCGCACTTATGAAACACACAACTCTTGTTTTGGCGTTCTTCTCATTCGTTGCGATGTCGCTCGGCGGGTGTGCGGGTGACGAGCCGGCGGATACCGGGGCTGCAGGATCCGGTGGTGGGACCAGCGGTGGAGGAAGCACCGGTGCAGGCGGCAGCGTTGGACGCGGCGGCACGACGGGTACGGCTGGAACGACGGGCAGCGCGGGCACGACGGGTACTGGTGACACGACTGGTAGTGCCGGCACGACTGGTAGTGCCGGCACGACGGGCGCGGCCGGCATGAGCGGCACCGCCGGACGCGGCGGCACGACGGGCACGGCCGGCACCGTCGGACGCGGCGGCGCGACGGGCGCGGCCGGGACGACTGGCACTGCTGGACGTGGCGGTACGACTGGCGCCGCCGGCACGGGCGCCGCTGCGGGACGCGGCGGTACGACGGGCGCCGCTGGGACGACCGGCGCTGCCGGCACGACGGGCTCCGCCGGCACAACGGGCACCGGCGGAAGTGGCGGTCTGCCCGCCCTCTCCGTCAGCGGCAACAAGCTGCAGGATCCGAGCGGCAAGACGATCATCCTGCGCGGCAGCTCGCTGATCGACATCGGGGCGCTCTACGCCTATGGCGGCATGAGCGCGGCGGGCATCAACGCGCGCCTGGACAAGATCGCCGCCGCCGGCGTGCAAGGACACGTCGTGCGCATGCCGGTCTATCCGAGCATCGACTACAACGAAGGCGACCCCACCTGCTCACCGCTGCCGTATCCGGTCGGCTCCGGGCCCGGGGCCAGCTGCACGCCGAAGATGCCGCTCAGCGCCGCCGATTACGTCAGCCGCGTGCTCACCCCCGCGGTCGACTATGCCACCAGCAAGAACCTTTACGTGATCATCGACTTCCACCAGATCGACGTCATCACCACCGGCACCTCGGCTGCGGACGCGCGCACCTTCTGGACCGACATCGCCCCGCGCTTCGCGAGCTACACGAACGTCATCTACGAGCCGTTCAACGAGCCGACCGAGCCGTCCTCATCGTGGGCGGCGCTCAAGCCGGTCGTGCAGAGCTTCGTCGACACCATTCGCACCAGCGCGCCCCGCAACATCATCATCGTTCCGTCTCACAGTTGGGATCAGCACCCAGGCGACGCCGCCAACAACCCGCCCAGTGGAACCAACCTGATGTACACGGCGCACATCTATCCGAGCAACTGGAACACCGCCTTCCAGAATCAGGTGGCGACGGCGGTGGCCAAGGTGCCGGTGTTCATCACCGAGTGGGGTTACGGCCCGTCGGATCCCGCATCGTTCGGGACAGGACTGCGCACGACGGTCGACGGAAACGGCGCGAGCTGGACCGCTTGGGTGACGGACAACGCCTGGACCCCCCCGATGTTCGCCGACAGCTCCCTCACGACGCTCACGAACTTCGGGATGTTGGCGAAGACTTGGCTCGCCGCCACCGCGAGCAGCAACTGGGTGCAGTAACCCCCGCCGCCCATTCCTCGCCACCAGGCCGCCGAAAAAAGGAAGAGCCGCGAACCCGTGAGGATCCGCGGCTCGGCTCGTGGGCGTTGAAGGGATTGAACCTTCGGCTTCCACCGTGTGAAGGTGGCACTCTTCCGCTGAGTTAAACGCCCGGTACCTCATTTGCTAGCGCGCCGGTCCGGTGGTGTCAACCGGGGAACTGCGCGAGGATGCGGCCGCCATGCCCAAGAATGACGGCGACTACAACCTCATCGTCGCGAACAAGAAGTTCGAGGTCCACGTGCTGGATCCCAAGAAAGACCGGCGCGACAACGTCCGGCTCACGCTGTACGCGGACGACGGCGGCGACGTCCACCATCACTTTCGCGGCTACGAGGTGATGAGGCTGATCGAGGCGTTGAACCAGGCGCTGGCATTCGGGCCGCCGATCCCGAAGTGATCGGGGCGACCTACGGGCAGACGTCGGCGGTGACCGACAGCGAGTCGAAGTAGAAGCTGGTGTTGACGCCTTCGTCCATCTCGACGAGCAGCTGCACCGTGAGCATCTGGCCGGCGACCGCGGTGCCGTTGACGAACGTCGAGAAGAACGCCCACGTGGCGTTCGCGTTCTCATTGTTCCACTGGGTCAGCTTCGTCGTGATGACGCCGCCGGCGCCGTCGGGACGTTCGACCTCGACGGACGCCTTGTCGCAGTCGCAGGCCCCCTCGTCGGTCTGGATCCGGTAATAGCCGGTGATGTTTACCTGCTGCGCGCCGGCGGGGATCAGAACGGTCTGGCGTAGGGCGGGCGTGTCCATGTGGGCGTCGTAGCCGAGCCAGGCGAGGCGCGTTGGCGAGTGTGGTGCCGGCACGAAGGTCGGGACGCTCGCCTGATCGTAGATGAGCGCGCGGTTGTTCGTGACCTGAGTCCAGCGCACGTTGCTCGCGTCGAAGCCGCCGCTCGTCAGCAGCTCGATCAGACACGGCCGCCCGCCCGTCCCGCCTGCGCCGCCGCCGCCGCCCGTGCCGGCGCTGCCGCTCGTTCCTCCGCTGCCGCCGCTGCCGCCGCTGCCACCGCCGCCCGGGCCCGACGTTCCGATCTGGCACGCATAGTCGCAGCTGCCGCTCGACAGGCGATCGCCGTCGTCGCAGATCTCGCCGTCGTCGAGCTGGCCGTTGCCGCACAGCGAGGCGCCGGTGTGCAGCGTGATGGTGATCGTGACGTTGTCGCCGGTGTGCAGGTCGATGCTGCCGGCGCCGTTGGCGACCTTGGCGCCGTCGGCATCGAGCCCGTCGATCGCGATGTCGAGCGCGCCCGTGCGCTCGCGCGGCACGGTCAGCGAAAACGACGTCTCGAACGTGATCGGTGCCGCGGACGGCGTCGTCGGGAACAGGCGCGGGGCGCCCTCGCCCGCGTTCGAGACCAGTGCGCGCAACTGCACGACGCCGGCCACCTCCGCATCGGCGGCGACCTTGACGATGACGACCGAGTCCGACTTGCCGCACGCGGGCACGAGCGCCGCCGCGAGCACGGCAATCGGGATGCTGCTGGCGCTTCGTCGCATCGTCATCGTCATCGTCATCGTCACGGTCAGAACACGCTCTGGTTGCCGAGCACGGTGTCCGGCGGCTCGGGACTGCGAGACAGCGCCCAGATGGCGACCACGCTGCCCACGATGACCGCGCCGAGAGTGATCAAGAACCAGGGGCGTATGTAGAACGGCGATGCGTCGGCCGGCGGCCCCGGCTGCCGGATCAGCAGGGCGGCGTCGCCCTCTGGGGGCGGCGCAGCCAGCGCCAGCGTGTCGCCGCTGCCCGGAGGCGACGCCCCCGGATTCTGCTCGTCGGCAACCGTCTTCAGTTCCGCGATGCGCTGTTCGACGATCGGGCGCGTCTTGTCGCCGGCCGGCGTGGCCGCGAGAAAGCGGCGGTAGAACAGCAGCGCGTCCGAGACCTCACCCAGCCGCCGGTGGCACTCGGCGATATTGTAGAGGAACGCCGGGTCCGCCTTCTCGATGTGCGCCGCCTTGAACTCCGCGATCGCCTTGCGGTACTCGTCGACGTCGAAGAACGTGCGCCCGCGGTCGAAGTGCACGCGCGCCTGCGCGGCATCGGCGATCGCCAGCCTCGGCACAAGGCAGAGGCAGAGGCAGACGATCCAGAGCAGATGCGCGCGTCGCACCGACGCTAAAATATCACGATTACCGCGTCTTCTTGTACGTCCCCTCCATGAACGTGAGCCAGGTGGCGCCGCCGTCGAACGAGTTTTCGAGCTTGAAGTGGTAGATCGCCTCGCCCTCGAACCGGTAGGTGTATCGCCCCTGCGCCTGCGGGCTCGACGATTCGAACACCAGCGTGTCGCCTTGCCAGCGTCCGCGCGACGGCTGCGGCGGGACCTGTCCCATGCTGTCGCACCAGTACCAGGTATACGTCTGCTGGGCGGCGTCCCAGCCGTAGATACCGTGGCCGCGGAACACCGTGCGGCCGTCCTTCACCTCGACGTAGTCCTGCACCACGAAGAACCCGTCGACGGCGACGTGGATGCTGCTGAATCCCTTGGCGGGTCCGCCCGGTCCCCACGGCGAGGGCGCGATGTTTTCGTCGCCTTCCCACTCGCCTGCCAGGATGTAGAGCTTCTTGTGCTCGTCGGTCGGTTGCGGCATCGGCGCCGCGGGCTTGCTGTCGGCCATGGCTCCCCTCCCTCGCTGTTCGTCGCCGAGGATAAGCCAGCCCGCGGGGCGGGGCGACTATCGCCGGTGGCCGCCGCCGAAGGGCACGCCGCCGCCCGGGCGCGCGAACGACCCGCCAGCGGGTGCAGCGGGCGGGTTGAACGTGCGTTGCGGCGGCGCGTGCATCTGCGGCGGCGTGTACGCCCGATGGAAAGACGGGGCCGGCGCGTGCTGAACGGGCGGTGCCGCGAACGTGCGCGCCGCCGGCGGATTGAAGGTGGGTGCTGCCGGCGGCGCGAACGCGCGCGTCGGGTTCACCGTCGGCGGCGCCGCGAACGTGCGCGGCGGCGGGTTGTAGACGCGCGCCGGATTGTTCGCCGGCAGCGTCCCCAACGTCCGGGGCGGCGCGAACGTCGGCGGATTGTAGATGTGGGTCGCGCCCGGCGGGTTGATGCCACCCCCGTGGTTGTAGATGCGCGGTCCGGTGCTGGCGGGCGGCGGATTGTAGATGCGCGGCACGTTCGCGGCCGGTGGGTCATAGATGCGCGGCACCGTGTTGGCGACCGGCGCGTCGCCCCCGGGCGTCGGCGGGGTGAAGGTGTGCGGCCCGACCGCCGGGCCGAACGTGCGGGGCGGCGGATTGTACGTATGAAGGGGTGATGACGGCGTCGTCGGGGCGCGTCCGGGTCCGGGGGCTTTGCGCCCCAGGGCGTGCGGGGCGGCGCCGCCTCCCGCGCCCGTGCCAGCAATCGGGAAGCTGTCGTGGCCCGGCGCGACGGCGCCGCGCGCCGCCCGGATCCACGGGCGCGCCGACATGTTCGCGCCCGGGCGGGGAAGGATCGCCCGCTGCGGGAACGCGTGCGGCGCGACCGCCTTCAGCCGCGCGGGCGTCGCGTTCGGGATATAGCGCGGGCCGGCGTTGATGTGAACGCTCGCGTTGCCGCGGGTCAACACGCGGTCATTGGCGACGTTGGTGGTGCGGCGGAACAATCCCTTCGTGTCGCGCATCGGCAGGCAGCGGAGGCGCTTCGCGCCGAGATCGCCCGCGCGCGTGAACCGCCATGGCGATCGATGCCCGTATGTCGTCGTCACGCTCACGCCGCGCGGCGGGAGCGCCGCCCATCCGACCCAGCCGCCGCCCGATCGCCAGTTGACCCACGCAGGCCCCCACTGGGTGCCCGGCACCCAGCACCAGCCGAAGCCGGACACGATGACCCAGCGGCCGTAGTGGAAGGGCGCCCAGCCCCAGCTCCAGTCGGACACCCAGGTCCAGCCGAACTCGGTCAGCACCCAGTGGCCGCCCGTGTAGTAGGGCGTGAAGTCGGTGCCAACCAGCGACGTGTTCGGCGTCCAGACACGCCCATAGCTGCCGTCATCGATCCAGTCGCCGTAGGGCGCGAGCTCGTCCTGGAACTGCGTGTAAGCCTGAGGGTCGTAGCCGTCGTCGTAGCTGTCGACCACGGCTTCCTCGGCGGTGACATCCTGCGGCCAGTCGATCTGAGACGGGTCGGCGGCCGTCTCGTACGGATCGGGCGGCGGCTGGTAGGGCTCGGGCATCTGGATCGGCTGCGCCGCCACCGCGACCTCTTGCTCGAAGGGCGCCGGTTCGACCAGTTGTGGCTGCTGCTCGGCCTGCTGGTCTTCCTCTTCCTTTTGCTCTTGCTCGGTCTTCTGCTGGATTCCCTGGGCCCGCGCCCCCGCCGGGACGAGCAGCGCCGGTGCCAGCGTGAATAGCGAAAGGGCGGCCAGCGTCTTCATGGCCGCCCCAGTTTGCATCTTTCGCGCCGGCTGACCGCCCCGCGAAACGCCCGATTTCCAGGGGCCCCCGCATCGTCCGGCGGCTCCGCCCGATCAGTTTCGCCTCGCCCCCGGGGTCCCGTGTGCAGAAATGCCGCGCTGGTCATGGTGCCAGGACCCACGGCCCAGGCACGTTGGTAAGGTCCCGGGCCGCGCAATGCGGGCATTCCCCACCCAGGCACCACGAAGCTGGACTCGGTCGCGGGACTGACGGCGACCGAGTCGATCGTGCGCGCTAGCCGCTGGCCGCTACTTGCATGCCGCGGGCGCGGTCGGCTGTCCGGCCGCCACGTTCAGCACGCCCTGGCAGATGCCGATAATGGTCGTCTGGTCCTGGCCGCTCGCCGCCGCGCAGCTCGAGGCCGACACGCAGTTCGCGTTCGGGTCGATTGCCGCGCAGCACTGGTCGGCCTTCGTGCACACCGAGCAGTCGCCGGCCGGGGCGCCGCCCGCGCCGCCGGTTCCGCCCGTGCCGGTGGTACCGCCCGTCCCGGTCGTGCTTTGGCAAGCCGGGATCGTCTGAGCGCAGACCCCGGCCGCCGTGCAGTCCTGCATGTTCAGGCACTCCTGGACCTTGCTGGCGATTGCCGACGCATTGGCGCACTGCTGGCTCGCGCACTGGCTCTTGCAGGCCTGATGCGCCTGCTCGCCGATCGCGCCCGCGTCCGGCGTGCATGCGAGAGCCTTGTCGCAAGCCTGATTGCACAGGTCCTGGTAGCTGTTCCCGCTGCTGCTGCCGCAGCCCTGCATGGTGCCGGCCAGGAGCGCCAGCGATGCCACCACACTGACAATCAACGCCGCAAGTTTCCTAGACATTTTCGTAGTTCTCCTCGGTGATTGAAGCGGGGGCGACCGGCCCGACCGTAACACGGATCGTCGGCGCGATCCGTTACAGGCACGCCGGGAACTGGCGCCCGCTGTCCTGGTTGTTGGTGCCGCTGTTCAGCGTCACCGTGATCGAGCGGCCTGCCAGGTCGGTCAGATCCAGCGTCGCCGGCGTCGTGATCGCCGGATCGATGTGCCACGCACCGTAAGACTGGCGGCGGGCCGTCATGCCGTTGACCGTCACCGACGCGATCGGCGTGATCACGTTCTCGACGAAGAATTCGTTGTTGTTGCCGGACTTGAAGCGGACCTTCACGTTGCCGGTGACGGGGCAGGGGACGTAGCGCCAGTTGGTGTTGGTCGGGTTCCCGACCGGATAGCCGAGGCGATCGAACGCGGTCTTGCTGAGATCCATGTGGCCGGCGGCCATCTGCTGGCAAACGGTGTTGCCGCCGTCGCTGCCGTACGGGCATTCGTCGATGACGGTCGCGATGATCCGGGTGCCGTTCTGGCCCGTGATCTCGATGCATTCGCCGCAGTGGCTGCGGGTGTCGAAGCCGTTGGTCCCGGGGACGGCCGCGAAGTAGGTGGCCGCCGCGGGGCTGGTGCTGGCGATGTTCTCGACCGTGTCGACGGTGCCGTTGGCGGTGCCGTAGTAGCCGCAGGCCGTGCGGTAACCGTTGCCGTCGCGCGCGGTGCCCTGCGCGAAGTTGTACCAGGTGAACGATCCGTTGCCCGAGTGGTTCTGCAGCGTGCACTGCGTGGGTGCCGGGGTGCCGCCCGTGCCGCTGCCCCCCGTGCCGGTCGTCCCGCCGGTGCCGGCGCTACCGGTGGTGCCGCCGCGCCCGGCCGCGCCCGCCGTGCCGGCGCTGCCGGTGGTGCCGCCGCGCCCGGCCGCACCCGTCGTGCCGCCGGCGCCGGCGCCGCCGGTGGTGCCGCCGCGCCCGGCCGCGCCCGTCGTGCCGGCGCTGCCGGTGGTGCCGCCGCGCCCGGCCGCGCCCGCCGTGCCGGCGCTGCCGGTGGTGCCGCCGCGCCCGGCCGCACCCGTCGTGCCGCCGGCGCTG
>Ga0111539_10005574_pt1 | contig 16275 bp, 13 predicted proteins | sample RhiMethybrSRZTD1_FD_79667 | JGI IMG/M metagenome (GOLD analysis project Ga0111539, IMG submission 79667) | Populus rhizosphere microbial communities from Tennessee, USA - Rhizosphere MetaG P. TD hybrid SRZTD1 (version 2) (version 2) | ecosystem: Host-associated > Plants > Roots > Rhizosphere >... | reverse complement strand
TGTCGCGCGATCTCAAGCGCGCCTCGCACCGGCTGGTGATCATTGCGCTGTGGTTAATCTTCATGCGGCTGGCTGACATATACATGTTGGTGACGCCGGAGTTCGCGTCTGACGGCAAGAACCTGCATGCGCTCAGCGGCGAGCACGCCAGCCACTTCTTCATGTACTTCACCGACCTCGCGGCGCCGCTGGCGATCGGCGGACTGTGGGTCTGGATGTTTTTCACGCAGCTGAAGCAGCGGCCGCTGTTCGCGGCCGGCGACCCGTATCTGCGTGAATCGCTCCAGAGCGGGGGAGGCCATTGATGGCGCAGCATCACGACGCCGCACACGCTACGCCTGACGACGAGTACCTCAACACAGGGACCTCCGGGCACGAGCACACCGACGCGAACGTCTGGCTCATCGTTCAGTTCGCCGTCTGGTTGGTCGCGTCAGCGCTCGTGACGCATCTTCTGATGTGGGGTCTGTTTGCGTGGTTCGTGAGCGATCGCGACGTCGTCGCGAAGCAGGCCATCGAGTTCCCGTTGGCCGCGCAGCAGGAGCGCCGGTTGCCGGCCGGCCCGCGTCTGCAGCCGATTCCGGCCAACGAGATCTTCGAGTTCCGTCAGCGAGAGAATGCGGAGTTGAGCGAGTACGGCTGGGTCGATCGCAACGCGGGCACGGTCCACATTCCGATCGAGCAGGCCAAGGAGCTGCTGCTCCAGCGCGGTCTCCCGTCGCGGCCCGCCGCGGCATCGTCTGACGCACCCGCCGGCACCGACGCGGCAGTTCTGATGCCGGCAGATTCGAGCTCCGGGCGGACGATGGAACGAAGAAGGTAACGAGCAATGCAACATTCAAAATGCAAAATTCAAACGGGAACCGGCGTGCGAGAACTGGGCGCGCGGGCGCTCCGGTGGCTTTGCATTTTGCCGTTTGCCGTTTGCATTACACCGATCAGCGTGAGCGCCCAACAACAACCAGGCATGCCCGGGTCGATGGGCTTCAGCGGCGGCATCGTCGCGTCGAACGTCCCGCCCCAGTTCAAGGACGTGACCTTCAAGCAGCGTCTCGGCGATCGGCTGCCGCTCGACGTGCGCTTCAAGGACGAGTCGGGACGCGACGTCGCACTCGGCGAGTACTTCGGTAAGAAGCCGGTCGTGCTGTCGTTCGTGTACTACCAGTGCCCGATGCTGTGCACGCAAGTGCTCAACGGCATCTCTTCGTCGCTGAAGGTGCTGCCATTCACGGCCGGCAAGGAGTTCGATGTCGTGCTCGTGAGTTTCGACCCACGCGACACGCCTGAGGCCGCGAACGCCAAAAAGCGCGCCCATCTCGATCACTGGAATGTGCGAGGCACGTCGGACGGCTGGCACTTCTTGACCGGTGACGAAGACGCGATTCGTCGGGTGACCTCGGCGGCTGGGTTCACTTATCAGTGGGATGTTCAGGCACAGCAGTTCGCGCACGTCAGTGGTGTGCTCGTGGCCAATGCCGACGGGACGCTGTCGCGCTACTTCTACGGCGTCGAGTTCTCGCCGCGGGATCTACGGCTGGCGTTGGTCGACTCGGGGAACGGCAAGGTCGGTTCGGTGATCGACGAGTTGTTGCTCTACTGTTTCCAGTACGACCCGTCCCACGGACGCTACGGCGCGGTGTTCATGAACATCCTGCGCCTCGGAGGCGTGTTGACCGTCGGGCTCATCGTGGGATTCATCGTGCTGATGCGGCGACGCGAGATGCGCTCCCACCCCAGCGCGCCGGGGACCCCGGGGTCGGCCACGGAGAGGCACGCGTAGTGGTATGTCCCTCGCGAATTACTGCTGGCCGCTCCGTTGTCGCGGCCAGGAATGGCGGTCGAAGGCTGGTTGTGGCTGACACTTCCTCAGCGTCTACGGACCACTAGTTTATGTTTTCTGGGATTCCACTCTTTCCTGAACAGGCGTCCACGCTGGCACCCCGCGTGGACAACCTGTATCTGTTCATCGTCGCGGTCACGGCGTTTTTCGCCCTGGTCGTGACGCTCGTCGTGATCGTCTTCGCGGTCAAGTATCGGACCGACGATCCGCTCGCCGTCGGCGCGCGGATTCATGGCTCGATCCCGCTGGAGCTCGCCTGGTCGATCATCCCGTTCATCATCTCGATCGTGATCTTCGGATGGGCGGCCGACGTGTTCTTCGATTTGCAGCGTCCGCCCGACCAGGCGCTCGAGATTTACGCCACCGGCAAACGCTGGATGTGGAAGTTCCAGCACATCGACGGCCAGAACGAGATCAACGAGCTGCACGTGCCCCTCGGCCGCGCGGTGAAGGTGACCTTCACCTCGGAAGACGTCCTGCACTCGTTGTTCTTCCCGGCGTTCCGCACCAAGGCCGACGCCATTCCCGGCCGCTACAGCTCGGTGTGGTTCTCGGCTACGAAGCTCGGCGAGTTTCACATCTTCTGCGCCGAGTACTGCGGGACGCGCCATTCCGGCATGGTGGGCAAGGTCGTCGTGATGGAGCCCGCCGCGTACCAGGCGTGGCTGACCGGCGGCGTTGTCGGCGGCTCACTATCCAAGCGCGGCGAGCAGCTGTTCAGCGATCTGTCGTGCAACACCTGTCACCGCAATGACGGGAGCGGACGCGGACCGTCGCTCGTGAATAAGTTCGGCCAGCCCCAGCAACTCGCCGATGGCACATCGGTCACGATGGATGAGGCGTACGTTCGCGAGTCGATTCTCACGCCTCAGGTCAAAGTGGCGGCCGGCTACAGCCCATTGATGCCGACCTTCCAGGGCTTGTTGAGCGAGGAAAACGTCATCGCACTCGTCGAGTACGTGAAGACGCTCAGGGCGCCGGAGGGAAGAGCCTCCGCGGCTGCCGCGCAGGAGAACAGGTAATACCATGGCAACCCTAGCTGCTCCGATCGTTGCTGCTCCAGCGGTCACCTATCTGAACCATCAGACGAGTGTCGCCTCGTGGCTCCTGACCAAGGACCACAAGCGCATCGGCATCATGTATCTCCTCGTGGTGACGTTTGCCTTCTTCCTCGGCGGCCTCTTCGCCTCCGGCATCCGTCTCGAGCTGGCGACGCCGGCCGGCGATCTGGTGTCGGCCGACACCTACAACAAGCTGTTCACCATGCACGGCGTGGCGATGGTGTTCTTCGTCCTGATTCCGGCCGTGCCGACGATTCTCGGCAACTTCGTGTTGCCGCTGATGCTCGGTGCCAAGGACGTCGCGTTTCCGAGGCTCAATCTTCTGAGCTGGTATGTCTTCGTCATCGGCTTCGCGTTCACGATGTACGCGATGGTCGCCGGCGGCGTGGATACCGGGTGGACCTTCTACACGCCCTACAGCAGCCGCGCGTCGAACACCAATGTGGTGATGACCGGTCTCGGGGTCTTCATCACCGGCTTTTCGTCGATTCTGACCGGCCTGAACTTCATGGTGACGATCCACCGGATGAGGGCCCCGGGGCTCACCTGGTTCCGGTTGCCGCTGTTCGTGTGGGCGCTCTACTCGACGAGCCTCGTTCAGGTCCTCGGCACGCCGGTCATCGCGATTACTACGCTCTCGCTTGCCGTCGAGCGGTTTCTCCACTTCGGCATCTTCGACGCGGCCCTCGGTGGCGACCCCGTCCTGTTCCAGCACATGTTCTGGTTCTATTCGCACCCGGCGGTCTACATCATGATTCTTCCGCCGATGGGCGCGATCAGCGAAGTGATCGCGGCGTTCTCGCGCAAGAGCATCTTCGGCTACTCGTTCGTCGCCTTCTCGAGCCTGGCCATCGCCATCTTCGGATTCCTGGTGTGGGCGCACCACATGTTCGTATCGGGAATCTCAATCTATTCCGCGCTGGTGTTCTCGTTCCTCACCTACGCCGTCGCGATCCCGTCAGCCGTGAAGACGTTCAACTGGGCGGCGACGATGTACCGCGGGGCTATCTGGTTGAAGGCGCCGATGGTTTGGGCGATCGCGTTTCTGGGTCTGTTCCTGGTCGGCGGCCTCACCGGACTCTTCACCGCGGCGCTCGGCGTTGACGTCCACCTCCACGACACCTACTTCGTCGTCGCCCACTTCCACTTCATCATGGTCGGCGGCGCGATCATGGGCTACTTCGCGGGCCTGCACTACTGGTGGCCGAAGATAACCGGCCGCATGTATTCGGACATCTGGGCCAAGGTGGCGGCCATTATCGTGTTCGCTGGTTTCAACCTGACCTTCGGCCCGCAGTTCATCCTCGGGTATCTGGGGATGCCTCGCCGCTACCACGTCTACCCGGATGAGTACCAGGTGCTGAACGTGCTGTCGTCGGCGGGCGCCTCCATTCTTGCGGTCGGATACATGTTGGTCGGCATTTATCTCGTCGCCTCGCTCTTCAGAGGTGAGCGTGTCGGCGCGAATCCCTGGCACGCGACGGGACTCGAGTGGACCACGCAGTCGCCGCCGTTGCCGCACAACTTCGAGGTGCAGCCGGTGGTGACCGAGGACGCCTACGAGTACACGCTGCGGGAGGTCAAAGTTGGCTGAGGCAGCAATCACGGCGCACGGAGATCACGAGGCGCACGCGCACCATCATCCCGACCTTCAGCATCACTTCGACTCGCTGGAACAGCAGCACGAAGCGGCGACGCTCGGGATGTGGATGTTCCTCATCACCGAGGTGCTGTTCTTCGGCGGCTTGTTCCTCGCCTACATGCTGTATCGCGTGTGGTATCCCGAGGCGTGGGCCGAGGGCAGCTATCAGCTGAATCTGACGCTCGGCACGATCAACACCGTGGTCCTGATCGGCAGCAGCTTGACGATGGCGTTCGCTGTGCGCTCCGCGCAGACCGGACTGCGGCGTGCGACCGTCGTCTGGCTCATGCTGACGATGGCCCTCGGTCTCGTCTTCTTGATCATCAAGTACTTCGAGTATGCCGAAAAGTTCACGCACCACCACGTGCCTGGCCCCAACTTCGCATTCCCGGGCCCGCACGCACCGCAGGTGCAGATTTATTTCTCGCTGTACTTCCTGATGACCGGCCTGCATGCCACGCACATGCTGATCGGCTTCGGATTGCTCAGCGCGATTGCGTGGATGGCGCACAAAGGCCGCTTCTCGCCCGAGTGGTACACGCCGGTCGAGATGAGTGGCCTCTACTGGCACTTCGTTGACATCGTGTGGATCTTCCTGTTCCCCCTGTTGTATCTGGTGGACAGGGCCCACGTACCAGTCGGATAGGGCGATCATGGGACACGTCGCACCAAAAAGCCTGTACTACACGATCTTCGGCGCACTGATGGTGTTCACGATCGTCACCGTCGAAGTGGCGACGCACAACTTCGGGGTCTTGAACTTTCCGGTCGCCATCGGCATCGCCATCACCAAGGCGACGCTCGTCGTCCTGTTCTTCATGCACGCGAAGTACAGCAGCAAGCTGACGAAGATGTTCGTGGGAACGGCGTTGTTCTTCCTCACCATCCTGCTCGGTCTGACGATGACCGACTACCTGTCGCGCGGCTTGGACACGTATCCGGGCGGTGCTGCCGGCGCCGGGTATGCGCGGCGTCTGCCGAGGCCACCGGCCGTGCTCAAAGTGGACGAGGGGGAATCCCACGAGGGCGGCGCCGAAGGAAAGAGCGAAGGCGCCGCGGCCCCGGCGCATTAGATCAACTACCAACGTTGTACTAGATACTCAGCTGTTGAACCAGTAGCTCGCTTTCACCATCAGCACGTTCGTGGCGCTCCCGCCGAAGGTGCCCCGCAGATCGCGGAACAGACTGAACTGGCCGGGTCGCGCGTAGTCCGCCTGCGACATATCCCAGACCACGAACAACGTGCTGCCGCGCACGTACTCCCAGCGCAGTACCACGTTTCCCCGCAGCGACTTCGTATTGAAGTCAGGATCGTAGGGAATCGCCACCGGCTCGAACTCGAACGAGTAGGCGCGAGCGAGACGTCGGATGTTGCCGTAGTCGCCGACCGCGACGAACGGTTGCAGAAACATCTGTACCGTGAGGTCGCGATTGAACGAGTACGTCGCACGGAAGGTCATGTCCACGACGTCGCGATCGAGCGTGCCGTAGACGTGATCGAGAACACCGTCGCCGTCTGGATCCTGATTGGTAATCCACTGCGCGATGTCGATGCCTGCGCTGTAGTTGGTGGAGACTGACGCCAGGATGCGATCGTTCGGTTGAAATGAAACACCGACGCGCCCGTTGCCGCCGGAGCCGCCAACGGCGTTTCTCGAGACGCTGCCGCCCAGATTGAGCTGCCATCGTTTCCGCGAGTCGCTGTTCGCGTTCCAGAAAAGGAACTGCGAGCCCGGCTTGAAGATCGGCGGACCTCCGCGCGTATCGAGATCGTCGTACACGTCGCCCTGACGGCCGCCCCCGAAGTTGAAATTCCAGTAGTTCAGAAACTGGAACGACACACCGGTCTCGAGGTAGTCGTTGATGTTCAGACGTTCGTCAGTCCAACCGTAACCGTAGCTGCTGAAGCCCCAGAAACGCCTGAAGATCTTCCACGGATCTGGCTGCCCCACTTCGGCATACCCCTCCGCCTGGTTGCGATTGGCACGCGTGCGAAAGAAGCCGATGTCGTTGACGCGGAAGTCGCGGCCGAAGTGATCGTAGTGAGTGCCGATGTTGAAGTTCTTGCGCGAGACGTTGAAGTTGGTCACGCCGCCGCCGCTGGTTTTGACCCCGCCCACGCCAGGCGCGTGCGTGAAGACCCAGTGGCCGTCCCACCGCGCCCGATTCTGATCCCAACGGATGTTGTGATCGAAGCCGCCCGTGAACGCATCGTCGGCGCGCTCGCGAAAGACGCCGGTGATCAGGCCGCCGATGTTCGATGAACCCCGGAGATCGCGCTGAACCCGCATGACGTTGTACGACGTCGCCGGTTCGATCAGCCGCTCGTGCCGCGTGTAGCCGGAACCGTCGACGATCGGGGTGTCCACGTCGGCATATTCACGACCGGTCGCCGCGGTGAGCGCGCCGTAGGTCCAATTGGATTTCTTCCCGGTGACCTTTGCTGCGCCGAGGATGGTGGTCTCCTCTGGCCGGTCGACAACTACGGCAGTCGCATCGAGTGGAAGACGTCCAGGCGATCGACCGATACGCCGCGAGTGAAATAACTGGAAGTTGCCGTACGGCGGAACGAACGTGCGGCTGTCCTCGAGAAAGAATGGCCGCTTCTCCGGGAAGAACGTTTCGAAGACCGACAGGTTCAGTACCGCCGGATCCTGCTCGACTTGTCCAAAGTCAGGATTGATCGTTGCGGCGAACGTCGCATCGGCGCCAAGACCGACGCGGAGATCGACACCAGCCGCCGCGCCGCCATCCTGACTCACGCCGGGCCGATACGCCGAGCGGGCGAGTGCGTAGGGAATCAGTTCCAGACGCCGTGGCGGTGCAATCGGCTGATCGAAGACGAGGTGTCCGTACAACGAGACCTCGCCACGCTCGCCGCGCGGTTTCGGTACCCAGGTGCCGTTCTCGTTCAGCCGTCGAATCTGCCGCTGCACGTTGAGGCCCCACACCTGCGCGGATTCTGCCGACGGCGTGAAGCGAATCTGCGAGAACGGAATTCTGAACTCAGCCGTCCAGCCCGTGTCGGTAATCTCTGCCTGCACTTCCCACACGGAGTTGTAATCGCGATCGTTCCGGTCATCGTCGGTGGTCGAGAGGTCGCCTTGCCAGCCTGAGGGGTTGGTCTGAAACGCGTAGCCGGTCTGATGATCGTGCCGCGGGTCGAGCGCGATCATGATCATGTCGGTGGGCGGCTGTTCGTCGCGGCGGCCGAGGCCCGCCGAAACCACCGTTCCGTTGTCATCCAGACACGTTGCCGCGATGTACAGGAACCGATCGTCGTAGGCGATTTGGATCAGCGTCTGCCGCGTCATCGCCTGTCCGTTATCGGGATCGCGTTGCATGAAACCGGTCGCGTGCGGCGCCAGCGTCCAGACCTCATCGCCGAGACGGCCGTCGATCGATGGTGGTGTCGTGACGCGGACCGCGCGAACCACCTTGCCCTCTTTCAGGGCGCGCTTCGGCTCATTGGCGTCGAGGACGAATTCCGTGGCGCCGGCACCCGAAGGGACAGGAGCGGGACCAGCCTGGGCCGAGACAGTGACAGGCATGCACGCCATGGCGATGAGCGCCAAGACAGCGCGCGCGAAGGCGATGACGGGTCGCATGCCTGGTTTAGACACGGTTTTTGGGGGAAAGGTTGGTCAAGACGCCGTCTGTTCTGATAGGTTGCGAAGATGCGCGCGCTGGTGCTCGACGATCATGTATCGGTTCAGGAATCCAGGCCAACCCCCAACCCTGGTGATGGGGAAGTGCTCGTGCGCGTGAGTTGCGCGGGCATCTGTGAAACCGATCTCCAACTGATCAGGGGCTACATGGGATTCCGCGGCGTACTCGGCCACGAGTTCGTCGGCGTCGCGGAGTCTGGTCCCTTTGCGGGGCGACGCGTCGTCGGTGAGATCAACTGTGCGTGCTGGACGTGTGAGACCTGCCGCAAGGGATTGAACACGCACTGCCCGAACCGCACGGTCATCGGCATCCTGAATCACGACGGTGCGTTCGCCGACTTGATCGCCGTGCCGCAGCGCAACCTGCACGCGGTGGCCGACTCGCTGCCCGATGACATCGCCGTGTTCACCGAGCCGGTGGCTGCGGCGTTTCAGATTCCGGCACAAATGTCGATCCGCAGCACCGACCGCGTCATCGTCCTCGGCGACGGCCGTCTCGGCAATCTGTGTGCGCAGGTGCTCGCGCGGTTATCGAATCACGTGATGGTGGTCGGCAAACATCCCCAGAAGCTCGCCCTGCTTCAGACGCTGGGCATCGCCACCGCACTCGTATCGGATCCAATCGACGAGCGTTCGGCGGACATCGTCGTGGACTGCACGGGTTCGGAGACCGGGCTGCCGACGGCGCTGCGGCTTGTGCGGCCACGAGGCACGATCGTCCTGAAGACCACCGTCGCCGGCACGCAAACGCTGGCCTGGGCGCCCTTCGTCATCGACGAGGTGACATTGATCGGATCGCGCTGTGGACCGTTCGATCGCGCGCTCGAGGCACTCGAGCGAGGCGAGGTCAGCGTCGCGCCGCTGATCTCGGAGCGTTACGACTTGACGAAGGGTCTCGAGGCGCTCGAACGCGCCCAGGCCAAATCCGTGCTGAAGGTTCTATTAAACGTTTCGTAGCGCTATTGCGACGAGAGTTGCTTCACCAGCGTGGCCGTCCGACCTCGGGCAAGATCGACAGGTGAGCGACCCTGCTTGTTCTTGATGTCGAACCGCGCGCCCTTGCTGGCCAGATACTCGATGATGCGATCGACGCCGCGCTGCACGGCGTAGTGCATCGGCGTCATGCCGGCGTCGTTGGCGGCGTTGACGTCGGCGCCCTTGTCCACCAGGAGCTTCATCACATCGACCGGGTCGTTGCGGTCGCCGGCCTCGGTCACCTCTTCGTCGCCGCCGCGTGGCGCACCGAGTCCCGCCGCCGTCATCAAGGGCGTCGAACCATCGGTGAGTGCCAGCGACGGATTCGCCCCGGCATCGACGAGCAATTTGACTGACGCCAGGTCGATGGCCCGGACGGCTCGATACAACGCTGTCGATCCCGGCGCGACGTTGATGTTGCCTTGCGCCTGACGCGGCGGAACGGTCTTCGAGTAGCGGGCGTTGACGTCAGCGCCTTTCTCGACGAGCAGCTTCGCGACGTCGAGATGGCTGACGCCGTTCTCGGACTCGGGCGGGTTCGGCCGGTTTGTGTACTTCGCGAGGTTGCGCATCTCGATGACGATGTACAGCGAGCCGTCGTTGACCGGAGCGCCCCTCTCGATCAGCATCTTCGCGAACGCGTAGTGACCGTTGAAGATCGCGGTCTGCATCGCGGTGAAGCCATATTGCGGTTCTTCCAGCGTGAGGTCTGCGCCGCCGGCGACGAGCGCGGTGCCTGCCTCGAGGGCGCCTTGCCGCGCCGCCAGCATCAACGCGGTGATTCCACCCTGAGGACGATCGTGGATGATTCCACCCGCGCCGCCGGTCAGTTTCTGGAACGTATATTCGACCGAGCGCGTGTTGGGCCGTGCGCCGGCCAGCAGCAGCGCCTTCACGACCGCGGCGTGGTTTTCGGTCGCCGCCAGCATCAGCGCCGTCTGGCCACGGAACTTCTCCGCGGCGTTGACGTCGGCGTTCGCCTCGAGCAGCAGCTTGACTGAGTCGACGTTGCCCGAACGCGCCGCGAGCATCAGGGGCGTTTCACCCTCACCATATGTCGCGTCCGGCTTGGCCCCGGTGCGAAGAAGCGCGCTGACCACTGACGCGCTGCCGATGGTCGCGGCTTCGTGAAGTGGCGTCACGCCGTATCGATTCGCGACGGTCGGCTTTGCTCCCGCGGCCAGAAGGGCTTTCACCATCTCGAGGTCGTTCCAGTGGGCCGCCCACTGCAGCGGCGTCGATCCGTCGACGTCAGGTAAGTTCACGTCAACGCGCTGCCGAATGAGCGCGCGTGCGGTCGTGGACTGCTGGTTCTTGAGTGCGGCGACAAGACGCAGATCCGCCTGCGCACCGGCTGTTGAAGCGCTCACGGCCAACGCGGCCGCGCACACCACCGTGATCAACCCGCGTGGCATCAATGGAACCTACACCTCGACTCGGCCGGAGCTCTGACCGAACTTGTCGGTGTTATACCCGGCCTTGTCCATCAACGAGACCATCAGGTTCGACAGCGGTGTGCTCTTCGCCATCCGAACGTGGCGATTCCCCTTGTGCGTGCCCGCGCCGCCGCCGACGAGCAACGCTGGCAGGTTCTCGTGATCGTGCGCGTTGCCGTTGGTCATGCCGCTGCCATAGAGGAACAGCGAGTGATCGAGCAGATTCCCATCGCCATCCGGCGTCGCTTTGAGCTTGTCGAGGAACTGCGAGAAGAGATCGAGGTGGTAAATGTCGATCTTGATCTTCTTGGCGACCTGCTCGGGGATGTTGTTGTTGTGTGAGACCGGATGATGGCCGTCGGCCACGCCGATCTGCGGGTAGCTGAGCGTACTCAGCTCACGCGCCATCATGAACGAGGTCACTCGCGTCAGATTGCCCTGGAAGGCGAGATGCATCAGATCGAACATCAGCATCACGTGCTCTTCCCAGTTCTCAGGGATCCCGACCGGGGTCGGCGGCGCCTCGATACCGGTTTCGTTGCGCTGTTTCTCGGCCTGAACGATGCGACGCTCGATCTCGCGGACGTTGTCCATGTACTCGGTGACGCGGGTCCGGTCACGCGGCCCGACCTGGAGCTTCAAGTCGTTCGCGCTCTGCATCACCGCGTCGAGGATGCTGGTGTTCCGCTCCAGCCGCGCTCGTCTTTCGGCCGGCGTCGCGCGGTCGCCACCGAACATACGCTCGAAAACAACGCGCGGATTGATCTCCATAGGCAGCGGCTGTGACGCCGACGCCCAGCTGATCGTGCTCATGTACGAGCACAGGAAATCACCGGCGCAACTGCCAAGATGACTGGAGTGATCCTCGGTCGCGAACTCCATCGACGGGAACGTCGACTCCTGCCCGATCTTCTTGGCGATGTACTGATCGGCGGTTGTCCCGAGCTTGATGACGCTGCCCTTCGCAGGAAAGGTTCCGCTGAGCCACATCGCCGAGCTCACCGAGTGGCCGTTCTCGCCGTAGTTCGACAGGTTGCTGAGGACGGTCAGGTCTTTCCGGAACGGTTCGAGCGGCCGGAGGATTTGCGAGAACTCGAAGTTCGTGCCCTCTTGTGCGGGTGTCCACTCGCGCATGATCGAGCCGTGCGGCACGTAGACGAAGCCAAACCGCGAGAGCGGCGCCGCCGGCGTCTGTGCCAGCGCCTTCGCCGCCGGGACCATGCTGTCGAGGAGCGGCAGCGCGACGGTCACGCCGAGACCTCGCAGGACGGTGCGGCGGGGGATAGCCTTCTTCGTCACGATCATGATTCGTGGTACTCCATTTCGGAACTACTGCCGGCCGCTCCGTTGTCGCGGCCGCAAGATCTACGTTGGAAGACTGGTTGTGCCAGTACCTCTTCAGCCTATTCGGACCACGAGCTCCTGGTCTGGAACGGCGCACTCTTCACGATGCCAAGCACGAGCGACGAGAACTTGAACCCGGAGCGCTGCGCGTCCTTGACGATCGCGCGCACGAACGGCATGTCGTAATACTCGACGCCGTGCCCCAGTCCGTACGACAGCAGCATCTCGGTCATGTTCCGCGCGAACATGTCCGGGTTCCGCACGATCGCCTGACGCAGCGCGGCCGGGCCGTTGATGGCCGTACCGTCAGCCAATTGCGCCGCCGGGTTGATTATCGCGCCGTTATCCATCGTCCGCCAACGGCCAATGCCGTCGAAGTTTTCGAGGGCTAACCCGATGGGGTCCATGAGTTTGTGGCACCCCGAGCAGGCTGGACTCTTGCGGTGCTCTTCCATGCGATCGCGCATGGATTTCGATTTTCCGGGATTCTCATCGAGCGGCGGCACCACAGCCGGAGGCGACGGTGGCGGCGTCCCGAGGAGGTTCGTCAGCACGTATTTGCCGCGCAGCACCGGCGATGTGCGGTTGTTCTGCGACGTCAGCGCCAACACGCTCGCGTGACCCAGTAGGCCCTTGCGCGCCTCGTCCGTCACCGCGACCCGGCGGAATTGTGTGCCGTAGATGTTCGGCACGCCGTAGTGGCGCGCCAGACGTTCGTTCAGGAACGTGTAGTCCGCGTTGAGCAGCGTGGTCACCGGCTTGTCTTCGAGCACGATGCTCTCGAAGAGCAACTCCGTCTCGCGCTGCACGGCCTCACGGAGGTTGTGATCGAAGTCCGGGAAGACGTCGGCATCGGGCTGGAGACCGCGCAGGTTTCGCAGGTACAGCCACTGTCCGGCGAAGTTGCTGCCCAGCGCGCGCGCGCGCTCGTCCTTGAGCATGCGCCGGACTTGCTGTTCGAGCACGGCAGGATTCTGCAGTCGGCCGGCCGTCGCGACCGTCAGAAGCTCCTCGTCAGGAATGCTGCTCCAGATGAAGAACGACAGCCGCGACGCGAGCTCGAGATCGCTCACACGATAGGTTCCGCCGCGGGCGACGTTGGCAGGATCCTGTTCGACCCGATAGAGGAACCGCGGATGCACGAGCAGGAAGCGCAGCGCGCCTTCGATGCCGGCGTCAAAGTCGCCGCCGGTCGCGCGCTCCTTCGTATAGAAGTCGAGCAGCCGCGTCATGTCCGCGTCGCTGACAGGTCCGCGATACGCGCGGCGCGCGAGCGACGAAAGAATCGATCGCGCGCAGGCCGCCTCCTCGCGCTCTGACGCGGGATTACACGTGAACACCTTCAGCCGACTGGGCGCGCGCTCCGATCGGGTCGCATTGAAGGGGCCTTCGATCGTGACCTTGTCGAGTTCAGGGATACCGACCGGCGTGATCGGATCGAGGCGCTCGCGCTCGAACGGCTGCAGCAGCTCCACTGTCGTCGCCGAACTTTTCTTGAGGAACGAGACGCCGACGGTATGCGGTCCGGCGGTAATCTTCAGGCGCTTCTGAAAACGCTTCTCCATCTCGTCGCCAGCGAGCGAGGGCTGCAGATAATTCGCCTGCTCGTCCTTCGGTCCGCCGAACCGCGCCAGGACGATGCGCTGACCGTCGAGTGTGAGTTCGAGATCGTGCTCGAGTTCGAGACCACGGACGATGTTGACGGTCTCGCGATAGAGCCGCGGGCTGATGACGTATTCGCCGTCAACGGGAAAATAGTGGTCGATGGTGATGCCGCCACGCGTGCCCATCGGCAGGCCGGGGACGTGGTCGTGTTGCGAGAGGTCGCCGCGTACGCGGAACGTTTCGAGGGACGGCGTGATTTTAGGACTGGCCACGGCGAGGCTGCTGATCTTCCAGGCTGCGGAGAGATAGCGCTCCATCAACGATGTGGAGATGTTCAGCACGGTCGCGTTGTTGTCGAATCCGAAGGCCTCCTCGTCCGGAGGAAGGAGTGCCGAGACGTCCACGTTCAGCGCGAAGAGATCCCGAATGGCGTTGCCGTACTCGGAGCGGTTCAGGCGATGAATCGCCGAATGCCGCAGCATCGGCGACGTAAGCGCCGCCTTGTCGATCGACGTTTCCAGATGCACGACCAGGGCGTCGAGCGCGGCTTGCGGCGGACGCGGCATGCCGGCCGGCGGCATCTGGCCGCCGCGCACCTTGCGAATGACTTTCTCCCAGGTCTCCGCGCCAGCGGGGATGTTCGACAACGAGAGGGTGTCGAGCGCCAGGCCGCCGGTCCTCGCGCGCTGGTTGTGACAGCTGACGCAGTACTGATTGATCAGAGCCACCTGCGGTGAGTTCGCGGCGGCCGGGCTCGCAGACGACGTGGGCGTCGCGGACGGACTCTGGCCCTGGCTCGCAACGCCCGCGAGCACGATGATCCACGCGACGAGACCGACCCAGACGCTCCTGATCATCCGCGCCCTTTTCCCCTGTATCTGCCGCAACTTAGGGGTAGAGATTGTATATCACCCGGAGCAGCTCGAGGTCAGCGTCCGCATCGAGGTGACGTTGACGCGGTCCTCGCTCCCGGCCTTGGTCAGAAAGCCCTTCGCGACGACCTTCTGGTCTTTCCATCCGGCTGGCGCGCCGTAGACCTGTTGCAGGCGGAAGGTGCGATTGCCCAGCGGCGCCCCGTCCAGTTGCGCGACAGCATCGTCCTTGGGTGCCTCGGGCTCGCGGGTGCGCACTGGCTCGGTGGCGCGGCTCAACGTCCAGGCACGACCGTTCTGCGCCAGGCATCCCACGACCTGCACGAGGGCGAAGTCGAGGCTGCCGGTCAATCCTGGAATCTTAATCCCGGGGAGGTCCGCGACGGCGAGCTCGTTCATCCCGTCGGCGTAGCTGTTGATCTTCAGCAAGTGCGTGACGAGGTCGACGTACTCGGCGTCCGACAACGACCCGGGTGCGTTTCGCGGCATCGTGGTCTTGATCGTCGTGAACACCGTCTGCAGCGTGGCGTCCGAGAAGGTCTTCGTGAACCGCTCACCGGCCAGGACGGGTGCGGTGCCGCCCGGCTCGCGGTGACACATCACGCAGTTGCTCTCGAAGAGCTTGGCGCCGCGCGCCGCCTGCGCGGTTGTATAGACGCCCTGGTCGACGGTCTTGTCTTGGGCGAGGAGCACAGGCACGGTCAGAAGGACGATCACCGGAATAAGCAGCCGCATGGTGCAGATTCTGCCCCAGTTGTGGGACGATCGACACAGCATGATGAAGCTGGTCGAGCAGTATGCGGGCATTGGAGACTTGGAGTCGAGAGGCGAGTCCATCCCGCGTGTTGGGTACCGCATCGCGCGGTATCAGGGCTTTATCGAGCAATCCGGACTCCCCGTGCCGGGGGTGCACCGTATCGAAGGCACGCTCGATACAGCGGCCAACCTCGAACCGCTGATCGGTCAATCGCTGACGCTGCGAATGGAGGACGGGCGCGCGCTGGCGATCACCATCGCCGACACCAGTGGCCGCGTGCTGGCCGAGGGCCACGGCCCGTCGCGCTGTCTCTGCTGCTAATTAAGCGTTGGCGGTCTCACACCGTCAACGATGAACACTTCGAGTGGTCCGGTCGCTGACTGAAACCGCAGACCTAACTGCTCCCTGAACGCCGTAAAGAACGCGGCATCCGGCGCGTCTGGCTTGGGCATGAACTCGACGTCGATATCGAACATCCCGTTCAACCCCGTACGATTCCGCACTCGCCGCTGCACTTCCGGGCGCGTCGCGATCCCACTCGCGAACGTGTCCAGTGTCATGCCCAGCGCTGAAATCGAGGTTGTCGTCGCATGTTTGAATCCACACGCACGCTCGATGTCGGCGGCCGCCTCCTTGGGATCGCTGAGACATTGACCATTTGCCTGACGAAGCCGCGGTCCCATTTCACCGGTGCGCTCGAGCATGAGGTCATAGACCGGGAGCTGGCGCGTTTGTTTGTGCATCCGCAATTCGAAGCGCTCGGCGAGAAGCGTGCGCACCATGGCGAGCAGCGTGTCATGCGATAGCGCGCCTGGCGCCTTCGCGATGATCTCGAAGCGATCGTTCCTGGCCCACGCCGGAACATTGACGATCTGCGAGGCGAGGAGCGCCAGCGGCGAGCCATACACGACGCCGATGAGATCGCGAACGGTGATGAGTGCGTGGAACCGGCCCGACGAATCGACGGGCCTGATTCCGTAGATCATGTCCGGTGAGACGACTCTGTTGATGGACGCGACTTCGAAGGCCGGCTCCAACTGGACCGGCGCCAGGGCGATGCCGCCAGGCGCCGCCA
>Ga0111539_10005572_pt1 | contig 16277 bp, 15 predicted proteins | sample RhiMethybrSRZTD1_FD_79667 | JGI IMG/M metagenome (GOLD analysis project Ga0111539, IMG submission 79667) | Populus rhizosphere microbial communities from Tennessee, USA - Rhizosphere MetaG P. TD hybrid SRZTD1 (version 2) (version 2) | ecosystem: Host-associated > Plants > Roots > Rhizosphere >... | reverse complement strand
TCGACAGAAATTCGGAACAAACCGGCGACGGCGCGACCTATCGCGTCGCCGGCGCGCTGACCATCACGCGGGCCGCGACGACCCAGCGCGAGATCGACGCCTTGCCCGATCCGCTGACCATCGACCTTGAGCAAATCCAACGCATGGACACGGTCGGCGCGTGGATCGTCTATCGCACCGTCCGCGACCGCGGCGCCAAAGTGATCAACGCGAGCAGCGACGAAGCCAGCTTGCTCAAGCAGGTCGCCGAGTTCGACAAACCGGTGCGCGTCCATCCCGAGGAGCGCCACAGCCTCTTCCGCATGCTGGACGAGCTCGGCGAATGGGTCGCCGACGCGGGGATGACATTGTGGGGCCTGCGCGGCTTCTTCGGTGCGACGCTGATCGGGTTCAAGAACCTGGTCAGACACTCGCGGCGGTTCCGGCTGAACGCCGTGGTCCAGCGCTTCGACGTGGTCGGCGTGCGGGCGCTCGGGATCATTGGGCTGATGAGCTTCCTTATCGGCATCGTCGTCGGCCAGCAGGGCGCGGTCCAGCTCGAGCAGTTCGGCGCCGAAGTCTATACGATCAACCTGATCGGCCGGATCACCGTACGCGAATTGGGCACCCTGATGACCGCGATCATGGTCGCGGGCCGCTCCGGCTCGGCGTTCGCGGCGCAGATCGGGACGATGAAGATCACCGAGGAGATCGATGCGATGCGCACCATCGGCGTGTCGCCGATCGAGGCGCTGGTGATCCCGCGGCTCATCGCCGCGGTGGTCATGATGCCGCTGCTCGCCTTCTGGGCCATGCTGATGGCGCTGCTCGGCGGCGGGATCTTCGTCTGGCTCGATCTCGGTATCCCGCCGATCACCTACATTCAGCGGCTGCAGGAGGTGATCCCGCTCACCGACCTGTGGATCGGGCTGATCAAGGCGCCGGTGTTCGGCTTCATCATCGCGCTGGCCGGCTGCTTCCAGGGCATGCTGGTGCAGGGCAACAGCGAGGAGGTCGGAGCGCGGACCACGACCGCGGTCGTCCAGTCGATCTTCCTCGTCATCATTCTCGACGCGGTATTCGCCATTTTCTTCACGTCGATCGGGTGGAAATGAGGGACTCCAAGCCGGTCATCACCGTTCGCGGGCTCAGGAACAGCTTCGGCGAGCAGATTGTGCACGAGAATCTCGACTTGGACGTTCGCCGCGGCGAGATTCTCGGGGTGGTCGGCGGCTCGGGCACCGGCAAGTCGGTCTTGATGCGATCGATCATTGGTCTGCAATCACCGGACGCCGGCGAAATCCACGTGCTCGGCGAGAATATGATCGACCGGACCGAGGACGAAGCCAAGAATATCCGCCGGCGCTGGGGAATCCTGTTCCAGTTCGGCGCGCTGTTCTCAACCTTGACTGTGGCGGAGAATGTGGAGGTCCCGATCCGCGAATATTTTCCGTACCTGCGCCCGCCGCTGCTCGACGAAATAGCATCGTACAAGATCGCGATGAGCGGCCTCCCGGCGGATGCGGGACCCAAATATCCCGCGGAGCTTTCGGGCGGCATGATCAAGCGGGCCGGCCTGGCCCGAGCGCTCGCGCTTGACCCCGAACTGTTGTTCCTCGACGAGCCGACGTCGGGTCTCGATCCAATCGCCGCCGCTGGGTTCGACGAGCTGATCCACTCGCTCCAGCAACGGCTCGACCTCACCGTCTTCCTCATCACCCACGACCTCGACACGCTGCACGAGATTTGCGACCGGGTCGCGGTGCTCGCGGACAAAAGGGTGATTGCGGTCGGAACGATCCCGGAACTATTGGCTTTGGATCATCCTTGGATACAAGAATATTTTAACGGGCCGCGTGGGCGGTCCGCAGCGCTTAGCCACGGAGAACCGGTGAAGGCCTGATGGAGACCCGATCGAACTATGTGATGGTCGGCGCCGTGACCCTGGCCCTGTTGGTCGGGACGTTGCTGTTCATCGTGTGGCTGGCCGGCCTCTCGGGCGGCGCGACCAAATGCTACGACATCTACTTCCCGGCGGTTGGCGGCATCAACAAGGGCTCGAACGTCAGCTTCTCGGGCGTGCCGGTCGGGCAGGTTAGCAAAATCTCCCTGCTGCCGAACCGTCCCGAATTCGTCTGGGTGCGCGTCAACGTCGATGATCAGACCCCGGTGCTCCAGGGCACCACCGCCCAGATCAAAAGCATAAGCCTGGCTGGCGCGAACGAGATCCAGCTCGATGGCGCAACCAAGGGTGCCCCGCCGATCACCACGGTCGGCCCGCAGGGATGCCCCGTGATTCCCGCCAGCTCGAGCGGCCTCACCGCATTGCTCAACAGCGCGCCCGAGCTGCTCGAGCGCATTCAGCGGCTGACCGAGCGGCTGACCGAGCTGCTGAGCGACGAGAACCAGAATGCGATCTCCGACATCCTCGAAAATGTCGATCGGACGACCAAGGTGCTGGCCGAGCGCGCGCCGGACCTCGCCGACGCGATCGCCGATGCGCGCGTCGCCGCGCGCAACGCCGGCGTCGCCGTGCAGAAGATCGGCAACCTCGCCGACAGCACCAACCGGCTGGTCAACGAGCAGGGCAAGCCGGCGGCCGAAGACATGCGCCGGGCGATCGCCTCGGTCCAGCGCGCCGCCGACACGCTCGAGGCGATGGTCTCCGATGCGCGGCCCGGCGTGCAAAACTTCAGCAAGTCGACGTTGCCCGAAGTCAATCGCATGGTTCGCGACCTGCGCGAGTTGACCAAGGCGCTGCAGGGCTTCACCGAGCGCCTCAACCAGGGCGGCGTCGGCGGAGCGCTCGGGCCCGAGAAGCTGCCCGACTATAAACCGAGGAACCGCCGATGAAGCTGATGGTGCGTCTCGCCGTTTCGCTCGCGCTTGCCGGGGCCGTCGCCGGCTGTTCCCTGAGCGGGCTGCTCGGCGGCGCCAAGGCCCCGCCGACCTTGCTCACGCTCACTCCGGAAGCGGCGGACCCGGGGCCCCACAGCCGCTCGGCCAGCGCCGGGCAAGCCGTGTCGATCGCGGTTCCGATAACGTCCAAAGAACTGCATACTGTCCGCGTGCCGGTTCAGGTTAGTCCGACCGACGTCCAATATGTCGCCAACTTGCAGTGGATCGACACGCCCGACCGCTTGTTCAAGGATCTCGTCGCGGAGACGGTGCGGCGGACCACGAACCGTGTCGTGCTCGACGTCAACCAGACTGCGCTCGACCCGGGCGTGCTGGTCAACGGCAAGCTCCAGCGCTTCGGCTATGACGCGACGACCGGCAATGTCGTGGTCGAATATGATGCCGCGCTGTCGACCGCGGGGGGCGCCCAGGTGGAAACCCGCCGCTTCGTCGCAACAGCGCCGGCGGACGGCACTGCGGCGACAGTCGGGCCGGCGCTCAACCGCGCCGCCAACCAGGTCGCGGCCGAAGTCGCGCAGTGGGTCGGGGGCCCTAGCTCTTAGGCCAGACTCTTCGAGGCCTGCTCGAACACGTCCTTCGATAGTCCCGGGGCGGCAACGATCCGCGCGAGCGTGTCGCGCATCAGCTCGCGGCGCTTCGGCTCGAACCGCCGCCAGCGGCCGAATGCCGGCACCAGCCGCGCGGCGACCTGCGGATTGAGCTTGTCGGCGGCGAGGATCATGTCGCCGAGGAAGGCGTAGCCGCGGCCATCGGCGGCATGGAACGCCCAGTGATTGGCCCCGAAGGTGCCGGCGAGCGCCCGCAGCCGGTTGGGGTTAGACAAAGTGAAGTCGGGATGTTCGGCGAGGTGCAGCACGTCGTCGACGGTCTCGACACGCTGCGCTGCTGCCTGCAGCGCGAACCATTTGTCGAGCACCAGGGGGTCGTCGCGGAAGCGGACGTAGAATGCGCCAAGCGCCAGCTGACGCTCCGGCGCGTCGAGCGACACGAGGATGCCGAGCGCGCCCTGGCGATCGGTCATATTGTCGGCGCGGTCGAACTGGGCTTTGGCGAGCGTTGCGCCTTCCCCCGGATCGGACGCGGCGATGAGGCCGAGCGCGACCGTGCGCAGCCGCCGAACGCCCTTGGCAGTAGGCGACAAGTCGTGGCCGGGAGCGCCGTCCGAGCGGTGCGCGCGAAGCAGCTCTGTCGCCAGCGCCGAGCCGATCCGCTGGCGCAGCAGGTCGCGCGACGCGTGGACGGCGTCGGGATCGACGATCTCCAGGCGGTCGGCGATCAGGCTTTCCGACGGCAGCAGGATTGCTTCGGCCTGGAAGGCAGAATCGAGCGTGTTGGAGGCCAGGGTCGCGGAGATGGCCCGAACGACCGGCCCGGAGTCGAAACCCTCGCCCCGCGCTCCGGCGACCAGAGCCCGCATCATCAGCTCCTGGATCGCCTCGTAGCGGGCGAACTGATCACTGTCTGACTGGGCGAGCCGCTCCAGCTCGCCCGACCGCCGCTCAGCCTCGACGATCACCGGGGCCGAGAAGTTGCGGTTGATCGACAGCAACGGCGGCTCGGCGACGTCGTCAAAGCGAATGCTATGCCGCGCCTCGTCCAGGATGATCAGCCGTTCGGCCGCAATCTCCTGTCCGCTTTGTTCACCGATCAGAGCCGTCCGGAGCGGGATCGGCATCGGAAGCTTGATTGCCTGTCCGGGCGTCGGATCGATGTGCTGCTCGAGGTGTAGGGTCGCGCTTTTCGCGCCGGCATCATGATCAAGCCGGGCGCGAACCCTGGGTGTGCCGGCCTGGCTGTACCAAATCTTGAATGGCGTCAGGTCGACCCCGCTCCCTTCCTCCAAGGCCGCGACGAAGTCGTCGCAAGTCGCCGCTTCGCCGTCGTGGCGCGCGAAATAAAGGTCGGTCCCGGCGCGGAATTTGTTGGTCCCAAGCACCGTGTGGAACATGCGGATCAGCTCCGCGCCCTTGTTGTAGACGGTCGCGGTGTAGAAATTCGAAATCTCGATGTAGCTGTCGGGCCGGACCGGATGCGCGAGCGGTCCCTGGTCCTCCGGGAATTGCACCGCGCGCAGCACGCGCACGTCCTCGATCCGCTTGACCGGGGCGCTGGCGATGTCGGCCGAGAAGCTTTGGTCGCGAAAGACGGTGAAACCCTCTTTCAGCGACAGTTGGAACCAGTCGCGGCAGGTGACCCGGTCGCCCGACCAGTTGTGGAAATATTCGTGGCCGACGACCCGCGAGATGTTGTCGAAATCGGCGTCGGTGGCGGTTTCCTGGTCGGCCAGCACATAGGCGGAGTTGAAGATGTTGAGCCCCTTGTTCTCCATCGCCCCCATGTTGAAGTCGGAGACGGCGACGATGTTGAACAAGTCGAGGTCATATTCGCGGCCGTAGACCTGCTCGTCCCAGGCCATGGCGAGCTTGAGGCTGTCCATCGCATGGGCGGTTCGAGGCAGGTCGCTCTCCCGCACCCAGATGGCCAGGTCGACCTTCCGCCCCGACATGGTGGTGAAGCTGTCGCGATTGGGTTTCAGGTCGGCCGCGACCAGCGCGAACAGGTAGCAGGGCTTGGGGAACGGGTCCTCCCATTCTGCCCAGTGCCGGCCGTCCTCGCCGTCCCCGGCCGCGGTCCGGTTGCCGTTCGACAGCAGGATGGGGAACGCCTTGGCGTCGCCCTCCATCCGGACGCGATATTTGCTGAGCACGTCGGGCCGGTCGGGGAAGAAGGTGATCCTGCGGAAGCCCTCCGCCTCGCACTGCGTGCAGAGCATCCCGCCCGAAGCGTAGAGGCCCATCAGCTTGGTGTTAGCGGCGGGGCTGATCTCGACCGCGGTTTCGATCGTGGCGCGGTCGCCCGCGATCTCCACCACCAGCTGCGAACCGTCCATTCGATGCTCGCCTTCGGCCGTCACCGACAGCAGCTTGAGGTCGTCGCCGTCCAGCCGCAACGGCCGGTCGTGACTGCCATTGCGGACGATGTCGAGGCTTGCGCGGACGCGGGTGCGTTCCGGGTCGAGATCGAAGTCGAGACGAATCTCCGGGACCAGCCAGTCGGGCGGTCGATAATCCTCGCGGCGGATCGCGACATGGGTTGGTGACGAAGCGGCGTCGGGGTCGGACTGTGCGTCCGCCAAAGCGGTTCGAATATCGAGCATGAATGCGCCCTTAGGCGGCGTCGGGGCTCGGCACAACCGACCGGCCGCGGCTCAGCGCGCCGACCATCCCGCCGAGCGCGAGGAATGCGCCGGCGATGGCGGTTGGGGTCCAGCGATACCCTTCGAACGCCGTCGACAGGCCCATGGCGATGATCGGCACGATCACGCTCGCATAAGCTGCCTTCGCCGGGCCGATCTTGCGCACGACCGGATAGTAAAGGCTGAAGGTCATCACCGAGGCGGCGAGGGCGAGATAGAGCAGGCCCGCCCAGTAGGAGGGTCGCGGATCGATGACGGGCCGACCGTGCAAAAAGACCGCAATCAGCATGTCGATCAGCGCGCCCCACGCCATCCACCAGGCGAGCAAGCTGAATAGGGGGAAGCGGCGGACCTCGGGCCGGGCCTGGAAAACGTTGGCCGCCGAAGCTCCGAGCATTCCGACCACGGTCAGCGCGATGCCCCCCACGACCTGCGGCCCACTCGCGACATGCGCGCCGAGCTCATGCGCGAAGAGCAGGCCGATGCCGGACACCGCGACCAGCGAACTCCAGAAGAAACGCCTGTTCGGCCGGTGGCCGAGGAACGCCCAAGCAAGCAGGCTGCTGGGGATCAGCAGCAGCGCGAACACCGTCGCGACCACGCCCGAGGTGATGTGCCGCTCGGCGAGATAGACGGCGATGAAGTTGATGCAGAACTGGAGCAAGCCGAGCAGCAGCGCGGCTCCGATGCCTGAGCGCGGCAGGCGCAGGCTCTGGCCCCTGACTCGCGCGACCAGCGCCATGGCGGCCGCCGCGATCGCAAAGCGATAGGTCACCGACCATTCAGGCGGAACGATCCCGAGCTGGCCCCGGATCACGAACCAGGTCGAGCCCCAGATGAGAGTGAAAATGGTGAAGGGGAGGACGACGGTTCGAAAATCGGGCGCGTGCGTCTCGCTCACAGGGCAGCGATTGCGGAGACCAAGTGATCGACCGCTTTGGATTCGGAATCCCAGCTGGTGACGAAGCGGATCTGGCCCGGTCCCCATTCGTAAAAGTCGAAGCCCTGGCTCCTTAGGCTGTTCGCTTCCCTGTCGGTGACCTTGAGGAACAGCTCGTTGGCCTCGACCGGATAGACCAGCCGCTGCGGCGCGGCCTGCGCGAGCGACTGCGCTGCGGCGTTCGCGGCGCGCGCATTGTCGAGCCACAGGCCGTCCTCGAGCAGCGCCAGGATCTGCGCCGCGAGCATGCGGCCCTTGGACGCGAGGTGCCCGGCGCGCTTGCGCCGCACCGCAATCTCGTCGGCGAGTTCGGTCCTGAACAGGATCAGCGCCTCGGCGTTGAGCCCGCCGTTCTTGGTGAAGCCGAAGCTGAGGACGTCGACGCCCGCGCGCCAGGTGACGTCCGCCGGGCTTTCCCCGGTGGTCGCGAGCGCATTGGCGAAGCGCGCACCGTCCATGTGGAAGGCGAGGCCGCGCTGCTTGGCGAGCTGGCCCAGCGCCGCTACTTCGGCTGCGCGATAGACCAGGCCATATTCCGTCGCGTTGGTAATCGAGAGTGCGGCAGGCTGGACCTGGTGCACGTCGTCGCGGATGGCATCGCAGGCCGCTGCGACCGCGTCCGGCGTGATCTTCGCCCCTGCCCCGTCGAGCAGCACCAACTTGGCGCCCCCGGTGAAGAAGCCCGGAGCGCCGGCTTCGTCGACCTCGATATGCGCGTCCCGATGGCACAGGATCGCGCGGTAGGGCGGGCACAGCGCCGCCAGCGCGAGGCAGTTGGCCGCGGTCCCGGTGGTCACCCAGAAGTCGCGGACGTCCCTCTCGAACAACTCGGAGAAGGCGCTGTCGAGGCGTTGGCTCCACGCATCGCCGTCATAAGCGGTGTCGAGCCGGTTCGACGCGGCGATCGCCTCGATCACCTTCGGGTGCGCGGCCGCCGCATTGTCCGAGAAAAACCTCATTCGGCGCCGTTAGCGTCAGGATTCCCTTGTGGTCCAGCGTGCGCACGCGACTGTGCCTTGCGCTTGCGGAGATTGTCCCGCAGCGCAGCCGCAAGCCGCTCCTCTCGCGCCTTGTCTTTTGCCCTCATGGTTGACAGGGGAAGGCCCGCACCGTCATAGGCCCGCCACTCCGGACAAAGTGCTGCCGTAGCTCAGTGGTAGAGCGCATCCTTGGTAAGGCTGAGGTCGTGAGTTCAATCCTCACCGGCAGCACCATTTTCTTCTGAGCCTGTCGCTCACGTCTGCTCGATCGGCGCGCAAGCCGCCTGGAGCCATTGTAGATCCTCGCCCTCAAGGTTCGGGCCGATCTTCGCCAGCACGTGGGCGTGGTAGCAATTGAGCCAGATCAGCTCCTCGGGCTCGAGCATCTCGACGTCGATCAGCCGCTTGTCGATCGGCGCGAAGGTCAGCGTCTCGAACCCGAGCATCTCCTTTTCCGCGCCTTCTACCGCGCGCTCGACGACCAGCACCAGATTTTCGATGCGGATGCCGTATTCGCCGGTCTTGTAATAGCCGGGCTCGTTCGACAGGATCATGCCCGCGACCAGCGGCTCGTCGCCGCCGCTCTGGCTGCTCCCGACCGGCGCGATACGCTGCGGCCCCTCGTGGACCGCGAGGAAGCTGCCGACGCCATGGCCGGTGCCGTGGGCGTAGTCGAGGCCGGCCTCCCACAGCGGCCGCCGCGCGAAGCTGTCGAGCTGCGAACCGCGCGTGCCCTTGGGGAACAGCGCGGTGGCGACCGCGATATGGCCCTTCAGGACGCGGGTGAAGCGGTCGCGCATCTCCGCGGTCGGCTCACCGATCGGGACGGTGCGGGTGATGTCGGTCGTGCCGTCGACATATTGGCCGCCCGAATCGATCAGGTAGAGCGTGCCCGTTTCGAGCTTGCGGTTGGTCTTCTCGCTCGACTTGTAGTGAACGATCGCGCCGTTGGGGCCGGCTCCCGAAATGCTGTCGAAGGAGAGGTCGCGCAGCTCGGGATTCTCGCGGCGCAGCGCCTCGAGATGGTCCGAGGCTTTCAGCTCGTCCACCTCCCCCTTGGGCGCCTCCTCGTCGATCCAGCGCAGGAAGCGGGCGATCGCCGCGCCGTCGCGCTCCTGCGCCGCCTTCTGGCCGGCGATCTCGACCGGATTCTTGACCGCCTTGGGCAGCACGACCGGGTCGCGCAGCGCGAGGATCTTCGCCTCGGCTTTCTCCAGCGTATCAAAGATTGCCGCCACCGCGCGCTCGGGATCGACGACCACGGTCTTGCCCTTCAAGTCGGACAGCGCGGACTCGAACTCGGCTCGCTCGTGGAGGCGAACGCCGTTGCCGAGATGCTGGCGAACCTCGGAGTCGATCTTCTCGCCGGCGACGAACAGGTCGGCGGTGCCGTCCGCATGAACCAAAGCATAAGCGAGCGCGACCGGCGTGTGGGTTACATCCGCGCCGCGGATGTTGAATGCCCAGGCGATCGAATCGAGCGCCGACAGCACCGCCGCGTCGGCCTTGTGCTGCGCCAGCCAGTCACCGACCTCGGTGCGCTTCTCGGCCGCCGACTTGCCGGCATAGCGATCGGGCTGGACGACCAGGTGGGCCTTCGAGGCTTCAGGCCGGTCGGTCCAGACCTGGTCGATCGGGTTGCGGCTGATGGGCACCAGTTCGGCGCCGCGGCCGGCGAGCGCATCCCTGGCCTTCTTGACCCAATCGCGGGTGTGCAGCCACGGGTCGTAGCCGATCCGCGCACCCTCCGGCGCATGCTCCTCGAGCCACTGCGTAGTGCTCGTCTCCGGCACCGACTGGTAGCTCCACTCGGTCGCGCTAACCTGCTGGCGGACCTGCAGCGTATAGCGGCCGTCGACGAAAATTGCCGCTTCCTCGGGCAGCACGACCGCCGCCCCCGCAGAGCCCTTGAAGCCCGTCAGCCAGGCGAGCCGCTGGGCATAGCTCCCGACATATTCGCTCATATGCTCGTCGGTGAGCGGAACAACGAAGCCGTCGAGCCGATCGGCTTTCAATTGCTCGCGAAGGGCTTTCAGGCGATCGGCGTAACTGGACATGGGGCAGCTCCGTTCGCTCCTCAGCTAGTCCATGGAAGGCCGCGGTTAAAGACCTGAACGCGTTCCGATTTCGCGTGATGGGGGTTTGAGGCTAGGCTAAGGCCCGCCGATGACACTGCAAACCAAGCTCATCATCCTCGGCTTCCTGATCCTTGCCACCACGCTGGAGGTCACCGGCGACGCAATCATTCGCCTTGGCCTCGGACGTAGCGTGGCGGCGATCAAGGGCGCTTACTTCGCCGCCGGAGCGGTCCTGTTGTTCGGTTATGGGTTGAGCCTCAATCTGGCTCCAATCGAGTTTCACCGGGTGGTTGGCGTCTACATCGCCACGCTGTTCGTCGTGTGGCAGATCATCAGCTTTCTCGTGTTCCGGTCGGTGCCAACGCTCCCCATTCTGGTAGGCGGGGCGCTCATCGTGGCGGGCGGGCTTATGGTTGCTTTCTGGGAGCACGACGCCGCGCCGTCAAAGATCGCGATTGTGGGAAGCCCCCACGCAGACCAAGGCGATCAGGACCCCGCTTAAGAAAAGCGTGCTGGTAACAGCTTCCGACTCATTCCGACGCAAGCGACGCATATATTGCGGCGGTGGACGAGGTCGAGCCGCTAGGCACGACTCATCCCTAGCCCACTTCCGACAGCCATTGCGGAGGCTGCGTCTCCTTCGGCTTGCGCTGACGGCTACGCCTTCATTTCCTCCAGCAGCCTTTCCACTCGCATCAATCCCTCGTCGCTCTCAACGGCGAGGTGGAGGGGCTGACCATGCAGCTGGTCGTGCTTGTTGTTCAGGAAAGCGATGACCGGCCCCGCCTCACCGAAGTACCGCCAGGCACTTCGAAGGACGTCACTCTGCCGCTTCTTCTGGTCGGGCGTTAGTCGAGGGGCATCGCTGTGCCTGCGAAAGGTTTTCGTTCGACCAGCGCCGAGCTTGGCCGTGGAACGGTCAACGGGCTCTGAGGGTCTCAAGCGACCGACCCCGGACGCGAACATCTTGCGCCCAGCGCATCGCGCGTAAAGCGAATCTGCTCGGCATATTCGCGCGCGAACTGATCCTGCATTCGCCTCTCGGGGAGGGCCAGCGCCCGCCCGGCAATCATCAACGAAAGCTGGTGCCTGTGCAGCAAGAAATTGAGATCCACATCCATGCTCCTACGGTTGTTAGCGACATCAGCTGAACACAAAAGCCAGCGCGTCTGCGACAACGACGAATGTCAGGACGAAGGCACGGTCCTGCCCAACCAGCTGCCGCGCATTGTCTGTTCGGTCAGAATTGGTCGCTTCGCGGCTAAGAGGCGTTAAAGATGGAGAAAAGCGCGCCTAGGCGCCTGAACCGTCGATACCGCCAGGCAGCAAGAATTAGATAGGCATTCTGCCATGCAGTCACAATAGTTATCAAAAATAAACTAACGCAGGCCTACCTATATTTTATTTTTATTCCGGGTCACGCACGAAACGCCAAGTTTTTATTTATGTGACAGCAGAGACATCTTGGTGCGGGACTGACCAAATCGCTGCGCTGGGGGACTGAAGGCCGCTCCCGAGGGAACCTCGAGCGTTCGCTTTCCACCCTTGGCGGCCAAGACTGACTCATTCCGGTCGTAGGAGACAACCCGTCGCGATCGTCGAGCTAGGTGCTCGAAACGGACATCGCTGAAGCCCGGGCCTGATCTTCCAGCTTCCCAACGATTTCTTCGGTTCTTGCCACCCGACCGAAAGCCAAGCCAATCACATCTAGCGAGGCACGATGCAGCTGGTCGCTAAGGGTCGCACATGCATCCCCCGCGACCACGGTTTGGAAGTCGCGGTCAGCGGCCCCTCGGGCCGTGGCGGCAACGCAGACATCCGTGGTGAGGCCACAGACGACGACTGTGGTAACGCCCCGCGATCGAAGTTGCTCGGCGAGATCAGTCGAGATGAATGGGTCTGCAGTCGTTTTTTGGACGACGATCTCGCCCTCACGGTCGGCGACCGAGGCGTCCATTGCCCAATCCGCATCCTCTACGCCCGGCCAAACCGGCGTCCCGATGACCTGGCGCGATAGATGATCGAAACCACGAAGCCAGCCGGCCAGATCTGACCCATCACCCGTGCGAGTTCCCGCTCCAGTGAATGCGACCGGGCGCTCGGCCCGGCGGAAGGCAGCGATTAGGCGCTTCGCGTTCGGGACGACCTGAGTTGCAACTCGATCACGGTATTGATCAATCGCACCGGGAGCCAATACGCTCATCAGCTGCGGAAATCGTCCGTCGGGCTGCACGAAGGCTCGTTGCAAGTCGACAACAATCAGCGCAGTTCCACCTTCAGGCAAATCTAACGGCGCGCTGCCCTTCTGGACGATAAGGCCCAGCACGGCGTCGTGATCGGAAGCGGCCATGCGTAACTCCTCTGGTCTGATCTCAGCGCTCCAATAACAGCGCCGCCGTTACGGGTCAGCAGATGAACGAACCGAACGACCAAAGCTGCCTGGCATCCGCTTTCCGCCCATATCGGAATTCGGCGTTTACATTCTGGCAGCACCCCGATGGTAAGCCATCGCCACTGGCGAGACATGGCAAGCTTCCTTCACTCCCTTCGAGACGATGCGCCTTTTGCGGACCGCCGCGCCTATCCGCGGGTCGAGGTCGCGTTGCCGGCCTTCCTTCAGGCCGAAGGAGAGCGTCACGCTGTCCAGATCCTCGACCTGTCCGCCGGCGGTGCGAAGCTGGATTGTCCGCTTAGCCTGCCGACCGGAACGGCTGTGATATTGGACTGCGGAACGCTCGCTTGTGCGGCAGTGGTCCGGTGGCAAACCGGCGGGGCCCTAGGCGTTTGTTTCGACCGCGAACTGGATGCGCGGGAGATTTCCGCCCTGGTCGATCGCTCGAAGGCTCTCACGGCGTGGAGGAAGGAGCGGGAATAGCCTCCTTCGCCAGCTTTCTCTTCCCGTGGCCGGTCACCGCGCTAAGAGCGCGGGCATGGACCAGCAGACCGCCCTCCCCGCCCCGCCCCAGGCCGAACAGCGCCCCTACAGCTACGAGCGGCACGGGGTGACGATCGAGGACCCTTGGCACTGGCTGCGCGACCCGAAATATCCCCAAGTCGATGATCCGGACGTGCTCGCCTACCTCAAGGCCGAGAATGCCTATTTCGAAGCGGCGATGAAGCCGCACCAAGGCCTGATCGACCAATTGTTCGAGGAGATGAAGGGGCGGATCAAGGAGGACGACAGCTCGGTCCCGATCCGCGACGGCGACTTCCTCTACTGGTGGGCATTCAAGCCGGGAGCGCAGTATCGGACGTGGTACCGCAAGCCTGCCGCGGACGGCACTGACCAGATCATCTTCGACGAGCCGGTGGAGGCCGAGGGCAAGGACTATTTCCGGCTCGGCGCGCTCGAGGTCAGCCCCGACGGCAAGCTGCTCGCGACGCTGGTCGACGACAGCGGCTCGGAACGGTTCGCGCTGCGCATCCGCGACCTCGCGACCGGCGAGGACCTAGAAACGGTGACCGAAGTCGGCATCGGCCAACCCGTGTGGACCAGCGATTCGCGCGGCATCGTCTTCACCGAGGTCAACGACAATTGGCGCAGCTATCGGGCGCGCTTTCACCGGCTCGGACGGCCGACGAGCGCGGACGTGACGCTCTACGAGGAGACGGAGGAGCTCGGCTTCAGCGTCGGCCTGTCGCGGTCGCAGGATCGCTGCCTGATCTTCGTTTCGACCGGCGACAATGCGACCAGCGAGGTGCGCTTCGTGGCCGCGTCCGATCCGATGCGGGAGCTGACGCTGATCTCGCGCCGCAAGCCGAACCGCCAGTATGACGTCGACGCCGCGCACGGGAAATTGTGGATCGTCACCAATGACGAGCACATCAACTTCCGCCTCGCCGAGGCCGACCCGGCCAATCCCGAAGAGTGGCGCACCGTGATTGCGGGCTCGGACCGCGTCTATCTGCGGGGGGCGACCGCCTATCGCGACCATCTCGCGCTGACCACGCGGGTCGACGGGCTCGACCAGCTGATCCTGCGAACCTACGCGGGCGAGGAAACCCGCATCCCCTTCGCCGAGGCGAGCTACAGCGCGGCCTTCTTCGGCAACCCGGAGTTCGCGCCCGACGCCTACCGCCTCGGTTATTCGTCGATGGTCACGCCGATGACCGTGTTCGACTATCATCCGGAAAGCGGCGAGCTGGAATCGCTCAAGGTGCAGGAAATCCCAGCCGGCTACGACGCGTCGGACTATGCGACCGAGCGCCTGATGGTTCCGGCGCGCGACGGCAAGTTGGTCCCGGTCTCGGTGGTCTACCGCAAGGGTTTCACAAAGGACGGGAATGCGCCGCTGTTCCTCTACGGTTACGGCGCCTACGGCCACGCCATCCCGCCATCGTTCAACAGCAACCGCATCAGCCTGCTCGACCGCGGCTGGGCCTGCGCCATCGCGCACATCCGCGGCGGCGACGATTTGGGATATGGCTGGTTCCTCGACGGCAAGCTCGACAAAAGGACCAACACGTTCAACGACTTCGTCGACGTCGCCAAGGGCCTCATCGCGGCGCGGTTCACCAGTGCGGGGAGGATCGCGATCGACGGCCGCTCGGCCGGCGGCGAGCTCGTTGGCGCGGTGGTCAATTCCGATCCCGAACTGTGGGGCGCGGTGGTCGCCGACGTGCCCTTCGTCGATGTCATGAACACGATGCTCGACGACACGCTGCCGCTGACGCCCGGCGAATGGCCCGAATGGGGCAATCCGATCATCGATAAGAAGGCGTTTGATTACATCCTCAGCTACTCGCCTTACGACAATGTGACGGCGCAGGATTATCCGCCGATGCTGATCACCGGCGGCCTCACCGACCCCCGCGTGACCTATTGGGAGCCGGCTAAATGGGCGGCGAAGCTGCGCGCGACCAAGACCGATGGCAATCTGTTGCTGCTGAAGATCAACATGGGCGCGGGTCACGGCGGCAAGTCCGGCCGCTGGGAAGGGCTGCACGAAGTGGCAGAGACCTATGCCTTCATTTTGACGCAGACGGGCGCGTGAGCAGCCCCATTTTCGAAATGACCTTCGATGCCGGGCCCGAGCACATCGACGAGCTCGGCCACGTCAACAACGCCGTGTGGGTGCAGTGGATTCAGCAGGTCGCGGTCGCACACTGGGACGCGGTCGCCGGTCCCAAGCACAAGCAGGATTATTACTGGGTCGTCGTTCGCCACGAGATCGACTATCTGCGCGCCGCCTTCCCCGGCGAGCGGATCGCCGCGCGGACCTGGATCGCCGATCCGCCGCACGGTGCGCGCTCGACCCGTCACGTAGAATTCATCGGTCCGGACGGCAAAGTCCACGTGCGCTCGAAGACCGACTGGGCGATCATCGACAAGGCACTCGGCCGCCCGATCCGCGTGCCGATGGCAGTAGTGGCGCCCTTCCTTGCCGGAGAGTAAGCAACCGCCCATGACACGACCCATCCTCTACGATTATTTCCGCTCGTCCGCCGCCTACCGGGTCCGGATCGCGCTGCACCTCAAGGGCGTCGACTACGAAAGCCGCCAGATCGACCTGCGCGAGGGTGCGCAGCGATCTGACGCCTATCGCTCGCTCAACCCGCAGGGCCTCGTCCCGATGATGGAGATCGACGGGCACCGGCTGACGCAGAGCCTGGCGATCCTCAATTATCTCGACCTGCGCTATCCCAACCAGCCCTTGATCCCGGCGTCCGCGGCCGAGCGCGCGCATGTCGTGGCGATGGCGTTGACGATCGCCTGCGACATCCATCCGCTCAACAATTTGCGCGTGCTCAAATATCTCAAGGACCAGCTTGGCCATTCGCAGGAGGAGGTCGACCGCTGGTACGCGCATTGGATCGCGGAAGGCTTGTCGGCGCTCGAGGCGCTCGCGGCGCCCCGGGCGGGCGCGTTCCTGTGGGGCGACGCGCCGACCGCCGCCGATGTCTGCCTCGTCCCGCAGCTCTATAATGCCCGGCGCTTCAACGTCCCCCTCGACGCCTATCCGACTTTGCTGCGCGCCGACGAAAATGCGAATAAGCTCGACGGGTTCGTCAAGGCGCATCCGGACCAGCAGGAGGTTCCCGCATGAACCGCGTGGACACCATCAACCGCGGAATGACCGAACTGAAGCCGCTGGAATCGGTGGAGATTCCGAGCCTTGAAGGCCAGGTGAGCGACGAGGAATGGGCGACCCGAGTGGACCTTGCGGCTGCCTATCGGATGGTTG
>Ga0111539_10005569_pt1 | contig 16284 bp, 16 predicted proteins | sample RhiMethybrSRZTD1_FD_79667 | JGI IMG/M metagenome (GOLD analysis project Ga0111539, IMG submission 79667) | Populus rhizosphere microbial communities from Tennessee, USA - Rhizosphere MetaG P. TD hybrid SRZTD1 (version 2) (version 2) | ecosystem: Host-associated > Plants > Roots > Rhizosphere >... | reverse complement strand
TGACGGCGCTCGCCGCCTCGGGTCGAGACCGCCACTATCCCTGCGCGACAATCGACGGGATCGGACGACGCAGCGAGCGCGCGGGGGGCTCGCAGCCGGGGAAGATACGAAACATGAACACCGGGAGCGCGCGGCTGCCCAGGAGGGCGTCGAAGCGCGCCTTGAGCTGAGCCAGCTCCTCGAGTTCGTCCGGAGCGAACGCAGCGGCGCCGCCACCGAAGGCACGGGCAAAGAGGTACAGCGCCGAAGTGTGGGGCTGGATTGCGAGCCCGAGCTTGGTGGCCGTCAGCCACGCGCGCTGCAGCGCCCGCCCGCCCGCCAGCAGTGAGGCGACGTCGTCACCCGGCGCGTTCACCAGGCCCACGGCAGACGCGGCAAGCACCGCCTTTCGTCCGAGCTTCTCCAGCGCGCGTCCTCGCCGCCACCGGCGCAGCAGCCGGGCAACGCCGGGCTCGCGCAGCATCCGCATGCCCGCGCGCTCCGCGGCGGTGAGCTCGAGGGTGTCCAGGTCGATGCCATCGCGCGTGCGTCGCGCCTCCTCCGGTGTCCAGCGGACCTCGCGGACCAGGTCCCGATGCCCGAGCGGGTGGATCATCCTCAAGCGCTCGGCGCGCGCCGCGATCTCCGCCAGCTCGGCCAGCTGGGCCGCGTCCTGGACGACGTCCAGCCGGCAGCCCGCGAGGCTGGCCACCGCGCCCTGGAGCTCGGCCAGCGCACCAGCGGGCACCGGCGCCGTCGGGACGACGCGGCGGTTGGTGTGCCGGCGCGCGATCTGCGCCGCGAGCCCGTCCTGCCCGACGTCGCGAGGTTCGAGACCGTCGGCCGGAGCGCCGGGGCCGAAGAACCGTAGCTGCACCACGGCGGGGGCGTCGTCGGGGGCGGGCGCGATCTTCACGCCCAGTCCGACCTGGTGCGCGCGCAACACGACATTTTCGATTGCGGCGCCCAGGGCCAACAGCCGCGCCGTCTCGCGAAAGTTCAGCAACACGTCGCCGAAACGGCCGTCGAGCCGCACGAGGAGGCGCGCCCCCTCCGCCACCCACATCCACGGCTGCTCGTTCCCGCCGCTCGGAGCCAGCGCCGCGGCAGCGAGCAGCTCGTCGAGGATGCGCGGATCCGGCGTGACCTCTCCGGACTCGCCACCCGCCTCGCCGTGGGGCGCCTCGCGCGCCGGCAATGTGTACCCGGCCGCCGGATCCGCCGCCGGGCGCGCCGTCTCGTCCTCCGGCGGTTGCGCGTCGGCGACCAGCTGCTCCAGGTCCACGAAGTAGCGACCGGAGTCGCGCAGCTGATCGAGCAGGATTCTCCGCACGGTGTTGGTGACGAGCCCGGCGCCCACCGCCACGTCGGACGCCAGCTGCGGCCAGGACTCGATTGACTCCCCCACCTCCAGCAGCGACGCCCGGAGCTTGTCCGACATCGTGCTCTCGCCCACCATCGGCATGATGATCGGCACCTTCTCCTCGTTGGTCTTCAGGTCGCCCACGCGACTGAGATCGTGACCGGCGAGCAGACCGTGCAGGATGGGCCGGTCGGGTTCGCGATCGAACCGCTCGACGTCCAGCGTCGCCCGATCGTTCGCCTCCATGACCACGGGTATCCGCAGCTCGCGGGCCCGGAGACGGCACCTCAGCTTCATGTCCAGCCCGTCGCACTCCTCGACCAGGACGTCGATCGGGCGGCCGTCCATCAGGAAGGCGTCGAGGTTCGCCGGCGTCAAACCTTCCTGGTAGCACACGACCTTCAGGAACGGGTCGATCTCCGCGATGCGGCGGGCCGCGAGGAGGGCCTTGTTCTTCCCGAGATCGAAGACGCCCTCCGGCAGCCGATTCAGGTTGCTCAGCTCCAGGACGTCGAAGTCCGCCAGGCGCAGCTCGCCGCAGGCACGCTCCACCGCCATCGTCACCGCCACCTGCCCGCCCACTGACAGCCCGACGACGCCGACCGCCTTCTGCCGCAGCAGGCGCTGCTCGTCCTCGGTGACCTTGTATCGGTTGCGGCTGGTCCGGAGCTCGACGAACTCGTCCTCGTCCAGCACCCTCACCGCCGACCCGCGCCAGGGATAGTAGATCCAGACGCCGACCTCCTCGGGCGGCCGCCCGCGCCGGTGGCGAGCGACCTCCTCATCGAGCGCCTGCTGCGTGAAGGCGGTCTTCGGGTGGCGGCATTTGATCAGAGCGACGATCTGGTCCCGCAGGGTGTCGTGAACCCGCAGCCGATCGCCCAGCCTGCCCCTCAACAGCTCCCACGCCCGGCGCGCCCCGGGATCCCCGGGACGGAACACCAGCGGGCGATGGCCGCCATCGCCCGCCGGCCCGTCCGGGTCGCCCGCGGAACCGTCGATCGCTCGCTCCATCACGACTCGCCCATGAGCGTCAGGTCGCGAACGATGACCAGGCGTCGCTCGTCGACGGAGAGCGTCTCGGTTCCGACCGGCTCGTCGCGGTAGTGGCCGATGTAGGAACGGTCCTCCAGCGAGGCGCCCGACAGGCCGTCACACGCGCCGTCGACCCTGAGGATGTGCGCACGCAGGCCGGGGTTCGGGTACTCGAAGGTGCCCTCCGACGCCAGCGTGAGATCGCGCTGGAAACCGAGGCGTAGGTTCACGGTCAGATTGCGGGTGTCGCACACGCCCAGGAGCGTATTCGTTCGCGCCTGCGCCGCCAGCGCGATCCCCATGCTCGTCAGGCGTGAGCCCACGCCGAAACCGCGCAGCCTCGGCGAGCGCCACAAACCGCAGAGCTCACCGACCCCGCGCCCGGCGAAGCCGGCGACCCATGCGCGCGCGCGTCCGTCGATGCCTTCCAGCGCGCACTCGATCGGCAGCGGGACGCCGCTTCCCCATCGCTGCAGGCGAACGCCACCCATGTGCTCGCCGGTCTCGCGATCCCGAAGCAGCAGCGCAAACGTTTCGCGATCGGTCCACCACTCCTGCCTGGCGGAAGTGATGCCGGCGATACCGTATCGTTGCAGCACCGCCAGGCACGCCCCGGCGTTGCGCCTGCAGTCCTCCCGGGCCTCGGGGGCGCGACAGGTGTTCACTGTCAATTGCATTCTGCGGGACCCAGGGCGCACTGTACCGCCAAGCGACGAACTTGGAGGAGACGCCGGTCACACCCGCGAGACGCGCGCAGGCGGAACCGCCAAATGCGACGAACCCGGTTCGGGACCGGGATATCGTCGAGAAGCCGGACATGACGAGATCAAAGCAGACCGCGTTCGTGGGCGCTTTAGCACTGCTGTGGATCGCCTGCTCCGGCACGTCGCACGACGGCCAGGAAGCTGGGATCTGGGACGCCGACAGCGTGGGCATCGGGTTCACGTTGACCGGCGCGGTGGGCCAGCACCTGTGCGACTTCTCGGCCGCGCGTGAAGAGCTGACCGGGGCACAAGTCGACGGACTCTCTTCTTTGACATTGCACGCCACCGGGGGCCGCGCAGCCTGTGACAGCCCCTGGTACGAAATCACGATTCGCGCCCAGGACGGCTCGTCGAGGAGCTACGCGGCGATGAATCCCGAGTGCACCACCTCGCCCATCCTGTTGTTCCAGGAGTTCGACGCGTGGGCGAAGAGCACCCCCTGCTCGCTGCAGCCCTAGCTGAAGACTGACATCGACGTCGTGCGAGGAAGAGGACTCGAACCTCCACTCCTTTCGGAACCAGATCCTAAGTCTGGCGCGTCTACCAGTTCCGCCATCCTCGCGTGCTTTGATTCGTGTTCTTGCGCCGGCAATCTTACCAGCGTGCGGTGGGCGCAGGTGCGTCGCCGTGCCTACCTCAGGGCGTCAGGGTGCGGTGTCGGTCAGCGTGCAATCGACGCCGGGGGTCACCGCGCAGAAGCCGCCAACACTTTCGCACGACCGCACCGAGAACGGCACCGAGCAGAAGACGTCGCCCGGATCGATCCCGGCACGGTAGACCAGTTCGCTGCGATCCCGGTGCGAGAGCCAGGCGACGAACATCCACGTCGCGACATCGCTGCTGCCGATGCTCCCGCCGACCTCGTAGCGAAACGGAAACGCGATGTCGGCCAGGCTCTCGACGCGCGCTTCCTCATCGTGGGGTATCGCCACGGATGGATCGAACGACGCCGAAGATGGATTGGCGAACACACGCATCGCAAGCGTCTGGAAGGCGCTCGCATCGACGTCCGGCCCGAGGCTGATCACACCCGAGGCACCCGGCCCCTCCGGGTCACACCCGGCCGCGCTCGCCACGGCGGCCAGCGCCAGGACCAAGACCCGCAGCTTGCTCACGATCAGGGAGTGCCTCGCGCTGTGCAAAGAGTTGGGCAGGAGAATGACCTGGATCTCACCGCGCGTGGGGCGATGTCCTACTTCAACCTGCATGCTTCAGGTACGCCGCGAACTCGCCGAAGATTGATTGTGAAATGTCTTACGAGTGGTGTGCGCGCAGCAAGGGATCTCTCGCTCTCTTATTGATCGCGACCAGTCTGTCGTCGCTCGCCTGTGGCAGCGTCTCGCCCGCCACCGGCACGGGGGGAACGTCCGGCAGCGGCGCGGGGGGATCGTCGCGCGGCGGCTCCGGCAACGCGTCGGGCACGGGCGGCGATTCGGGTCCGGGCAGCGGCGGCGATTCAGGCACGAGCGGCGCTTCGGGCGCCGCTGGCACGGGCGGCGCTGGCACCGGCGGTGGCGCGGGCGGTACCGGCGTGGACGGCGGACCGACCGGCGGGTCGACGGGCAACGACGGCGGCGCGACCGACGGCCCGCGCGACGGAACCGTTCAGTGCGGGACGACGTGCCCGGCCGGGACCTGGGACCTGGATCAGAATCCGGCGACCGGCATGTGCGGGTGCGAATACTCGTGCAACAAGATCTCCGACACCGATCCGATCGATCTCAGCTACACCGACGACAACTGCGACGGCAGCGACGGCCTGGTCGCGAAGTGCGTGTTCGTCTCCGCGACGCTGGGCAGCGTGGCCGGGTCCGGCACGCGGCAGCAGCCGACCGTCAGCATCGTGCGCGGCATCGACATCGCGCGCACGAACGGGCTCGCGGCGGTCTGCGTCTCGGGCGAGAGCTACAACGAAGCGGTCACCGTCGCGTCCGGCGTCAGCATCTACGGCGGCTTCGACGCCACCAACGCGAGCTTCGCGTTCCGGCGCTCCGCCAGCGCCCGAACGCAGGTGACCGCTCCGGGGGTCGTCTTCGACGCGCCGATGATCGCCGCGGAGACGCACCTCGAAGGGCTGACGATCACCGCGACGACGCCGACGACGCCGGGCGCGAGCACGTACGGGGTTCGCCTGGGCGGCGGAACCGGGCGCCTGTTCGTTCGCTACGACTCGATCCAGGCTGGCAAGGGTACCGCGGGCGGCAACGGCGTCGACGGCATCGTCCTGTCGCCCGCCACGGCGCCCAGCGGCAACCCCGGCGTGAACGGCGCCAGCGGCGCGAACGCCGGCGGCACGGGCGGCCCGCGGACGGACTGCACCGAGTTCGGCGGCGCCGGTGGTCCGGGCGGCTACGACGTGCAGAGCGGCGGCAACGGCAGCCCCGGCTCCGGCGCCACGCCGGTCGGCATCGGCGGGCAGCCAAACTCCGCCGGCGCCTGCCTCGGCGTAACGGGCAACTCGACCGGCGGCGGCGGCGGGCCCCATTCGATCAACGGCGCGGCGGGGACCCCGGGCACCGGCGGCCCCGCGATGGGTCTGATCGTCAGCGGCCTGTACACGCCGGCCGACGGCACCGACGGCACCAAGGGCCTGAATGGCAAGGGTGGCAGCGGCGGTGGCGGCGGCGGCGGCGGTGACAACGGAACGTTGTGCGCCTCCGACCGCGGCGGCGGCGGCGGCAGCGGCGGTTGCGGCGGCCTCGGCGGCAACCTTGGCGGCAAGGGACGCGGCGGCGGCGGCAGCTTCGCCGTGTTCGTGGCCGCCGGGATGATCACCGTCAGCGACAACCAGCTCTCGACGCTGGGTGGCGGCAACGGGGGCAAGGGTGGCGCCGGCACGCCCGGTCAGGCCGGAGGCATGGGGGCGCTGGGCGGCAGCGGCGCGGATGACGCCGGTCCCGGCGGCCAGGGCGGGCGCGGCTCCAACGGCGGCGCGGGCGCTCCGGGCGGCGGCGGCGGTGGCGGCCCGAGCATCTGCGTCGCGCGCGGCCCCGGTGCCAGCGTGCTGTTCATGAACGTGAGCTGCTCGACGGGAACGCCGGGGCTGGGCGGTCCGGGCGGCGCGAGCCCCACCGGCGTCAGCGGCGGCATGGGCTCGAACGGCGCCACCGGCGAGAACATCCAGCTCAACTGAACCGGACCCAGCCGAGCTGAGCTGAACGGTCCGAAGCTGCGATCTCCGGTTTTTCAGTGATGCAACGGGCGCTTTGCCGACATTCACGGTCCAGGAGACCCCCATGCGCGCGCCGCTCGGAAGACGATTCGGAACAGTGCTGTCGGCCTCGCTGGCCGCGCTCGCCACGTTGATCGCGGCCGGGAGCGCGCAGGCGGCCGAATATTACGTCGCCCCGACGGGCAGCGATTCGGCCGCCGGCACCATGGCCGCGCCGTGGGCGACGCTGCAGAAGGGGGTCAACACCGCGGTCGCGGGGGACACCGTCTGGATCCGCGGCGGGACCTACCGCGTCACGACGCCCGCCACCAGCGGCGGCGGGATCAACTTCAACAAGAGCGGCACGTCGGACACCAACCGGATCAAGTACTGGGCCTACCCGGGCGAGATCCCGGTGTTCGACTTCTCGGGCCTGGTGATCTCGACCAGCGGCTACACCAACGGCTTCTCGGTGAGCGGCAGCTGGCTGCACTTCAAGGGCCTCGAGGTCGCGAACGTCCCGATGAACATGTATTCGAACAACGGCATCTCGGTGAACAACGCCAGCAACGACATCTTCGAGTTGCTGAACCTGCACCACCACAACGGCACCGGAATCTTCATCGGCAACGGAATGGGCGGCCACCTGGTGCTCAACACCGACTCGCACGACAACTACGATCCGAACTCGAATCAGGGCAACGGCCAGAACGCCGACGGCTTCGGCGTCCACTACCAGACGGCGGGCGCGCGGACGATCATCCGGGGCTGCCGCGCGTGGTGGAACTCCGACGACGGCTACGATCTGATCAATCACGACGTGTCGGTCACCGTCGAGTACTCGTGGGCGATGGGCAACGGCTACGCCAACTACGGCACCACCAATCCGCCCGACGGGAACGGCACCGGCTTCAAGATGGGGAGCAGCGACAGGATGGTGCGGCACCTGGTCCAGGGCAACGTCTCCTGGAAAAACAAGGCCAACGGGTTCTACGCCAACCACTCGTCGGGCGGGAACACCTGGTACAACAACACGTCCTTCCAGAACGGCACCCAGTACAACATGCTGGCGAGCCCGCCCGGCGAACCGAACACGACGATCACTCTGACGGGAGCGCTGGCGCACATCATGCGCAACAACATCGGCTTCCCGAACCGGAACAGCAACATGACCGGCGTGGACACGATGTTCAACACCTGGGATCTGGCCATCACGCCGGCGAACAGCGATTTCCTGAGCGTCTCCGATCCCAGCGTCTCCGGCACGGGCATGAGCATCGAGTCCTCGGGCGCGCTTGGGCCGCGCGCGCCTGACGGCAGCCTGCCGAAGATTGATTTTCTGAAGCTGATCGCGGGCAGCCGGATGATCGACAAGGGCACGAACGTGGGTCTGCCGTTCGTGGGCACCGCGCCGGATCTCGGCGCCTATGAATACGGGGCGGCCACGACGACGGGCAACGGCGGTGCCGGCGGCGCCGGAAGCGGTGGGACCGGCGGCAGCGTCGGATCGACGGCGGGAACGGGCGGAGGCGCGGTCGGCCGTGGCGGCAGCGGCGGCAGCGTTGGCTCGGCGGGAGCGGGAGGCCGCGGTGGAACGACCGGCGGCGCGGGCGGCGGCGCGAGCGGCGCGACCGGCTCCGGCGGACGCGGCGGAACGGTGGGCGCCGCGGGCGCCGGCGGAAGCAGCGGCGGGACCGGCGGCAGCGGCATCGGGACCGGCGGCAGCGCGGCGACGGGTACCGGCGGCGCGGGCACAGGCGGCAGCACGGTGACGGGCACCGGCGGAACCGGCGTGGCGACCGGCACCGGCGGAACCGGCATCGCGCCGACCGGAACCGGCGGCGCAAGCGCGACGGGCGGCACCGGCGCCGGCCCGGGTGAAACCGTGCCCGGCGGCTGCGCATGCGCGATCGACTCCGCCAGGGGAGGCGCGTCGCCCAGCTCTGTCTTTGCGATGCTGGGCGCGCTGTCCGCGCTGCTCGTCGTCCGGCGACGGCGGCGCCTCCCGGCAGGAAAGCGCCCCTGACGGTACGACCGTTCGAGCTCGGCGGGCGTGGGGTCTTGCCCGAGACTGTCGTTGCGGCAAACTGATCTGACGAGACCGTGATGACGGCAAGCGGCGTTCGATGGCTGACCGCTCTGGCGATGCTTGCCGCGTCGTGCGGTGCTGAGATCGCGAACCCGACGGGCTCGTGCGAAGCGTCCGGCGATGGCGCGCGCGCTGGCTATCATTCGGCGGGCGACTCGACCTGGCTGCCCGACTGCCAGAATGCCCTGCGGCGCGAATATTGGCGGGTGTTCGCGGTCAGCGCGGCCAGCGCCTACACGATTCCGCGTCTTGACGGCGAGCCGCGCCTCCAGCCCCCGTGCGTGGACGCGAGCCATCCATTGGCTCGACTGGTCGATCAGTATGGCCTGTGCGCGGCTGCTACGAACGAGGAGGAGGTCAGCCGCGTGAACGACATCGCGCCCATCGACGCGCTGACGCTGACGCATTTCCTCCACCTTCAGCTCCGCTTCACGGCCACCGATGGCGGCCTGGGCATCGACCCCTTCCCGATCCCTGCTGACATTCTCGATGCGTGCGGGCTCCACCCCGACATCAACTCGGCGGATCTGAGCGCGCTTTGCGAGCGGGAACGTGACCGCCTGCAGTCCGGCATCGACATCGCGTTCAGCTACACGGGCCCCGGCGCCCCGGAGCTGGTCGCGCGCCTCAACGAGCTCTACGGGATTGCGCCCGCGCCATGAGGCGGGGTCAATTGCAGCGAATCAGCAGCGAGCCGTAACCGGGCGGTTGCAGCATGTGGAAGCCGTACGGACAGGTGCGCTCCGCTTTCAGGTAGCACCGCTCCTGGCGGTCGCCGTGGCATCGGATGTAGTACGCCGGGTAGCCGTCCGGGCCCGCCACGAGCTGGGCCCCGCAGCCGGCGAGGCAGGCCAGAAACGCCAGCGACAAGAAGGTGCGCTTCATGCGGCGAACGCTAGCACTGGTGGGGTCGCGATACATGTCGTGACCATCACGCCACCTGACCCCTCACCGCAACCCCTCCCTGCTGCGCGGGGCGAGGGGACTGGAGCTTCGCGGGGCGAGGGACCGGCGCGCGCCCCGGCTACGGCTTGGCGATCGTCTTGGCGGCGTCGAAGTGTTCGAGCTCTTCGACCGTATGCTCCTTCGACATGTGCTCCGCCTCGCACGGCCCCGAATCGAATCGCACCTCGCGCCCCGCTGCCTTGCACAGGTGGCAGATGTGCTTGTTGTCGGCGACGGGCAGGTGGCAGATCGGGCACTCGTTCGGGTTCACGGTGGTCATGTGGGGGCCTCAGGTACGGTAAAGCTTTTCAGCGGGTGGGGTTGGGCTGGTCTCGGGCGGGGGCTGCGTGTTGGGATTGTCCGGCTCTGGTTCCGGCGGTGGCGAATCCGGATACGGCCCACAGCGAAACAGCAGGCTTCTGTAGGCCTCGTCGAGGACCTGGTAACCCCAGGGACAAAACCGCTGCGCCTTCGCAAAGCATTTCGACGGATGGTGGCAGGTGACGTAGGTGGCCGGTTGGCCGTCCGGACCGACGACGATATGACCATGCGCACAACCGGTCACGACGGCGGCGACCGCCAGGAAAACGAACAGCAGCCCGCGCTTCACGATGACCCCTCAACCGTACCACTGGGCGGGGTCCGCGCTCCACCATCTGTTGACGGATCACGGCGACGCGTCGCCGGCGCCCCCATCCTGGGACGGCGGCACGTCGTTCAGTGGACCGCTGTCGAACGACGCCACGACGACGTCGGTCGTCTGGCCGAGAAATGTCAGCTTCGCGGCGTTGATTACGCGAACCGCAACGGCCCGGTAGCCCAGCGGGGGGCCCGTCGACAGGTGACCTTCCACCGGGAAGGTCAACTCGCCGGCGCTGACCGGCGCCGTGCAACGAACGACGGTGAACGAATACTGCGCGTCGGGCCACACCTTGGAGGTCGCCGTCGCCTCGACCATTCCCGTCCCCACGGCCGGCGGTGTCCACCGGACGGTCACGGTGCTTGGAAACGGCGCGACCGGCAGCGCCTGGAACGTCACGCGCGCCGGAAACGGCAGCGTCTTCGAGAATCCCGCCAGCGTCGATCCGAGGGCGGCCATGGTCGCGATCGTGATCGCCCTGTCGGGCTGCCACGGGGCCGACAGGCTGTCCGTGTCGTCGTAGGGCGGGTCATGCGCGAAGAGGTTGTCGCCGTCGCCGACGATCAGCTTCCCCACGTCCAGCGCCGTCGGCGACAGCACGTCGGCGACGATCCTGCCGTAGCCGAGCAGGTCGTCGGTCGTGACCTGCTGTCCGAGGGCGTAGCCGGAACAGGCGCGCCGCGAACAGCCGTCCACGACGCTGTCGCTGCAGCTGCAATAGCCGCCCGGCGTGCCCTGGCCGGTGCCGGTACAGGCGACGATCGGCGCGAAGCGCCCGTGCGTGATCACGACAGCGGCGCCGGCGCCGCCCGGCTGCGTGACCTGAACACGGCCCACGACCGAGGATGAGCCGCCGTCGACGGCGCCGCCGCCGGTGGAGCCGCCGCCGCCGCCACCGCCCACCGCCGTCCCGGCTCCGCCCGCGAGGCCCGCGGTGCCCAACGATCCGGCGCTGCTGCCGCCCGCCGCAGTTCCGGCCCCGCCCGCGATGCCCCCCACACCCAGCGATCCCGCGACGCCCGATGCGGGGGTTCCACCGCCTCCGTCAGCGCCTGCCGCCCGCTTGCTGGTGCAGCCCCCACCCAGCGCCAGCGCGCCGAGCAGCGCGCCCGACGAAACGATCCGTGCGGCAATGACCGCCCGCATCGCCCAAGGATCGCACCATTCCGGCGCCCTGTCGCGCGATGTGAAGCACTCCTTTAACTATCGGGCGTCAGCCCGGGACGCCAGGCGGCTTCCGATCAGCAGCAGCGCGGCGTCCTCGATCGTTCCCGCGAACGCGTTGGCCAGCGCGCCCCCACCCAGCCGCCGGGTCAGCGCCCGCCGCAGGCGCAGGCCCACGAACGCGCCGAGAATCGCGGCCGCCGCGCCCAGGGCCAGCGCGCCGGCGGCCGCGGCGCGACCGCGGCCCCGCCCATCGAGCATCGCTCGGGCGACGCCCGCGCCGCTGACGACGCGCAGCGCGAGCCCGAGCGGCGCCGTGCGGTTCGGCGTGCGCGGCAACTTGTCGCCGAGCAGCTCGAGGGCAGCCATCAGGTACATGCTTCCGCGGCGCCAGCCGGACCGGCCGCTGCGCCGCACCGCCAGCGCCGGCCCCAGCGCGGTGCGCGAGCCGGTGATGCCCGCCATGCCCGCCGCCCGCAGCCAGCGCGTTTGCGTGAACGGCATCGCTAGGCCCGCCCCAGCAGGCGGTACGCACCGTCCGCGGCGGCGGCGTAGACGCTGTGATGGAGAGCGTCGATCGCGATCTCCTTCGTGCCCCAGCGCCAGAACGGCTTGGTGATGCCAAGCGCGGGCAGCATGGCGAGGCCCACGCCCCACACCAGCGCGAAGTGCGCGAGCGGCTCCGCCATCGACGCGCGCCGGCGGCCGGCGGCACAGAACGCCGCCCGGATCGTCGCGCGCCCGAGTCCCCACGCGCTGCCGTACGCGTAGTGGACGAGGTTGGAAAAGCGCCGCCTACCCCTGTCGTCCCTGGGCTGGATGCCGAGCACCTTGCCGGCCGCGTCAGCAGGCGCGGAGCTCGCCGGCCGCTTGCGGAGCTTCATCTCGAGCGTGCTCGCGATCGTCATCGCGATGGCGCCCGCGAACCCCGCGATCAGCCCCCTGCCCACCTCGGTCGCGATCGCACGCAACACCTTCATCTCCCACCCTCCGACATGCCCTCACCCCAACCTGGCAAGCACGGCAATGGTGTCAAGCAGGCGCGGCAGGCGTAGCATTTAAGGGATGATCCTTAAAGTGACTTCGAAGGTCGTGTGGCTCGCGCTGGTGGCGGCAGTGGCCTCGTGCGGCTCCGTGACCCCGTCGCCCGATGGCGCCGCGGCGGGCGCGGCCGGAAGCAGCGGCGGTGGCACCAGCGGGGCCGCCGGCGCGGGCGGAACCAGCGGCGCCGCAGGCACCGGCGGCACCACCGGCGCCGGCGGAACCGGCGGCGGCAGCGTGCTCGCGTGCCGCGTCGACATGAGCGACTGCCCCCAGGGCTTCACCTGCGCGTGCGGCGGCGCGGGTCCGGTCGGGATGTGCACCTGCCATCGCAACTGCACCGAGAACACACAGTGCCTCGTCGGCGAGACGTGCGGCTGCCTGGGGTCCATGGCTGCGGCCCGCTACTGCGTCAACGCGTGCTTCTGCAACTGCGACTGACGGCTACCCGACCGCGGCGCCGAGGAGCCGGCCGACGCCGTAGGTGACCGCGCCGGCGGCGGCGCCGATCAGCAGCGAGCGCACGCCGCCGCGCAGCGTGCCCCGCCCCGAGAACAGGCTGGTCGCGCAGCCGACGCCGAACAGCGCGACGCCGGTCAACGCGATCGCCGCGACCAGCGCCGCGCTGCCTGCGCCGACAATGAACGGCGCCAGCGGCACGGCCGCGCCGACCGCGAACGCCGCGAACGAAAACAACGCCGCCCCGATCGGCGATCCAAGCGCGCTCGGATCCAGGCCCAGCTCCTCGCGCGCCAGCGCGTCCAGCGCGTAGGCCGGATTGGCGACGATGCGCGACGACATGCGGTCGGCGTCGTCCTTGGCGAGGCCGCGCGCCTGATAGATCAGCGACAGCTCGGCGGCCTCCTCGTCGGGATATTTGGCCAGCTCGTCGCGCTCGGCGCCGATCTGGTGCTCGAACATCTCGCGCTGCGAGCGCACCGACACGTATTCGCCCGCCGCCATCGAGAACGCGCCCGCGAGCAGCCCGGCCACGCCCGACACCAGCACGGTGTGGCTCTCGCCGCCGGCCGCGCCGGCGACGCCCAGGATCAGGCACACGTTCGACACCAGGCCGTCGCTCGCGCCGAACACCGCCGCGCGCAGGTTGCCGCCCGCGATGCCGCGGTGGCGGCGTCCGATGTCGTCGAGCGAGCTCGGCATCGCATGCCCGCCCGCGTGCGCCCCGCCCCCGTGAGCCGACGAGCTGTAGATCGACATCCCCCTGACCTTCATCGCGGCCAGCACGCCCTTCATGCGCCGCGGCCCGAAGCGCCGGACCAGCGCCGCGACGATGCGCGCGCGCGCCGGCGGCACGTAGGCGTCGGGCACGCGGCCAGCGGTCTTCCGGATCTCCTCGGCCCAGATCGCCGCCTGCCCCTCCGCCTCGCCGGCCAGCTTCGTGAACAGCGCGCGCCGTTCCGCGGAGCCCTCCGCCTCCGCGACGACCCGGTACAGGAACACGGATTCCATCTCGTGTCCCCAGCTCTCTTGCGCGCTCATGCGGGCGGCAGCTTACACGCTCGTCGACATGCTCGAATGTCCCCGCGCGTTGCTTGGGAATCAGGCAATTCCTGAGTCCCTGATCTTGACGTCATTTTTACCCGCCGTTTACCAATCCCGAGAGTATCTTCCTGTGCGGAATTGGACCACATGCCCGAATCCTCCCCTGCCGCGAACGATCTTGTGTCTGAAATCCTCGCCCTGATAGGCCGTGACGCGGGCGAAAACACGCCCTCGACCGGCGATCTCTTCGCGCGCGCGACGAAGAAGCAGCTGCTGGACTGCGCCGCGCGCCTGGGCCTCACCGGGGTCTCCAAGCTCTCACGCGAAGACCTCGCGGGGCGCATCGAAGTCGCGGTCGCCGGGCTGAGCAGGCCCGCGACCCAGGCTACCCCTGATGTCGGCCCCGATGTGGTGACCGCGGAGGGTGTCGCGACGCCGCCCCTGAACGGCGGCGGATCGTTCCCCCAGAAATACGATCTCGGTCCGCAGGACGTCGTGCCGATGCCCAAGGACATCCCCTGGGGCTACGGGTATGACCGCATCACGGCGATGGCCGTCGATCCGATGCGCCTCTACGTCTACTGGGAGGCGACCGACAGCGCGATCGCCACCGCGCGCACCCAACTCGGTGCCGGGGGTGAACGCGCCTGGCTGAACGTGCGCGTCTACGACATCACCGGCCGCCTCTTCGACGGCACCAACGCGCACAGCTACTTCGACCACCGCGTCGAGCGCCACGAGCGGCAGTGGTTCTTCGGCATCGACAAGCCGACGTCGGTCGCTTGCGCCGAGCTGGGCCTCAGGTCGGAGGAAGGCTACTTCGTCAAGATCGCGCGCTCCGGCCGCGTCGAGTTTCCGCGCAACGAGCCGGTCGGTGGCGGCGGCGTCGAGTGGTTGAGCGTGCGCGGCGCGAACGTGAGCCGCTTCGCGGGCGGCGCGCCGGGCGGTGGCGCGCGCGGCGTCGGTCCCGGTCCGGCGGGCGGCGGCATCGGCGCGCCGGGCGGCGGCGGCGGCGATCAACCGCCGGGTGAAGGCTGGCACGAATGGAGCGAGGGCGCCGGATTCCCGGTCCCGCGCGGCCAGCGCCTGTTCGGCCGCACCTGGCAGAAGCGTGAATCGACCGGCGAGCAATGGACCAGCGACTGGGCCAAGACCGAGTGGGTCGGTCCGGTGCTGCGCACGGAATGGGAGTCGGGCCCGTTCACCTATCCGCTCGACGTGCCCGAGGGGAGCATCGAGATCCAGGACAACGGCGAGGTCTCCGTCCGCTCCGAGGGCGGACGCACGCACGTGATGTACGGCCCGTGGCAGGTGGTGATTCGCGGCATCGGCGCGCGCGCCGAGCGGCGCGTGCTTGGAACCTGGGAGTACCGCCGGCAGATCGCGGTGGAGGGTGGCGTCGAACGGATCGAAACGGGCGCCGGCGGCTACGCGCCCGGCAGCTCCGAGTGGATGTTGATGGGCGCGAGCGAGCGCGCCTGGATGGGCGCGAGCGAGCTTCTGTGGCGCGGCGCCAGCGAGCTGTGGCTGATGGGCGCCAGCGAGATGCTGTTCGCGGGGGCGAGCGAACGCGCGTTCCTGGGCGGCAGCGAGTACCGTTTCCGCGGCGCCAGCGAGCTGAGGTTCGCGGGCGCGAGCGAGCTGCGGCTGGGCGGCGCCACCGAGCGCAGCTTCGCGGGCGCCAGCGAGAGCATGTTCGGCGGCGCGAGCGAGCGCGGCTTCGTCGGCGCCAGCGAGCGTTTCGGCGGCGCGAGTGACCAGGTGATCCGGGGCGGCGGTGACGACGCGGCGTACAGTCACGACCCGAGCTCCCCCTACCCCGTTCCGCCGCGAGAGCGTGATCGCGTGGGCGAGAGCGGGCTTCGCCTGCGCGAGCCCAGCGCGGGGGGTTCGGGACCCTCCCAGGGTCCCGAGAGAAAGTAGGCCGCCATGCCGACCGGATATTTCGCGCTCGTCCTGCACGCCCACCTGCCGTTCGTCCGTCACCCGGAGGATCCGACGGTGATGGAGGAACAGTGGCTGTACGAGGCGATCACGGGGACATATCTGCCGCTGTTGCAGATGTTCGAGGGGCTGATCGTCGATCACGTCCCCTACCGCTGCACGGTGTCGCTGTCGGCGCCGCTGATCACGATGTTGACCGACGACCTCCTGAAGCTGCGCTACGCCGAGCACCTCGACAAGCTGATCGAGCTCGCCGAAAAGGAGATCGAACGCACCCGGCCCGAACCTCACTACAACCGGCTGGCGCACATGTACCACGATCGTTTCCAGTCGCTGCGCCACACCTGGCGCAGCCACGAGGGCGATCTGGTGCGCGCGTTCCGGCGCCTGCAGGAGGCCGGCCGGGTCGAGGTGGTGACGTCGACGGCGACGCACGCGTTCTTCCCGCTGATGGATCGCAACTGGGCCAACATCCGCGCCCAGGTCCACGTCGCCGCCGAGCTGTACGAACGCCACTTCGGGCAGCGGCCGCGCGGCATGTGGCTGGGCGAATGCGGCTACGTCCCGGGCGTCGACGAGCTGCTGCGCGAGGCGGCGATCCGCTACTTCTTCGTCGATTCGCACGGCATCCTGTTCGCCGACCAGCGCCCGGTCTACGGCGTGTAC
>Ga0111539_10005567_pt1 | contig 16291 bp, 15 predicted proteins | sample RhiMethybrSRZTD1_FD_79667 | JGI IMG/M metagenome (GOLD analysis project Ga0111539, IMG submission 79667) | Populus rhizosphere microbial communities from Tennessee, USA - Rhizosphere MetaG P. TD hybrid SRZTD1 (version 2) (version 2) | ecosystem: Host-associated > Plants > Roots > Rhizosphere >... | reverse complement strand
GCCGGCTCGCTACATCCGGCTGAATATGCAGATCGACTTCTGATCGACTGCAGTTCCACGTTCCCGGTTCCAGGTTCCACGTTCCGGTGGTTCCTGGTTCCGGGTTCCAACGGTTCCAGTTCCTTCAACGGTTCCTGGTTCCGACACTCCGTTCAGGGTTGCTCGCGAACGAGGAACACTGAACCTGGAACCCGGAACGAAGAACCAGAACTCGGAACCACGGAACCCGGAACCGGGAATGTGGAACCAGGAACGACTGCTACGTCGGCCGATTGGTCGTGCGAAGCGGAATGTCCACGAGGAACAACGTAAAGATCACGCCGAGCCCCACGAGAACCGTCGCGCACAGGAAGACGTCGTGCAGCGACATCGCCAGGGCTGATTTCACCGCCCCTGCCACGGGCCCAAGACGACGAAGCGCGTCGGGATCGCTGCCAGCGAGCTGACCACTGACCTCCGGGTTCAACAGCATCTGCGGGTTGCGGAGCTGGTTCAGCAGGGCGGCCGGTGTGCTCGATACGACATCCGGCGACAGCGCGCGTCGAAACGCTGGATCGTACGCGTTGGCCAGAACGGCCCCGAAGATTGCCGCACCAAGTGATCCACCGAGCGACCGGACGAACTGAATGACGGCGGTCGCCATTCCCGTCTGACTCACGTCGACGGCGTTCTGCACCGCGAGCGGAAAGATCGGCAGCGTCACGCCGAGGCCGATCCCCAGCACGATCATGCCGATTTCAGCCGACATGTACGAAGCCGACACTCCAAGCCGTGACAGGAGAAACAGACCGATCGTGGCGGCGGTGGTACCAAACACGGCCAGCGCCTTGTACTTCCCTCGGCGCGTGACCGCAAACCCCGAATATCCGCTCGCCAGCACCATCGTCGTCATCATCGGCGTCAGGACGGCGCCGCTTCGCGCCGCGGACGCGCCGATCACGCTCTGAATGAACAGCGGAATGAACAAGGTCGCGCCGAACATCGCCACGGCCAGGAGCATCGCCGAGGCCGCCGAATTTCCGACCACACGGTTGCGGAACAGCTGCGGCGGCATGATGGCTTCGGGCGCGCGCGTCTCGACAAAGAGGAATACCGCGAACATCACGAGTCCGAACGTGCCGAGCGCTGTGATCTGCAATGACCGCCACGCATACTCCCGGCCGCCCCACTCGAGAGCCAGCAGGATCGGCACCATCGAGAGCACCAGCAGCGCCGCTCCGAGCCAGTCGATCTGATGCGCCCGTCGTGTGGCGACGCGGTTCGGGAACCCGACCAGCAGGATCGCAAACGCGAGGGCGCCGATCGGCGCGTTGACGTAGAAGCACCAGCGCCACCCCGGACCATCGGTCAGGAATCCGCCGACGGCGGGACCGGTGACGCTCGCCAGGCCGAAGACGGCGCCGAGCATGCCGCTGACGCGGCCCCGTCGCGACGGTGGAAACAGGTCGGCGATCGTGGTGAACGCCATCGCCTGCGAGAAACCCCCGCCGATCCCCTGCACAGCGCGGAAGAACACGAGCTCCGGCATCGATCGGGCGGCGCCGCACAGCATGCTGGAGACAACGAAGATGGTGACGCCGGCCAGTAGAAACGGCTTGCGCCCGTAGATGTCGGAGAGCTTCCCGACAATCGGGACGACGACGGTGGTCGCCAGGAGGTAGACGGTCGTGACCGCGGCGTAGAGCTCGAAGCCGTTGAGCTCCGCCACGATCCGCGGCATGGCCGTGCCGACGATCGTGGCGTCGAGCGCCGCCATGAACATCGTGATGACGATGCCGGTCATGCTCATCACGATGACGCGGCGCGGCAGTTCGGAATTGATCACCGTACAAGCATACTGGCGGGTCTGCAAAGCAAGACCCGCCCGACGTTCACGAACGGTGTAGGGCGGGCCGTGCTCTTCGGACCCGCCGCGCGCCTATCGCCTCCGAAATCCCTCCCAACGCCACCCATCTGACGGTCGCTCGATGCGCTTCAGATGCAGCCGCCGGTCGTTTGCGTTCCGGGCCGGGCTGCCGGTGAGGACCAACATGTCGCCGGGCCGCAACGTCTCCTTTGTGACGTTGTCGCGGCCCAAGCGACTGGGATTCGCCCACTCCGCGGAGTAGGTCTGCGCGCGGTTCTGCTCGTCGAGCCCGCGCACATGGACCCATGCATGGGGCGCACGGTATTCGAACTGCACGAGCTCGCCGCTGACGGTGATCGACTGGTCTTCGAAGTAATCGGCCGCGAAGGAATGATGGGCCTTCGATGTGCCGGCAAGAAGTGCGAACGCGCCGAACAACGCGATGATCCGGAACCGCATGGGTATCACCCCTTTCTTCTGGCGCGCAGGCGCGGCGCGGGACGGCGCGGGCGCGGCAGGTCGGGAAACAGTGCGAAGAGGTCGTTCAGGCCGCCGCCGTGCACGTGTTTGACGAGTTTTGGTGTGCGCGGGTTGGGTACCGATGCGACAGCGCGCGGCTTGGGCGGACGCGGTGCATGCGGCGGCGGTACCCGCCCGACAGCGGGCGATGACGGAACAGTCGCGACCCGCCGCTCCGCGGGAGGTGACGACGGTGCATGCACACCGTGATGGTACGCCGGAACACTTGTTCGACGCGAATGCACAGGTCAGCGTTTTTTCCCGCACGATTGATACGACACGCGACGCTGATTGCGATTACACTCTGCGCGCGCCGCATCACGCGGCATCATCAGGCGATCACACGCGGCAGACTCGCCGGGCAACGAACTTGCTTCCCTGCCGCGGCTGCGGGCCATACGCTCGCGGAAGGAGGCATATGCCACCACGTGGCGTCAGCAAGGGCAGCAAGGGCGGGACGAGCCGCGAACGAGCGGAAGAAATGGCCACAAGTACCGTGAACGAGGAGCGTTCGGAAGCCGGCGAGAGCAAGCGCAAAGCAAAGAAGAAGAAATCGAGCTCGCGATCCGGCGGTGGCAAGAAGGCCGCGCGCAAGAGCGCCGCGCGCAAGAGCGCCGCACGCAAAGGCGCCTCACGGAAGAGCGCCGGCGGGCGCAAGTCCGCGGCACGCAAAGCGGCCCGGAAATCGACCAAGAAGGCGGCGCGCAAGACCAGCGCACGCGGTGCCTCCAAGGCGGCTCGCAAGACGAGCGCCCGGAAGTCGAAGAGCACCCCTCGCAGACGCACCTCGACCCCGGCGGCCGTCGCCGCTCCTGCAGCGGCAGTCGCGGAACGTGAAGAGGACCTGACAATCATCGGCGAGGACATGCTGACCGGCGATGAAGATTTGATCTCGGAGGAGGGCGACACCGTCGATATCGGTGACGACGATCTCGACGAGGAACCCTGACGGGCTCATCCGGCGGCTACGAAACCGGGTTTAATTTCCGCGTCGATTCGAGGGAAATTAAACCCGGTTTCTTTTTCGTATCATGAGGAGCTTGCGAGGAACAGCCGCCGCCACGTCCGCGCTGCTCGCGCTCCTGCTCGCGGCGCTGCTGCAGGCGCAGGGGACGGCACCGCCGACCCCGCTGACTCTCATCGCACGGGACGCCCGGCGTCCCGTCCCCACGACATTGCTCAGCGGACAGGAGCTCATCGCGCTCGACGATGTGGCGACGCTGTTTCAGGTCGCGGTCCGGGAGGACACGCTGACCGGAGGAATCACGATCACGTACCGCGGCCGCACGATCGTGGCGTCTCCGGATCAACCCATGGCGTCGGTGAACGGTCGTGTCGTGACGCTTCCGTCGCCAATCGTGCGATCCGGCCGTCGCTGGATGGTCCCGGTCGAGTTCCTTCCTCGGGCACTGGGGCCCATCTACGACCAGCGCATCGATCTTCGGCGGCAGTCGCGCCTGCTGATCGTCGGCGATCTGCGCGTCCCGCGCATTACGGCGCGCATCGACGCGACCGGTCCTCCCACGCGAGCGACGGTCGAAATCGCACCGCCTGTTCCGGTGTCGACCGCCGTGGAGAACGGCCGCGTGCTGCTGCGCATCGACGCGGACGCACTCGACGTGGGAGTACCCGGTGCCGCCAGCGGGCTGATCGAGCAGATTCGCGCCGGCGATCAGCCGAACACGATCGCCGTGCAGCTGGCGCCCGCGGCGACGACGGCTCGCGCCACGGTCAACACCGCGGACCCCGCAGTCACGCGCGTGGGAATCGAAGTCGCTCAGGCGACGGCACCTCCTCAGGACGCCACGGCGACGCCACCGCGTCCGGCGGCTCCTGCCAGTGAAGGCGCCCCTCCGGTCCTCGCGCGGGCTGGCGTGCAGACGATCGCGATCGATCCGGGACACGGCGGTGACGAGATCGGGGCTCGCGGCAGTGCCGGCACGGAAGAAAAGCAGCTGACACTCGACGTCGCCCGTCGTCTGCGAGGTCTTGTCGAAACGCGACTCGGCCTGCACGTGGTGCTGACGCGGGATGATGATCGGACAGTGCCGCTCGATCAGCGGACGGCGACGGCCAATAACAACAAAGCGGACCTGTTCGTCAGCCTGCACGCCAACGCCGCGCTGTCACCGCGAGCGTCAGGGGCGGAGGTCTATCACCTGCGGCTAGGCCGCGAAGAAGAACAGGTGCGCCGCGAAGCGGAAGCCGGGTCGCTCACGCTGCCGGTTCTCGGCGGGGGAAACCGAACGATCGACCTGGTGCGCTGGGATCTGGCGCAGGCGAGACATGTCGAGGGTTCGGCGACATTTGCGTCGATGCTCGGTGACGCGTTGAAGGACAGGGTTCCGATGGGGCCGCGGCCGCACCAGCAGGCGCCGTTGCGTGTCCTCGAAGGCGCCGATATGCCGGCGGCACTCGTCGAAATGGCCTACCTGACCAATCCCGATCAGGAAAAGCTGGCCGGATCCGATGAGTTCAAGAATTCGATCGCGCAGGCCATCTACGACGCGATCGTACGATTCCGCGGCGGCGGTGGCGGCGGAGCGGAGCAGGCACCGTGACCCGCAAGCGAGCCGCGATGATCGTCGGCGGGGTGGCGGTCGTCGGGCTGATCGCGTGGGGTGTGACGCGTGCCCTCGAGCGGTTCGTTCGGCCGCAGCCGACTCCGCCCTCGACGGCTGCGACCGCGACCGCACCGACCGCACACATCACGGCGACGCTGTACTACGGTTCGCAGAACGGCGATGCGCTCGTGCCGGTCCGTCGCGAGGTTCCGCTCGCCGAGGGGATCGTGGCCCAGGGGCGGCAGATCGTGTCCGCACAGCTCGAAGCGGCGCCGATGCCGTACGTATCGGTGATTCCGGCCGGGACGTCGCTGCGGGCCTTCTACGTCACCGAGCGTGGCGAAGCGTTCGTCGACCTCTCGAGCCAGGTCTCGAGCGCACATCCCGGCGGATCGCTGACGGAGCTGTTGACCGTTTACGCACTGGTCGACGCGGTGACCGCCAATCTTCCGGCGGTGCAACGTGTGCAGATCCTGATCGAGGGCAAGGAGGTCGACACGATTGCCGGGCACGTCGACGTCCGGCGCCCGCTGCAGGGAGATATGAGTCTGGTGGCAGCGGCGGGACCTCAGTAATGCAAAATGCAAAATGCAAAAACCCTGGCGACAAAGTCTTTGCATTTTGAATTTTGCATTTTGCATTAGAGTGAAACCACCATATGCGCGCTGACGGTCGCCTTTCGGAACAGCTCCGCCCTACCCGAATCACTCCCAACTATTCAATCCACGCAGAAGGGTCGGTCCTCATCGACGCCGGCAAGACGCGCGTGATCTGCACGGCCAGCGTCGAGGACCGTGTACCTCCCTTCCGCCGCAACACTGGCAAGGGTTGGGTGACCGCCGAATACGGCATGCTGCCCCGCGCGACGAGCACGCGATCGCAGCGCGAGTCGACCGCGGGCAAGGTCGGCGGCCGCACGCAGGAGATTCAACGCCTGATCGGGCGATCGCTCCGGGCGGTGACGAAGCTGGAGGAGCTGGGTGAGCGGACGGTCACGCTGGACTGCGACGTCCTGCAGGCGGACGGCGGCACGCGCACCGCGTCGATCACGGGGGCCTTCGTCGCCCTGGTCTTCGCGCTCAACAAGATGCGCGAGCAGGACATGATCCGCACGATGCCAGTCACCGACTTCGTCGCCGCGACCAGCGTCGGCATCGTCGAGGGCGAACCGATGCTCGACCTGGCCTACACCGAGGACTCGCGCGCCGACGTCGACATGAACGTCGTGAAAACCGGCAGCGGTCTGTATATCGAGCTGCAGGGCACCGCGGAAGCGCTCCCGTTCGGCCGCGAGGCGCTCAATCGTCTGCTCGATCTCGCGGACACGGGCCTCAGACAGCTCGTGGCGCTGCAGCGGGGTTTGGTCGGTCAATACCTGGGGAAATAACCGTCAAATCCCAAATCCCGAAATCCAAATCCCAAATCACAAACCTTGTTCGAGCGCCTCCTCGTTGCGACCACGAATCCAGGCAAGCTGCGCGAGATTCGCGAGTTGTTGGGCGACGTACCCGTCGACCTCGCCAGCTTGAGTGACATCGAGGAAACTCAAGCGCCGGAAGAAACGGGACTGACGTTTGCCGAGAACGCGCGACTGAAGGCCTGGTACTACGCCGCCCATGCGGGCTTGCCGATGGTGGCGGAGGATTCCGGCCTCGTCATCGACGCGCTCGACGGCGAACCCGGGATTCATTCGGCGCGCTTCCTCTATCCCGACGCGACATATCCCGAACGATTCACCGAGATCTATCGGCGCCTGACCCAGCGACCCTCGGCACCACGCACCGCACGATTCATCTGTGCGCTCGCCGTTGTCGACCACGGCGACGTCGTCTTCGAGGCCACCGGAGTCGTCGAGGGAGAGATTGTGGACCCGCCGCGCGGTGAGCGCGGATTCGGGTACGACCCGATCTTCTTCTACCCGCCCTATGGCACGACGCTCGCCGACGTCACGCAGGACGCGAAGCTTGCGATCGCGCACCGGGGACAGGCGTTTCGACAACTGGCTGATTGGTTACGCGAGAAATATAGAACGGAGAACTGAGGGTTCTCCGTTCCATTCACCCAGGTATGGCCGCGGGCGGAACGCTCTCGCCCGGGTTTTCAGGGGCGGGATGAGGCGGCCAGTCGGTCTTACGGCTCGTGAGGCAGGACTTTCACCGACCGGCCTGGCAGGCGAATCACACTAATCTCTAACCAACAGCGGCCCGAGTCTGGTCGGACCGCATGAACGCGCCATCTCGTGTACGGAACAGAAACTTCGCATCGACCAGGGCACCCAGGAGCGCATCACACGCGGCACGATCGAGGCCCCACAGCCGTTGCGCCTGCGCCGTTGTCAAGCGAAGTCCAGGCATCTCGATGTACTCACCCTGGACACGCCTCAACACGTCGTCATGCGGTTGCTGCGCTGCCATATCCGCTTACTCCCAAGTTCCCGTGATTGTGTCGAGACTGTAATCCAGTCGGGAGCAACGCCCATGCCACCCTGGATGTCGTCGATCGGTACGCCGTGACACCGATTCAACTGCAGCAGATGAAGGGGTTATGCCTCATCAGTGAAATGCCTTCCTTACGGGGCTTTATGGATGACCGCGTTTTGGTGTAGTGACTGTGACAGCGGGCTGTAGTGAAAGCCATCAGTCGACGACGGCCGGTTACCGCGCAATCGCCCAGGCGAACGCGGGGGCATACCCGTTGCAAATTCATCGGTGGGAGGAAGCGCGCCGATGGCCATGAACCTCGTACAACACCGCGGAGAACCCAGCGTCTGGGATCGCGCCGAAGGCAATTGGGACTGGGATACGGAACGTTGGCTCGTGGCGGTGCTCGCCGGCGCGTTTCTCGTCGCCGGCTTCAGACGTCGCTCGGTCGCGGGCTTCGCCTTCGCACTGGGAGGCGCGAGCCTCGCGTGGTGGGCATCTGCCGGCGTCGATGAGCGGCGCATACGTCGCGGTCGCGTGCGCGCCGCGTTGCCCATGCCACGTCGCGACGCCGATACGGTGCATGAAGCGTCGGAAGAGTCCTTTCCCGCCAGCGACGCGCCATCATGGACGCCGAGCACGGGTAACACGGGTCCCTCAGGGACGCCAACACGGGCACACTGACGTGGCCTTCCTGCTCGCGCACCTGAAAGTGCCGTTGACGTGGCCGCAGATTCTGCGGCGCACGTTCAACGAGGCATTCTTCGAGGACAACTGTCTCGGGATGGCGGCGCAGCTCGCGTACTACTTCTTCTTCGCGCTCTTCCCTGCCCTCCTGATGCTGATTGGCATCGCGAGCTACTTTCCGTACCACACCCTCGTCAACGATCTGTTCACGACGCTTGGCGGGGTGATCCCTCCCGAGGCACTCACCGTCATTACGGATCAACTGGCGAAGATCTCGTCCGGCCAGCAGGGCGGCCTGCTGACGCTCGGTTTCCTGCTGACGGTCTGGTCGACGTCATCAGCGATGACCGCGATCATCGACACGCTCAACTCGGCGTACGACATTCAGGAGGGGCGGCCCTGGTGGGTCGTTCGTCTCACGGCGCTCGGTCTGACCATCGGTCTCTCGCTGTTCATCCTGGTGTCGTTCGGGCTCGTGCTCGCCGGCCCCACGCTTGCCGAATATGTCGCGAACTACTGGTACCTGGGCGCCGCGTTCGAGTGGACGTGGAAGATCCTGCAGTGGCCGCTCGTCTTCGCGCTCGTGTCGGGTGCGATGGCCATCGTCTACTACTTCGCACCCGATGCAGAGCAGGATTGGGTCTGGCTCACGCCAGGATCGATCATCGCGACGACGCTGTGGCTGGCCGCGTCACTTGGCTTCAAGTATTACGTTGCCAACCTTGGGACGTACACCGAAACGTACGGGGCGATCGGCGGCGTGATGGTCCTGATGTTGTGGTTCTACATCACCGGCGTGGTGATCCTGATCGGTGCCGAGATGAACGCCGAGATCGAGCACGCGTCGCCGTACGGCAAGGACGAGGGCGAGAAGGTGCCCGGCCAGAAGCGGAAGCTCGGCCCTGCGGCGATGCGCGCGTGGATCAAGCACCGGCTGCGCCACGGCGAAAAACCGCCGAGCGCCGAGGAGGTCAAAGCAGTCGTCGGGCCTCCGCCGCCGGACAAGGAACCGGGCAATGCTCCCTCACCGAAGGGAGAACGCTCGATCGCGCCGAAGGGAGAGCGCGTGATTTCACCGGTCGGCGGGTTTGGTGACTATGTGATCGGCGCCGGGGTCGTCATGGCGCAGGCCTTCTATGCGCTGCGGTTCTGGCGGAGAAGAGCGCAATCGTAAGCGCGTCGCGCATCCGTTCAGGATCAGAATCAACTGCGGTCCCACGGAAACACCGCCGTCGGCGGGTTGACGTACCGACGCATCGTGAGACGCAGCGTGGCACCAGCGCCAGGTGCAAGTCGCACCGTGAACGCGCGGTCGTTCACACGAATCGTACGTCCCTTGATGTCGACGGATTCGAAGCGGTGCTCGCCGTATCCACCTGCCTGCACAACCACCGCCCGTGGGCGATCCGGGCTCACGTTGACGAGGGTGAGGAGGGCTCCGCTGTCGGAAAGCTCAGAGATCAACGCGGCGACATCTTCCGCGATGCCGGCACGGCGGCGGTCAGGATCGAAATAGCGCAGACGGGAATTCAGTAAACCGCCATCGCGGCCCGGGATCAGCCCTCCGACCATCAGGCGCACGAGCGACTCGGTCGCCGCAGGATTCATGTCGAGCATGTTGTCGGCAAGCCGCTGGTCGGGCCGCGTCTGGTCGGCGCGCACCATCGCGATCCTCTTCGCCACGCTCTCCAGGTCGCGTTGAAGAGACGCTTCCGGATAGCCGGAATTCTTCCCGTCGAGGAAATCGATCCACGGATTCGCCTTGACGCGCGCGCGATCCTCGGGTCGCATCGACCAGTACCACACCTCCAGCGCCCCAACACTCCACGGCTCGGCCTGCCAGCCGTACCAGCCGTTTTCGCCGTACATCGTCGGATACTCCATGTGACCGGCAGTCACCCGGGCATGCGCGTTCACGGCGGCGATCATCGAGCGCCAGGCGTCGACGTATTTCATGTCGCCGGTCACGAGAAGCGCATTGCTGAAGCCGGCGAGGGCCCACCCTATGCGGTTGCGGTTCTCACGTTGACCGGTTACCGGGTTGATCGGACTGAAGCCCCAGCCGTACGCATTTCCCCACCAACGGTTGCCGGCGCCACCGATTCTCCCGTCGAGGTCGACGAAGCTCGGAATGATTCCGTTGTTCTGCCGCATGCGCGCGAGCCACGCGTCCATGTAGTCGACGAGCCAGCGACGGTACTTGGCCTCGCCCGTCAGCAGATACGCGTTGGTCGGGAGTGTCGTCGCCGCGAGGTTCAGGAAGTGATCGCCGACGACGTCGGTGTACTCCTGGTAGTGCTCGAGGAACTGCTGGTAGGAGTTCTCGCCATGCAGCGCGACGAATCCGGCGCTGTCGAATGGATCGCCGACCCAGTCGAGCGCCGTGGCCTTCCGCAGCATCGGTCCGATGCTGCCGTTGATCATCGAGCGGATGAGCCTCTTGGACGAGTCGTAGTTCGGCGCATCGCGATCCTCGCCCATGTAGAACCCCGCGAAACGGCGCGCGCGTTCCACATAGCGAGGCGCGGCCGGAGCAGAAAGGGCAAGGCGGTTGAACAGCTGCAGTCCTTCGCCGTGATGCATCCAATCCGACTGCGCGGAGAATTCCTTGACGTACATGCCGCCGCGCCCGGCCGGGACGGACGTCGTCCTGGCGTCCGAGTACTGACGGATCATGCCGTCGAGGCCCGTGAGCATCATCCGCAGGATCTCGTCGTCGGCTCCGAGTGCGTGCAGCTCCGGCCATCGATTGAAGTTCTCGAAGGCGTCGTCCGGCCCGTCGTTGGCTCCCCAGCGCAGAAACACCTGCAGGTAGCCGCGGTCGTCGTAGTACTTGTGGAAAAACTCGCGGGAGGCCGCGACGTCGTCGGCCAGCAGTTGTCGCTCGAGCCGTGCCCATCGCGGCGCCGGCATCGGCGTGTCGATGTCGATGCTCGGCGTCGCCGCGCCGATGACCTGGGTGGCGAGCAGGCAAGCCGCGAGAGCACCGATGGCTGCAGCGCCGTTCATCCTCGTCATTACAGTTTCCGCAGCTTCACTCGTCTCACCGCGTGATCGCGACCCTTCTCCAGAATCAGATAAGCCCGCTCGCGCGTGGGCATCACGTTCTCGCGCAGATTGACCAGGTTGATCGTCCGCCAGATTGTACGAGCGGTATCGACCGCCTCGTCCAGGGTGAGAGATACGTATCGGTGGAAGTACGACAGCGGATCCCTGAAGATGGTTTCTCTCAGTTTGAGAAACCGCTCGACGTACCACTGCTCGATGTCGTTCTCGTCGGCATCGACATAGATGGAGAAGTCGAAGAAGTCCGATACGAACATGGGCAGTGGACGTCCGGCGCGTCCTCCGCCGGTCTGCAGCACGTTCAATCCTTCCACGAGCACGATGTCCGGCTGTCGGACCACCTGGAATTCGTCGGGGAGGATGTCATACGCCACGTGCGAGTAGACCGGCGCCTTCGCCTCGGGAGCTCCTGACTTGACGTCGGCCATGAACTGCACCAGTCGCCGCACGTCATAGCTCTCCGGAAATCCCTTGCGCTGAACCAGACCCCGCGTCTCGAGAACACGAAGGGGCAGCAGAAACCCGTCCGTGGTCACCAGATCGACTTTCGGATGGCTCGGCCATCGAGACAGCAGCGCCTGCAGGACGCGCGATGCGGTGCTCTTCCCCACGGCCACGCTTCCCGCAATCCCGATTACGAACGGCACGCGAGGCGATCCTGTGCCGAGGAACGTCGCCGCCGCGTCGTGAAGTTTCTGTGTGGCACCCACGTACAAGTTCAGCAGACGTGAGAGCGGCAGGTAGATATCCGCGACCTCGTCGAGCAATACCGGCTCGTTGATGCTGACGAGGCTTCGCAGTTGCGGCTGCGTCAGTGGCAGCGGGGTCGCCGCGCGCAGGCGTGCCCATTCCGCACGGGTGAACTCGAGGAATCGAGCATCGATGCGTTGCGACGTCAGGCTGTCGGTCACAGGCGGAACATCATCGAGAGCGCCATCGCGAAGCCAACCGCCACCACGATATGCCGAACCGCTTTGCGTCCAAGACGACGGGCAAGCCCCGCGCCAGCGATACCGCCGGCAATCGCGCCGATCGCCATGACGATCGACTCCTGCCAGAGGATGAGGCCGGAGAGGACGAAGTAGACCGCGGCGATCCCGTTGATGCAGACAGCCAGCACGTTCTTGACGCCATTCATCTGGTGAATGTCGGTGTGCCCCATAATGCTCAGCGCCGCCAGCATGAGGATGCCGATGCCGGCGCCAAAGTAGCCGCCGTACAGCCCGACGAAGAACTGAAACATCATCGTCCACGAGAGCCAGTGCTTTTCGGACGGATGCGAAGCCTGGGTCAGATTGAACCGGCGCTGCAGCGGCTCCTGGGCCATGAACAGGCACGTCGCAAAGAGGATCAACCACGGAATCAGGCGATCGAACACCTCGGTCGGCGTGCGGTACAGCAAGACGGCACCGACCAGGCCGCCGCCAAGACTCGGGAGGACCAGCCACCAGACGCGCGCGTCCGTGCCTTTCAGCTCGCGACGGTACCCCCACATGCTCCCGAGAGAACCCGGCCACATCGCCAGAGTGTTGGTCGCGTTCGCGTTGATTGAGGGGATCCCAAGCCAGACAAGCGTGGGAAACGAGACCAACGTCCCGCCGCCGGCAACCGAGTTGATGGCGCCGGCCACGGAGGCGGCAATGAAGGCAACGACGTGACGCACGCAGCTGAAGAATACCCCGGCTGTCTGCCGTAGCCTATGAAGAAGGCGGACGGCAGGCATCATGCTCTTGCGTATCTGTTGGCGATGAATCCGGCGGACGAAGAACAGGTTGACGACGACGTCGAAGCCGTTCTGCGGGGGACGCGGACAGACTTTATCAGCGGCTTCGGTGCCGCATGGGCCGCTATGGCCCGGCTGGTCGACGTCCTTGCCAAGGACACCAGCGGCGCCTTACGTAGCGAACTCGAACACCTGCTGCATCGCATGGCGGGTCTGGCCGGAACGATTGGGTTTCCAACCGTGAGCGATCACGCACGCGAGTTCGAGGATCATCTGCGGGATACGATGCCCGACCAGCTTGATCCAACGACGGGGCACCGGTTCCTCGAGAAGATCCGGTTGGGATTCGAACAGGACGCGTCCCCATGAAGGTGCTGCTCGTCGAAGACGACCCCGACATCCAGCTCGTCGCCCGCACCTCGCTGAAGCGGGCGGGGTTCACGGTCACCGTGACATCGAACGGTCCCTCGGCGCTCGAACAGGTCCAGGCTGACCGGCCCGACGTCGTGCTGCTCGATTGGATGATGCCGGAGATGGACGGAACCGAAGTCTGCCGGCGCCTGAAGGACGATCCGCTCACCGCCGACATCCCGGTGATCTTCCTGACCGCGCGCTCGCAGCAATCGGAAATCGCCCGCGGTCTCGCCCTCGGCGCCACCGGCTACATCGTCAAACCATTCGATGCTCTGGCTCTGGGGACACAGGTCAGAGAGATCCTGGCGCGGTGAACAACCCGCAGATTCACGCGCGCATCACGGCCGCGTTTGCGCTGCTGATCCTCCTCGCCGGTCTCCAGATCGCACTTGGCACACGTCCATCGATCGCGCTTTCCACAGGATTCGCCCATTGGCTGCAGTCCAGCCTTCCCGCCATCGAGCTGGCGGTCATCGTCGTCCTGCTGTTCGTGACGCGGCGGGCCGTCTTTCTTCCTCGCGCCGATGTCGTGACGTCCGCCCGCCAGCAGGCGGAGACCGTTGCCGCGCATCAGGAGTTGCTCGCCATCATCAACGCGGTGCCGGCAGCACTGGTCATCATGAATCGCGATGGGTCGGTGCGCCTGCAGAACGACGCCGCTGAATACCTGCTGGGCAAAGCGCCGGAGACCGAAGCGGAACGGAAGGCGTACTGGCAACGTTTCGTCTCGCGCGATCGGTCCGGCCGGCCGCTGCCTGTTCGCGACCTCGCACCTGTCAGGGCGCTGGCTGGCGCCGAAATTCTCGGTGAGGAAATGGAGGTGCAACGGCCTGACGGTCGACGTGCCACGATTCTCGTCAGCGCGGCGCCGCTGCGTGATGAGCAGGGCGCCATCACCGGCGTCGCGGCGGGCTTTCAGGACATCACGCGACTGCGTGAGCTCGATCGCATGAAGGACGAGTTCGTCTCGGTCGTCAGCCACGAGCTCAGGACGCCACGCACCGCGATCCGCGGCTCGCGCCAGTTGCTATTGGCCGACGATCGCGCCGTTCCTGACGCCGAAGATCGCCAGCTCCTGCAGGTTGCGTTGAAGAGTTGCGAGCGTCTGGTCCGAATCATCAACGACATTCTGGACATCGCGAAGATCGAAGCCGGCAAGCTGCGACTTCGACTCTCGGCGGTGGCGGTGCGCGACATCATCGACGGCGCCGTTGCCGATGTACAGCCAATCGCGACGAGCGCCGGCGTACGGGTCGAGGCCACCATCTCTCCCGACGTCCCCGCGATACACGCGGATGCCGACCGCATCATGCAGGCGCTGGTCAACCTCCTGTCGAACGCCATCAAGTTCGCGCCATCGGGAACGACGGTGACGATCGCGGCGGAGGAGGAGGACTCCTTCGTCGTCATCACCGTCGAAGATCGCGGACAGGGGATCGCCGCCGAGGACGCGGGGCGGCTATTCCAGAAGTTTCAGCAGCTTGACGGGTCGGTGACACGACGCGTCGGCGGAACCGGGCTTGGTCTCGCGATCACCAAAGCCATCGTGGAAGAGCACGGCGGAACCATCGCCGTCGACAGCGTCGTTGGAGAGCGAACGGTGTTCCGCGCGAAGGTCCCGCGTGTCCGCGACGACGGGACAATCCAGCAACCAGTCGTGCCGACGCGAGCGGAGCCCCGGCCGAGACGGATTCTGATTGTCGACGACGATCGCGACACGAGAGAGATCTTGAGGTTCTCACTCGAGGAAGACGGGTTCGAGGTCATCGAGGCGGCAACGGGTCGTGAGGGCGTGAAGAAGGCACAGGAACATCTCCCCGACGCGATCACGCTCGATCTGATCATGCCCGATGGCGACGGACGCTGGGTGCTGTCAGAGTTGCAGGCCAATCCGCTCACGGCGGCCATTCCCGTGATCGTCGTCTCCGGTGCCGGGCCCGACTCCAGCATCACCGGCGCCCCGATTCTTCACAAGCCATTCGATCCGACGGACCTCGTCTCGATGGTGCGCGACATCCTCGGCGGCCGGACGAGCGGACGCGTGCTGGTCATCGACAATGACGATGACGTGCGTCACGTGCTGCGCGAGACGCTGGAACGCCTCGGCTGCGACGTCGCTGAGCCCGCCGACGGACGACAGGCGCTCCAGAAGATTGGCAGCGACAAGTTCGACCTGGTGCTCGTCGACCTCGACATTCCCTACGTGCACGGACACGACGTGATCCGGGCCTTGCGTGATCCCGCCCTCAAGCGAAGCGTTCCTATCATCGTCCTGTCGGGGAGCGTCGGCGAGCAGCAGGGCCTGCAGTCGCTCGTGCTTGGAGCGAACGTGTTCCTGACTAAACCCCCGGACACCGCCGCTCTAGCCGCGCAGGTGGAGCGGCTGCTCCGCCGGGCCGAGTAAACCGAGCCCCGCGGCGCGGAGTCGCCGGACGGGGACAGACCCTGGACGACGAACTGCGAACGCCCTCTGGCGAGTGCATCGCGTTCGCAGGTTGCGCAAAACCTGTGACAAATCGATGACGGGCTCTGGTGTACTCTTTGCCCTCCCGTGCTCCATATCGCGAGGTGCACCTGCATGCGCTTCTGTCTGACGCTCGTGCTCGTGGCCTGCGCCGCGCGTCCTGCCGCCGCGCAGGATCAGCCGCAGGCTTCGCAAGCCGCCGCGCAGCTTCCCGCGCCGCGCCGTTCTCCGGACTTCTTCTTCGGCCGCCCGATGGGATCGGTGGCCGTCCGCGGGACCTGGTCGCTCTCGCGCGCCGGGAGTGACTGGTACGACTTCGTCACCGATCAGCTCACACTGAACCGCAGCGACTTCAACGCACCCGGGATTGCCGGCGACCTTGCAGTAACGTTGACCGATCGGATGGATGCCGTCATAGGCGTCGATTACTCCCGGATGAACACCACGTCCGAATACCGGAACTTCGTCGACAACAACCGCCAGCCGTTCAACCAGACAACGAGACTGCAGCAGGTGCACGTTACCGGCAGTCTCCGGTTGGCGCTGACCGATCGCGGTCGTAGCGTGAGCACACTCGCCTGGGTCCCG
>Ga0111539_10005565_pt1 | contig 16294 bp, 15 predicted proteins | sample RhiMethybrSRZTD1_FD_79667 | JGI IMG/M metagenome (GOLD analysis project Ga0111539, IMG submission 79667) | Populus rhizosphere microbial communities from Tennessee, USA - Rhizosphere MetaG P. TD hybrid SRZTD1 (version 2) (version 2) | ecosystem: Host-associated > Plants > Roots > Rhizosphere >... | reverse complement strand
CAGCGGTGACGGCGAGCGCCCGCTCGCCCAACGTGTCGTGCGCAACGCAGGCCAGGTAGGCGCTGTCGACGCCGCCGCTATAGGCAACGATGACGGTGCCTAATGACGAGAGGGTCTCGCGAAGCGCGAGCTCCTTCTCGATCATTCGTCGACGTCCTCATCCTCGTCTTCGAGTTCGTCCAGGTCATCCTCTTCGACCTCGTCGTCGTCTTTCTCGTCCTCGTCCTCGTCCTCGTCATCATCATCGTCGTCATCGGCGAGGTCGAGCTCGATCGGAGCGAGGCCGGTCACCTCGAGATTCGACCCACAATCGGGGCAGGTCAGCTGATCGCCTTTATCGACATCGAATTCGTCGACTTCGATCTCGGCGTCACATTCGGGGCAGGTGGCCATAGTCTCGACAATCTCCCGGGCATTTGCGCTCGTCTGGTTTGGCAATTGGGTGGTTCACGTGCCAGAATCCGAGGCAGGCGCAAGTTCGATAAGACGTTGAATTATAGCGAGAAGGTGCGCAAATCTGCAACGCAGCGTGAGTACTTGTTCCGCGCGATCCGATAGATCCTCAGATGGCCAGCACCCTGGTGTCCGTGAAGACCGTCGTTGTTGCCGATGACACCGCGTTCGTGCGCGAACGCTTTCGCACGGCTCTGGAGACCGCCGGCCACAAGGCACTGGCGGTCAAGAGCGTGGCCGAGCTGCTGGCTCGCGTGCGCGCGGATCTCGACAAAATCGATCTCATCGTGCTCGATCTGCGCCTTCCGCATGCGCCAGGCGTCGACCTGGTACGCGCCATTCGCAAGCTCGACGACGGACGGCTGCCGATTCTCGTGTTCAGCGGCACCATCGCGAGCGCCGCTGAAGTCCGCGAGCTGGCGGCGCTCGGCGTCGCCGGGTATGTCAACGAGTACAGCGCCGTGCAGCACATCTTGCCGTCGCTCGCGCCACATCTGTTCCCCGACAACTTCAACCGCCGCGGCAGCCCGCGTGTCGTGCTTGGCATTCCGATTCAGTATCGGTTCGGTAACACCATCGCCGCCGCGCTGACGCTGAATCTCAGCCACGGCGGGATCGCCATCCGCACGACCAGCCCGCTCGATGCCGGGTCGAAAATCAAAGTCCGCTTCCGGATGCCAGGCTCGAAGCGCGATATCGACGCGGAAGGCCGCATCGCGTGGAGCGATCGCCGCGTCGGCATGGGGGTCCAGTTCGAAACGGTCGATCCCGCCAATCAGACGATCATCGACAACTTCGTCGACGCGCACTTCTTTTCGAACCGCAAAGCGTAGCCACGAAAACACGAAAGCACGAAACAGCCGCGCCAGAGCGTAGCCACGAAAACGCGAAAGCACGAAACGGCTTCGCCAGCGTCGCTACGACAACACGACGTCACGAAACGGCCTCGCCAGCGAGCCACGAAAGCACGAAACAGGCGCCTTTTGCGCGTTTCGGACTGCTGTGACGTGCGCCGGCTGCAGAGTCGCGCGCTTCGTGTTTTCGTGGCGGTCTTTGCTACAGTCACCTGCTGGGGGTATCCGATGGAGCTGTCGGTGGCCGGCGTTCTGTGGCGTCTGGCCGGCGTTCTTGCCCTGGTCTTCGCCAATGGGTTCTTCGTCGCGGCCGAATTCTCGATTGTGACGGTGCGCAAGACGCGCATCGATCAGTTGATTGCGGAGGGCCATCGCGGGGCGCGCGCCGTCCGGCGGGCCGTGACCGACCCCGAGAGCTACATCGCCGCAACCCAACTGGGGATCACCATGGCGAGCATCGGGCTCGGGTGGATCGGGGAGCCCGCGCTCGCGTCAATGGTCCAGCCGCTGTTGACGTTTCTGCCGATGACCATCCGCGAGCCGACAGCTCACACTGCCGCGGTCGCTATTGCCTTCGCGCTGATCACGGCACTCCACATCGTGTTGGGCGAACTGGCGCCAAAGACAATCGCGCTTGAGCGTGCCGAAATGACCGCGCTCATCGTCGTGAAACCAACCGAGCTGTTCATGAAGGCCTTGTGGCCGTTCATACGCCTGTTAAACGGGATGGGACGGACCGTCGTGAATCTGCTGGGCATGCGATCCTCCGGCCATGCGCTCGTGCATTCGCAGGAGGAACTCAAGATGCTCGTCACGGCGAGCCAGGAGGCCGGAGTGCTCGAGGAGCAGGAGGAACAGATGCTCCATCGGGTGTTTGGGTTCGCCGACCTCACGGCGAGCCAGGTGATGGTGCCACGCACGGAGCTCGTCGCTGTTGACGCCGACGCACCGCGCGAGAAGGTTCTCGAGCTCATCGGCACGTCGGGCTACGCGCGGCTGCCGGTCTATCGCGAGGACCTCGACAACGTCATCGGCATTCTCTACGTTACGGATCTCGTCAGGGCGCTCGCCACGGGTCAGACTGATTTTCACCCCGCGTCCCTGGCTCGGGAAGCCCTGACCGTGCCGGAAACGCTCGGCGCCGACGCTCTTCTGGCAGCGATTCGCCGGCGTGGTGTTCGTGAGGCGCTGGTCATCGACGAGTACGGGGGGACCGCTGGTTTTGTCACCTTCGATTCGCTGATGGAACGCATCGTCGGCGACCTCGGGGGATCGGCAGGCGGCGGTGGGAAGATCTCGCTGCAGGCGGACGGATCGGCAGACATCGACGGGCTCGCACTTGTGCCGGACGTGAACGAACAATTCGGTCTCGCGATCGACGAAGACACCTACACGACGATCGGCGGCTACGTGCTCGGCCGGGTCGGCCGGCGCGCGCGGGTCGGGGACACGCTGGACGTTGATGGCCGCAAGCTCCGGGTGACAGCGGTGGATGGACTGCGGGTCGCAAAGGTCTGGCTATCGAAGCCGCAGCGAGGTCAAAGCCAGCCGCAGAAGAGCGTCACGGAGTAGGCGCAGGGATACGTCGCTGCCCGCGGCCCGAGGTCAATCCGCCCGCAGGAGCCTCAGGGCATTCGCGATGACGATGATCGACGCGCCGGTGTCGGCGAGCACGGCCATCCAGAGCGTTGCCACGCCGGCGATAGCCGCAACCACGAACGCGGCTTTCATGACGACCGAAATGGCCAGGTTCGTCCGGACATTCCACAGCGTTGCCCGACTGAGGCGCAGCGCATAAGGGATCCTCAACAGATCGTCAGCCATCAGCGCGATGTCGGCGGTTTCGAGGGCGACGTCGCTTCCTGCAGCCCCCATCACGATGCCCAAGTCAGCAGACGCAAGCGCCGGCGCATCGTTGACACCGTCACCAACCATCGCCACCGAGCCGAATCTTCGCTGCAGATCTTTGATGGCGTTCACTTTGTCGTCGGGCATGAGCTCCGATCGGAAGTCGTCGATTCCCAGCTCCCCGGCGATCGCTTTTGCCGTCGCGTCACTGTCTCCGGTGAGCATCACAACGGACTCGACGCCCTGCTGATGCAGGAGATCGATGGCGTCGCGAGCGGAGCCTCGCAGCCGGTCAGCCACGGCAATGATCCCCACTGCCCTCCCGGCACGGGCGACAAGCACCGGCGTGCACCCTTGCGCGCTGATGGCATCGAGCTGGCGATGCACCGCGTCCGAACATAACTGACGTTCTTCGAACAGTCGGTGATTGCCGAGAATCACCTGCACATCGCCCACCGATCCTTCGGCGCCGAGCCCCGCCAGCGCCAGCACGCCGGCAGCCGCAGGTACCTGAATCCCGACGCGCGCGGCATGCTCCACAATCGCCTGCGCGATCGGGTGTTCCGATCGCTGCTCCACCGAAGCCGCCAAGGCAATCACGTCGTCTATGGTGTTGATGTTGGTGTTGGTGTTGCCCCTCGCGCCCGGCTCATGCAGCGCAACCACACTCACGACTTCCGGCGTGCCATTGGTCAGCGTTCCCGTTTTGTCGAATGCGATGCAGCGGACCTGGCTGGCCCGCTCGAGGTGGGCACCACCCTTGATGAGTACGCCTTTGCGCGCCGCGCCGGCCAGCGCGGCGACAACGGACACCGGCGTCGAGATGACCAGCGCGCACGGGCACGATACGACCAGCAGCACGAGCGATCGATAGAGCCACGTCTGCCAGTCGCCGCCGGCGGCCAGGGGCACGCCAATCGCCAACAGTGCCGCAAGGACGATGACTGCCGGCGTGTAAATCCGGCCAAAGCGCTCGATCAAGGTCTGCACAGGCGCCCGCTGAGCCTGCGCGCGCTCGACAAGGTGAATGATGCGCGCGAGCGTCGTATCACGCTGCAGACGCGTGACGCGAACGTCGAGCGCTCCTCGGCCGTTGATGGTGCCGGCAAACACCTCGTCGCCGGGGCCCTTGTCGACCGGAATCGATTCGCCCGTGACCGTTGCCTGGTTGACGGCGCTGACGCCCGCCACGACCTCACCATCGAGCGGCAGCTTCTCGCCCGGCTTGACGACAATGATGGCGCCAGGCTTGACCAGGTCAACGGCAAGTGTCCGCTCGCCAGCCTGGTCGCGGACGAGCACCTCGGCCGGCGTGAGTGCCATGAGCGCCCGGACTGCCGTTCGGGCGCGCTCCATCGTGCGCGCTTCGAGCGTCTGCGCAAAGGCGAACAGGAACACGACCGCGGCGGCTTCGGACCATTGGCCGAGCGCGACCGCGCCCACAACGGCGACGAGCATCAGAACGTTGATGTCGAGCGACCGCATGCGGAGCGATCGCCACGCCTTGGGAAGAGTAAGCGGGAGTCCGGCCATCAACCCAGCAGCAAAGAGGGTCGTTGTGAGGAAGGATGAGCCACCAAGAAAGCCGGCACCCAAGCCGAACAGAAGGGCGCCGCCGGACACCCCAAGAAGCCACTGACGCGTCGAGTTGCTCCCGTCGTCAGACGCGAGGGGCTCTTCGTGCTCGAGCCAGGCGCGCATTCCGGCGTCGGCGACGGCCGATGCAATGGCCGAGGCGGTCAGCTTTGCCGCATCGTATTTGACGTGGAGCAGGCCGCCCATCAGGTCGGCCGAGAAGTCTTCGAGCCCCGGTAAATGCTTGAACCGACGCTGGATCAGCGCGACCTCTTCGCGGCAGTCCATGCCTTCGACCTTGAAGGTGGACTCCGTATGGAGCTCGCAGACCGTGCAAGCAGAGGTCATGGATTCAGTGTAGCGCGCCGAGCGCCGCAAATACCTTCTCGTAGTCGGGTTCATTACGCGCGTCGTCCAGCACCTCGCGGTGCCGCACAACCCCGTCCTTATCTAAGACGAAGACCGCGCGCTTGGCGATCCCTTTGAGGCCGACCATGTCTTCGTTGAAGACGCCGTAGTCCCGAATCACCTGCTTGTTGAAGTCGCTGAGGAGCGGGAAGGTCAGCTTCTGGCTGTCATGAAATGCTTTCAGCGTAAAGAACGTGTCGACGCTGATGCCGAACACTTGCGCGTTGGTCTTATTGAGATGGCTCAGGCTGTCGCGGAACGTACACAGTTCCTTGGTACAGACAGAGCTGAACGCTGCCGGAAAGAAGGCCAGCACCACCGGCTTGCCGCGCAACGCACTCAGCGTGACGGGCTGCCGATCGTGATTGGTCAGTGTGAAGTCTGGAGCTGGCGATCCGACAGTTGCGGTCATGAATGTGCGCGCCTCCGATTCCAGTCTACCGCAGCGGCGTGCGTGGACCTCATCCACGGTTGGAGGTATCATCTCGCGACTAACCGTACGTTCCTCTAGGTACAGATCTCTTGACGTGCACATCCCGCCACGCCGGCCGCCGTTGACGTGACTCGGAGACTGAGTTGGCTCTGGCCGGTTCTGATCGTCGCGCTCTTCTGCCTCCCGCTCTTCAGGGGTTTGCGCGCCAACGATCTGCGCGGCGACGAGGCGTTCTACTCCTTCGCCGTCGATCGCATGCTCGAAACCGGCGATTGGCTGATCCCCAGAAGCAGTCCATTCGAAGACGAACCCTTCTACGAAAAGCCGCCGCTGAAATTCTGGATCGTCGCCGGCGCCATGAAGATCGGCCTGATGCCGCACGACGAATTCGGGATGCGGTTCTGGGATGTGCTGTTCAGCGGCCTCGCGTTTCTGTACATCTTTGCCATCGGTCGACGACTCGCCGGGCCCATGTGTGGTGGTGTGGCGGTTCTGGTCCTCTTCATTCACGGTCCGCTGCTCTACGAGCATGGGCTCCGCGAGAACAACATGGAGGCGCCGCTCTTTCTGAGCTACTGCGGTGGCCTGTATCACTATCTCGCCTGGGCGTCCTCGGACAGGACAGCGCGCGGCCGAAGGCACGCGATCGCCGTGGGCCTGTACTTCACTCTTGGATTCATGGTGAAGTTCGTCGCCGCGCTGTTTCTGCCGGTCATCCTTGCCGTCCCGAGCCTCTTGCTGCCAAGCCACCGCGCCCGCCTGGCCAGGGACTGGCGGTCATGGCTGGGATCGATGGTCGTGGCGCTGCTGCTGATCGCGCCGTGGTTTGCCTACGGCTACTACAGGTTTGGCACCGACTTCTGGCATGTCATCTTCGGCATCCACGTGTACGACCGCATGACGGTGGGGCTCGATCCATCACACGTTCACTCCGGCGGCTTCTACTTCGCCGAGCTGTACTCGAGTCTGCAGCGCACTCATGCCTGGTTGATTACGGCCGCCGGTGCGCTGCTGTTGCTCGTCGACACGATCCGACGGCGATGGGCCGCCGGCTTCGTGATTCTCGTATGGTTCGCGCTGCCGATGGCGTTGCTCTCGATCCCGACTTCAAAGCTCTACTACTACGCCTACCCGTTCTTCCCACCAGTCGGCCTCGCGGCCGGATACTTGGTGGCCCAATGCTGGTCGTACTTTCAGCCACGAGCTCCCCGCGCAATTGAGATCGCCGACCGGTGGCTGACGAGCCGCTGGCCCGGAGTGAGGAGAGCGCGAGAGCAGCCAGTCCTGCGGATCTTGACGCTGGCGATCTCCGCCGCCGCGACCGGCATCGTGGTGTGGACTCTGTTGTTTGGACCGGTGCGCATCTCGACTGGTAGCACCATCGTGCTGAAGAGTTCCACCTTCCTCCGGCCGTGGATTGTCGCGGTCATCTTTGGCATGCTCGGCGGCCAGCCTGGAATCGTCGGTCGATTCCTGATCGTCCCTCTGCTGCTCTTGTCGATCCTGCCGCTGCAGACCTACCGCGAGTCGTTGCCACGCCTCACGATCGAAAGCCATCCGATGCAATCAGCTCGCGACTGCCTCAGCGACATTCGGTCACAGCTGGATGGAAGCTTCGCGACCTGGCGGGGCCTGTATGTGGCGGGACCCGGGAACGCATTCCTTCACCAGCACTACTTCTACTTTCGCGGCTTTCGTCCGTGGGAGCGCGAACTGGCGCCGGCGGATCTCAAGCTGTATCAATACTTGTACGATCCTGCGTACGAGCGGCCTGTGCTCATCGACGCGGCAGTCTACGGATCATTTCGGGAGCGACTTGCTGCCGGGGCCATTCCTTCGGCACCCAGCTCGGCTGCCCCGACAGCTCGGGTGCTCTTGAATGAGTCGGTGTTGTTGCTCCCGGGGCCGTATGCCGGTTGCGGCCCGCAGCGTCCGCTCGACCTGGGCCGCTAACCGGGTCGAGCCCCGTTCGTCTCACGCCTCCCCTACCCATTTGCCGATGGTTCGGATAGCATTTTCGATTGGCGTGCGCCCGTCGGGCGCCCATCTGGCTTTATCAATCACTTAGGAGTCTCTCGTGATCGAGGTCCAGCACCTCACTAAACGCTACGGACGCGTGACAGCGGTCGACGACGTGAGTTTCCGAGTTGAGCGCGGCGAGATTCTCGGCTTTCTGGGGCCAAACGGCGCCGGCAAGACGACAACGATGAGAATCCTCACCGGCTACATGCCGGCCACCGAGGGGAAGGCGATCGTCGCTGGCTTCGATGTGTTCGACCAGCCGATTGACGCCAAACGGCGGACCGGATACCTGCCCGAGACGCCACCCCTTTACCCCGACATGACCGTGATCGAGTACCTCGAGTTCGTCGCGAAGATAAAGGGGGTGCCGGGACCGGAGCGGACCGGGCGCGTCAAAGCGGTGATGGAGCGGACGCGGATCTCGGATATGTCCAAGCGGCTCTGCAGCAAGCTCTCCAAGGGCTACAAGCAGCGCGTCGGCCTGGCACAATCGCTCATTCACAACCCAGACGTGCTGATCCTGGACGAACCGACCGCTGGGCTCGACCCGAAGCAGATCATCGAGACCCGCGAGCTCGTCAAGGAGCTCTCAGGTGATCACACCGTGATCCTAAGCACGCACATCCTTCCCGAAGTGTCGCAAACCTGTCAGCGCGTCGTAATCATCAGCAAAGGACGCGTCGTGGCCATCGACACTCCCGACAACCTTACGGCTCGGTTGCGAGGGTCGGAAACCATGTACCTCCAGGTGGATGCCGGAGGGAGCGACGCCTCTGCGCTGCTGGGCACCATCGCAGGGGTTATACGCGTCGCCGAATCGGATCGACGCGATGGCCAGGTCGGCTACGAGATCGAGAGCGAACAGGGTCGCGACATCCGTCGCGATCTGGCCCGGGCGGTCATCACCAGTGGCTGGGGCCTCCTCGAGCTCCGGCCCATGCGGCTGAGCCTCGAAGAGATCTTCCTGTCGCTCACCACGGAAGAGACCGACGCGCCGGCCGCGGTCGGGGGAGAGACGGCGAATGAGTAACATCCTCGCGATTGCACAGAAGGAATTGAAGTCGTACTTCTCGTCGCCCATCGGCTACATTCTGATCGGCTTCTGGGCATTCCTCTTCGGCTACTTCTATATCAACTACGTCGCGATGTTCGTGACCAACAGCATGCGGATGGCCGGCATGGGCGGCCCGCAGACCCTGAACATCAACCAGGACATGATTCGGGGCCTGTTGTACAACGTGACGATCCTCGTGCTGTTCATCCTCCCCGGGGTGACGATGCGCACGTATGCTGAAGAGAAGCGGTCCGGGACGATCGAGCTCCTCCTGACCTCCCCGATCACCGACTTCCAGATCATCATGGGCAAGTTCCTGGGCGCGATGGCGCTCTACTGCGTCTTGCTCATGGTGACGTGGATTCATATCGGATTGCTGTTCGTCTACGGCAATCCCGAGTGGAAGCCAGTGGCGGTCGCCTATGTCGGGTTGCTGCTGCTCGGCGGTTGTTTCATTTCCATCGGCATGTTCGTCTCGAGCCTCACGAAGAACCAGGTGGTCGCGTTCATGGTGACCTTCTCGGTGTTCCTGTTCTTCTGGATCATCAACTGGATCAGCACGTCGCTCGGACCCACGGGGGCGGCGGTCGCCAATTACCTCTCGATCGTCGACCACTTCGATGACTTCGGCAAGGGCGTCATCGACACGACTCACCTGATTTATTACCTCAGCTTCATCACCTTCGGCCTTTTCTTGACCGCCAAGTCGGTCGACAGCGAACGGTGGCGCGGATAATGGCGAATCGAATTCTCAACATCGTCGGTTGGATCGGCATGGCGCTCGTGATCGTGGCGCTCGGGATCCGGTTTGGCCTGCCGGCTCAGGATCAATACGCGTTCTATCTGGCGTGGGCAGGCCTCGTCTGCATCCTCGCGTACATGCTGAGCCAGTGGCGCGAGTTCGCGAACATGTTCACGCGGCGCCAGGCGCGGTATGGCACATTGACGGGCGTGAGCGTGCTGGTCGTCCTCGGAATTCTCGTGGCGATCAACTACATCGGCAAGCGACAGAACAAGCGCTGGGACATGACGGCAGCCCAGCAGTTCAGCTTGTCGGACCAGAGCCGGAACATTCTGTCTAAACTCGACTCCCCGCTGAAGATGACAGCCTTCGTGCAGGATACCGAGTTTCAGCCGTACCAGGATCGGCTGAAGGAGTATCAGTACGGATCGAAGCAAGTGTCGACCGAGCTGATCGATCCGGATAAGAAACCAACCATCGCCCAACAGAACGGCGTGCAGCAGTACGGCACGATCGTCCTGAACTACAAAGGCCGCACCGAGAAAGTCACCTCGAACACCGAGCAGGACCTGACGAACGGGATCATCAAGGTCGTCACGGGCCAGCAGAAGAAGGTGTATTTCACTCAAGGTCACGGCGAAAAGGACACGACCGCGACCGACCGTGATGGGTACAGTGTCATCGCGGGCGCCCTGGGTGGGGACAACTACACGGCGGACAAGCTGGTCCTGCTTCAGCAGGGATCGGTACCGGCCGATGCCTCGGTTGTCATCGTCGCCGGTCCGAAGATCGACTTCCTGCCGGCGGAGGTCGAGGCGCTCAAGACGTTTCTCGGGAAGAACGGGAAACTGCTCCTCGCGCTGGACCCACCGGAAAAGGCCGATGGTGCGGCCCTCACCAACCTCATCGCGCTTGCCCATGACTGGGGCATCGACGTCGGCAACGATGTGGTCGTCGATCTGAGCGGCATGGGCCGCCTGCTCGGAACGGACGCTTCTATTCCGATTGCCGCCAACTACCCGTCGCATCCGATCACGGACCGGTTCAACGTCTTCACCGCGTATCCCATGGCCCGTTCCGCGTCGCCGGTGAGCGGCGGCGTGAACGGCCACACCGCACAGACCTTCGTCGAATCGAGCCCGAAGAGCTTTGCCGAAACCGACCTCAAGGCGGTGCTGTCGACGGGGAAGGTCGCTCAGGATCCGAAGGACAAAGGAGGGCCCATCTCTCTCGCCGCCGCCGTATCCTTCGCTTCGCCGCCTGATCCTGCCGCCAAGCCCGAAGACGCGAACGCGCCAAAGCCGGAGACCCGAGTCGTGGTCTTCGGCGACTCCGATTTCGCCGGGAACTCGGCCATCGGGATTCAGGGAAACCGCGATCTCTTCCTGAACACGGTCGGCTGGCTTTCGCAACAGGAGAACCTCATCTCGATTCGCGCGAAAGAGGCGTCAGACCGGCGCTTGACGCTCACCGCGACCCAGCAGACCAACATCATCTGGATCTCGATGCTCGGCATTCCCGCCATCGTCTTCGGGATGGGCATTTACTCGTGGCGGCGGAGGCGCGCATAAATGCGAGGCCTTCGCTCGACGCTCGCGCTGATTCTGGTCCTCGCCGGGCTCGGCGCCTATATCTACTTCGTCATGTCGAAGCAGGACGACAGCGGTCCCAAGCTCGAGAAAGTGTTCGTCGGGCTCGATCCGGCGAAAGTCGAGGAGATCAGGATCAAGTCCGAATCAGGCGAGGTCACGACGGTCAAGAAGGGATCCGACGGCTGGCAGATCGTGTCGCCCGGGACCGGCAAGGCGTCCGAGAGCGAGATCTCGAGTGTCACGAGCGCGCTCGAGCAGATCGACGTGTCGAGAGTCCTCGAGGAGAATCCCACCGATCTCAAGGAGTATGGACTCGACACTCCGCGCATCGATGTCGAGTTCAAGTCCACCGACAGCAAGTCCGCCGGCCACCTTCTCATGGGTTCGAAGACAGCAACTGGCGGCGGCCTTTACGCCAAGCGCAGCGATCAGACGCGCGTCTTTCTGATTTCCGGCTTTCATGAAACGTCCTTCAACAAGAAGTCGTTCGACCTTCGCGACAAGACACTCATGACGTTGGACCGCAGCAAGGTTGACGGCCTCGAGGTCACGGCGGACGGAAAGTCGTTTCAGCTGGCCAAGGCCGGCGAAGACTGGAAGCTCACCAAACCGCTGGCGGTCCGCGCCGACACGTCGGCAGCAGAAGGCCTGGTCGGCCGCATCGAAACCGCGCAGATGAAGTCGATCGTCACCAATGACGCGACGCCGGCCGACCTGAAGAAATACGGCCTCGACAAGCCTTCCGCGAGCGTCACCATCAATCTCGGGAGCGCGCACGCCACGCTCCTGGTCGGGGGGAAAGCCGGTGAAGACGACGTCTACGTGCGCGACGCGTCGAAGTCGCTGGTTGCCACAGTCGAGAAAGCGCTCGCCGACGATGTGAAGAAGGGGGTTGAGGACTATCGCCGCAAAGACCTCTTCGACTTCCGCGCGTTCAATGCCACTCGCATGGAGTTCACCCGCGACGGCAAGACTGTGGCGTTCGAGCGCGTCAAAGCCACGGACGCGAACGGACCCGACACCTGGAAACGCGTCAGCCCCACGGCTGCCGACGCCGACAAGGACAAGATCGAATCCCTCTTGACCGGCCTCGCCGATATTCGCGCCCAGTCCTTCACGCCCACCCGGGCCAACACCGGCCTCGACGCCCCCGCGCTCACCGTCGTCGCGAAGTTCGACGAGGGTAAGAAGGAGGAGCGCGTCAGTTTCGGAAAGAGCGGCAAGGATGTCTATGCCGCCACGGTGGATTCGGGCGCGGCCAAGATCGACGCGGACCGCTTCACTGAAGCCATCAAAACCCTCGACGAGCTCTCAAAATGACCCGGCGGGCCGGCCTCCGCGCGGGGCCCGCCACTCTTCTTGTCGCGGCGAGTCTCGTTGCGGCTGCAGTTGGTTCACTCACTTCAACAGGTTCACAGGGTTCACTGGGTGCACCGGGTTCACAGGGTTCTGTGAGTTCGCCGGGTTCAACCGGTTCGCCGGGTTCAGCAGCGTCGCTGGGTTCACTGCGCCGCGACATCGAAGCGCTCGTTGCCGCGCCGACCCTCGAACGCGGCACCTGGGGCATTGTCGTCCGATCACTCTTCGGGAACGAGACGCTGTACTCCGTCAATGCGGGCAAGCTACTCGTGCCGGCGTCGAACATGAAGGTATTGACGCTCGCCGCCGCGGCGGATCGTCTGGGCTGGGACTTTTCGTTCGAAACCCGGCTCGTCGGTGCCGGCACGATTGATGCCGGCGTCCTCAAAGGCGACCTCGTGGTCGTCGGCTCAGGGGATCCGAGCATCGATGATTGGGACGGTGCAGCGACGCGGCTCTTTCACGGCTGGGCCGAGACGCTGAAGGCGAACGGCGTCCGCTCGATTACCGGGCGGATCGTCGGCGATGATGATTCGTTCGACGACGAGCTCTGGGGCTCCGGGTGGGCATGGGACGACCTCGACCGGAGCTTCGCCACGGGCGTCAGCACACTCCAGTTCAATCAAAACACCGCGCAGATACGGATCATCCCCGGTGGTCGAGTCGGCGCCCCGACGGCCGCGACCGTCGAGCCCGTGGGTTCAGGGCTCGTGCTTCGAAACCTGATGACGACCGCCGGCCCCCAGAGCGCTCCATCGCTCGCCGTGCGGCGCCGGCTTGACAGTCCGACGATCGAGATTCGTGGGACGGTCCCGCAGGGAAGCGCTCCGCTCGTTCGCAACGTCGCCGTCAACAATCCAACGATGTACTACGTGACGGAGCTGCGCGACGCGCTGATCAAATCCGGCGTGGACGTCATCGGCGCCGCCGTGGACATCGACGATATTCCGGATCCGCCGTCACGCGCGCGCGGAACGGTGCTCGTGACCCATCGTTCGCCGCCGCTTTCAGAGCTGGCGATGACGATGATGCGATTGAGCCAGAACCTCTATGCAGAGACACTGCTCAAAGCGATCGGCGCTCGTAACACCATCGGGACTCTCGATTCCGGTCGAACGGCCGTGTCGGCCATGCTCGGGGAGTGGGGAATCGCCGCATCGGACTTCAGAATCGCCGACGGATCCGGACTGTCGCCGTACGACCTGTTGACGCCCGATGTCCTCGCGACCATTCTGTCGCACGTGGCGCAGGACTCTCGGCTGCGTGATCCGTTTCAGGCTTCGCTCCCGATCGCCGGCAGGGAAGGCACTCTCGCACAGCGGATGAAGGGAACACCTGCCGAAGGAAACGCACGCGCCAAAACCGGCTCGCTGTCGAACGCGCGCGCCGTCTCGGGCTATGTCCAGAGTGCGGAGAATGAGCCGCTCGCGTTCTCAATCATGGTGAACAACTTCGGCGTCTCCGCCGATGTCGTCGAGCAGACCATCGACGCTATCATCGTCCGCCTCGCGTCGTTCGCACGACGCTAGAGGCGTTGACGTGAGGGTAGTACTCGTAGCGCAGGACCTCAGCCCCTCTTGATCCAATGATCGCTATCGCCCCTGCTCTGCCAGACTCGCCTGATGCGCGTCGCCTGTTGAACGCGCTCGACGACGAGTTGCGCCGACGTTATCCCGGCTGGCGGGTGCATGGGATCCGGCCGGAGGATGTGGCCCATCCGCGCTTCATCTTTCTCGTGGCGCGAGCGAATGGCAGGGCCATCGGGTGCGGGGCGATTCGGACTCTCGATTCCGACACGGCCGAAGTCAAGCGGATGTTCGTCGTTGACGAGTGGCGACGACGCGGCGTGGCGCGTCAGCTCCTGGAGGCCCTGGAAGCACAGGCGCGCGAGCGCGGATTCGCGCAGCTGCGTCTCGAGACTGGTGCGCTGCAGCCGGAAGCCATCGCGCTCTATCGATCGGCGGGCTACGCCGACACCATCCCCTACGGCGAGTACGTCGGCAATCCGGTGAGCGTCTACCTCGAGAAGCAGCTCACTTCTTCTTCGTTTGATAAAACGTGAGATGGTAGCCGTCCGGATCGTCCAATGCGATGGTGCGCACGCCCCATGGCTGATCGGTCGCCTCTTCGGTGAGCTGGCTACCTGCTGCCTTGATGCGGGCGGCTAGCGCGTCGATGTCCTGTGCCGTCTCACACCAGAGACGAACGCCTTCGCCCTTCTTGCGATCACGGCCTCTCGACCAGTCGTCCTGAGACAGCCCGAGTGAGCACGCACCAGCCTTGAGGCTCACACCGCGGACAATGTCGCCATCCGTCCAACGTTCACCGACCACGAAGCCGAGAACGTCGGTGTAGAAACGCATGCTTCGCCCGAGGTCATTGACCGTGAATCCAGGGCCGAATGCACGCAGGCGAAGTGTTTCCGGGCGACGCCGCTCCTTCGCGGCGGCTTTCGACCGCCCGCGCACCGCTGCCTTTTTCGGAGCACTCTTGGACCGGGGCTGGGAGGCTTTGCCGGTTCGTTTCTTCACGGTGCGTTTTCGCTTTGCCAATCAAGCCTCCTGTGGGGGCAGCAACGCCCGGCACACACGGTATTGCAGAAGTGGCGGACGAGGCAAGCGCTCGGCGCTAGAAGCGAGCAGACGCCTCGGTGAGTGGGTCCGGGAGGCCCGCCTCCGCGAATCCCTTCGCTCGAATCACGCAACTGTCACACGTACCGCAATACGCACGGCCCGGTGGCGGGTCGTAGCAGCTGTGCGTCAGGCTGTAGTCGAGGCCAAGCGAGGTCCCTTGTCGGATGATCTCGCTTTTTGTCAGGGCGATGAGCGGCGTGTGCACAGTGAACAACTGGCCCTCGACACCGGCCTTGGTCGCCACCCGGGCGAGCGACTCGAAGCCAGCGATGAATTCAGGCCGGCAGTCTGGGTAACCCGAGTAATCCAAGGCATTTACACCGATCACCAGATCGTGGGCGCCGATCGCTTCGGCCCAGCCGAGCGCGAGCGACAAGAAGATCGTATTGCGCGCCGGGACATAGGTGGCCGGGATGCCGGACTCGCTGACGTCTCGGTTATGCGGGACCAACACGTCAGCGGTCAACGCCGAGCCTCCGAATCCTCGAAGGTCGAGATCCAGCTCGATGTGTCGGGCGACACCGAGAGCCGCGGCGACCCGACGGGCCGCCTCAAGCTCGCGGGCGTGGCGTTGTCCATAGCGAACGGTCAACGCATGAAGCAGGAATCCGTGTGACTTCGACATCGCGGCAGCGGTGTACGAGTCCAAGCCACCACTCAGCAGAACGACCGCGGCACGGCCCGACCCAGTGCCAGCTTGCGTCACGTTGGGATGGCGGCATGCCGCACCTGGATTAAGTGCAGCAGGTAAGCAACGAGGAGGGCGAGTCCACTGCGGCGCACGTGAAACTGCTGCGTCTCGTACACCCGCGCAAGAAGCCGCCATTGCTCGAGGAGGGTGTGTCGATCGACGTCGGTCAGCTTTCCCAGAGCATATTCCACCTCGACCCCGAGCTCCTGGGCGAGGAACGCGAAAACGTCGCCTTGCTCAAGGTGGCGGAGCATGAGCGCGATATCGACGTGTTCGTACTTCCCGCTCTCCGCGGCGCCATTCACGTGAGTGGCGAGGATCGACCACCGATAGATCTCGCTCCGCTCCCTTGCGGTTTCGAACATGCCGCTCAAACACCCCGCGTCTCTGGTGACCAGATGAACTTATGCATCTGCAGCTGGAGCCGGGCGGGCAGACGATCGGCGAGCATCCACTCCGACAACACTCTCGGCTCCAGAACCCCGTGCACCGGCGAGAACAACACGGCCGCCGTCCGTGACGCCAAGTCGTAGCGGCGAAGCACGTCGCGAGCGAACTCGTAGTCGGCGCGATCGGCGATGACGAACTTCACCTCGTCATGGGCGGCCAGTCGATCGAGATTGTCCCAGT
>Ga0111539_10005564_pt1 | contig 16295 bp, 17 predicted proteins | sample RhiMethybrSRZTD1_FD_79667 | JGI IMG/M metagenome (GOLD analysis project Ga0111539, IMG submission 79667) | Populus rhizosphere microbial communities from Tennessee, USA - Rhizosphere MetaG P. TD hybrid SRZTD1 (version 2) (version 2) | ecosystem: Host-associated > Plants > Roots > Rhizosphere >... | reverse complement strand
CATCGACGTCGGCGCGCGTATCCGACAGTACCTGGCGTCGATCGGGAAGTCGCGGGCCGAAGGGCCGCAGTCGGCGGTTCCCGATCGGCTGTTCGAGATGGGGCGCTACGGCCAGAAGACCGGCGCCGGCTGGTACAAGTACGACGCGCCGGGCAGCCGCAACCGCATGCCGGATCCGCTGATCGAACAGCTGGCCGAGGAAGAAGCGCGGAAGCGCGGCATCGCGCGCCGTCCGGTGGCAGACGAGGAGATCATCGCGCGGATCACGACGGCGCTCGCGAACGAAGGTGCGCGCGTGATCGAGGAAGGGTATGCGACGCGCGCCGGCGACATCGACATCATCTACGTCTACGGCTTCGGGTTCCCGCGCCATCGCGGCGGGCCGATGTTCTATGCCGACACGGTCGGCCTCGACCGGGTGCTGGCGCGGGTCAAGGAGTACCGCGCGCGCTTCGGCGACTACTGGACGCCGGCGCCGCTTCTCGAACGGCTCGCGGCCGAAGGACGCGGCTTCTACAGCGAAGCGGCCGCGCCGGCGTGAGGCAGCCCTGAAGCAATGATCGACATCGACGTGAGAACGCTGAAGGATCGGATCGGCCAGGAGATTGCGGTCAGCGACTGGCTCGAGGTGACGCAGGATCGGATCGAGCAGTTCGCCGACGCGACCGGCGATCGCCAATGGATTCACGTCGATCGGGCGCGCGCGGCGGCGGAATCGCCTTTCAAGACGACCATCGCCCACGGCTTCCTCACGCTGTCGCTCCTCAGCCCGCTGCTGCGCGACTCGATGCAATTCAGCGGGCTGCGGATGGCGATCAATTACGGCCTCAACCGCGTCCGCTTCATCTCGCCGGTGCCCTCGGGCGCGCGCATCCGCGCGCGGATCACGGTTCATGCGGTCGAGGAGGTCGCCGGCGGATACCAGGTGACGTGGCTCGCGACGATCGAGCGTGAGCACAGCGACAAGCCCGCCTGCGCCGCCGAATGGCTGGTCCGCTACTACCCCGCCAGGTAGGGGCTGGGGACTTGGGGCCGGGGGCTGGCTGCGCGAATCCCTGCTCACTCCCGAATCTCTGTCTGCGCTAGAATCACAGAGCCAGCCAAGCCGCCTGAGTAGTTTGGGTCGTCCGATGCGCTACTCGAAATCGATCACTGTCCTTCTCGCGTCAGCCGTGTGTGCGATGTTCGTCGCCACCGAGGCCGCTGCCCAGGGTCGCAGCCGCGGTGGCGGTGGCGGCGGCCGCTCCGCCGGCGGCGCCCGCTCAGCCGGCGGCGCTCGCCCTCAAGGCGGCGGCCCGACCGTCGGACGCGCCGTGCCGCGCGGCGGAGTCGTGCGCGGCGGCGGCGGCCGCGTGTATGGCGGCCGCAGCTACGGCCACGTGAGCGGCTCGTACTACCGCCCGTACTACGGCTATCCGTACCGTTACGGTTACCCGTACCGCTACGGCTACTACCCCTATTACCCGGGCTTCGCTGTTGGAATCGGCGTCGGCTTCGGGTACGGCAGCTTCTACGGCGCGTACGGCTATCCGTACTACGGCTACGGTTACCCGTACGCATACCCGTACGCCTACGGCTACCCTGCGTATCCGGCCGGGTATGTCTCGTATCGAGGCGCGGCGTTCGGCGGCATCCGCATCGACGGCGCCGTGCGCAACGCCGAGGTCTACGTCGACGGCGCCTACGCCGGGGTCGTCGACAACTTCGACGGCACGTTCCAACGCCTCAACCTCGAAGCCGGCTCGCACACGGTGGAAGTCCGGGCTCCAGGTTATCCGCCGCTCAACTACGACGTGAACGTCCAGCCGGGCCAGACGCTGACGCTGCACGCCAACGTTCGGTAGCCAGGCGTTGATCTCGACGCCTGGCGCGTAAGTCTGAAGTACGAAGTACGAAGTACGAAGTCGGGCCAGGCACGGGCGGCGGGGTTTTCCCCACCGGTCGATGCAACTCCCACTTCGAACTTCGTACTTCGAACTTACGCGCAGGTCGCCGTTCTCCCGGCGACCTGCTACTCCGTTCCGATATCCTCGTTCCACAACCGGGGGTGCGCCGCGATGAACGCCTTCATCATCGCGGTGCATCGCTCGTCCTGCACCACCTCGACGACCACGCCCCGCGCGCGCAGCAGATCTTCCTCCCCCATGAACGTCCGGTTCTCGCCGACGACGACGCGCGGGATGCCGTAGAGCAGAATCGCACCGCTGCACATCGCGCACGGTGAGAGCGTGGTGTAGATCACGCTCTCGCGATACACCGACGCCGGTTGCCGTCCGGCCCGCTCGAGCGCGTCCATCTCGCCGTGCAGCACCACGCTGCCCTGCTGGACGCGGCGGTTGTGCCCGCGGCCGATGATCGCGCCGCGGTGCACGAGCACCGATCCGATCGGGATGCCGCCTTCGGCGAGCCCTCGAGCTGCCTCATCGATGGCTGCGGTGAGAAATGGGTCCATCGGCCGCTATTGTGCCTGCCCTGAGCTCGTCGAGGTAAATGTCGAAGGGCCCGATCGCAGCCCAGCCGTTTGCCGCCGGCGCAGTCCCGGCACGCGTTTCGCTAGATACAGCCAGTTGGAGGGAGAAGAAGGCATGCTCCACATGGCGCTCGTTTTTCTGGTGATTGGGCTGATCGCGGCCCTGCTCGGGTTCACGTCGATCGCCGGCGCCTCGATTGCCATCGCGAAGTTCCTGGCCGGGTTGTTCCTCGTGCTGTTCCTCGTGTTCCTGGTCATCGGGCTCGTCGCGACGCGCAAAATCGTCGGCTGACGGCTGATACAATGGAGAATCTCGGCAGTCCGGGATTCTCCATTGAACCGACGCACGCCCACATTTTTTTCCGCTGCCGTCGCGTGCGTGCTGGCGCTGGCCGCCGCGCTCTCCAGTCAGACGCCGCCCGGCCCTTCGCTGACCCTGCTCTCGCGCGAGGGCGTCGCGCGGTGCCGATCACCCTGGCCGCCGACCAGGAGATGGTCGCGCTCGACGATCTCGCAGGGCCTTTCCAGCTCGCCGTGCGCGAAGAGACGCTCGGCGCGATCACCGTTACCTATAAAGGGAAAACGATTCTCCTGACGCCGGACCAGGCGCTGGCCTCGGTATCCGGCCGCCTGGTGTCGCTGCCGGCGCCGACCGCGCGCAGCGGACGCCGCTGGCTGGTGCCGGTGGAGTTCATCAACCGCGCGCTCTCGCTCGTCTACGACGCGCGGCTGGAACTGCGGAAACCCGCCCGCCTCGTGATCATCGGCGACTTGCGCGTGCCGCGCGTGACGGTTCGCTACGATCCGCTCGGCGCCTCGGGACGGTTGACGCTCGACACCACGCCGCGCGCCCTCGCCACGGTCACGCAGGAAGCCGACCATCTCACGATCAAGTTCGAGGCCGACGCGCTCGACGTCGCCAACCCGCCGCTGCCGGAACCGAGCTCGAAGGATCTGCTGCAGCGTGTGCGGGCCGTCGATCAGACGACGCTGGCGGTTGACGTCGGACCGCGCTTCGCGGCATTCAGGGCGACGAGCCAGCCGGTCGATACTACCGAGCGGCTGGTCATCGATCTGCTCGGGCAGACCGAAACGGCCGCGCAGCCCGCCGCGCCACCCGACGCGGCGCAACCGGGCACACCGCCACCGGGCGCCGCGCCGCCGCCGCCGCCACCGCCACCGCCGGAGCTGCCACCGGCATTCGGGCAGACGACGTCGGCGATTCACACCCTCGCCGTCGATCCCGGGCATGGCGGCGACGATACCGGCGCGCGCGGCGCCGGCGGCGCGATTGAAAAAGAGGTCACGCTGGCCATCGCGCGCCGGGTCAAAGCGGTGATCGAGGCGCGGCTCGGACTGCGCGTGCTGCTCACGAGAGACGACGATCGCAACGTGCCGATCGACGAGCGCACGGCGATCGCCAACAACAACAAGGCCGACCTGTTCATCAGCCTGCATGCGAACGCGTCGCTGCGCAAGGCGACGAGCGGCGCGACCATCTTCACCGCCGCCTTCGAGCGCGAGGCGGCGGCCAACGCCACCGCCGGCGGCGTCGATCGCGTGCCGACCTTCGCCGGCGGCGTGCGCGACATCGAGCTGGTCTTGTGGGATCTGGCGCAGACGCGCCACCTCGATCGATCGGCGGCGTTTGCCGGCGTCCTCGAGCAGCAGATGCGCGAGCGCGTGCCGATGGCCGCGCAGGCGATCGACCGGGCGGCGCTGCGCGTGCTCGAGTCGGCCAACATGCCGGCGGTGCTGGTCGAGGTCGGCTACCTGACGAACCCGGAGCAGGAAACGCTGATCAAGAGCGACGCCTTCCAGAGCGCGCTGACGCAGTCGCTGTACGAGGCGATCGTCAGGTTCCGCGATTCGATGGCGGCGGGTGGCACCCGGTGAGCTCTGGCAGCCGCATCGCGGTCGTCGCCGGCGCGCTCGGCCTGCTCGCCGCGGCGGGATTGTTCGCCGCCTTCATGTGGACCACGCGCTGGAGCAGCCAGCCGCCGATGCGGACGACGGCGAGCGCCGCCACGTCGCCGCCGGCCGCGCCGGCCGCCGCCGGCCGCAAGATCAAGGCGCGGCTCTTCTACATCGCCGAGGGCGGCACCCGGCTGCGCAGCATCGAGCGCGACGTCGCCTTCGGCGAGAGCCCGGTCGAGCAGGCGCGCGAGATCATCGCCGCGCAGATCGCGCCGGTCGTCGAGCCGCTGGTCTCGGCGGTGCCGCCGGGCACGTCGTTGCGGGCGGTGTTCATCACCAACGACGGGGAGGCCTACGTCGATCTGTCGCGCGAGGTCGCGGCGGCGCACCCCGGCGGCACGATCAACGAGCTGCTGTCGATCTACACGCTGGTGAACGCGTTGACCGAGAACCTGCCGGTGGTGACCGCGGTCCAGGTGCTGGTCGACGGCAGGGAAGTGGACACGCTCGCCGGCCACGTCGATCTCCGCCGGCCGCTGGCAAAAAATCTCTCCTGGGTTGAATAAGCATGCGCTCCGACCTGCGTCCGCACGATCAACTGCGCGAAACCATCATCACCCCCGACTACCTGATGCACGCCGAAGGCTCGGTGCTGATCTCCGCCGGCCGCACCAAGGTGATCTGCACGGCGAGCGTCGAAGACCGCGTGCCCGGCTTCCTGCGCAACACCGGCAAGGGCTGGGTGACGGCCGAGTACGGCATGCTGCCGCGCGCGACCAGCACCCGCATGCAGCGCGAGGCGTCGAGCGGCAAGGTCGGCGGCCGCACGCAGGAGATTCAGCGGCTGATCGGCCGCTCGCTGCGCGCCGTCACCAACCTGGCCGCGCTCGGCGAACGCACCATCTGGGTCGACTGCGACGTCATCCAGGCCGACGGCGGCACCCGCACCGCGTCGATCACCGGCGCGTTCGTCGCCCTCGCGCTGGCGCTCGAGAAGCTGCGCGAGCGCGACGTCGTCCGCACCATTCCGCTCGCCGATTACGTCGCCGCGACCAGCGTCGGCATCGTCGACGGCGAGCCGCTGCTCGACCTCGCCTACGACGACGACTGCCGCGCCGACGTCGACATGAACATCGTCAAGACCGGCGACGGCCGCTTCATCGAGGTGCAGGGCACGGCGGAAGCGATTCCGTTCGGCCGCGACGCGCTGATGTCGCTGCTCGATCTCGCCGACCTCGGCATCCGCCAGCTGGTCGAGAAGCAGCGCGCGATCGTCGGCCACCTGGTGAAATACACCGAACCCAGGCCGGTGTGATGCGCCTCTCGCGCGCGCTGTTCGACACGCCGATCGGCAAGATGCTGGCGCTGGCATCGGACGAGGGGCTGTGCGCGCTGGAGTTCACCACCGTGCGCGGCGGCGGTTCCGGAGAGGCGCGCCTGACGCGGCTGAACGCGCGGCTGGCACGCTGGTTTCCGCCGCACGAGATCGTCGATCGCCAGACGCGCACGCTGCGGCAGACGCGCGCGTGGTTGCGCGCCTACTTCGACGGCGCCAGCGCCGAGATCGGCGATCTGCCGCTCGACATGCGCGGCGCGCCGTTCGAGAAGCGGGTGTGGAACGCGCTGAGAGGCATCCCGCCCGGCGAGACGACCAGCTACGGCGCGATTGCGGCGAGGCTGCGCTCGCCCGGCGCCTCGCGCGCGGTCGGCGCCGCCAATGGCGCGAACCCGGTGGCGATCATCGTCCCGTGCCACCGGGTCATCGGCGCGTCAGGGTCGCTGACCGGATACGGCGGCGGCCTCGATCGGAAGACCTGGCTGATCGATCACGAGCGCCGCTGGCGGCGCGAGCCGCAGCCGTCGCTGTTCTGACAGCCGCTGAATGGCGCCCGCCCCAACGTAAGCCACGGATTGCTTTCCGAGGCTTGGCCGCTACCTCGCCGCTACGCACCACGAAGAACACGAAGACTACGGAAGACTACGAAGGCCACGAAGAAGATCTTTTTTCTCTTCTTGCCACGGCGCTGCGACCGGCTGATTACAGGTGCGCATCGATCGAGCAACGGCGCGCTCGAAGCACCCGGAGTACAAAACTGTCTTCTTCGTGTTCTCGTGTTCTTCGTGTTCTTCGTGGTTGCCAGCGCCGCGAGCCTGCGTCCAGGCCCCTGAAAGCAGCAAGGTCAGAAACGGGAGTGCAGAAACGCGGCGAGCGCCCGAAACGCCGCGCCGCGATGGCTGACTGCGGCTTTCCGGTCGCCCGCTTCGGCCAATGTCTGGCCGAACGGCGGGTAGAAGAAGATTGGGTCGTAGCCGAACCCGCCGCTGCCTTTCGGCTCCGGGGCGATCTGCCCTTCGATGGTGCCGCGGGTCTCGAACAGCACTCGAGCTCCCTGCGCCAGCGCGACGGCGCAGACGAACCGGGCGGGAGCGGCTGCACCGGCCTTGGGGTTGGCCCCGCGTGCGCGCAGCTGCTCGTAGAGGAGCGCGAACTTGTCGGGATACGGCAGGTCGACGCCGCCGTATCGGGCCGACTCGACACCGGGCGCGCCGCCGAGCGGATCGACCTCCAGCCCCGAATCCTCGGCAACCGTCAACGCCCCGGTCGCGGCAGCGTAATACAGCGCCTTGGCGCGCGCGTTTTCCTCAAATGTCCTTCCGGTTTCCTCCGGCGGCGCGACGTGGGGCCAGGCGGCGAGCGTGACCAGCTCCAGCGGCAGCCCGTCGAGCAGCTGCCGGATCTCGCGGATCTTCCCGGGATTCGTCGTTGCGACCAGCAATCGCATCAGTCGTCAGTCGCCAGTCAGGGCGTCAGTCGCCTGACGGTCGAGAAAAGCAGCTGTATGTCCTGGACACTGTCGCTGACGACGAACCACTGGGGCAAGGACTGCGACGGCGACTGATTCGTGGACTGCGACTGACTCAATGACTGGCAACTGACGACTGGCTCGTGAGGTTTGGCCGCGGGCGGCGACCCGAAGGTCGGCCGCCCGGGGGAATCGGGAGGTGGTTCTGCCGGCTGGCTGACGGCTCAAAGGAGAGACTTGCGTCCAGCCGACGGGCGGGCAGTCCTCGTTATCGAGGAGAGGTCGAAACCATCAAGCCGCCCCCGCCAGATGACGGGACCGGAGTGAGGCCTTGATGGGCGTCGCGTGCTCGACACGCATGAACGCGCCATCACGAGTTCTGAACAGAAACTTTGCTTCGACCAGGGCGCCGAGGAGCGCATCGCACGAGGCGGCATCGAGCCCCCACAGGCGGCGCGCTTGCGGTTCGGTCAATCGCAGTCCCGGCATTTCGAGGAACTCGCCCTGGACGCGCCTGAGCACTTCATCGGTCGCACGGTTTGGCTCGGGCGTCATCGGCTACCTCCAACGTGTATTGCCTAGGAACGGCCTTAAAAGGAGCAACCGATGTGCCACTGACATTTTCGGCCGCGACGCTGATCCGCCCGTCGAGGTACGCAAAAACAGGCGTGATTCCAAAGCCGCCCTGGCGTCCGGCTGAGCTATCCGGCCCGGCCGGCATGCTGGGCCGTTGTACCTGTGACGTGGCGTGTAGGAAAACCGGTCAGCGTATCCAACGCCGTGTCCTGTCCCTGAAATTGCATGAGCACGCGCTATGAGTGATATGAGCGGGCTCAATCTGACGACACATCGGGCCGCGGCGAGCGTCTGGGACCGCCGTGGGTGGGACGGCACACGCGAGCGGATGGCAATGACCCGCTGGCTGCTCGGCGCCGGAGGCAGCGCGCTGGCGCTGCAAGGTCTCCGGCAGCGCGGCGTCATGGGCGGTCTGCTCGCCGGCATCGGCGGCGGCCTGGCATGGTGGGCGCTCTCCGGTGAAGGCGACCTCTCCGAGGCGCGCCGCTGGCTCGCGTGCATGGCCGAACGCGTCGGCTGGCGCCGCGACGATCTGGTTCACGACGCCTCGGCGGACTCGTTCCCGGCCAGCGACGCGCCGGCGTTTACTCCCACCGTGGGCACCGGCCTTCGAGGCAACCGCCCGCGAGCGTGACGATGCTCAAGGCGTTCAGGATCCCGATTACCTGGCTCGAGCTGTTCAAGCGGTCCGCGACCGAAGTGATGGCCGACAACTGCCTCGGCCTCGCCGCGCAGCTTGCCTACTACTTCTTCCTGGCGCTGTTTCCCGCGCTCCTGTTCCTCGTCGCCGTCATGAGCTTCATGCCGGTCACCGGGCTGCAGGATGCGGTGACGGCGATGCTGGCGCGCATCGCGCCGGGCGAGGTGCTGAAGATCGTCCAGGAGCAGCTCGAGAAGATCGCCAACGACAAGGCGACCGGGCTGCTCACCCTCGGGATGCTCGGCACCATCTGGAGCACCTCGTCGGGCATGACGGCGATCATCGACACGCTGAACCAGGCCTACGACATCCAGGAGAGCCGGCCGTGGTGGAAGGTGCGAGTGACGGCGGTCGCCCTGACCATCGCCCTCGCGCTCTTCATCGTCGTCTCGCTCGCGCTCGTGCTGGTCGGCCCGACGCTGGCCGAAGAGGCCGCGGTGTCGCTGCATATGGGGCCGGTGTTCGGGTGGACCTGGAAGATCGTCCAGTGGCCGGTGGTCTTCGGGCTGGTCACGCTCGGCATCGCGCTGATCTACTACTTCGCGCCCGACGCCGAACAGGACTGGATCTACATCACGCCCGGCTCGATCCTGGCGACGATCCTGTGGCTGGTGATCTCGCTGATTTTCAAGTTCTACATCGCCAACTTCACGTCGTACACCGCGACCTACGGCTTCATCGGCGGCGCGATCGTGCTGATGCTGTGGTTCTACGTGTCGGCGCTGGCGGTGCTCGTCGGCGCAGAAGTGAACGCCGAAATCGAGCACGCGTCTCCGTACGGCAAGGAGCCGGGCGAGAAGGTGGCGGGCGAGAAGCGGAGGATCGGTCCGGCCGCCGAGCGCGCCTGGCTCGAGCAGAAGGCTGCCGGGGCGTTCAAGCCGGCGCTGTCGGCCGCCAACTGCATCGTCGACGACGAGCTGCTGCCCGCGCCGCCGGCGCAGCCGAGGAAGACCAGGTTCAGTGAGTTGGTGGTGACCGGCCTGGTGGTCGCCGAGACCGCGGCCCTCACGTGGTCGAAGCTGCGCGGGTCCAAAGCGAAAGCGTAGTTACTCGTTCCTGGTTGCTAGTTGCTAGCTGTCACGGCTACCAAAAACCGATCAGCTAGCAACTAGCAACTAGCAACTAGCTCCCGGTCGTGAAGCTCCACACCGCTCCCGATTTGGTCTTCCCCGCCGCCGTCTTCGACACAATCTTCCAGTAATACGTCGTGTGCGCCGCGAGCGTCCCCGGCGTGTACGACTGGTTCTGTCCCGACGACTGGCTGGGCCCGAGATTCTTCGTCGCGACGCGCGGCGGCGTCGAACTGGTGCCGAAGTAGATGTCGTAGGTGTGCGCCCAGGGGCCGCCGTACCACGTCAGCTTCGTCGATCGCGACACGCCGGTGGCGAGCGTCGCCGGCGACGTCAGCTTGGGCGCGTCGGGCGGCAGCGGCACGAACGCCTTGGTCTCGGCGATGCCGGTCTCGTTGTTCCACTTCCGATCGAACTGATTGGTGAACCAGTTGTAGATCCACGCCTGCGCGCGCGAGAAGAAGTTGTGCTCCTGCTGCGAGCGGTCGGAGGGGCTGGTCCAGTTCGACGAGCCGAAGATCACCGTGTGCTGCCCTTTCAGGATCACGCTCTTCTGGTGATTCATCCCGGCGTGCGCCGGGACGCGCATCGGGATGCCCGCGGCCCACATCCGATCGATGTTCCACGCGTGCCACAGCTTCGCCACGCTGCGGTACTCCTTCAGGTCGGTGATGATCCGCACCGGCACGCCGCGCGCCCTGGCCGCGATCATCGCGTCGCTGTGTCGCCGATCGGTGACCCGATACATGATCACGTCGATGCCGGTTGCCTCGGCGTTGTACAGGGCGACGGCGCGCGTCGCATAGCTCTGTCCCGGCGGGAAGTTCAGCTCGGCGTACTGCGTGAACACCGGATAATGACGCGCCATCGCCGACACGCCGATGTTCGCGTAGTCGCTGAACGACGCGGTATCGATCCACGACGAGTCGAACCGGGTCATGAAGGTCTGGACGATTGCCGGGTCGTCGGTGAAGAAGATCGATTCGTCGACGTAGTTCGCGTACGGCGTCACCGGCTTGAAGGCGTTTTCGCTGTAGTTGGCGCCGCTGAATTCGACGACACCCTGCCCGACGAAGAGCATCATCTTCCAGTGCAGGATGCCGCTGGCGATGCGCTGGCGCATCGGCACGCCGGCGTCGCGAAACCCCTGCAGGATGCCGGCGTTGAGCGGATAGGTGGCGCTGGCGCGCGGGTCGACCAGCAGCCGCACCGGCACGCCGGCGCGCCATCTCGCGACGATCGCGCTCAAGTAGCGCGGGTCTTCCATGAACCAGAACGCGACGTCGATGCCCTGCGTTTCCCTGTTGATGAGATCGAGCAGCGGGGTGCGGCAATTTTCGAAAGCGGGATCGCAGAGACGATCGAGCGCGGCCGCCGGCCGGGCGGTCATCAGCAGGGCGCCGGCCAGCACAGCCGCCGTCACCAGTCGCCGCGCGTTGGTCGGGGGGCTCGCCGAGGTTTTCATGTCCTCAGCGAGGACAGGGAACCATGCCAGCGCGGTGCCGGCCGGAGGGGTGCAAACGGCGTCGAAATCTGCGGCTGCGCTGTCGCGCCGGACGACGCCGGAGGAAAAAACTACGATGGGTTCTCGACAGCCGCTCCGGTCCAGATAGAATGAGCGCCAGGTGCTGGAAAACCTCTTCCGCTTCCTGTTCAAGTATCCACCGCTGCTGTTTCAGCAGGGCGACTTCTCATGGGGGTTGTCGCGGCCGGTGCTCCTGGCCGTCGTCGCCGCGGCCGCCGTCGCCGTCCTCGCGCTGCTGACCTATCGCGGCGTCGCGCCCACCGACCGCAAGATCGATCGCGCGGTGCTGGTCGCGCTGCGGCTGGCCGCGGTCGCCGTACTGCTGTTCTGTTTGTTCCGGCCGACGCTGATCCTCAAGGCGGCCGTGCCGCAGCAGAACTTCCTCGGCGTCCTCGTCGACGACTCGCGCAGCATGTCGATCGCGGATCGCGACGGCCAGCCGCGCAGCGCCTTCGTCCAGGAACAGCTCAACGGCCCGACCTCGCCGCTGCTCGCGGCGCTGTCGCAGAAGTTCGTCGTCCGCTTCTTCCGCTTCTCCTCGTCGTCGGACCGCGTCAACGCGGCGGGCGAGCTGAAGTACGGTGGCACGTCGACGCGCCTGGCGCCAGCGCTCGACCGCGCGCGCGACGAGCTCGCCGGCCTGCCGCTCGCCGGCCTGGTGATGGTGTCCGACGGCGCCGACACCTCGGACGCGGCGATCGACGAGACGCTGGCCGGCCTGAAGGCGCGGTCGATCCCGGTGTTCACCGTCGGCGTCGGCCAGGAGCGCTTCGCGCACGACGTCCAGGTGACGCGCGTCGAGACGCCGCGCGCGGTGCTGAAGGGCACGGCGCTGGTCGTCGACGTCGTGCTGTCGCAGACCGGCTACGGCGGCAAGACCGTGCCGCTCAGCATCGAAGACGACGGCCGCATCGTCAGCACGCAGGAGGTGACGCTGCCGGCCGACGGCGAGTCGGCGACGGTGAAGGTTCGTTTCACCGCCAACGAAGCCGGCGCGCGCCTCTTCCGCTTCAAGGTGCCGACCCAGCCCGACGAGCAGGTCACGCAGAACAACGCGCGCGACGCGCTCATCCAGGTGAACGATCGCCGCGAGAAGATCCTCTATTTCGAAGGCGAGCCGCGCTTCGAGATGAAGTTCATCCGCCGCGCCGTCGAAGAGGACAAGAACCTGCAGGTCACCATCCTGCTGCGCACGGCGGAAAACAAGTACTGGCGCGGCGACGTCAGCAGCCCCGACGAGCTGATTGGCGGCTTCCCGAAGACGCGCGAAGAGCTGTTCTCGTATCGCTCCGTGATCCTCGGCAGCGTCGAAGCGGCGTCGTTCACGCCGGAGCAGCTGCGGATGCTGGCCGACTTCGTCAGCAAACGCGGCGGCGGGCTGCTGATGCTCGGCGGCCGCCGCGCGTTCGCCGAGGGCGGCTGGGGCGGCACGCCGGTGGGCGAGGTGCTGCCGGTCGTGATCGAGCAGTCGAACGAGAAGTATTTCTCGGAGATCTCGGCGAAGCCGACCCGCGCCGGCGTCTCGTTCCCGGTGACGCAGGTAGCGGGCGACGAGCGCGCGTCGAACGCAAAGTGGAACGACCTGCCGCCGGTGTCGATGGTCAACTCGGTGCGCGAGTCGAAGCCGGGCGCGACGGTGCTGCTCACCGGCGTCGACAACCGCAAGCAGGATCAGATCGTCCTCGCCTACCAGCGCTACGGCCGCGGCAAGGCGATCGCGCTGCCGATCCAGGACTCGTGGCTGTGGAAGATGGACGCGAAGATCGCGGTCACCGACACCACCCACGCGATGTTCTGGCGGCGTCTCGTTCGCTGGCTGGTCGACGGCGTGCCCGAGCAGGTGAACGTCACGACCACCACCGATCGCGTCGAGCCTGGCGAGGCGGTGAAGCTGGCGGCCGAAGTGCTCGATCCCGCCTACATCGAGGTCAATGACAGCCGGGTGCTGGCGCGGATCACGTCGCCCACTGGCAAGACGACGGAAGTACCGGTCGAGTGGACGGTGACCCGCGACGGCGACTACCGCGCCAGCTTCGTCCCCGACGAGTCGGGCATCTACGACGTGCAGGTGAGCGCCGAGCGCGATCAGAAGCAGCTCGGCAAGGCATCGATGCACGTCCGCGTCTCGGCCGGCGACGCCGAGTATTTCGACGCCGCGATGCGCGCGCCGCTGATGAAGCGGATCGCCGAAGACACCGGCGGCCGCTTCTTCACCGCCGCCAGCGTCGCCTCGCTGCCGGAAGCGATCAGCTACAGCGGCCGCGGCGTCACCGTCGTCGAGGAGCGCGAGCTCTGGGACATGCCGGCGCTGTTCATCATGCTGGTCGGCCTGGTCGCCGCCGAGTGGGGTTACCGCCGGATGCGGGGACTGGCGTGATACCGGCGCGGTTAGTCGTGGGCTCGTGTTTGTGCTGCTTGCTGTGTGCGGCGCCGGCCTTTGCCCAGGCGACGCATCTGCTGGTCATCACCGGCGTGCCGGGCGACGAGGAGCACGCGGCCCAGTTCCAGAAGTGGGCGGCGAGCTTCGTCGACGCGGCGAAGAAGAAAGACGCCGTCGCCGACGCGAACGTCACCCTGCTCTCCGACCGCAAGGCGACGCGCGACGGCGTCGAGAAGGCGTTCACCGACATCGCGGCGCGCGCCCGGCCGAACGAGGCCGTGGTCGTGCTGCTCATCGGCCACGGCAGCTTCAACGGGACAGACGCCGCGTTCAACCTGCCGGGGCCCGATCTGACGGTCGCCGACTGGTCGCGCCTCCTCGGCAAGCTGTCGTCGCAGCGCGTCGCGTTCGTCAACACCGCGAGCTCCAGCGGGGCGTTCCTGCCGGCGGTGGCCGCGCCCGGGCGGGTGGTCGTGACGGCGACCAAGACCGGCGGCGAGCGCAACGAAACGGTGTTCCCCGAATTCTTCGTCGAGGCGTTCAACGACAACGCCGCCGACCGCGATCGCAACGGCCACGTCTCGATCGGCGAAGCCTTCGAGTACGCGAAGGCCAAGGTGGTCCAGGCGTTTCAGCAGAAGGGCAACCTGCTGACCGAGCACGCGACCATGGACGAGGGCGGTCCGGCGGGGGCGGGCCACTTCGCGGCGTCGCTGTTCCTCGGCACCGGCCGCGCGGAAGACTCGCTCGCCGTCGACACCAGCGATCCGGCGATGAAGGCGCTGGTCGACGAGCGCAACGGCATCGAGCAGCAGATTGCGGGCCTGCGGCTGAAAAAGGGATCGATCAGCGACGCGGCGTACGACGCCGAGATGGAGAAGCTGCTGACCAGCCTGGCGCTGAAGACGCGGGCGATTCGCGAGCTCCAGGCGAAAAAGGCCAAGCCGTGAGGCGCACGGCCGCGGTGGTGGTCGTGCTCGTCGCCGTCAGCGTCGGCAGCGTCGTCGCCCAGCGGCGGGGCGGGTTCGGCGGCGGCTTCGGACGCCGGCAGCAGGCGATCGTGCCGAACACGCCGTACGACGGCCGCTTCACCTTCGTGCGGGTCCGCTACGGCCCCGACTACGGCTACACCTCGCAGCGCCTGCCGTGGTCGCACGACTACCCGGCCGGCGAGCAGCATTTCATGAAGATCGTGAACGAGCTCAGCTACCTGAACCCGCACACGGAGGAGACCAACATCCTCACCTTCGACGATCCGGAGCTGTTCAAGTACCCGGTCGCCTATCTGTGCGAGCCGGGGCAATGGGTGCTCTCGGACGAGGAAGCGGCGGGCCTGCGCGCCTACCTGAAGAAGGGCGGCTTCGTCATCGTCGACGACTTCCACTACTACGACTGGAGCAACTTCGAGGCGCAGATGGCGCGGGTCATGCCGGAGGCGCGCTTCGTCGATCTGGATTTGTCGAACCAGATCTTCCACGCCTTCTTCGAAATCAAGACGCTCGACGTGCCGCAGTATTACGATCCGCCGCCGGCGATCTTCCGGGCGGTGTACGAGGACAACGATCCGTCGAAGCGGATCATGATGATGATCAACTACAACACCGACATCTCCGAGTTCTGGGAGTGGTCGGACACCGGGCTGCGGCCGATCGACGAGTCGAACGAAGCGTACAAGCTGGGCGTGAATTACATCATCTACGGGATGACGCATTGACCGATGTAGTGTCCGCCTTCAGGCGGACCGGTCCGGCTGAAGCCGGACTCTACGACAGGGGATACCAGTGGAGCTGACCAACACCGTGGATTTCGAGTCCGCCGACGACATCGCCCTCGCGGACAAGATGAAAGTCGGGCGGCAGCAGATCATCGCCGAGCTCGGCAAGCGCATCATCGGCCAGTCGGACGTCATCGAGCTGATCCTGCTGTCGCTCTTCGTCGGCGGCAACAGCCTGATCGTCGGCGTCCCCGGGCTGGCCAAGACGCTGCTGATTGCGACGCTGGCCAGGGTGCTGGAGCTCAAGTTCAACCGCATCCAGTTCACGCCGGATCTGATGCCCTCGGACATCACCGGCACCGACATCATCAACGAGGACGCCACGACCGGCCGCCGCCAGATGGTGTTCGCGCCGGGGCCGATCTTCGCCAACATCGTCCTCGCCGACGAGATCAACCGGACGCCGCCGAAAACCCAGTCGGCGCTGCTCGAGGCGATGCAGGAGCACCGCGTCACCATCCAGGGACGCACCTACGAGCTGGCGGAGCCGTTCTTCGTCTTCGCCACCCAGAACCCGATCGAGCTCGAGGGCACCTATCCGCTGCCCGAGGCGCAGCTCGACCGCTTCATGTTCCACATCGTCATCGAGCACCCGCCGGAAAACGAGGAGTTCGACGTCGTCCGTGCGACCACCGCGATCATCGACCCGCACTTCCAGCAGCCGGTCAACGGCGACGATCTCATCGCCTTCCAGCGGCTGGTGCGGCGCGTGCCGGTGGCCGACCCGGTGATGCGCTACGCGCTCAGCATCGTCCGCACCAGCCGGCCGGGTTCGAAGCAGGCGCCCGACTCGGTGAAGAAGTTCGTCGCCTTCGGCGCCAGCGTGCGCGCGGCGCAGTACCTGGTGCTCGGCGCCAAGGCGCGCGCGCTCACGCAGGGGCGCTACCACGTCACCTACGACGACATCCGGATCTTGGCGCACCCGGTGCTGCGGCACCGCGTGCTGACCAACTTCCGCGCCGAGTCGGAAGGGGTGACCTCGGACTCGATCATCGACGAGCTGCTCACCGCGGTGCCGGTGCCGAAGAGCGGGATGTGACAATGACATTGCGGATTGCGGATTGCGGATTGCGGAAATT
>Ga0111539_10005563_pt1 | contig 16296 bp, 18 predicted proteins | sample RhiMethybrSRZTD1_FD_79667 | JGI IMG/M metagenome (GOLD analysis project Ga0111539, IMG submission 79667) | Populus rhizosphere microbial communities from Tennessee, USA - Rhizosphere MetaG P. TD hybrid SRZTD1 (version 2) (version 2) | ecosystem: Host-associated > Plants > Roots > Rhizosphere >... | reverse complement strand
CTTGCGAGACTCCTCGGGCGTGCGCCTGCGCGTGCGGCCGGTCACGTCGGTGGCCGACGTGACGTCGCTGCGGCGCAAAGCGCGCAACGCCCGTCTGACTCAGGCGGGCGCCGACGCCGCCGCGCGGCGCCAGGCGGCCGTCGGCCTCTACACCGAGCTCTTTCCGCTGCGGCAGCCGCCCACCAGCGACGAGGCGCTCATGGATGCCCTCACGCGCGAGACGCCACCGCCGCCGCGGGCGCTCCGCGCGCTGGCGACCGACCGGGTGGCGGCCACGCGCGACTCGCTGGTGCGGGCCGGCATCGCCGCCGAACGCCTGGAGCCCCTGGAGTCGCGCGCCGCGGTCGAGAGCGAGGGCGCCGGGCGGGTGGAGTTCGAAATCGCTCGCTGACCCCGCTACAATGGCGCGGCATGACCGTGCTCCTCACACTGCTCATCGAGCCGGGCCGCGCCGAGGCGCGGCGCGAGATTGCCATCACGCCCGGCACGAGCATCCTCAAGGCCGCGCACGCCGCCGGCGTCGACGTCACGGCCACCTGCGGCGGCCGCGGACGATGTACGTCCTGCCGCGTGAAGTTCGTGGCCGGCGCCGTGCCGCCGGCGAGCATCGGCGACGAGGTCCAGCTCGGCGGCGCCCTCGTGCGCGAGGGCTACCGGCTGGCCTGTCAGTGCGTGCCGATCGAGGCGGTCACCGTCGAGCTCGCGCCGCCGCTGGAGGAGCGCTCGTTCCAGATCCTGGGCGCCGGGCCGGGCCTGGCCGGCGGGGTGGCGATCGACTCGGGCGTCGACAAGCAGGTGGTGAAGGTCGCGCTGCCGCGCGAGGAGCATCACCAGACGTCCGACGTCGAGCAGCTGGCCGCGGCGATCGGGATCGCCGCCGCGGAGGTGCCGGCCGGCGTGCTCACCGGACTGCCGCTGGCCCTGCGCGATGACCCCGCCGGCGTGACCGTGACGACCTTCGCCGGTCGCGTCCTCGCCGTCGAGCGCGGCGACACGACGTCGATGCGCTTCGGCCTGGCGATCGACGTCGGGACCACCAGCGTGGTGACCACCCTGCTCGAGCTCGGCTCGGGTGAGCAGATGGCCTCGGTCTCGAGCCTCAATCCCCAGGCGGTCTTCGGCGCCGATCTCATGTCGCGCATCGCCTTCGCGCAGTTCGATCCCGGCAATCTGCGCAAGCTGCACACGCGCATCGTGGGGCTGCTCAACCAGCACGTGGCCGAGGTGTGCCGCCAGTCCGGCGTGCTCGCCAAGTGGATCTACAAGGCCGTCGTCGTCGGCAACACGTGCATGCACCACATCCTGCTCGGCATCGATCCCTCGTGGGTCGGTCTGGCCCCCTACGCGCCGGTGATGCGTCACCCGCTGGTCGTGCCGGCCCGCGATCTCTTTCTCAAGCTCGCCCCGGAGGCCCGCGTGTGTCTGCTGCCCATCGTCGCGGGGTTCGTCGGCGCCGACGCCGTCGCGGTGGCGCTGGCCACGCGCATCTACGAGGGCGAGGCGCTGCGTGTGGCGGTGGACATCGGCACCAACGGCGAGGTGCTGCTCGGCTCGGCCGACCGTCTGTGGGCGTGCTCGGCCCCGGCCGGCCCCGCGTTCGAAGGTGGGCAGATCCGTCACGGCATGCGCGGGGCGGCGGGCGCCATCGATCGGGTCACGATCGACGACGACGTGCGCATCCACACGATCGGCGAGACGGCCGCGCTGGGCATCTGCGGTTCGGGCCTCCTGGATCTCGTCGCCGGCCTGCTCGACGCGGGGGTGATCGACTGGACCGGCCTGATCCAGGTCGAGGCGCGTGAGAGCCTTGCACCCGGCCTGCGCGAGCGCGTCGTCGTGCGCGGCGAGGAGCGTCAGGTGATCGTGCTGAAGGCCGGCGAGGAAGGCGCCCCGCGCGAGATCGTCCTGACTCAGGACGACGTGCGGCAGCTGCAGCTCGCCAAGGGCGCGATCGCCTCCGGCATCGCCATGCTGCTGCACGTGGCCGGCGTGCCGCCCGGGGATGTGCACGAGCTCATGCTGGCCGGAGGTTTCGGCAACTATCTCTCGATCGCCAGCGCCGTGCGGATCGGCTTGATTCCCGGATTGCCGCCCGACCGGATCCGCTATGTCGGCAACGCCGCCTCGCTGGGGGCTCAGATCTGTCTGCTCTCCGAGCGCGAGCGGGCCCGGGCCGCGGAGGTCGCTAACCGTATCGAGCACGTCTCGCTGGCCGCCCATCCGGACTTCGAGCAGATCTTCGTCGACGCCATGAACTTTCCCCCGCGATGAGCGCGACTCGCCAGGCCTCCCAGAGGATCTCGCCGACCAGCGTCGGCGCCCGCGTCGATCCCTTCACCCATCCCATCGACGCGCGCTGGCTGATGGCCTACGCCGCCGCGCTGGGCGAGACGGATTTTCGCTACTTCGACACCCTCACGGAAGCCGGCCCTCTGGCCCACCCCGTCTTTCCCGTCTGCTACGAGTGGCCGGCGGCGGTTGCGCTACGCTCCGCCACGATCGCCGTGGAGCTTCATCCCTTCGGCGTCCACGCCACGCACCATCTGGTCATTCACCGCCTGCCGCGGGCGGGCGACACGCTGCACACCCGGGCCCGCGTCGTCGCCGTCGAGCCCCGTCGCGCGGGCACGCTCGTCGTCGCGCGCTTCGAGACCACCGATGCCGACGGCGAGCCGGTCACCTCGACCGACTACGGGTCGGTGTATCGCGGCGTCACCGTCTCCGGATCCGCGCCGGTGGCGGAGCCGGTCACCGCGCCCGCGACCCGGGCGAAGCCGCCGACCCCACGCTGGACCGAGGTCGTGACGGTCGACGTCAACGCCGCGCGCGTGTACACGGAGTGCGCCCGGATCTGGAATCCCATTCACACCGACGTCGCGGTCGCCCGGGGCGCGGGCCTGGCCGACCCGATCCTGCACGGCACGGCGACACTCGCGCTGGCCGTCTCCCGCCTCGTCGCGCGCGACCTCGGCGGCGCCGCCCAGCGTGTGCGTGAGATCCGCGGGCGCTTCACCGGGATGGTTCCGCTGCCTTCGTCGTTCACCGTGCGTGGCGGCCCGCGGGACGGCGGCGCCATCGCATTCGACGTGGTCGCCCCTGACGGCGCCCCCGTCCTCAGCCAGGGAGTCGTGATGGTATGAAACAGATGAGCCGTCGCGAGCGGATCGAGGCCGCGATCAATCGGCGGCCCGTGGACCGCGTGCCGTACGCCGTGTGGCGTCACTTCCCATCGGTGGACCGCTCGCCGGCGGGGCTCTCGCAGGCCACGCTGCGCTTTCACGAGCACTACGGCTCGGATTTCCTCAAGATCACGCCCCACGGCGGCTACGCCGTCGAGGCCTGGGGCTGCGTCGAGGCCGAGGAGGTGCTGCCCGACGGCCATCGCGCCTGCGCCTCGTGCGCCGTGAAGACGCCGGATGACTGGAAGCGCATCCGCGTCCTCGATCCGCAGAGTGCCGACGGCTACGCGCAGCAGCTGGAGACCATCATCCGGATGGGCTTCGATCGCCGCATCGGTGACGCCCCGGTGCTCCCCACCTTCTTTTCCCCGCTCTCCCTGGCCCACAAGCTGTCCGGGGGCCGCCTCGGCGCCGATCTGCGCGAGCACCCCACGCTGGTGCGCTCAGCCCTGGAAGCCATCACGGAAACGCTGGTCCGCTTCGCCGATGCGGCGCTGACCGAGGGGGTCTCGGGAATCTTTTACTCGATCCAGGCCGCCAGCCGGACGGCGCACGCCGAGGAGGTCTACGCCGAGTTCGGTGAGCCCTACGACCGGCGCATCCTGGAGTCGGTCTCCGGGCGATCGTTCCTGACCATCGTCCACTGCCACGGCGATGCCCTGATGTTCGATCGCCTGGCTCGCCTGCCCGGCCACGCGTGGAACTGGGACGACCGTCGGACGCCGCCGGCACTGGGCGAAGGGCGATCGAAGGTCTCCGGCGCAGTCATCGGTGGGCTCGACCAGTGGGCGACGCTGCGGGACGGCACCCCCGCCATGGCGGAAGCGCAGGCCAAGGACGCCGTCGCTCAGGCAGGGGGAACAGGACTCATCGTGGCGCCAGGTTGCGTGCTGGTGATGAATACTCCGGATGAGAACGTGTCTGCGGTGGTACGTGCCCTGGGCGGACCGCTGAAGCCGATCCCGGGGATCAAACCGACGTCGTAGCGGCCCGACCGCGCAGCGCCGGCCTAGGCCGCGCGCCGCTGGATACGATCGGAACGTTGAGGGCGGCTGCGCGTCAGCTCGCGGCGGCGGACCATCAGGCGAGGCCGAGCGGGCGGTTCGACCCAGCGGGCCTCTACGCGCTCCCACACCACGAAGCACACACCCACGACCGCAGCGAGCAGGCACGCCCAGCCGAATGCCAGCAAATCAGCCATGGCCTTCAACGGGGCACGCGACATGCCAACTACTTCGCGACGTTGAATCTGAAGTGGCAGATCTCCCCGTCGCGCACGACGTAGTCCTTGCCCTCGAGCCTCAGCTGCCCGCGAGCGCGAAGGTCGGCGAAGGAACCCTCGACCGCCACCAGCTCGTCGTAGCCGTTGACCTCCGCCCGGATGAAGCCCCGCGCGATGTCGGAGTGGACGGTGCCCGCGGCGTCCTGCGCCCGCGTCCCGGCCGGAATGGGCCAGGCCCGGACCTCGTCCTCGCCCGTGGTGAAGAACGACACCAGTCCCAGCAGCGCAAAGCACTCGCGCAGGACCCGGTTGATCGCCGGCTCGGTCAATCCGAGATCGGCCAGGAATGCCTGCTGCTCGTCGCCGCTGAGCTGGGCGATCTCGGCTTCGATCACCGCCGACACCCAGCCCACCCGCGTCTGCGGGCGGGCGACGACGTCGGCCAGCCCGTAGCGCTCGGCGATCTTCTCGGCCTGGGCGATCCCCGACTCCTCGACGTTGACGAGATGCAGGATCGGCTTCTGCGACAGGAACGTGAAGCCGCGGAGCAGGCGGATCTCGTCCGGCGTGAGCGGCAACGCGCGGAGCGGCGTCTCGGCCTCCAGTGAGGCCTTGAGCCGCACCAGGACGGCGTGCTCCTGAACCTCGGCGTCCTTGCGCTGCTTCTTGATCGACGCCTCCAGGCGCTCGACCCGCCGCTCGACCACCTCGAGATCGGCGAAGACCAGCTCCAGCTCCAGGTCCAGGATGTCGCGCCGCGGGTCAGGAGCTCCGCGCGTCTCGTCGGGGAACGCGCGCACCACGTGCAGCAGGGCGTCGGCGTTGCGGAACTCCTTGGCGTCGAGCGCCGTGCGCTCGCCCTTCTCGATCCCGGCGAGGTCGACCACCTCGAACGTGGCGTACGTCGTCTTCTTGGGCTTGAACAGTCCGCTCAGCCGATCGACGCGCGGATCGGGCACGCGGGCCACGCCCGTGTGCATCTCGGCGCGGCCGGCGTCGTAACGCGACGTCGCCACGCTGGAGCCGGTGAGGAGGTTGAACAGTGTCGTCTTGCCGCTCTTGGGGAGACCGACGAGCCCGATCTTCATGAGATGGATTATAGTGGACGCCGCATGGTCGTCGAGTTGCTGCGGACCTGCGTCCGCCCCTGAGCCACCAGGTCCGCGACGTCGACCTCCCAGGGGCCGCCCTGGCCCTGCTCGTCTCCCTCTTCTGGGGCGGCAACACCGTCGCCATCAAGATCGGCCTGCTGGATGCGCCGCCCCTGCGCCTGGCTGCGCTGCGCTTCATCGTCGGCGGACTGGTGATCGCGCTGTGGGCCTGGAGCACCGGCCGGCTGAGGGGATTCCGGATCGCCCCGGACGAGTGGCGGCCGCTGATCGTGATCGCGCTGATCTTCACCGCCCAGATCGCCACCATGAACGTGGGCACCGCGCTCACCAGCGCGGCCCACGGCTCGGTGGTGCTGAACCTGTACGCCGTGCACACGGTGGTGCTCGCACACTTCCTGATCCCGGGCGATCGCCTGACGCTCCGGCGGCTGGTCGGCGTGCTCGTCGCCTACGGTGGCATCGTCCTCCTCTTTGCCGGCGAGGGCGGCGGCGCCGGCGCCTCGCTGCTCGGCGACACCATCGTGTTCGTCAGCGCCTTCCTGCTCGCCGAGCGCACCGTGTATCTCGCGCGCGCGGTGCACCGCCTGGACCCCGTGAAGCTGTTGCTCTCGCAGGCGGCGATCGGGGTGGCGATCTTCCTGGTCCTCTCGCTCCTGCTGGAGTCCGCCCCCACCCGCTGGACGCTGCAACTGGCCGGCTCCCTCGCCTACCAGGGGGCACTCATCGCCGGCTTCTGCTTCATCATCAACCTGTGGCTGCTGCGCCGTTACCGGCCCAGCGGGCTGGCGGTGTTCTTTCTCTCGCAGCCCGTCTTCGGCGTCTTCACGGCCGCGCTCTTCACCGGCGATCCGCTCACCCTCACCCTGCTCGTCGCGTGCCTGGCCGTGGTCGCCGGCATCGCGCTCACCACCCGGTGAGCCGGCGCCAGGCCGTATAATCCGGATATGGCCACCCAGCCCTCGAGAACGCTGGAGGCGGTACCCAACCAGCATCCGGACCGCGACTACGAGGTCTCGATGGTGGTGCCGGAGTTCACGTGCCTCTGTCCGATGACCGGCCAGCCGGACTTCGCCACGATCCGCATTCGCTACGTGCCCGATCAGCACCTGGTCGAGCTCAAGTCGCTCAAGCTCTATCTGTGGTCGTATCGCCAGGAGGGCGCCTTCCACGAGGACGTGACCAATCGCATCCTCGACGACTTCGTGGCCGCCGCCCGCCCGCGCTGGGCCGAGGTGGTCGGCGACTTCAACGTGCGGGGCGGCATCAAGACCGAAGTGCGCGCGGTCTATGGCAAGCGTCCCGCCCTTGACGCATGAGGGACGACGCGGGGCTCACGGTCGTGGAGATCGTGATCGTCGTTGCCGTGCTCGGTGTCCTGGCCACCATCGCGCTCCTGGTGCTCCTCGGTCCACTCCCGCGCTGATAGGCTAGGGAGTCGGAGGCCCGCATGGAACTGGTCAGCCGCATCCTCGACGGCTCGATTCCCTACAACTCGCGCGGCGAGCCCCTGGGCCCGAGCTACTTCGGTGGGCGGATCAGCCAGGACGATCGAATCACGCGTCTGGAGGAAGTCAGCCTGCTGCAGGGATGCTCGCGCAAGCAGCTTCGAAAGATCGCGAAGATCAGCGAGGTGCTCGAGGTCCCCGCCGACACCGTGCTGGCCCGGACGGGTGCGGCCGGCAATGACTTCTTCCTGATTCTCGACGGCCACGCGCGGGTGGAGGTCTCCTCGCGAAAGCGCTCGCGCCTGGGACCCGGACAGTACTTCGGCGAGATGAGCCTGCTCGACGGCGGCCCCCGCTCGGCCAGCGTCGTCGCCGAGACCCCGCTGCGCATGCTCGTCATCAAGCGCCGCGACTTCACCACGCTCCTGAACGAAGCCCCCGAGCTGACCCAGAGCATCCTCGAGACGCTCTCCCGCCGCCTCCGCCTCGCCGAAGCGACGGTGAATGATTGACGTGGGGGGCCCCGAAATGGCCAATTGTTCGTAGTGGGCGCCCGAAATAGCCCCCACACCCCCGCGTTCGGAGCGCCCGGCGAAGCCGTGACGCTCCTCTGAGACGCGTCAGACTTCGTGCTGCGTAACGCGGCTTCGCGCGACTCGAGGAGAGTCTGCGCAACTCAGGTGGCGGACGGCGATCGCGGTCAAGCCGCCAGGGCGAGGAGAATGAGGCCGAGGAGCATGACGAGGGCGCCGAGGGCGGATTCGCGGACGCGTTGAGCCTCGCCGAAGGCCAGGACGCCGATCGCCATCGCGAAGAGGATCTCGACCTGCTTGACGGCTTCCACGTAGGACGACAGCGTGAGCGTGTAGGCGTGGCCCTGGCTGATCGTCGTGAGCGCGGCGAACAGGCCGAGCGCCACGAATTCCTTCCAGTGCACGCCGAGCGCGGCGAAGTGGCGGCGTGACGTGGCCAGCACCACCGGCGTCATGACGCTGGCGGCGAGATAGCCGCCCAGCGTCCCCATGGCGGCGCTGGAGGCGAGGATCGCCTGCTTGATGGTGATCACCGACGGCGCGTAGAACAACGCCGCCAGGAGCGTGTAGCGCTGGCCGCGGTCCGTGAACAGCACCGCCAGTGGCTCCCAGAAGCCCAGCCGGGCCCGGTTGATGTTCAACAGGTAGACGCCCAGGGCGCTGAGCAGCACGCCGATCACCCCGAGCGTCGTCGGCTTCTCGCCGATCGTCACCCAGGCCATGCCGAGCAGCACCAGCAGGCTCACCTTCCAGAGGGCGGTCACCAGCGAGATCTCCGAGAGCTTGAGCGCCTTGGAGAGCGCCAGGGTCGACAGCGTCTGGCAGATCCCGAAGACCACGCACCAGCCGAAGAATCCCGGCTTCGGCGTGGGGAAGCCTCCCAGCACGCAGCCGAGCAGCGCGAACGGCAGCAGGAACGTGAAGCGACCCCAGACGTTGATGTACTCGTCCAGCGCGTGGCCGAGCCGCTTCATGGCGGTGTTGCGCAGCACCTGGAACAGCGCTGCCGCCAGCGCCAGAGCGATCCACATGGAGCTTCCGATTGTACCGTGGGCTCAGTGCGCGGCCAGGAACTCCAGGAGCACGCGGTTGAAAGTCGCGGGCTGATCGTAGGGCGTGGCGTGCCCCGAGGCCGGGACCACGACGATGCGCGCGCTCGGAATGGCGGCCGCGAGCCGGAGCTTCGGCGCCAGCGGTACCATCGTGTCTCGATCGCCCGCTACGACCAGCGTCGGACGGCGGATCGCCGCCACCTGCCCCCGCGCGTCGAACTGCGCCAGGGCCCGGAGCGCCGACGCGTAGCCGCGGCGCGAGGTCGCCCCCAGGCTCGTCACCGCCGCCTCGTACAGGGCCCGCTGCTCCGGCCAGGGAAACAGTCCGCGCGCCACGTGGGCGCCGACCATCCGCATCGGCGCCACGCCCAGCATGGTCAGGCGGAGGAGAAGGCGTGCCACGTCCCGCGGACCCGTGGGCTGCACGCGAGCGAATGGGTTGACCAGCGTCAACGAGCGCACGCGACCGGGCGACTGCAGCCCGAGGCGCAGCGCCACGCACGCGCCGAGCGACAACCCCACCACGTGCGCCGGTTCCTCGTCGAGCGCGGCGAGCAGCGCGGACACTTCGTCTGCCATGTCCTCGATGGTCACGGCCACTCTCGGCGGCGCGGAGTTGCCGTGGCCGGGCAGATCGACCGCGATGATGCGGTAGCAGGTCTCGAGCGCGACTTCCTGGAATTCCCAGTCACGACACGAGGAGCCGAGGCCGTGCAGGAGCACCACGGCGGGACCCGAGTGGCCGCGCCGGGTGTGGTGGAGCGTCGTGGTGGGCGGCATCGCCGCCCGTCAGGATACCGCGTCAGGACATCGCAGCCGCGCCGGAGGTCACGGAGCGACCTCGCTCGAGTGCCCGGCCTGCGCAACTGAGGGCTTCTTGTGCGCCGGCCCGACACCATGCTGCGGCGGCGCCACGCGCACGATCGGCGGCCGAGCCTCGGGCTCCGGCGACGGCTCCGGCTCGACGAGGGGCGCGGGTGGCGCCGGCGGCCGCATCAGATAGGCCGTGGTCAGCGTGGAGGCCCACGAGGTCGCCGCCACGGTCAGGATGCCGATCGCTGCGAGCTTCCAGCGCCGCGTCATCAGGCCACCATCCTCCTGACCCTTGGACGCCGCTCATGGCCACCTTATTTACCCGCATGGTCGCAATTCTTCGCACCTCCCGGAGCCATCTGGCATCCTGGTTGCCGTCACGCTCATGTGTCCGACCCCATCGCTGACCGCCGACACCGCACGGGACCTGTTGCGCCGCAACGCCGATCTCGCGACCTGGCTGGCCGACCTGGGAGCGCGCAGTGCCGACGCGGCCCGGGCGCTGGCGCAGCCCGGGACACCGCCGCCTGGCGACTATCTGGACGAGATGGCCGACGCCGTGCGCGAGTTCGCGAGCCTGCGCGACGAGGTGCTGGCGATGGTCGCGCGGACCTCGCTACCGGTGCCGGCCGCGAGCGAGGTCGGCTCGACCCGTGAGCTCGATGCGCTGCTCCGCGCCCTGATCGAGCAGATCGAGAAGGAGGCGCACGCCGCCGCCGCCGCGCGCGCCCGTCACGACGCGGTGGCCCTGCTGGACCGCGTGGCCGCGCTGACCCACCGCGACGATCCGCGGTTCGCGGCGCTGAGCGCCTGCCAGTCGCAGGCCCGCGACCTTCATTCCACGATCGCGGGATCGGCCGACGACGAGCGCGCCCTCTGGACGCCCGCGCTGGCGCCCTTCGTGGCCCTGCTCACGCTCCTCGACGGTCAGCAGGCGCTCACCGACGACGCGTGGGCGGTCCTCGAAGACAGCGTCGCCGAGACGTTCGGTCGACCCCTCGCCGTCGCCGCGGCACGACGCAAGCTCGTACCTCGCTGAGCGGCGCGTCCGATCGCGCCGCGTCGGGGTCAGATCACGCCGCGACGGATGAGCGCGGCGACGTCCTCGAGGCTGAGACCGAGGCGCCCGCAGTAGATCTCCTGGTTGTGCGCACCGACGTCCACCGGTCCGGTCGTCTCGATGTGGCCGGGCGTGGCGGTGAGACGCGGGACGACGCCGACCATCGCGAGCAGGCCCCCGAGCGGGTTCGGCATCTCGACGATGTTCTCCCGCGCCCGGACTTGCGGGTCGTCGAACAGATCGCGCGCGCTGGACACCGAGCCGCACGGCACCTCGGCGGCATCCAGGCGCGCGAGGACGTCCTGACCGTCGGCGGCGGCGACCCACGCTTGCACGATCGCGTCCAGCTCCGTGCGCCGCGACAGACGCGAGGCCATCGTCGGGAAGTCGCGCGCCAGCTCCGGCCGGTCCATGGCCGCGGCCAGCCGCTCGAACATCCGGTCGTTGGTGCACGCGATCGCCAGCCAGCGCCCGTCGCGCGCGCGATAGTGGTTGTGCGGCACCACGTACTCGGTGGCCGAGCCGATGCGCTCGCGCACGTAGCCGGTGGCGCCGTGGACGGGAATCAGCTCGTCCAGCATTCTCAGCATCGGCTCGTACAGGCCCACGTCGACCACCTGGCCCTCCCCCGTCCGCCGTCGGGCCTCGAGCGCGGCCAGCGCGCCGAAGGCCGCAAGCGCGCCGGCCAGGTAGTCGGGAATCGTGGGCGTGCCCGGCGTCACCGGTGCCCGGTCGGGATAGCCGGACAGATACGAGAGCCCACCCACGGCGGCGGCGATGCGTCCGAAACCCGGTCGCTCACGGTACGGTCCCGTCTGACCGAAGGCTGAGATGCGGACCATCACCATCCTTGGATTGATGGCGCGCAGGTCGTCCCAGCCGAGGCTCCACCGCTCCATGGTGCCGGGGCGGAAGTTCTCGGCGAGCACGTCGGCGCCGGCGGCCAGCCGCTTGATCAAGGCCTGTCCGTCGGGATCGCGCAGATTGCACGTGATCGACTTCTTGTTGCGGGACTCGACCAGCCACCAGTAGGAGAGGCCCTCACGCGCCGGCGTGCCGAGGCGGCGCAGGTCGTCGCCCCGCCCCGGCTGCTCGACCTTGATGACCTCGGCGCCGAACTCGCCGAGCAGCGTGCAGCAGAACGGTGCCGCGACGAACGTCGCGAGGTCGAGCACGGTGAGACCGGCGAGGGCCGAGGGCACGAGGGTCAGATCTAACCTAGCAGGAGGGGGAGTTCAAGCGCACGACGAGGTGCGAAGACGACGGGGATCGCCCGGCCCGGCAGCGAGCCGGGCGACCCCGGAGCGTTCGATCAGGGCTCGGCGAAGGTGCGGAGCTTCTCCGTGCGGGAGGGATGGCGCATGCGCTTGAGCGCCTTGGCCTCGATCTGGCGGATCCGCTCGCGGGTGACGCGGAACTCCTGCCCCACCTCTTCGAGGGTCCAGTCGTAGCCGTCGGTCAGGCCGTAGCGCAGGCGAAGCACCCGGGCCTCGCGCGGCTTGAGCGTGTCCAGCAGCGCCAGCGTGCGGGCCCGGCGCTCGGCACCCAGCGCCGACTCGCAGGGTGACGCTGCTTCGTGGTCCTCGATGAAGTCGCCGATCGCGCTGTCCTCGTCCTCGCCCACCGGCGTCTCCAGGGACACCGGCTCGGGCACGGCGCTCAGCGCGGCGCGGACCATCTCGACCGGCAACGACACGCGCGCGGCGATCTCCTGCGGCGTGGGCTCGCGGCCGAGTTCCTGCACGAGCGAGCGTGAGGCCTTGAGCAGCCGGTTGATGCGCTCGATCATGTGCACCGGCAGGCGGATGGTCCGGGCCTGATCGGCCAGCGCCCGGCTCAGCGACTGGCGGATCCACCAGGTCGCGTACGTCGAGAACTTGTAGCCCCGCCGGTACTCGAACTTGTCCACCGCCCGGAGCAGGCCGATATTGCCTTCCTGGATCAGGTCGAGCAGCGGCAGACCGCGGTTGTTGTGCCGCTTGGCGATCGACACGACCAGGCGCAGGTTCGCCTCGGCCATCCGGTTCTTGGCCTCCGCAGCGTCAGCGCGGGCCTTGCGGATCCGCTCCAGCACCGGCCGGAGGGCAGCCGCGTGGCCGTTGGTCGCCGCCGCGGCCAGCGTCTGGGCCAGGCCCGGCCGCTCGCCCTCGCGGTCGAAGACGTCGTGGAGGGTGCGGATCTCGCGCAGGCCCGTCAGCACCTTCTCCTCGTAGCGCCGGATCTCGGCTTCGAGCCGGGTCTTGTTGGCGCCACGGGTGCCGGCCTGCTTGCGGAGGACGTCTCGCCGCTCGAGCCGCCGCAGCACGGTCGAAAACGCCCGGACTACCTGACGGGCGATCACCGCCCGCTGTTCCTCCGTCGTCTCGGGGTCGGTCAGGTCGACCACCGCGTCGACGTCGATCTCTCGCCGGGACAGGCGGACGGCCAGCTCTTGCAGGCCACGGCGACCGGTCTCGGTCCCGAGGACGGCCAGGATCACCTGCTCCCGCGCCTGCTCCATGCGCCGGGCGAGTTCCACCTCGCGAGCCGGCGTCAGCAACGGCACCGCGCCCATTTGGCGCAGGTAAACACGGACCGAGTCCTCGATACCGCCAACCGTCGTTTCTTCAATCACAGGCATGAACCCCCGGTGGGCACTCTGGCAAACAACGGACCACATTGAGACGTATTGGAAGCCTGCGAACTGCAACGTGGTGGAATTTATGCGCTTGGTCGTCCGTGACAGCCGATTGACAGTCTGTCTGTCGGCGTGATGGGAAGTCGAACGCCGGCCGACACTCAGACGCGGCTTCCGGCGCCCCTTTTCAGCGGAAAAGCGTACGAAACAGGAGGGTCGCGACTCGGGGCTGGCGGACGAGCGCCAGGATGAGATCGCGATGCCAGTTGAAGCGACCCGCCCGACGGATCAACGCCTGCACGTCCTCCCCGCCGACGGCGCGCACGAGAAGATCGATCTCGGCGTCGGAGCAGCGAGTCACGATCTGCCGCAGCCAGTCGCCCGTCCTGAGATCTGCACCGAGCTGCTCCTGCCAGCGGCGCTCGTACCGCGCAAGAAATGCCTCATCGAGCCGCCCCTGCCCGAAGGCTTCGATCAGCGTGGACGCGGCGAGCGAGGCGGTCAGCAGGCTGTAGAAGATCCCGCCGCCGGTCGTCGGCTTGGTGAAGCCTCCGGCGTCGCCCACGACCAGCACGCGATCCAGCCACGTACGCGCGATCGGCTTGAGCGGAAGAAGGCGACGGACCGGGCGGCTCGGCCCTTCGAGCAGTCGCGACCGGACCTCGGGGCGCGCCAGGAACGCGTTCAGACACGCTTCGGCGTTGCCCGTCGCCATGGCGCCGACCTTCAGTCGGGCCCGCCCCCCGCGGCTCACGGGCACCGCCCACACGAAGCCGTTGGGCGCCACGTCACGCCCGAACCGCACCTCCACCGTGTCATCGGGCTGGGCGTCCAGCTCGACCTGCGCGGTGTGGATCGCCTGGCCGGGGAGCCCCAGGCCGAGCCGGCGCTGCAGACGATAGGACACGCCGCAGGCCAGCACGCAGGCCCGAGCGCTCAGCCGGGCCGTCTCGGTATGGAGGGTGACACCCCGGCTCGACGTCTCGACGTCGAGGACGCGGACGCCGGTTCGCACCTCGGCCCCCGCGTCGTGGGCCTGCCGCGCCAGCCCGAGGTCGAAGCGCGCCCGATCGATGACGACGATGGGCTCGGTCCGCAGCGCCGGCCAGACTTGCTCGACGTGGGCGCCGCGCGGTCCGACGAGTCGCGCCCGCGTGATCCGGCCGAGGATGGCGTCGTCGGCGATCTTCGCGAGCTCGGCGGTCTCCAGGGAGATGATGCCGGTGCAGTGCACCGGCTCGCCGATCTGAGGGTGCTCTTCGAGGAGGACGACGTCGAGGCCGGCCTGGGCGAGATGGCCGGCTGCGAGGAGCCCGGCGGGCCCGCCTCCGACAACCGCCACATCGATCACGCTGCGAGTATACGGAGGCCCCGAGCCCGCCCCAACTTTTCCCGCCCGCTCACACCCGCACGCCGCGGACGTCCCAGCGCCCGCGCAGCGTGATCCAGAACGACAGCAGCACGAGCCGCAGATCCAGCCCGAGCGTCTGCTTGCGGATGTAGAGCAGGTCGTAACGGAACTTCTGGTGCCGCGGGATGTCGCGGTCGGCGTAGATCTGCGCGATCCCGGTCAGGCCCGGGCGCACGCGATGCCGGGCGTCGAAGCCCGGAATCTTCTCCAGCGGCACGCTCACGCCGTCGCCGCTGACCTCGATCTCCTCCGGCATCAGCGCGCGGGGCCCGACGACGCTCATGTCACCGCGCAGGATGTTCCACAGCTGCGGCAGCTCGTCCATCGCGGTGGCCCGCAGCAGACGTCCCACCCGGGTGATGCGGGCGTCGGCTGCCACGGCCTGGCGCGGGCCGAAGCGGGCGTCGGCGTCGGGGACCATGGAGCGAAACTTCCAGCTCCAGAACCGGACCCCGCCGCGTCCCACGCGCTGCTGGCCGTAGAAGACCGGTCCGCCGTCGTTCAGCTTGATGAGGGCGGCGATCAGAAGCCAGAACGGCGCCGACAGGACGAGCCCGGCGAGGGCGACGCCGACGTCGAACGCCCGCTTAGCCATCGGCCCCGACGACCGACTCCACGACGTGGACGAAGCGGTCCACCATACGGGGTCTCGTGAAGCGCTCGAGCGCCCGCGCCCGCGCGGCGTCACCCAGCTTGGCCCGCAGCGGCGGATCCTCCAGCAGACGGCGCAGCGCGGCGGCCAGCGCCGTGGCGTCACCCGGTGGCACCACGAGGCCGGTCACGACGTGCTCGTTGACCCACGGCACGCCGGTCGGCAGGTTGGTGCTGATCACCGGAAGGCCGTTCATCATCGCCTCCACCTGGACGAGCCCGAACGCCTCGGTCCGGGCCGTGGACGGCAGGACGAAGACGTCACAGCTCTGGTAGAGCCCGCGCACCTCGTCGTCGGTGCACCGCCCGAGCAGGGCGACCCGATCACCGAGGCCGAGCGTCCCGATGCGTCTGCGAAGCGCGCTCTCGAGCGGTCCCTCCCCCACGATCGCGCACCCCCCGCCCGTCCTGGTGAGCGCCTCCAGCAGCACCTCGAGGCCCTTGTAGTACACGAGCCGCCCGACGGAGAGCACGCGCGGCTCCGGGAGCCGCGCGAGCGCTCGGCCCACCTCTGACGCCGGATCGAGCTGGGCGTTGCCCACGGGCTCGGCCGCGACGCCGTACGGAATGACCTCGACCCGACGGCAGGCCTGCACGGCGGCGGAGCGCTCGGCCATCGGCGGGGAGGCGACGATCACGCAATCGGCCCGTCGGTACAGCGCCCGCTGCAGGCGTCCGTACGTCGGATTGGCCCAGGCCGGACGCACGATGTCGCTGTGGTGCCACACGATCAGCCGGCCAGCCGGCCGGTGAATCGCGAGCAGCGTGCCGACCAGCGGATTCGGCTCGTGCAGCACGACACAGTCCGCCGGCTCCCGCCACAGCTCGCGCGGGAGCCCCGGGCTCAGTGAGACCGACAGCGCCCGGGCGAGCGTCCCCACGCGGACGACGTCGACCCCCTGGCGCCGCTCACGCACCGTCTGCCGCCCCTCGTTGGCCACCACCACGCGGACGTCCCAGCGGGCGGCGGTGTCTTCGCAGAGTGCGGCCAGCACGGTCTCGATACCACCGTGGACCGGGGCGTAGAACTTGCCCGCGTGGAGCACTCTCATCGGCTGTTGACGAGCATCCCGTAGAGATCCTGCACCCGCGCGACGTGGGTGCCTAGATCGAAGTGCGCCGCGATCCGGGCCCGGCCCTCCGCGGCCCAGCCTGCCGCCTGGTCCGGATGGGCCAGCGCCCGCTCGATCGCCGCGGCCAG
>Ga0111539_10005562_pt1 | contig 16297 bp, 15 predicted proteins | sample RhiMethybrSRZTD1_FD_79667 | JGI IMG/M metagenome (GOLD analysis project Ga0111539, IMG submission 79667) | Populus rhizosphere microbial communities from Tennessee, USA - Rhizosphere MetaG P. TD hybrid SRZTD1 (version 2) (version 2) | ecosystem: Host-associated > Plants > Roots > Rhizosphere >... | reverse complement strand
GGGGTCGGCGCAGGCCGACCTCATCGGCCCGTGCTCCGTGGACTCGATGACTGCCGTGCAGGTCCGGACGGGCCGATGCCCGAGGCCGAGCCGACCCCCGAGCCAGCCGCGGAGCGGCCCCCCTCGCAACCGCTTCGCTGCGCGCCTAGAACAGCGACGCAGCGCCTTGCCGGGCCAGCTCGACCAGCGGCTGCTGCCAGAGACCGAAGGTCACCGAGGCGAGCACGCAGCCGAGCAGCAGCCAGCGGCTCAGGCCGGAGACCTCGAGCACGCCGGAGTCCTGCGCGGGGCGCATGTACATGCGCTTGATGACGCACAGGTAGTAGTAGAGCGAGACGACGATCATCACGCCCGAGAGCACGACGAGCCAGAGCAGCTCGGGCTGCGCGACCGCGGCGCGCAGGACCATCCACTTGGCGAAGAAGCCCGCCAGCGGCGGCACGCCCGCGAGGCTGAGCATCGAGACGGTCAGCGCGAAGGCGAGGAAGGGCGAGCGGTCGGCCAGGCCGTCGACGCGGTCCATGTGGCTGTTGTCGGCGGTGCGCGAGACGACGATGACGACCAGGAAGGCGCCGGTGTTCGCGAAGAGGTAGGCCGCCAGGTAGTAGAGGATCGCGTTCGCGCCGTCGATGCTGTGCGTGGCCAGCGCCATGAGCACGAAGCCGGCGTGCGCGATGCCCGAGTAGCCGAGGAAGCGCTTGAGGTCCTGCTGCGGGATCGCGCCGAGGTTGCCCATGAGCAGCGACAGCGCCGAGAGCCCGGCGAGGAGCAGGCCCCAGGCCGCGGCCGCGGGTCCGAGCACCGAGTAGACCAGCCGCATGAGGAGCACGACGCCGACGGCCTTGCTGCCCACCGAGAGGAAGGCGGTGACGGGCGTCGGGCTGCCCTGGTAGACGTCCGGGATCCAGACGTGGAAGGGCACGGCGCCGATCTTGAAGCCGAGGCCGACGACGACGAGGAGCAGGCCGAGCTTGAGCGCGGCGGACATCGGGCCCGCGTCGTTGATCGCTGCGCGCACCGAGGCGAAGTCGAAGTGGCCGGTCGCGCCGTAGACCCAGGCGATGCCGTAGACGAGGAAGGCCGCGGCGAGCGCGCCGATGATCACGAACTTGATGCCGGCCTCGATCGAGCGCGGCAGGCCGGGCCGCCAGGCCGACATGAGGAAGAGCGTGATCGTGACCAGCTCGAGGCCGACGAAGAGCGTGACGAAGTCGTTGACCGACGAGAGCAGGCACATGCCCAGCGTCGTGAACACGAGCAGCGTCGGGAACTCGGCGCGGCCGGCCGGCAGGCGGTGCTCGTAGGGTCCCGAGAGGGCCAGCACGAAGAGCGCCGTGGTCAGGAAGAAGCGCTTGAACCACAGCGCGAACGCGTCGAGCGTGCCGACCGTCGAGGCCACCGCGCCGATCGAGCCGGCGCCGGCGCGGCCCGCGTGCGCGGCGGCGTGCGTCGCGTCGGGCGTCAGGCGGCAGGCCCATGCCAGGATCGCGAGCAGGCCCAGCCAGGCCGTCGCGCGCACCGCGTCGGCCGGGCCGGTCAGCCGTCCGCGGCCCTTGAGCAGGTCGACCGCGATGAGCAGCAGCGCGAGCACGCCGAGCGCCGCCTCGATCGAGTAGACGTGGAGCAGCTGGCTGTTGTCCATCATCCCCCCGCCCCCTGCGCGGCGGCGACGGCCTGCACGATCGGCGCCACGCCGCTCTGGATCAGGTCGACGATCGGCAGCGGGTAGAAGCCGAAGAGCAGCAGGGTGCCGAGCAGGATCAGGAAGGGTGAGCGCTCGAGCAGCGTGCTCGCGTCGCGCAGCGACGCCCAGCGCGGGTTGAGCGGCCCGAGCCAGGCGGTCTTGACCATGCGCAGCAGGTAGGTCGCGCCGATCACGAGGCCGAAGACGCCCAGGATCGTGGCGATCGGGTAGCGCTCCCAGCTCCCCACGAGCACCATGAGCTCGCTGGCGAAGTTGGCGAAGCCCGGCAGCCCGAGGCTGGCCATGGCCATCATCACGAAGAGCACGCCGACGAAGGGCAGCTTCTCCATGAGGCCGCCCAGGTCGCCGAGCATGCGCGTGTGCGTCTGGTCGTAGAAGAAGCCGATCAGCGCGAAGGCCAGGGCCGTCATGATCCCGTGCGCGAACATGAGGAAGACGGCGCCGCTCGTGCCGAGCACCGAGATCGAGGCGATGCCGAGCAGCACGTAGCCCATGTGGCTGGAGCTGCTGTAGCCGACCACGAACTTCATGTCCTTCTGGTTCATGGCGACGTAGCCGCCGTAGATGATGTTGAAGCAGCACAGCACCGCGACGAGCGGCAGCCAGCTCGCGGCGCCCTGCGGGAGCAGCGTCATCGCGATGCGGATGATCGCGTAGCTGCCGAGCTTCATGAGCACGCCGGCGTGCATCATCGAGGCCGCGGCCGGCGCCGCCGCGTGGCCGATCGGGCTCCAGGAGTGGAGCGGCCACATCGGCGCGATCGTCGCGAAGCCCACGAGCAGCAGCGGGAACAGGACCTGCTGACGCGCGAGGCTGAGGCCGCCGGTCGCCTCGACCGCGCGCTTGAGCTCGAGCAGGTCGAAGGTCGGCGTCGGCGTCAGGCCCGAGAAGTAGAGCAGGAGCAGCCCGATGAGCGCGACGACGGCTCCCGCCGTGAGGTAGAGCGTCAGCTTCATCGTGGCGTACTCCTTGTCGCCACTGCCCCAGTACCCGATGAGCAGGTACATGGGCACGACCGCCAGCTCGTAGAAGAAGTAGAAGAAGAACAGGTCGAGGCTGACGAAGACGCCGAAGACGCCGCTGACCAGCGCGGCGAGCAGGATGTAGAAGTCCTTCACGCGCGTCTGCACCGAGCAGGAGACGAGCGCGCCGGCCAGGAAGACGATGGACGTGAGCAGCACCATCGCGACGCTGATGCCGTCGACGCCGACCTGGTAGGCGATGCCGAGGCTGGGCACCCAGGGCACCTTGCTGGTGAACTGGAAGCCGGCGGCCTGCCGGTCGTAGACGAAGAACAGCCAGATCGCGAGGACCGTCGTGATCGCCGCGGCGACGACCCCGATGGCGCGGATGGCGTTGACGCGCGCGGCCGGCACGAGGAAGAGCACGACCGCCGCGAGCATCGGGGTCAGCAGGATGTTGCTGAGGATGTGGGCCTGGAAGGGGCTCATGGGATCAGAGGACCAGGGCCAGCAGCGCCGCGACGCCGGCCAGGAAGAGCATCGCGTAGGCGCGCACCGAGCCGGTCTGGTAGCGGGCCACGAGCGCGCCCGAGGCGCGCGTGGTCCAGGCCGTGCCGTTCACGAACAGGCCGATGACGATCCAGCGGTCGAAGAGGTCGCAGCCGCGCGCGACGTTCTGCTGCACGTTGCGCACGATCCAGCCGTAGACGTCGTCGACGTACCAGCGGTTGCTGAAGAGCGCGTGGAGCTGCCGCACGCCGGGCAGCTTCGCGATCGCGTCCGGGTTCACGAGGCGGCGCCCGAAGGCCAGCCAGGCCGCGCCCGCGCCGAGCACGAAGATCGTCAGCGCGTGGCGGATCGTGGCGGGGTCGGCGTGGACCGGCTCGAACTCGGGCACGCCGGCCGGCCGCGTCACGGCGCGGAAGGCCTCGAGCGTCTCGGGCGAGCCCACGAGCTGGCCGCCCACGATCGCGAGCACGCACAGCACGACCATCGGCGCGACCATCGTGAAGGGCGACTCGTGCGCGTGCTCGTAGGCGTGGTGGTCGCGCGGCTGGCCGAAGAAGGTCAGGAAGACGAGCCGGAACATGTAGTAGCTGGTCAGCACGGCCGTGAGCGTGGGCAGCACCGTGATCAGCCAGCTGTGCGCATAGGCCGGCGGGTGCATCGAGAGGTGCAGGATGCCGTCCTTGCTCCAGAAGCCCGACAGCGGCGGCACGCCGCAGAGCGCGAGCGTGCCGATCAGGAAGGTCACGCCGGTCACCGGCAGCTTGCGCAGCAGCCCGCCCATCTGCCGGATGTCGTTGGTGTGCACGGCGTGGATCACCGAGCCCGCGCCGAGGAACAGCAGCGCCTTGAAGAAGGCGTGCGTGGTCAGGTGGAACATGGCCACGTCCACGCCGCGCAGGCCCATGGCCATGACCATGTAGCCCAGCTGGCTCAGCGTCGAGAAGGCCAGGATGCGCTTGATGTCGTTCTGCGTCGTGGCGATCGTCGCCGCGAAGAAGGCCGTGAAGGCCCCGATGCCGGCCACGATCGAGAGCGACGTCTCGCTCGGCAGGTAGACGAAGAAGATGCGCGCGAGCAGGAACACGCCGGCCGCCACCATCGTGGCCGCGTGGATCAGCGCGGAGACCGGCGTCGGGCCCTCCATCGCGTCGGGCAGCCAGACGTGCAGCGGGAACTGCGCCGACTTGCCCATCACGCCCATGAAGGTCAGGGCGCCTGCGATCCACAGGAAGGCCTGGTTCGTCAGCGTCCAGCGCCCGGCCACGGTGAAGGCCGGCGTCGCCAGCCAGGCCGGGTCGCCCACGATCGCGGCCATCGCGCGGAAGTCGCCGAAGCCCGTGCCGGGCGGCAGCAGGTTCTTGGTCGCGAAGGCCAGCATGAGGATGCCGATCAGGAAGCCGAAGTCGCCCACGCGGTTCGTGAGGAAGGCCTTGTTGCTCGCCTCGGCCGCCGACAGCTTGCGCCAGTAGTACCCGATGAGCAGGTACGAGCTGACGCCGACGAGCTCCCAGTGGATGAAGATCTGGAAGAAGTTGTCCGCCAGCACGATGCCGAGCATCGAGAACATGAACAGCGACAGGCAGGCGAAGAAGCGCGCCATCCCCGGGTCGCCCTTCAGGTAGCCGATGCTGTAGACGTGGATCAGGCCGCCCACGCCGGTCACGACGAGCAGCATGATCAGCGAGAGCCCGTCGATCAGGTAGCCGTAGTGGAAGATGAAGCCGTCGGCCGCCAGCCAGGTGACCGAGTCGTGCAGCGACCACTCGCCGTGGCCGGCCAGCACCGGAGGCAGGTAGCTCGCGGCGATGCCGAAGGCCGACCACACGGCGGCCAGCGCGAGCAGCGCGGCCAGCATCGGCCGCTTCTGCGCGAAGAGCGTGATCAGCACCGACGAGAGCAGCGGCAGGAACAGGATCAGCCAGGGCAGCAGGCTGGGCGCGGCGTGGGGGTCGGTCAGGCCGGACATGGATCCCCTACCAGCGCAGGTTGGCGACGTCGTCGACGTTGACCGTGTCGAGACGCCGGAAGAGCAGCATGGCGATGACGAGCGCCACGGCCACCTCGGCCGCGGCCACCGCGATCGTGAAGAAGACGAAGACCTCGCCGTCGGGCGCGACCGCGCCGTCGGGCCCGGGCAGCATGTGCTTGTTGAAGGCCACCAGCGCGAGGTTGGCGGCGTTCAGCATGATCTCGATCGACATCATCACGAGGATCACGTTGCGGCGCATCATCACGCCGCACAGCCCGAGCGTGAACACGACCGCCGACAGGCCGAGCCAGTGCTGGAGGCCGATCACCGCTCGTGGCTCCGGCGCGAGAGGACGACGGTGCCGAGGATCGCCGCGAGCAGCAGCACCGAGACGGTCTCGAAGGCCACCGCGTAGCGGGAGAACAGCGTCTCGGCCACCACGGCCGGGCTGCCCTGCAGCGCGTTGGGCGCGCTGCCGACCGCCGGGCCGAGGTCCTGGAGCGCGCGGGTGACGAGCGCCAGGAAGGTCGCCGCGGCGAGGATCGCCAGCGGGTTGAGGCGCAGGCCCTCGTGCTCCTCGGCGCGCAGGTTGATCAGCATGATCACGAAGAGGAACAGGACCATGATCGCGCCGGCGTAGACGAGCACCTCGACGACCGCGATCAGGTGCGCGTCGAGCAGCACGAAGAGCCCGGCCGTGGCCGCGAAGGAGAGGATCATCCAGATCGCGGAGTAGACCGGGTTGCGCGACGAGACCGTGAGCAGGGTGAAGAGCACCATCGCGGCCCCGGCCCCCCAGAAGAGCAGCGCCCCCACGCTACTTGCCCTTCCACTTCTTGATCGCGTCGACCCGCGTGCCGCCGATCTCGTAGAGCCTCGGCTTGTCGTGCACGAGCTCGGCCCGGCTGGCGCCGTTCAGCTCGTAGACGTTGGTCATGAAGATCGCCTCCTCCGGGCAGACCTCCTCGCAGTAGCCGCAGTAGATGCAGCGCAGCATGTCGATGAAGAACTCCTTGGGCGCCTTCTCGACGTTGTCGGGACCGCTCCGCTCGTCGGCCGCGGCCTGCCGGATCTCGCCGGGCACGATCACGATCGCGCGCGGCGGGCAGATGAACTCGCAGAGCTGGCACGAGACGCACTTCTCGCGCCCCTCGTCGTCGCGCACGAGGCCGGGCGCGCCGCGGTAGTCGTCCTGGATCTCGGGGCGCTCCTCGGGGTACTGCAGCGTGATGTTGCCGCGGAACATCTGCCGGAAGGTGCGGCCCAGCCCGCTCAGGATCGCGGGCAGGTACAGCGCCTCCCACCAGCGCAGCGGCGAGCGGTCGACGACCTTGGCCATCAGCGTCCTCCCGCCTTCGCGAGCAGCTGCCACGCGCCGGTGATCACGATGTTGACCAGCGTCAGCGGCAGCAGGACCTTCCAGCCCAGCGTCATGACCTGGTCGTAGCGGAAGCGCGGGATCGTCCAGCGCACCCAGACGTAGAAGAACATGAAGGCCAGCGCCTTGAGCATGAAGGCGCCGAAGCCGATGAGCGCGGCCCAGTTGCCGAGCGGGGCGAGCGCGGCCTGGCTCACGAAGGGCAGGTCCCAGCCGCCCAGGAAGAGCACCGCGACGAGCGACGAGAACACGAACATCGAGGTGTACTCGGCCAGGAAGAACATCGCGAACTTCATGCTGCTGTACTCGGTGTGGTAGCCGGCCACGAGCTCGGTCTCGGCCTCGGGCAGGTCGAAGGGCAGCCGGTTCGTCTCCGCGAAGGCGCAGACCACGAAGACGAGGAAGCCGATGGGCTGGGCGAAGCAGTTCCACGTGCCGTCAGCCTGGTGGTTGACCACGTCGGTCAGGCGCAGGCTCTGCGTGGCCATGAACACGCCCACGACCGACAGACCCAGGCTGACCTCGTAGCTGATCATCTGCGCCGAGCTGCGCACCCCGCCGAGCATGGCGTACTTGCTGTTGCTGGCCCAGCCCGCGAACACGATGCCGTAGACGCCCAGGCTGCTGATCGCGAACACGAACAGGATGCCGATGTCGAGGTCGGCGATGGCGAGCTGCACCGGGCGGCCGAGCACCTGCATCGGCGGGCCGAAGGGGATCACCGCGAGCACGAGGAAGGCCGGCACGAGCACGATCGCGGGCGCGAGGATGTAGAGCACGCGGTTGACGTGCCCGGGGACGACGTCCTCCTTGAACATGAACTTCAGGCCATCGGCGATGGGCTGCAGCAGCCCGACCGGGCCGACGCGGTTGGGGCCGATGCGGTCCTGCATCCAGGCCGAGACCTTGCGCTCGACGAGCGACATGTAGGCGCCGATCACCAGCGCGATGTTGACGACGATCAGGATCTTGACGAGCGCGGCCGCGGCGTCGAAGAGCAGGTCCTCCCTCATCGCGCCCTCACGGCAGGTTGTTCCCGGCCAGGGCCGGCTGCGCGAGCGCCTGCTCGGCCACGCTCGGCGTGCGCTTGCGCGCCGGCGCGCTGCCCGCCGCGGCCATCGCGGCCTGCAGGTGCTGGAGCGTCGGCCAGCGCTGGCCCGCGAGGTCGCGCCAGAGCGTCCAGCTCTCGGGCACGCCGGCGCCCGGGTCGAGCGCGGGGCGCACGGCCTGGCGATGCCCCGTCGCGTTGACCCAGGTGCCCTTCGTCTCGAGCGGGGTGCGGCCCGGCAGCAGCACGCTCGCGCCCTCGGCCAGCGCCCCGCCCGCCGGCGCCTGGATCACGAGCGCGTCGAGGCCGTCGAGCAGCGCGGCCGGCACCGCGACCTCGCCGGCCACGACGAGCACCGACAGCCCGGCGGGCCGCGGCGTCGTGCTGCCCGGCAGCAGCGGAGCGAGCAGGAAGCCCAGCTCCTTCGCGCCGGCCGTGTTCGGCGTGGCGTCGGCCAGCTTGAGGAACTCGTCGCCCTTCCAGCTCGCCGCGCCGTGCCACAGCGTCTTCACGCCGGCACCGGCGGCCCAGGTCTTGACCGCGAAGAGCTCCTCGCAGGTCAGCGTCGTGGCGGCCAGCACCGCGGTGCGGCTGCCGTCGCCGACGAGCGCCTTGACCGCGTCCAGGGCACGCTCGAGGCTCTCCGGCTGCCCGCGCACGACCGCGCCGCGCGTGCGCGACTCGAGGTTGTAGCGCTTGTAGGACAGGCGCCCGTCGTCGCACATCCACGACTTGTTCACCTCGGGGTTGCGGCGCGGCGTGAAGCGCAGCAGCTGGTTCTGGTAGGCGCCGGCGGTCATGTTGCAGCCGCGCGCGCAGCCGGGGCAGACCGTCTCGGCGAAGTCCATGAACCACACGCGCTGCTTGAAGCGGAAGTCGCGGCTGGTCAGCGCCCCCACCGGGCAGGCGTCGATGATGTTCATCTGGTAGGGGTCGTCGATCGGGCCGTTCGGCCCCAGGCTGATCGTGCTCTTGCCGCCCATGTTCACGACGCCGATGGGCTTGGCGTCGCGCAGCTCGGTGAAGAAGCGCACGCAGCGCGTGCACAGGATGCAGCGCTCGCCGTCGAACAGGACCTTGTCGGAGAAGGGCACGTGCTTCTGCTTCTTGCCCTTGTCCTCGACGAAGCGGCTGTCGCCGGGGCCGAAGCGGTAGCTGTAGTCCTGCAGCGGGCACTCGCCGGCCTGGTCGCAGATCGTGCAGTCGAGCGGATGGTTGATGAGCAGGAACTCCATCACGCCCTTGCGCGCCTTGACGACCGCGGGGCTCGCCGTGTGCACGACCATGCCCTCGGCGCAGGGCAGCATGCAGGCGATGGGCAGCTTGCGCGTGGCGTCGCCGACCTGCACGAGGCAGATGCGGCAATTGCCGTCCGCAGAGATGTCGGGGTGGTAGCAGTAGTGCGGGATCTCGATGCCCAGCCTCGCGGCGGCCTCGAGCACGTTCGTGCCCGGCTCGACCTCGAGCGGCTTGCCGTCGATGGTCAGCTTCATGCGCCGGCCCCGGCCGGCGCCGCCGCTCGGGCGGGCGCCCTGATCTTGGCCAGGAACTCGGCCCGGAACTTCTGCACGATCGACACCAGCGGCCAGCAGGCGCCGTCGGCCAGCGCGCAGACCGTGCGGCCCTCCATGTTGTCGGCCAGGTCGAGCAGCAGGTCGAGGTCCTCGGCGCGGCCGTGGCCCGACATGATGCGCTCGAGCACCTTGACCACCCAGGGCGTGCCCTCGCGGCAGGGCGTGCACTGTCCGCACGACTCGTGCGCGTAGAAGCGCATCAGGTTGAGCACGGCGTCGACCATGTCGGTGCTGTCGTCGAGCACGATGATGCCGGCCGAGCCCAGCGAGCTGTTCACCTGCTTCATGCCCGGCGCGTCCATCGTCGCGACCGCGACCTCGTCGGGCAGCAGCACGCGGCTGCTGCTGCCGCCGGGGATGACCGCCTTGAGCTTGCGGCCCGGCCGCATCCCGCCGCAGAAGTCGGGGCTGTCGATCAGCTCGGCCAGCCGGAAGCCGGTCTCGATCTCCCACACCCCGCGCCGCTTCACGTGGCCCGACACGCACCACAGGCGCGACCCGGGGTCCTCCTTGTTGCCGAGGGCCGCGTGCCAGGCCGCGCCGCGCTTGAGGATGTGCGGGATGTTCGCGATCGTCTCGACGTTGTTGATGATCGTCGGGCAACCGAAGAGGCCCTCGACCGCCGGGAAGGGCGGCTTGTTGCGCGGGTAGGGCCGCACGCCCTCGATGCTGTTGAGCAGCGAGGTCTCCTCGCCGCAGATGTAGGCGCCGGCCCCGATGTGCGTGTGGACCTCGAGGTCGAAGCCGCTGCCCTGGATGTTCTTCCCGAACAGGCCGGCCTTGTAGGCCTCGTCGAGCGCCGCCTGCAGGCGACGCAGCCCGAGCGCGAACTCGCAGCGCAGGTAGAGGTAGGCCGTGTGCGCGCCGATCGCGTAGCAGGTCAGCCCGACGCCCTCGAGCAGCTGGTGCGGGTCGAGCTCGAGGATCTGGCGGTCCTTGAAGGTGCCCGGCTCGCTCTCGTCGCCGTTCACGCACAGGTAGACGGGCTTGGTGGTCCCCTTGGGGATGAAGGACCACTTCGTGCCGGTCGAGAAGCCGGCGCCGCCGCGGCCCTTGAGCCCGCTGGCCTTGACCTCGGCCACGAGCTCGGCCGGCGGCCGCTTGTCCTTGAGCACCTTGAGCCAGGTCTCGTAGCCGCCGTCCTTGCGAAAGCCCTCGAGCGCCCAGCTCTGCGGCTGGCCGAAGCGCGCCGAGAGCAGCTTCGTCTCGCGGATCACTGCGCCGCCTCCAGCAGCCTGTCGATCTGCTCGGGGGTCAGGTTCTCGTGGCGCTCGTTGTCGATGAGCACGACCGGCGCCGTTCCGCAGGACGCCAGGCACTCGGCGGCCTTGAGCGTGAAGCGGCCGTCCTGCGTCGTGCCGCCGCGCTGCACGCCGAGCTTGCTGCACAGGTGCTCGAAGAGCTCCTTGCCGCCGCACGCGTCGCAGGAGAGCGTGCGGCAGACGTGGATCACGTGCTTGCCGACGGGCTTGTCGTAGAGCATCGGGTAGAAGCTCACGACCTCGTGGACCTCGAGTGCCGTCACGCCCAGGAACTGCGCGACCCAGGCCTGCGTGTCCGGGCCGAGCCAGCCGAGCTCGGCCTGCACCGCGCGCAGCACCGGCACCATGGCCGCCTTCGCGTGCGGGTAGCGCGCCTTGAGCGGCGTCAGCTTCGCGACGAGCGCGGCGCTCGGCGCGCCTCCGGCCTGCGGGCCGGCCGCGGGAGTGGGTGTCGCGGCGGCCATCAGCGGTCGCACTCGCCCATCACGAAGTCGATGCTGCCGAGGATGGCCATGACGTCGGCCACCATGTGCCCGGGCACGATCTCGACCAGGCACTGCAGCGCGGCGAAGGACGGCGCGCGGATGCGGCAGCGCGTGGCCGAGGCGCCGCCGTTGCTGCGGAGGAAGAAGCCCAGCTCGCCCTTGGGGTTCTCGGCCGAGAACCAGGCCTCGCCCGGCGGCGCCGCGATCGACTCGGTGGCCACCATGAACTGGTGGATCAGCGCCTCCATGTTCGTGAGCGTCTTGGTCTTGTCCGGCAGCACGGACTTGAGCACGCGCTCCTGGTCCCGGTTGATGTAGGGACCCGAGGGCAGCGTGTCGATGACCTGCCGCAGGATGTGCGCGCTCTGCCGCATCTCCTCGATGCGCACGAGGTAGCGGTCGTAGCAGTCGCCTGCGCTGCCCACCGGCACCTCGAACTCGTACTGCTCGTAGCCGCAGTAGGGGTGGGCCTTGCGGCAGTCGTAGTCGATGCCGCTGCCGCGCAGGTTGGGGCCCGTGAGGCCGTAGGCCAGCGCGACCTCCTTGCTGATCACGCCCACGCCCTGCGTGCGCCGCACCCAGATCTTGTTGCGCGTGAGCAGCGCCTCGTACTCGTCGACGCGGCCCGGGAATTCCCGCACGAAGGCCTCGAGCTTCGGCAGGAAGTCCTCGGGCAGGTCGCGCTCGACGCCGCCGACGCGCGTGTAGCTGGTCGTGAAGCGCGCGCCGCAGATGCGCTCGATCAGGCTGTAGATCGCCTCGCGCTCGCGGAAGGTCCACAGGAAGATCGTCATCGCGCCCAGGTCCATGGCGTAGGCGCCCAGGCCGAGCAGGTGCGCCGAGATGCGCGCCAGCTCGCAGCAGATGACGCGGATGGCCTGCGCGCGCGGCGTCGCCTCGACGCCCACGAGCTTCTCGCAGGCCACCGTGTAGGCCACGTTGTTGGCCAGCGGCGCGAGGTAGTCGAGACGGTCGGTGTAGGGCAGGAACTGGTGGAAGCTCAGCGTCTCGCCGATCTTCTCCTTGCCGCGGTGCAGGTAGCCGATGACCGGCTCGCAGCGGATGATCTCCTCGCCGTCGAGCTCGAGGATCAGGCGCAGCACGCCGTGCGTGGACGGGTGCTGCGGCCCCATGTTGATGAGCATGTGCTCGGCGTCGCGGTCCTCCGCGACCTCGACGTCGAGCAGGCGTGGGTCGGTCACGGCGCGCCGCCCGGCCCGCTCGGCCCGCCGGCGGCCGGGGGCGGCCGGCTCGGCACGTAGTTCACCGCCACCTCGCCGTGCTGCCCGTCGACGCCGCCGCCGATCGCGCGGCTCGGCGCCGCCCAGGCGCCCTGGCCCTCCATCGGGTACTCGCGGCGCAGCGGGAAGTCGGGGAACGAGTCGGGCATCAGGATGCGGCGCAGGTCGGGATGGCCCTCGAAGCGGATCCCGTACATGTCCCAGATCTCGCGCTCGAACCAGTTCGCGCCGCGGAAGACCGGGATCAGCGTCGGCATGACCGGGTCGAGGCCCGGCAGGCTCGCGCAGAGGTGCAGCCGCTTCCCCGTGTCGAGGTTGTAGAGGATCGTGTAGACGTCGAAGCGCGGCTCGGCGTCCTCGCCGCGATCGGCGCCGAAGCGATCGATGAAGAGCGTGTAGCCGAGCCGGTCGCGCGCAATGGTCGCGACCTCGACCTCGTGCCGCGGGTCGACCGGCACGGTCACGTCGCCGCGATCGATCACCGGCTCCCAGGTGAAGTGCGGCAGCGCCGCGTGCAGGGCCGCGCCGGCGGCCGGGTCGCCATGGTCCGTCAGCACGCTCATGGGCGCTCGCGCTTCCCCTTCGTCGGAGCCGGCCGGCCCGGCGCGCGGGAGTCGGGCGTCGCGGGAGCGTCCGAGCCCGGCTTGATCGCCACGTTTCCGGCGAGCGTCGGCGGGACGTGCGGACTACCGGCGGCGAGCGGGTCGATGCGGTCGCTGCCGCCCGCCACGACACCGCGGTCGACCGCCGAGATCGGCCGCTCGCGCCCGATCTTCTCCTGCAGCTTCATGAGCGTGTTGATCACGTTCTCGGGCCGCGGCGGGCAGCCGGAGATGTAGAAGTCGACCGGCAGGAAGGTGTCGATGCCCTGCACGACGCTGTAGCTGCGGTACATGCCGCCGCTGCTCGCGCAGGCGCCCATCGAGATGACCCACTTGGGCTCGGCCATCTGGTCGTACACGCGCCGCGCGGCCTCGGCCATCTTGTAGGTGCAGGTGCCGGCCACGATGAGCACGTCGGCCTGGCGCGGCGAGAAGCGCGCGACCTCGGCGCCGAAGCGCGCCATGTCGAACTTGCTGGCCGCCGTGGCCATGAACTCGATCGCGCAGCACGACAAGCCCAGCGGCAGCGGCCAGAGGCTGTTCTTGCGCGACCAGTCGACCAGCGCGTCGACCTTGCTGACGAAGAAGCCGCCCTCGTCGTTGAGGCCCGAGGGCGTCTGCTTCTCGGGGATCACGACTTCCGTCGTCCGGCTCATGCGGCCTCCTCCACCTGCACCCCGGCCGCGCGCTCGGCTGCGGACCGGCCGCTCGGGCTCCAGTCGAGGGCGCCCTTGCGCACGACGTACCACCAGCCCACGGTCAGGACCGCGAGGAAGACCATCATCTCGACGAAACCGAAGAGTCCCAGGCTCTGGTACTTCACCGCCCAGGGATAGAGGAAGACGACCTCGATGTCGAACAGGATGAAGAGCATCGCCACGAGGTAGAACTTCACCGAGAAGCGGCGGCGCGACTCCTGCAGCGGCAGCATGCCGCACTCGAAGGCCGACTCCTTGTCCGGGTTGGTGCCGCCGCGCTTGCCCAGCAGCCACGACGCGACGATGTTGAAGGCCGCGAAGCCGACCGAGAACAGGGTCAGCATGAGCACCGGCAAGTAGTCGTTCAGCGCCAGGTCAGGCACGTCTGCTGCTCCGGCCGGGGTGTCCGCAGTTCCGCGTCTCGCGCCCCGGGTGTGGACTCGGCGGGATCGTAGCCCAGCCGAGAAGGCGGGAAAAGCCCTGAGAGCCCCGGCCGAAAGCCGTGGCCGCCCGCGGTCGCGCGGCTAGTGCCCGCCGCCCTCGGGAGGGGGCTCGGCCGAGCCGTCGCTCCGAGTGTCCGGCTGCGGCGCCGCGCCCTTTTTCTCGCCGTCGCCCCCGTCTTGGCCGTGGATGTAGCCGAGCGCCCGCAGCTCGGCCTCGCGCTCGGGCGTGAGCAGCGGCGCGTCGGCGTTCTCGTCGATCGGGTAGCGCGCGAGCCAGCCGTCGAGCAGCGCGGAGAGGCGCGCCACCGTCTCGGGCCGCTCGGCGGCGAGATCGTGCAGCTCGTCGGGATCAGCGGACAGGTCGAAGAGCTGGCACACGACCGCCTGCGTCTGCGGGTCGGGCGGCAGGCGGATGAGCTTGTCGGTGCCGTCGACGACGCCCGCCATCTCGCCGAAGCCCCAGCCGTGGCTGAGCGCGCGGCCGGCGCGGATGCCCTCGGGGTCGAAGTAGGGCCGCTCGAAGAACACCGGCCGCGGCGCGGGCTCGGGGCCTCCGCGCAGCGCCGGCGCGAGGTCCACGCCCGGCAGCTCGCCGCCCGCGCCCGCCAGGCCGGCGAGGTCGAGGATCGTGGGCAGCAGGTCCTGCATCTGCACCACGCCCCTGATGCGCGTGCCCGCCCGGCTGCCGTCGGGCAGCACGACGATGAGCGGCACGAGCATGAGCTCCTGGTAGAGCGTGGTGCCGTGGCTCTTCTCGCCGTGCTCCATGAGCCCCTCGCCGTGGTCGCCGACCACGACGAGGACCGTGTCGTCGAGCATCTTGCGCTGGCGCAGCCCCTTGAGCAGCCGGCCCACCTGCACGTCCATGGCCGCGAGCTCGTTGTCGTAGCCGAACCAGATCGACTCGGTGTCCTTCAGCTCGTCGGCGCCCAACCCCTGGAACTCCGAGTGCCGCTCGACGAGCGGCGCGACGGCCGCGGCCGGGATGCGCTGCTCACGCGGCTCGTAGGGACCGTGCGGGTCGTAGTAGTGCGCCCAGAGCAGGAAGGGCTTGGCGGCGAAGTGCCGCGCCAGCGCCCAGCTCAGCGCCGAGTCGGTCACGGCCGCCGCGCTGCGCTCGACCTCGTGCTGGATGTCGCGCTGCACGCCCGTGGGCTCGTCGAAGACGGCGAAGCCGCGCTCGATGCCCGTGCCCGTGGCCAGCACCCGCGAGCCGATGAAGGCCGCGGTCTCGTAGTCGCGCGCGGCCAGCATCTCGGCCAGCGTGCCGATGCCCGCGCGCAGCACGTGCGCGTTCTCGAGCGCCAGGTGCGCGCGCGGCGGCAGGCCGGTGAACAGCGTCGAATGGCTGGGCAGCGTCTGCGGCATCGGCGCGTAGGCCTGCTCGAAGAGCACGCCCTGCTTGGCGAGCGCGTCGATGTTCGGCGAGGTCGGCAGCGGGTAGCCGTAGCAGCCGAGGTGGTCGGCGCGCGTCGTGTCGAGCGTGATCACGACGATGCTCTTGCCCGCCGGCCGGCCGCATCCTGGCGCCACCACCCAGACCAGGGCGAGCGCCGCGCAGGTGAGAGCGATGGCAGGTCGGGCCGGGCGGCGCATGGCGCGCATCCTACGGGCCGAGCGGACCGATGGCTGGGTCGAAGCGCTCCCCGCCGCAGTACACGTTGAAGCGCCCGTCCCGCAGGAAGCCGACGAGCGTCTGACCGCCGTCGCGGGCCAGCTCGATGGCCAGGCTGGAAGGCGCCGAGACCGAGGCCACGACCGGGATGCCGGCGCGCCGGGCCTTGTAGACGATCTCGAAGCCCGCCCGGCCGCTCACCAGGAGCAGCGTGTCGTGCAGCGGCACCGCCGCCAGGCGCAGCGCCTTGCCGATGACCTTGTCGACGGCGTTGTGGCGGCCGACGTCCTCGGCCAGCGCGAGCAGCGCGCCCGTCCCGGAGAAGAGCGCCGCGGCGTGCAGGCCGCCGGTGCGCTCGAAGAGCGACTGCCCGCCGCGGAGCTGGCCGGGCAGGCCGGCGAGCAGCGCGGCGCTCAGGCGCGGGCCGTCGCCGACGGGCGGCGAGTCGCGCGCGATGACGTCGAGCGCGGCGCGCCCGCACACGCCGCAGGCCGAGCTGACCAGCCCCTGGCGCAGCGCGTTCTCCTCGACCAGCATCGCCCCCGCGCGCAGCGAGACGAGCACGACGTTGCCCGCCGCCTCGCGCGGCACGTCCTGGCAGTGCGCGACCGCGGTCACGTCGGCCGGCGAGCGCACGAGGCCCTCGGTGTAGAGCAGGCCGCGCACGAGGTCGAGGTCGTCGCCGGGCGTGCGCATCGTGACGAGCAGGCAGCGGCCCTCGAAGCGCAGCTCGAGCGGCTCCTCGACGACGACGCGGTCGCTCTCGCTGCGGCCTCGCGCCGCGCCAGCCGGCCCCGGCTCGCCC
>Ga0111539_10005560_pt1 | contig 16299 bp, 14 predicted proteins | sample RhiMethybrSRZTD1_FD_79667 | JGI IMG/M metagenome (GOLD analysis project Ga0111539, IMG submission 79667) | Populus rhizosphere microbial communities from Tennessee, USA - Rhizosphere MetaG P. TD hybrid SRZTD1 (version 2) (version 2) | ecosystem: Host-associated > Plants > Roots > Rhizosphere >... | reverse complement strand
TTCTTCGTGGCCTTGTACCCTTTCTCAGTCGCTGGTTCATCGTTGTTACGACATGCAGACGAATGATGCCTGTGGTAGCTGTGGGAAACGCGTTCTGTGCGTTTTCCAAGGAGCGGTGGACGCGTTCTTGGCGTCCACGGCTCCGGCAGCTTCCACAGGCGGGCTCAGACGTGACTGATATCGTGTGGTGCGAGTTCGGCCACCTCGCCGGGAGTGCCGTTCGTGGCCTGCGCCTCGAGCGCCTCACGAAGACTTGCGCCTCGGCGAGGTGGACCGTGACAGACATCCAGTGGGAAGTCGCGCCTCGAGCGCCAGTACAAGGGTGATGCAGCTCACGGGACGGCCGGGCGGAAGAGGAGATGGCGTGTTGAACAGCTTCGAGTGGTATCTGGGAATCGATTGGGGCAGTGAGGAGCACCACCTCTGTCTGCTGAATGCCGGCGGCGGCGTCTGTGGGACACGTCCGGTCGCGCATACCGCGGTGGCGGTGCATGACGCACTGCAGTGGGTCCGAGCCGAGACCGGCGCCGCCCCGGAGACGATCGCCGTCGGCCTCGAGACGCCGCGCGGCGTGCTGGTCGATACCTTGATCGAGCAGGGCTTCACCGTGTTTGCGTTGAACCCCAAACAGCTCGATCGCTTTCGGGACCGCTTTACCGCCGGCGGCGCGAAAGATGACCCGCGCGATGCGCAGGTGGTCGCCGATGCGTTGCGGACCGACCGGCGGGCGTTTCGACGCGTCCGGCCCGATGATCCGCAGATCATTCAGCTGCGCGAATTGTGCCGCATCGTCGAAGAGCTCCAGGAGCAGGAAGGACGCCTGGCGAATCGGTTGCGCGACCAGCTCTATCGCGTCCATGCGCCGTGGCTCACGCTGACCGCGGCGGCCGACGAGCCCTGGCTGTGGACGGTCTTAGCCGACACGCCGCACCCAGATGAATGGCGCCACCTGCCTCGGCGCCGGATCAACGCGGCGTTGCGCGCGCACCGCATTCGGCGGCTGAATGCCGACGATATCGTGACGACGCTGCGACAGCCGACGCTCGCGGTCGCCGTCGGCGTCGCCGAGGCGGTGGCGATCCGGATTGCGTCGCTCGTCCCTCAGCTGATCCTCGTCCGTCAGCAGCGGACAACGGCTGAACGCCAGATCGATCGAAGTTTGGAGCGGCTCGCGGAGACGACCGACAGCGAGCTGCGCGAGCATCGTGACGTCGAGATTCTCCTCTCCTTGCCAGGCGTAGGAAGAATGGTGACGGCCACGATGCTCACGGAGGCCACCGGTCCGCTGGCCGACCGCGATTATGCCACGCTGCGCGCCTACACCGGCGCGGCCCCCGTGACCAAACGCAGCGGCAAGCGCGCGTATTTCGTCCAGATGCGGTACGCCTGTAAATGGCGTCTGCGGCAGGCGCTCTATCACTGGGCCCGCACCAGTATCCAACGTGATAATGCCGCTCGCCTCTACTACGACGCGTTGCGGGCGCGCGGACATCATCACGCGCGCGCGCTCCGCAGCGTCGCCGATCGATGGCTGCGCATTCTGGTGGCCATGCTTAGAACACGAACACTCTATGACCCATCACGATTCGTCCAAGCAGTCGCAATCCCAGCTTGACAATGGTGGGGAGTCTTCGTGCCCGTCGTGAACTTCGTGGTTCCCGGCACGGTCGGTGCTAACCTGATCGAATGTTTCTCGAGCTGACCCCCGAGCAGGAAAGCTTCAAGCAGCAGATCGAGCGCTTCGCGCGCGAGGTCGTCGCCCAGCGCGCCGCCGGCATCGACAAGTCGGGCGAGTTCCCCGCCGACGTCATGCACGCCGCCGCCGGCGAGGGGCTGCTCGGCGTCACCATCCCGCAGGCGTGGGGCGGCGCCGGGCGCGACTATGTCAGCTACGCGCTCGCGATCGAGGCGATCGCGCGGGCGAGCGCCACGGTCGCGGTATCGCTGTCGGTCACCAACTCGCTGGTCGCGGAAGTGATCGCGCACGCCGGAAAGGGCCAGCAGCGCGAGCAGTGGCTGCGGCGGCTCGCGCGCGGCGAAGCGATCGGCGCCTTCGCGCTCTCCGAGCCCGATGCCGGCACCGATGCCGCCAACCAGCAGACCAAAGCCGTCCGCACGGGCGGCGGCTACCACATCACCGGCCGCAAGGTCTGGGTCGCGAACGCCGAGGAAGCATCGGTGGCGATTGTCTTCGCGTCGACGCGGCCGGGGCTGCGCGGCCAGGGCGTGACCGCGTTCCTGGTGCCGATGGACACGCCGGGCATCAGGCGAACGGCGCGCGCCGATTCGCTCGGCGTCCGCGGCCTCGGCTGCATGGACCTCGATCTCGACATCACCGTCACCGACGACCAGGTGCTCGGCCACGTCGACCAGGGCTTCAGGCTGGCGATGTGGGCTCTGCAGGGCGGGCGCGTGGCGATCGCGGCGCAGGCGCTCGGCATCGGCCAGGCGGCGCTCGACGAAGCGATCGCCTACGCCAAGGAGCGGCAGCAGTTCGGCCAGCCGATCGCCAACTACCAGGCGGTGCAGTGGATGCTCGCCGACATGGCCACCGAGCTCGCCGCGGCGCGGATGCTGACGCTCAAGGCAGCGACCGCGAAGGATCGCCAGGAGAAGAGCGCGCTCGAGGCGTCGATGGCGAAGCTCGCCGCGTCGGAAGCCGCGCACAAGGCCGCCGACAAGGCGATGCAGATTCTCGCCTCGGCCGGCTACCGCCGCGGCTCGGTGGTCGAGCGGCTGTTCCGCGACGTGCGCGCCACCGAGATCTACCAGGGCACCTCGGAAGCGCAGCGGATGATCATCGCGGCAAACGTCCTGGCGGACGTGTAGGAGCTGGGGGTAACCTGCTCCGTCGGCCGTTCGCGCCGAAGGAGGAGCCATGCAGAGAGTCGCCGTCGCGGTCGTCCTGGTCCTGGTCTCGCTCGGCGCCTGGCGCGTCGTCTCGCACGCGCAGGCCGGGGCGCCGCCGAACATCGCCTTCGATATCACCAAGGCCGACATCGACCTGGTGCTCAAGAACGCGCCGCCGTCGCCGCCCGACCGCCAGCTGCGCGTCGTCGACATGGGCAAGTACAACCTTGGCGTCGGCGTCATCCACCGCGGCCCCACCAACGACAAGCCGGGCGATCCGATCTCGATGATTTACCACGACTACACGGCCGAGACCTACATCATCACCTCGGGCTCCGGCATCCTCACCACCGGCGGCATCATCGACAACAAGAAAGCGAGCGGCGGCCCGGCCAACGTGATGAACGGCCCGAGCGGCAACGGCACCGCGGGCCAGGGCGCCTACAGCCGCCGCGTCGTGGTCGGCGACATCATCATCATCCCGACCGGCGTCGGCCACGGCTGGAGCCAGATCACCGACCACGTGACCTACCTGAGCGTGCGGCCCGATCCCGATCGCGTGCTGCCGGCGGGTTACGTTTACCCGTTGCTGCTGAAGAATTTGCCGACGTCCGCGAAGTAGCGCGCACAATCGCTTCGCTTGACCATGTCGGCCGGCCTTCATTAGTGTTTCTCCTGGGGTGACTCCTCGACCAACTTCCGGGCCGCTCCGTTGTCGCGGCCCGAAAATCGTCATCGAAGGCCGGTTGTGACTCGTCACTTCCTCAGTGGATACGGTCCATTAGAAATGCCCCGTCGGACCGCGCCGGCGTCGCTGGCGATGGCCGTTCTGGTTGCCGTGTTGATGCTCGCTGCTGTCGCGTGCCGCCCCGGCGGCCGCCGCGAGCGGGCCACGGCGCCGGCGGGCGGCAGCGACATCGAGCCGGCCGCCTCCTACCAGGCCGAAGTCGAGGAAGGGCTCGGCGCAGCGGTCGCGATTCTCATCGACACCTCCGGCTCGATGCGCGACGACGCGGCGGGCGACAGCCGGCCGAAGTACGTCGTCGCGCAGGAAGCGCTCGAGGCGACGCTCGACGCCACGGATGCCTTCATCGCCCGCCGACCTGATTTTCCGATCAGGATCGGCATCTACACATTCTCGAGCAGCGTCCGCCGCCTGCTGCCGATTCAGCCCTACGATCGCACCGAGGTGCGCGCGGCGCTGGCGCGCGTGCCGCGCCCCGGCGGCGGCACCGCGATCGGCGACGCGCTGCGCGAGGCGCGGCCGGATCTCTATCGCGCCGGCGTCTTCAGAAAGTACTTGCTCGTCGTCACCGACGGCGAGAACACCACCGGCCGTCCGCCCGACGCGGTGGCGCGCGAGATCTTCCGCAAGAGCGACGGCGCGGTGCAGGTGTACTTCGTCGCCTTCGACACCAGCCCCGAGAAGTTCGCGTTCCTGAAGGAAGCGGGCGGCGACGTTATCGGCGCCGGCACCGGCACCGAGCTGCGCCGCGCGCTCGACGGCATCTACCAGGGAAAGATTCTCGCCGAGGCGCCGGACGCCGGCGAGCGGGAACCGGTCAGGAAGTAAACACGTCGGAGATAGAGATGCCAAAGGAGCTGCTGTGATTCTGCACAAGTTCTGGTCGGCCTTCGTCGCGCAGATCAACAAGGTCGCCAACCTGTTCTGGGAGGCGGATCCGATCGCGCAGATGCGCTACGAGTACGACCGCGCGGTGGAGCAGCTGAAGGAGGGGCGCGGCGGCCTCGAGCAGTACCGCGGCCTGGTCGAGCGCGTCAGCCGGCAGGTGGCGGCGAACCGCTCGCATGTGCAGAAGCTGGAAGCGGAAACCAAGGCCTACCTCAAGGCCGGCGATCGCGCGACGGCGGCGAAGTTCGCGCTCGAGCTGCAGAAGGCGAAAGGGGAGCTCGCCACCAACGAGCAGCAGCTCAACATGCACGAGACCGCCTACGGCAACAGCCTGAAGAAAATCCAGCACGCCAACACCAAGCTGATCGAGCTGCGCGAGAAGATCACCAAGTACGACGCCGAGCTGAAGATGAGTGCCGCCGAAGCGGAGATCGCCAAGCTCTCGGAAACCTTCAACGTCAACCTCACCACCGATTTCGGCGAGATCGAAAGCGTGATTCAGCAGCGCATCGACCAGAACCGCGGCAAGGTGCGCGTCGCCGCCGATCTCTCGGAACAGGGCATCGCCGAGATCAAGGCGGAGGAGCGGATGCAGGGCCAGCTCGCCGAGCAGGCGCTGCAGGACTTCGAGGTGGAGCTCGGCATGCGTTCGCCCGAGACGACGCCGGTGTCGCAGACCGCGAAAGATCTCGGCCCGGCGACTGAAAAGCAGACCAGCTAATCGATCTCGTTCGTAGTGTCCGGCTTCAGCCGGACAGAAGGACCATATGTCAGACGGCAAGCCTCGACCGATGTTCTACGTCGCGGTTCTGATCGTGGTGCTCGGCCTCGTCGGCCTCGCGATCTGGCGCTACAGCGGCATCACTACGGGCGGGCCAGGGCAGGCGGGGCGGTTCACCGAAGAAGAACTCAAGCAGATGAAAACCGGCGCCGAAGCGCCGGACGCCTCCGGGATCACGACCGTCAAGGAATACAAGTACGTCGCCAGCCAGAAGCTGCCGGAGGTGAAAGGCATCTCCAGCTACAAGCCGATGGCGGATCGTACGGTGCGGTTTGCGATCAACGTCTGGGCCGGCTGGAGCCCGATCATCTACGCCAACAACGGCTTCAAGCCGGGCAAGGTCTGGAAGGCGCCGGGCGGCAAGGACTTCAAGCTGGAGCTCGTCCTGATCGACGACCCGGTGGCGATGCGCGACGCCTACGCCGCCGGCAACGTCCACGTCGGCTGGGCGACGCTCGACATGCTGCCGCTCTTCCTCGAAGGGCTGCGCAAGGACACGCGGGTCATGCCGCGCGTCTACCAGCAGGTCGACTGGTCCAACGGCGGCGACGGCATCGTCGTCCGCGACGCGATCAAGTCGATTGCCGATCTGCGCGGCAAGACGGTGGTGCTGGCGCAGAACTCGCCGTCCCACTTCTTCGTCCTCAACGCCCTGATCAACGCCGGCGTGCAGCCTGCGGAAGTCGAGTTCAAGTTCACGCAGGACGCGTTCCAGGCCGCGGCCGCGTTCAACGGCGACAAGCGCATCGCCGCCGCGGTCAGCTGGGCGCCCGACATCTACAACCTCGAGAAGGTGAAGGGCAACCACATGCTGGTGACGACGGCGACGGCGAACAAGCTGATCGCCGACGTCTGGTTCGCCCGCGCCGACTTCGCCAAGGACAACGGCGACATCGTCGAGGGGCTGGTGCGCGGGATCTTCGACAGCATGGTGGAGCTGAAGGGGCAGGAGGCCAAGCAGAAGGTCGCCAAGCTGATGGCCGCCGGCTACTCGATCCCCGAGCAGGACGCCCTCGGCATGCTCGGCGACGCGCACTCGACCAACTACGCCGAGAACCGCGACTTCTTCCTCAACCAGAACAGCCCGACCAGCTTCGAGCGCACCTGGAGCACCGCCTACTTCCTCTACAAGAAGATCAACGCCGTCACCGAGCAGACGCCGTTCGACCAGGTGATGGACTTCTCGATCATCCAGAAGCTGGGCGCCGAGCAGAAATACGCCAGCCAGAAGAACGAGTACGACTTCCGCTTCGCCCCGGCCAGCGCCGGCGCGATCCAGGGCGAGAAGGACGAGATCCTCACCAAGACGGTGGTCATCCACTTCTTTCCGAACTCGTGGGACCTGACCAAGAAGGTGACGCGCCAGGTCGACGGCAAAGACGTGGAGGAGCTGTACGACCCGAGCATCGGCTTCGTCGTCGAGGAAGTCGGCAAGCTCGCCGGCCAGTTCGGCGCGGCGCGGATCGTCATCGAGGGACATACCGACGGCTCGATGCGCGGGCAGGTGCCGAAGAGCCTGGTGCAGGAGCTGTCGCTGAACCGCGCCAACTCGGTCAAGGAAGCGATCGTCAAGAAGTTCCCGTCGCTGCAGCCCAACCAGTTCGCGACCGCTGGCGTCGGCTGGGATCGCCCCGGCGATCCGGCCGACCCGGACAACAGCGCGAAGAACCGGCGGGTGGAGGTGAAGGTCTACCCGGCGGAGGCGGCTCCGGCATCGAAGTAATGCCCGCCGACTCGCGTCCGGCGCTGTTTGCACTCCGCATCGCGCCGCTGCCGATGACGCGCCGCCTGGTCGGCGCCGCGGCGGTCGGCGCGATCGTCCTCGTCTGGTGGGCAATCACGGCCGGCGCGGTCGAGAACCGGCTGGTCTCGCCGATCATCCTGCCCAGCCCGGCGGAGGTGATTCGCAGCTTCCCCTCGCTGCTGAACGACCGCGCGCTGCTGCAGAGCATCGCCGCAACGTTGAAGCGCGTCGTCATCGGTTTCGGCCTCGCCACGCTCGTCGGCGTGCCGGTCGGCATCGTCGCCGGCTCGTGGCGCGTCGTCGAAGCCGGCGCCGCGCCGATCGCGCTCTTCGGCCGCAACCTGCCGGTCGCGGCGCTGATACCGCTGACCATCCTCTGGTTCGGCATCGACGAAACGCAGAAGACGATGTTCATCTTCATCGCCACGGTGCCGTTCGTCTACTCGGACGCCGCCGCTGCGATCGCCAGCGTGCCCGATCGCTATGTCGAGACGGCGCAGACGCTGGGCGCCACGTCGCGGCAGATCGTCGCCAAGGTGCTGCTGCCGCTGGCGCTGCCGCAGATCTACAACAGCCTGCGGCACCTTTTCGGCCTGGCGTTCGGCTACATCATGCTCGCCGAGTTGATCAACGCCGAGCACGGCCTCGGCTACCTGCTGATGACCAGCCAGCGCCGCGGGCTGTCGGAGCACATCATCCTGATCCTGATCATCATCGGCCTGCTCGCCTACGGCATCGATCGGCTGCTGTTCTGGTTCCAGCGCGGCTTGTTCCCTTACCGGGCGTTCGAGGAGTGACGTTGAGCGAGCCCCCGGCCGCGGGCCCGCCGGCCCCCAACGTCGTCGATTTTCGCAACGTCACCAAGCGGTTCGGCGCGCTCACCGTCATAAGGGACGTCACCTTTTCGGTCGAGGATCTGCCCGACAAAGGCGAGTTCATCGCCATCCTCGGCCCCTCCGGCTGCGGCAAGTCCACGGTGCTGCGGCTGATTGCCGGCCTGCGCCCGCACTTTCCGGCCACCGAGGGGACGGTGCTCGTCGGCGGCAAGCCGGTCACGGAACCCGGCTCCGACCGCAGCATGGTCTTCCAGGACTACACGTCGTTCGACAACCGCACGGTCGAGGACAATGTCGCCTTCGGCCTCGAGTGCCGCGGCGTGCCGGCCGGCGAGCGGCGCGAGCGGGCGCGGTCGTGGATTGCCAAGGTCGGGCTCAACGTCACCCGCGACGCTGCCAAATATCCGAGCGAGCTGTCGGGCGGCATGCGGCAGCGCGTCGCCATCGCGCGGACTCTGATACTCTCGCCGCGCATCATCCTGATGGACGAGCCCTTCGGCGCGCTCGATCCGACGACGCGGCTGCACATGCAGGAGCTGCTGGTCGATCTCTGGAAGGAAGCGCAGGCGACCGTGTTCTTCGTCACCCATTCGATCGAGGAAGCGATCTATCTCGGCGACCGCGTCTACGTGTTCTCGTCGGCGCCGGGGACGATCATCCGCGAGATGAAGGTACCGCCGCCGACGCTGCCGCCGAAGGATATGCTGCGCGAGCCGGCGTTCGTCGAGCGGGTGAGCGAGATCCGCGACGTGATGGATACCCTGGCGTCGCCGACGCGTGCGGAAATGTAGTGTCCGGCTTTAGCCGGACCGTGTTCTATGCCGACGCGCAACGATCCATTGAAGACGGCTGCTCCGCCGTCGCGGCCGCCACGAGGCGCCGGGATGCCCGACTATCTCAAGGAGGCGTTTCTCTTCCGGTGGAACCTCCTGTTCCTCCTCGGCGGCGCCGCGGCGGCGGCGATGACGCCGCTCGCCCCGGTGCTGCTGCCGCTCGTCGCCGCCGGCGAGCTGACGTATCTCGCCGGCCTCGTGTCGGTGCCGCGCTTCCGCGCGGCGATCGACGCGAAGGTGCACGCGGCCGGGAGGGGCGCGGTCGAGAGCGCGGCCGGCCCCGCGGCGCCGCCGGTGTCGCTGGTGCAGATGCTCGGCGGCCTGCCGACGCCGTCGCGCGCGCGCTTCGAGCGTCTGCACGCGCGCTGCGTCGAGATGCGCGGCATCGCCGCCGGCGTTCGCGGCGCCTCCGACGACGACCATGGCGCCGAAGAGATCCGCACGCCGGGGCTCGACCGCCTGCTGTGGCTGTTCCTGCGGCTGCTGATGTCGAAGGCGGCGCTCGACCGTTTTCTCCAGTCGATGAACGAGCAGGAGATCGCGTCGCGCCTCGCCGAGCTGCGCAAGAGCGTCGCGGCGCAGACGCCGGCGGCGGGCCAGCCGGCGGCCGACGATCGCATCCTGCGCTCGCTGCAGGACAGCATCGCGATGGCCGAGCTGCGACTCGACAACTTCGCGCGCGCGCGGAAGAACGCCGAGTTCGTGTCGATCGAGCTCGATCGCATCGAGGGCAAGATCCAGGCGCTCGCCGAGATGGCGGTCAACCGGCAGGATCCCGATTTCCTCACCAGCCAGGTCGACTCCGCCGCCGAAAGCATGCGGCAGACGGAGAAGGCGGTGAGCGAGCTGCAGCACCTCACCGGCCTGGCGGACCAGCTCGAAGAGCCGCCGGCGATTCTCGAGACCGACCTGCGCCAGGTGCTGCGCCATGACGGCTGACCGCGAGCCGCCCCGGCGCGAAAAGCTGCCGGAGTGGTTCCCGCCGTGGGCGGCGCAGCTCGCGGACCTCTATTTCTCGGGGACCACCGCCGCGTTCGTCCTCCACGGCAACACCTACGACCTGTTCCGGATGGGCGGCGACGGCGAGCCGCGCTACGGCGTCCTCACGGAGTTTCTCGCCGAGCAGCTGTTCGGCCGGTGGTCGCTGGTGCTGCACTACGACCTCGGCCGCGGCTTGCGGGTGTTCGCCGGCCGCGACGAGAAGCGGCTCAAGGAGATGGTCACGCTCGCCAACAAGAAGGTTGGCGACCTGAGCGCGCTGCCGAAGGATCCGCCGGCGACGTTCGCCATCCTCGACCGCTTCGTGCGGCGCAACATCATGGCGGCCGATGACGATCGCATCAGCGTCGCCGTGATCATGGACCAGGCGTCGTATCTCTTTCCATCGGGCGATCCCGGCCGCCTGAGCCTGCAGGCCTCGTCCGAGCTGGTGACGATGCTGAACTGGGCGACCAGCCCGCACGTCAAACGCCTCAACATGGCGTTCGTGCTGGTCGACGAGAAGCTCGCCGACATGAGCGAGCGACTGGTCGGCAACCCGCACGTCGCGACCATCGAGGCGCCGCTGCCGGACGAGCGCGCGCGGATGGCGTTCATCGAGGCGTCGGGCGACGCGGCGGCCGTCGCCGGGTTCTCGGACTACAAGGCGGCGGAGCTCGCCGCGCTCACCGCCGGCATCGCGCTCACCGATCTGAACGTGCTGGTCCAGTCGGCGCGCGAGAGCGGCAAGCGGCTCGACGCGTCGGTCTTCCGCGCGCTCAAGAAGCGCCTGCTCGAGCGGCAGTGCCGCGGGCTGCTCGAGTTCATCGAGCCGAAGTGGACGCTCGACACGGTGGTCGGCCACGAGGCGGCCAAGGCGCGGCTGCGCGAGGACGCGGCGCTGCTGAAGCGCGGCGCGCTCGACACGCTGCCGATGGGGTATCTCCTGTGCGGCCCGGTCGGCACCGGCAAGTCGTTCCTCGCGCAGTGCGTCAGCGGCGAGATCGGCGTGCCGTGCGTGTTCCTCAAGAACTTCCGATCGAAGTATGTCGGCGAGACCGAGGGCAACCTCGAACGCGTGCTGTCGGTGCTGCGCGCGATGGGGCCGGTCGTGGTCGTCGTCGACGAAGCGGATGCGGCGCTCGGCAGCCGCGAATCGGAGGGCGACTCGGGCACGTCGAGCCGGGTGTTCGCGATGATCGCGGCCCAGATGGGCGACACGAAGTACCGCGGCCGCATCGTCTGGATGCTGCTGACGGCGCGCCCGGACCTGCTGCCGATCGACCTGAAGCGGCAGGGGCGGGCCGAGGTGCACATCCCGCTCTTCTATCCGACCGACGACCACGAAATCCGGCAGATGTTCGTCATCCTCGCCGGCAAGCTCGGCTCGAAGCTGTCGCCGGACGACGTGCCGCCGATTCCGCAGCGCGGGCAGTTGTCCGGTGCCGACATCGAAGGGATGGTGGGGCGCGCATGGCGCACATCGCTGCTGGCCGGCGCGGACCACGTCACGCGCGAGGCGCTGGCCGACGTGGTGGCCACCTTCATGCCGTCGACGCAGGGGCTCGAGCGCGAGCTGCAGGAGACGGCGGCGATGCTGGAGTGCACCGACCGGCAGTTCCTGCCGCCGCCGATCGTCGAGAAGATGGAGAAGGAAGGGGGCCGCGGCGCGTTGCAGGCGCGGCTGACCGCCCTGAAGCAGATCGTCAAGCAACTGTAGTGTCCGGCTTCAGCCGGACCTGGAGGTAGTCGTGGCAAGAAGCAGCTGGTTCGACGACAAAGCCGAACACCCCGTTATCCAGGAGCGCGTCAACAACCTCGATTCGTTCACCAGCGCGATGGCGGACGGGATCGTGTCGAAGAAAGAGGTCGAAGGGCAGGAGGCGCGGCTGGTCGCGGCGATGAAGGCGCTCGAGCCGGGCCTGAGCGACGAGCTGCACGGCAAGGTAACGACCGTGCTCGTTGAGCTGTCGGCGTACAACGTGATGCGGCTCCTGCATGAATTGCACGCCGAACGTGCCCGCATGGCGTTCGGGAAGGCTTAAGGGGCGGTACCGCTTTTTCTCGCGAGCGGTTTGAAAAAGGGGTACGGCCCCCTTATCATGACCGCGCCAGGAGGCCTCATGAAGAAGCTCAATCGCCGCGAGTTCGTTCAGACGACCGCCGCCGCCGGCATGGCCGCCGCCGTGCCGAAGGGCGCATTCGGACAAGCGCCGACGGTGATGACGCCGAAGAGCGTCAAGCCGGTGGTCGTTGCGTCCGGCAACGGCAATACCTCGAAGGACGCCGACGGCGTCACCTGCGTGGCGAAGGCGTTCGGCATGATCACCAAGGGCTCCGACGTCCTCGACGCCCTGGTCGCCGGCGTCACCATCGTCGAGCTCGATCCCAACCAGACCGGCGTCGGCTGGAGCGGCCTGCCGAACGCCGACGGCGTCGTGCAGCTCGATGCATCGGTGATGCACGGCCCCAAGAAGCAGGCGGGCGCGGTGGCCGGCATCGAGGGGGTGCGCACGCCGGCGAAGGTCGCGCTGCTGGTCTCGCAGGAAACCGATCACCACCTCCTCGTCGGCAAGGGGGCGCAGGACTTCGCGCGGGGGATGGGGTTCAAGATCGAAGACGGGCTGATCAACGAGAAAGCACGCGGCCTCTGGCTGGAGTGGAAGCGCCGCACCGACCCGCTGCACTATCTCGATCCGAAGAAGCGCGCGCAGGCGTGGAACGACGCCGGCCTGCAGATGGTGCGCGAGGGGCTGATCAGCGCCGACACCTTCTGGGGCACGATCAACTGCGACGGCGTCAGCCCGAAGGGCGAGATCTGCGGCGTGACGACGACCAGCGGCCTGGCTTGGAAGATCCCGGGGCGCGCCGGCGACTCGCCAATTCTCGGCGCGGGCCTCTATGTCGACGGCGAGGTCGGCGCTGCCGGATCGACCGGCCGCGGCGAGGCCAACCTCTATAACCTCTCGTCGTTCCTGATCGTCGAGGAGATGCGGCGCGGCGCCCATCCGAAGGACGCGGCGATGACCGCGCTGAAGCGGGTGGCGAAGAACACGATCGAGAAGCGGCTGCTGAACTCGAAGGGCAACCCGAACTTCGGCCTCAGCTTCTACGTGCTGAACGCGAAGGGCGAGTATGCCGGCGTCGCGATGTACGAGTCGAACTACGCGGTCTGCACCGAGAACGGGCCGCAGTCGCTCAAGACCGACGCGCTGTTCCAGGGCAGCGCCACTGACTAGCTACACTCGCTGCTTGTAGGGGACTTCCGCCGCCGCGGCGGATTTCCCCTTCGGGATCGTCAGCGTCTTCCACTGCGGCCCCGCGAAGTGCTTCGCCAGGAACACGATCTGCCCGACGTGGTAGGCCGTGTGCGTCACCGATCGGTTCAGCGCCTCGACCACCAGGAACCCCTCCTTGCGCACGTACACCGTGCGCGCGAGGTCGTCCGGCTGCAGCGAGCGGATCGTCGACAGCACCAGCTCGAACGCGCCGTCCCACGACGCCAGCAGCTCCTCGCGCGGCACGCGCTCGGGCATCTCGAACTCGTCGTCGCGGTTCCGGTTCGGCTTCTCGCCGTCGGAGGTCAGGAAGTCGGTATAGCGCGAGCGCAGGTTGCCGGCCACGTGCTTGATGATGATCGCGATGCTGTTCGCTTCGCCGTCGAGCAGCGCGAAGAGGTTGTCGTCGGCGACCTGCGCCAGCGCGCGATCGGCCACCGACTTGTGATACCGGAACGTGAACTCGAGGTCGCGGATGTAGGCCGCTCGCACGTCGTCCATCGCATTCACCAACTCACCAACTCCCCAGACTCACCAAACTACCCGAGCAGCTGCTTGGCGATGGTCTGGAGCTGGAGGTTCGACGTCCCCTCGTAGATCTGGCCGATCTTCGCGTCGCGATACAGCTTCTCGACCGGGTAGTCCTTGACGAAGCCGTAGCCGCCGAAGAGGTTCACCGCCAGCGAGGCGACGCGCTCCGCGACCTCCGACGAGAAGATCTTGCACATCGCCGCTTCGGTGAGGAACGGCTGCTTCTGATCGCGCAGCCGCGCGGCGTTGTAGACCAGCAGCCGCGCCGCTTCGACCTCGGTGGCGGCCCGCGCCAGCTGGTGCTGCACCGCCTGGAACTCGGCGATCGCCTTGCCGAACTGCTTCCGCTCGCGCGTGTACGCGATCGCGTGGTCGAGCGCCCCCTGTGCCAGGCCGATCATCTGCGCGCCGATGCCGATGCGCCCTTCGTTGAGCGTCTCGATCGCGACTTTATATCCCTTGCCGACCTCGCCGAGGACGTTGCCGCGCGGCACCCGGCAGCCGTCGAACAGCAGCTCGCAGGTACTGCTGGCGCGAATCCCCAGCTTGTCTTCCTTCTTGCCGACGGTGAAGCCCGGAAAGCCGCGCTCGACCAGGAACGCGGTGATGCCGCGGTAGCCCTCGTTCGGATTGACGTTGGCGAAGACGATGAACAGGTTCGCCTCGTTGCCGTTGGTGATCCACAGCTTGCGGCCGGTGATCGCCCAGTCGCCGTCGTGCTCCGAGGCCTTCGTCGCCATCGCGAACGCGTCGCTGCCGGAACCGGCTTCCGACAGCGCGTAGGCGCCGATCGTGTTCGCAGCCATCTTCGGCAGGTAGCGCTGCTTGAGCTCCTCGGTGCCCCAGCGCAGGAGCGCATTGATCACCAGGGTGTTCTGCACGTCCACGAGCACGCCAATCGACGGGTCGACGCGCGACACCGCCTCGACGGCGAGCACCGAGTGAAAGAAGCTGGCGCCGCTGCCGCCGTAGCTCTCGGGGATCTCGATCCCCATGACGCCGAGATCGAACAGCTTGGCGATCAGCGCCGGCGAAATCTTCGCCTGCTCATCCATTTCGCGGACCAGCGGGCGGATCTCGCGATCGGAGAACTCGTAAACGCTGTCGCGAAACAGCCGTTCGTCTTCGGAGAGGGTTGTCAGCGCCTGCGGGGCGAGCTCGGTATGCTGCGTCGTCACGGGATGTCTCCAGCGCGATGGTAACACCCTCGATTCGCATTCTTTGCGGCCTTTGCGGGCTTTGCGTTCGACCCGGCAGGCGGGAAATGCGTCTAAAATCAGGTATGGCTAGTCGGATGCGCACCGTCACCGCCGCCGGAGCCGCCCTGCTGCTTCTGTCAGGAGTCGTCGGGCAGGCCGAGCAACAACCCGCCGCGGGCCAACCGCAGCAGCCAGCGCCGCAGCAGCAGCCAGCGCCGCAGCAGCCGCCGGCGCAGCAACAGCAGACTCAGCCGCCACCGCCGCCGACTTTCCGATCCGGCATCAACTACGTCCGCGTCGACGTCATCATCTCCGACAACAAGGGCAACGCCGTTGCCGACCTCACGCAGAACGACTTCGAGGTGTCCGAGGACGGCAAGCCGCAGAAGATCGAAACCTTCAAGCTGGTCAAGCTCGACGGCGGCCGCACCGAGTCGATCAAGGAAGCGCCGCGTCCCATCCGGAACGACTTCGACGAGGAGATGGAGGCGGCGCGAGACGACGTCCGCCTGTTCGCGATTTTCCTCGACGACTACCACGTCCGCCGCGGCGCCAGCCTCTCGGTGCGGAATCCGCTCTCGACCTTCATCGAGAACAGCCTCGGTCCCTCGGACATGATCGGCGTGATGTATCCGCTGGAGTCGACCGCCTCGGTGCGGATGACGCGCAACCACTCGGCGGTGATGCGCGCGCTGCAGCAGTTCCGGGGACGCAAGTACGACTACGAGCCGCGCAACCAGTACGAGGAGACCTACGCGCATTACCCGGCCGAGATCGTCGAGAAGGTCCGCAACCAGGTGTCGCTTTCGGCGATCAAGGCGCTGATCGTCCACATGGGATCGCTGAAGGAAGGGCGCAAGGCGCTCATCCTGGTCAGCGAGGGCTACACCAGCATCCTGCCGCCGCAGATGCGCAACGCCGACGCGACGATGCCCGGCTCGGGCAACCCGGCCTACGGCAACCCGCTCGCCGGCGTCAACGATCCGAACGAGGATCGCGCCTCGTGGATCGCCGGCATGGACATGGACTCCGACCTTCGCGAGGTCTACGACACCGCCAACCGCAACAACGTCGCCATCTACGCCGTCGACCCGCGCGGCCTGCCCGGCTTCGAGTTCGACATCAACGAAGGCATCGGCCTGCAGGCCGATCAGAAGTACCTGAACTCGACGATGGATACGTTGCGGCTGCTGTCGGAGCAGACCGACGGCCGTGCGATCGTCAACCGCAACGACCTCGCCACCGGCATGGCGCAGATCACCCGCGACTCCAGCGCCTACTATCTGATCGGCTACAACTCCGCCGACGCGCCGACCGACGGCAAGTTCCACAGCATCCGCGTGCGGGTCAAGCGCCCGGGCGTGCAGGTGCGCGCGCGCAAGGGCTACTGGGCGTTCACACGGGAAGATGCCGCACGCGCGATGGCGCCGCCCAAGCCGGGCCCGCCCAAGCCGGTGGAGAACGCCATCGCGACTGCCGTCGCGCGGCCGTCGCAGGCCAGCGTCGTGCGCACCTGGGTCGGCACCTCGCGCGGCGAGAACGGCAAGACGAAGGTGACCTTCGTATGGGAGCCGCTGCCGAAAGCGCCTGGCGATCGGCCGCGGCAGGAGCCGGCGCGCGTGTCGCTGATGGCGAT
>Ga0111539_10005559_pt1 | contig 16299 bp, 11 predicted proteins | sample RhiMethybrSRZTD1_FD_79667 | JGI IMG/M metagenome (GOLD analysis project Ga0111539, IMG submission 79667) | Populus rhizosphere microbial communities from Tennessee, USA - Rhizosphere MetaG P. TD hybrid SRZTD1 (version 2) (version 2) | ecosystem: Host-associated > Plants > Roots > Rhizosphere >... | reverse complement strand
GACCGTGTCCCGAGCGCGGCGACGACACACATCTCGGTCTGCCAGTTCACGTCCAACGTCGGCGGATCCGGTGGAAGATCGCAGGCCGACCACCACAGTCTGGTCCACTCGTCGGTACCGCGGACGATGTGCAGGCCCGCCGGAAGTTCCCGGTCCGGGCGCCACAGGGCACCGATGGTGCGAAACGGCACCACGTCCACTCCAACATGATCCCGCAAACGGCGCCACGGGTGGCCCGGCCGTTCGGATGACAGTGACGTCCCGGATGACAGGAAACTCGTGGTCCGTCGGTTACCGTGCCGGGCGGGTGCTATCCGACGGGGGAGAGTTCATGGCCGTGTCCGACTCGTGGCGCCGGCGCGGCCGGTTCGTCGCGATCCTTGCCGTTGGCCTGGTCGCGACGTCCATCCTGCTGCCGTGGTTCGCCCGCATCACCGATCTGCCGGCCGACGACGACCACATGGAGGAACTCACTCTGTGGATGACCGGGCAGGCGATCGGAGATGCCGGCACCGGCTGGGCCGATCCCCTGCGTGTCGTGCCGTGGGGCGCGTTCATGCTCCTGGTGTCGGTCGCCGGATTCTGGACCGGGCTACAGGCCCGGCGCGTCGCCGGCCCGGCACGCGGGGTCGCGCACACCGCCATCTGGTCGGCGGTGGCAGGCTTCGCCTTCACCGCGCTTGCCTGGATCGGGGCAGCGGACGGCCGGGACACCCAGGCCGTCCCACACATCGGTTTCGTGGTCGGGATACTGATGCTCGGCGGCTGGCTGGCGGCCGGACTGGCCATGCTCCGCCTGACCCGACGGTGACCGGCTGCCCGGCTGCGGGCCCGCGCGGCAGCCTCCGTCGTTCCGCTTCAGGTAGGCCGAGCACAGCTGTTCGGCGCGCCGTTCGTCGGCGCGACATTTCTTCAACGAGCCGTTGCGCTTCGCCCACCGCTTTGTCACCCTAGATATCGACGCCTGCGGTTGTTAACGTTAACACTCGGTCCTCGTCTCGCTCTTGCCGCCCGCGCGGAGTCGGCGGTCGATGCATGCCGGAGACCGCGCTGACCCAGACGGGCTCGATCCAGCTGACGGGAGGCAACACCATGCGAACTCGTAACGGATGGCTCGCCGCCGCCGCGACGGTGGTGCTGACCGCCGCGGTGGCGTTGCAGTCCTCGGCCGCGAGTGCCGAGTCCAACGGCGGGGTGCGGGTGATGCCGCTCGGCGATTCCATCACCGAGGGGACCCAGGTGCCGGGCGGGTACCGCATCGGACTGTGGCAACGTTTCACCGCCAACGGGTACCGGGTGGACTTCGTCGGGTCGCAGTTCAACGGACCGTCCAGCCTGGGTGACCACGACCACGAGGGCCACCCCGGTTGGCGGATCGACCAGATCGACGCGAACATTGTCGGCTGGCTGCGGACGTTCACACCGCACACGGTGCTGCTTCACATCGGCACCAACGACGTCCTGCAGAACTTCAACCTCAGCACCGCACCGAACCGGCTGTCCACTTTGATCGACCACATCACCAACACGGTGCCCACTGCCGAGGTGTTCGTCGCACAGATCACCCCACTGGCCAACGCCGCACAGGACTCCGCCGCACGCACCTTCAACTCGGCGATCCCCGGGATCGTGCAGAGCAAGGTCAACGCGGGCAAGCGCGTCCATCTCGTCGACATGCACAGTGCGTTGACGACGGCCGACCTGATCGACGGAGTGCACCCGACGGCGGGCGGGTACGACAAGATGGCTGCCACCTGGTTCAACGCGCTTCGGTCGGTACCGGACAGCATCGGTAACCCGACCACTGTGGACCTCCTGGCCAACGGCAACATCGAGTCCGGCACGAGCGGGTGGTCGGCTTTTGGCGCCGGCACAGTCGCGAGCAACACCGGCACGGTCCACGGCGGCGTCAGCTCCCTGCTGAGAAGCGGCCGGACCGCGTCGTGGAACGGTCCCAGCCAGGACCTGACGTCCAGACTGTCGAACGGCAGGAGCTACACGACGAGCGTTTGGATGCGCACGCAGAGCGGGACCCCGACCGGGAAGGTCACGCTGGCGGTGACCGCCAATGGTACGACGAACTACATCACGCTCGCCCAGGGTGGCGTGAACTCGTCCGGCTGGACATTGTTGACCGGCACCACGACCGTGTCCTGGAGCGGGACGCTGTCGTCTGCACGGTTCTACGTCGAGACGACGGCCGGCACAGACAGCTTCTTGATCGACGACGCGTCGATGAGATAGGTGTTGGATCACGTCCAGGAGCAGACGGTGCCCGGAGCCGCCGACCGGCAGGCCCCGCCGTCCCAGGGGCGGTCTGCGACGCAACGAGACTCGAGTGCACCACTCGTGACGAGTTCCTCAGAACTGCTTTGAACGATGCCGGCCTGTCAGATGATCTACCCATGACTGATCCGAACATCGGATACGACAGTCCGTTCGTGACCATCGACGAGGACATCTTCGGCCCGGGCATCGATTGGCCTGACGGACGTGTACACGCCGAACTGCGTCCACGATGTCCATGTCTTCGAGTTCGACCCCGCGCTGTGGGACCGCGGCCGTCCCTACCGGCATGTCAGCTGACTCCTGCGTCCGCTTGGGCGTGATCCGCACGCTGCGCGACCTGAGCGCGTCGGATGTGGACCGGTAGCTGGCCGCGAAGGCGAAGATCCTCAGCACCCGAACCCTGCAGGACCTGCACGGCTGCCTGAACCGGGGATCAACCGCCGATGGCCCGTGACAAGGTCAAGCGCAATGTGGTCGGGCTGAGTGGCCTCGGGCTGAGGAACTGCGCGCGCTCACGTGGAGCGGGTCAACCTGGACGGCGTCCCGGACGCGGACCCCACCGACCTCACACCCTGAATCTCGCCCGGCACGCACCATTACGCCCAACATGACGGTGCGCGTCACGCGAGCCCAGCGCCACGGAACCGCGGAGCCGATGCGGTATGTGTCATTTGCGCCGTTATCGGCAGCTGCGGCACCATCCGCCGCGACGGAACGCCGAGTCGATACGGGTCTTCCTGGGGACGGGGCCTTACGCTGGCGCCGAGATATCGATAGGCGCTGTCGCCGCCGGCACCCGCCTCCGGCCAGCTGAAACCGCCGCGCCTCCATAAAAGGCCAGCATGAGCGTCCGAGAGAAGAGGTGAGCAACGTGGGCTTCGTCAGTGCCCTTTTCAGCAGGACCGGCCTTCTGATCGCGATCTACATTGTGATCGGTGTCTTCGTGAACACCGCGCCTCCCCATGTGCCGACCGGAGGCGCCAACCTGCTGTCGCTGCACAGCTGGGTTCAGTACTTCATCTCCATCCTGTTCTGGCCTCTCAGTTTCTGGACCCCCTCATTCACCGTGGCCAAGTGGCAGCCCTGACCGCTCAGGGGTCCATCATCGATGTGTACGGTTGCCCTCCGCCGCCGACGATCTTGCGATCGGGTCGGCGAACCGATCGATACATTGCCTGCACGCGACCGAGTTCGGGCCGATCACGCGCCATCGCTGCGGGGCAGGCCGAGGTGCCGACCCGCTCGAGGACGGCCTCCCCTACGAGCTTGGCGAACTGGCCGACCGCTTATCGCCGCTGTCTCCCGCAAGGAGCGCGGGCCGTACTCATCCAGCCGCGTTTAGCTCGTTGGCGCGATTGTGAAGACCTGTCCGCCAGGGACCATGACGTAGTACGGGTGCGCCGGATGTCTGACCCGGCTGAGGCCGGCGCCTAACGCGGCCCGCCACACGGCCGCGGGATCATCGGTGCGCAATTCGAGCCAAGCGCCGAGGCGCGGCGGTTGCTCGTCGTCGGGTGCGTCGTCGGCAAATTCGACACTGAGATGGCCCCCGCCCGGGAAGCTGACCACCAACATCGGCTCGTCGATGCCTGGAAACGCGACCGTGCGCACCGAGCAGCCGGCGAAGGCGAGCTCAAAGCAGCGAGTCAGTTCGTCGCGCCGGTGCGGACGGGCGAAGATGTGCGCATTGTTTCCCAGAGCGATCATTGCGGCCACCTCTCGATCTGGCACGGGCGATCGGGATCCTTCCACAGAGCCGGCCGTCGCACACCTGATCACGGCGCGGTCTCCGGTCGGATGTCCTGATGCGGCAGTGCGGACGTCCGCCGCGGGCCGGTCACCGATCGGCGGGTATCGGATCCAATTCTCGTTCCGGCTTGCCGTTCAGGCGCCTGGGAGTGGACGCCACAGTGCGCGAGTGTGCACGATGCGGAAGCCGTGGCGCTGCAGATCGGATCGGCTGGGTGAATCGAAGACGGCGGTCACGACCACTGGGCGTGTGCTGGCCGCGGCATCGCGCAGCGCCGTGGGATCAGGACAGTTTGACGCCTCGTCCGCGCATGACCGGCAGCGCTTCGGCATCGAACATGCGTCGAACAGGCCGATGATCAGTTCATCCAAGCGCGAAGAGACTTCTTCGTGGCGTTGCGCCAGGAATTCTTGAAGCGTTCGACGGCGAGCTCGGCCCGGCGCTCCTCGTGAGCGTGCAGGCGGCCGTAGGCGAAGGCAGCGGCGGGAACGGTCTCCCGGCGGGCCAGCTCTTCCAGTTTGGCTCGCATCACGACGCTGTCCTGGAACTCGCCAAGATCCTCTTGGACGTTCTCCATTGCCGACGCGAACCGCGCAGCAGGCTTGCCGAAGAACTCGGTCACGGTCTCGCCGGCGTAGCGAGCCTTCTTCGCCGCCTTGCGGGCCTCGTGAAGATGGGTGTCGCGTCCCCCGGCCACCGGCTCCTGGTAATAGGCGTCCACAAGGTCCCGCAACCGCGCATAGGCGCGGCCGGCCCGGCGCGGCAGCACTTCAGCCGCCGGCCGTTGTGCCCTATCGCTCAGGGGCGGATGGCTCACCAGCCGGTCGAGGGCCAGCACGAGCTGGCGGTAGCGCTCCGAGTCCAGCGACTGCAACAAGCCGTCGTGCGCCACGCGGTAGGCCCGGGCCATCTCCTCGTCGAGCGTGTTGCCGAGCGGACCCAGGTCGACCGCCCGGTCCTCCTCGTGCACGGCAGTCAGCATCCGGTCGCGCATCACCTCCGCGTCACGAGCCGCACCGAGCTCGGCAGCAAGCCACCTGAGCTCGGCCCGCAGCCGTGTGACGACGTCGGCGTCCAGCACCGGTTTGAACGTCTGAAGGGCGCTGCGCAGCCGTCGTGTGGCCACCCGCATCCGGTGGACGCTGCCGGCGATATCGAGGCGCACCTGCGGGTCGTTGGTCAGGATCTGTTCCACCTGCTGCCTGGCGTAGTGGAGGACGACATCGCCGGCCGGCGACTTCGGTGATGACCGCTTGGACTTCCTGCCGCTGCGCGGGGCGGGGGTCGCCCCAGCACCGTCGGCGTCCAAGACCCGGGCCAGCTTGGATTGCACCTGTGCCTTCCGCACGCCGAGGTCGCGCAGCGCAGCGTCCACCGCGTCCAACCACCCGCGGTCGCCGCCGCGCAGCTCGACCTCGATCTCCCGCCAGGAGTCGACCGGCACGGACGCGGAGCCCGACATGCGCTGCGCCTGAACCCTATCGTCGGCAACTTCGACCAGAACCTGCCCAGTCGCGTCGATCAAATGGCGCACCGTGCGCTCGGTCCTGATTCGGGCTACCGGCTTCAGCGTCTGGCCCCGCGCGGCGGCCCAGACCAGCTTGCGCAGGGCGGCCGGCACCGTGGCGGTCGACGCCCGCAGGGGCAACCGAACCTCCTGTCGCCCACCGGCCGCGTCAGGAACCTTCAAATGCCAGCCCGCGTCCTCGCCACCGGTCCGTCGGCGCAGCGTGAGGCGCGCCCGGGCCAAGCGATGATCACTCGTGTCGAAGTACGTCGCCTCAAGACGGTGCGTCACCGCCTCCCCCTCCACGACAGGCACCCCGTCCTCGCGGCGACCGGCAACCGCGGCCAGCGACGGCAACTCGAAAGCGTCATCAACGTCGTACTTGATCTCAAACTCAGGGTGAACGGAAGGCATCTGACAGTTGTACCTCGCCAAGATGAACAGGCCTGCACCGTGCCGGCACCCGTCGCTCCGGGCGTGAGCTGCGATTCGTGGTCCGGTCGCGTCTGCCGATGTGCCGGTGAGGGTCCGATGAGGCCCACTTCATTCTCAGCCGGCCAACGACCCGGCGAATATCTGCCACGCCAGCACGGACTTCGCGACCAGGCTGAGCACCAGATAGACCTTCTCACCGTAGGCGTAGTCGACCCACCTGCCGATTTGCCGATACTGCAGCCACTGGTTGAACCCGAAGCTGAAGAAGAACACGGCCTGGGCCACGACGATGCCGTAGACGAAACCGGGGACGGTCTCGGACCCGACGATGTTGACGGCGATCGAGATCCACGGAGCGAGGCCGACGAGAGTGCCGAACCAGAAGGGCAGCATCGTCGTCGCACTGCGACCCGGCGGGTTCATCAGTTCCTGGAGCCAACCGAACAGAATCATGGCGACGTTGGCGCCGGCGATGGCGATGACGGCGTTGATGCTCGTGACACCCGCGTAGAAGCTGATCAGGATGACCATCAGCGTCGCGCTAGCCGAGTACTCGACCCACCGGAAACGGTTGATGCCCCGCCGTAGATCACGTTCGTAGGTGTTGCGTGCCACGGTCCCGGTCAGCAGGTGGTCCAGCGCCGCCAGGAGCAGGAAGACCGCAACGGCCCACCCGATCGGCACGTCGAACAGCGCCTGCGGGGTACCCACGGCGGTTCCCGGCGGCCCCTGCGGGATCGACGAGACGACGGCGATGGCGAAGTCGCCGGCGAGCGCGACGATGACCACCGCCTGCACGAGGTGCAGCAGGGTGAGACCGACGTTCCATCGGCGCAGGCCCGCAAGGCGCTCCTCGGTGACGCCGGTGGCGGTGGACATGCTGTCGTTGCCTGGCACGGCCGCATCATCTCCTGCGGAGCTGGGAGTTGTCGATATGACGATCGATTCAACCAGACCAACCGTGCAGCAGAGCACAACGGAATCCGACAACCGATGGGCTCGGTCGGCGACTCGTACCGCAACGCCTGACGGAGAACTTCTTCTCCACGTTGAAATCGAACTGGTCTACCACAACACCTGGGAACCACCACTCCGCGAAAGCGGAGGGACCTCGCAGCCGTGGTCGGGGTCTACGCGTGCTACCGGCTACGGCGCTGCGGCCGTCATCCAGTGGGTCAGGAAACGCTCGACGTCGGTGCGCCACAGGTCCACGCCGTTACCGAAGATGTTGTGGCCGGTGATCGGCAGGTTCCCGATCGCCGGGTATACCCGGGTCTCGTGCGGCCGGCCGTGCCGGGCCAGGGCGGCGCCGATCGCGTATGTCGGTTCCAGGCTGTGGTCATTGAACGCCTGGGCCAGGAACATGGGCACGGTGCCGGACGCCGCGGCGGCAAGCAGTTCCTCCTGCAACGCCGGCGCGTCCGGCCAGCTCATTGACGGCCCGGCAAAGCTGACACCGGCGCGCAACCGGGACGGCTGACCGAGGGCCAGTACGGTCAACACGGCGCCGAACGACGATCCGGCCACCGCGACCCGGTCGGCATCCACAGCCGGCTGCGCGGTTACCCACTCCACCGCCGCAAGCACATCGACCAGTTCGGCACGCAACGCGGCCACCAGCTGCGTGCCCATCTCGGGGCTGCCCCAGGGCGCCGGTACCTGGTCCAGCCAGTACGGGCCCGGTTCGTCGTTGTGCCCCCGCCGGACCGGTGCGAACACCGCGTAGCCCAGGCTGCACAGCGCCTGTATCCCGGCATAGGCGGAGTCCGTCAGGCCAATGCTGCCGTGGTTGAACACGACCGCCGGATGCGGGCCGGCACCGTCGGGCTGCAGGTAGAAGCCGGTCAGGTCGCGACCGTCGCTGGGGTAGGAGGTACGCCAACGCTGGTACGGAGCAAGGCTGTCGGCCGTTGAACGCATGAGACGCAGAGCCTTCCACAGATCCTGATGAGTGGCGCCGGCGCTTCGCGCCGTAACTGTCCCGACGGCGGATCCTACAAACGACAGGCCCAGGCGCACCGCGTCGGGGCCAGAGTTACGTGGCCAGCCAGGTCGGATTGCGTGGTCGTGATCCTGGTTGGTCGATCATCACCCCGCCTAGCATCGGCGTCCAGCTGTTGGGTGAGGGGGTGGTGCAGCCAGGATCCTGCGACCTGCGCCGACCTTCAGGGCACGCGCAGTTTGTTACCCGGCCGACCTCCTCGGTGCTTCCCCCTTCGCCGAGGAGGTCGGTCCATGCACCGCACACTGCCCGCGTCACAGATCCTGCAGAGGTAGGCCCGTGCCCGGAGCCTGGGTCGGCACTCGTAGCCGCGGCGGGACCGGTACGGAGATTGCGCGCAGGACCACGTAATGACTTCGAGCGGGAGGGCTGGCAGGCGCCGACGTGACTAGCGTCGTGGGAGATCGAATAAGCAGATCATGGGAGGGCTGGATGCAGTACGGAATCCTGATCTACCGGGACGAGTCCCGGGATGGTGAGTTCGACTGGCCGCGGATCGAGTCGGACTACGTCGCCTATTTCAAGCAGGCCGCGGAGGCTGGAATCCTGCAACACGGACCTCGGTTCGGCCCGTCTTCGATGACCCGGACCGTCAAGGTTCGTGACGGCCGGCGCGTGGTCGGCGATGGACCGCTCAACGAGACGCGTGAACAGATCGGCGGCACGTTCGTGCTGGAGTGCCGCGACTTCGATGACGCCGTGGACTGGGCCGCCCGGTGTCCGGGCGCGGCACACGGGGTTGTGGAGGTACGGCCACTGCTGCCCAGCTGAGGCGTCGCCCCGGCCCGATTGGAGCACAACATGAGCACCACGGAACCCACCGGCAAACATCGCGTGACGGTCGACGGTCGCCGGATGGCGTATGTGGAAATCGGTGCTGGTGACCCGATCGTGTTTCTGCACGGTAATCCGACCTCTTCGTATCTCTGGCGAGGAGTGCTGCCACACCTGGCCGGACTCGGACGCCTGCTGGCACCGGATCTGATCGGAATGGGCGACAGCGACAAGCTGCCGGACGCGGGGCCGGGCTCGTACACGTTCGCCGAGCACCGGCGATACCTCGACGGGTGGTTCGACGCGGTCGGGGCGACCGACCGGGTCACGCTCGTCGTGCACGACTGGGGGTCGGCTCTCGGGTTCGACTGGGCGCGTCGTCACGCCGGCGCCGTCGACGGCATCGCATACCTGGAGGCGATCGTCCGACCGCTCACCTGGAGCGACCTCGGGCCGGCCGCCGAGCTGTTCGCGGCCCTACGCTCGTCCGAGGGCGAGAATCTCGTGCTGCGCGACAACATGGTCGTCGAGGCCGTCCTGCCGGCCGGTGTGCTCGACCCCCTTCCACCGGACGCGTTGACCGAGTACCGGCGCCCGTTCACCGAGCCGGGCGAAGGCCGGCGCCCGACGCTGGCGTGGCCGCGCCAGATCCCGATCGACGGCGAGCCGGCGGACGTCGCGGCGGTGGTCGACGGCTACAGCCGGTGGATGGCTACCACGTCGATACCGAAGCTGTTCGTCAATGGTGATCCTGGCGCGGCACTCGTCGGCGCCGCCTGTGACCACTGCCGCACGTGGCCGAACCAGACCGAGGTCACCGTCCGCGGGCGGCACTTCCTCCAGGAGGACTCGGCCGACCAGATCGGCCGGCACCTTCGCTCCTGGCTCACCCTCCACGTCAAGGACGGGCGCACCGACCAGCTTTCATTTCCAGTGCGCCACCGCCCACAGTGAACTGCCGGGCCTCGTACGGGGCCGCCAGATCACCGTCGACCTTCGATCGTTCGTGTCCGCAACCGGTGCCTTCGGCCGTTCGGCCAGGATCCGCGGTGAACGATCGCCCGACGGGGTGGTCTTGAGTACCGTTTAGTACGTGATACCGAAAGGGTCGGTGAACGGGCCGGGCCGGGAAGCCGCTGGATCGCACAGCTCCGGGCATCTCGGGAAGGGAGGCGCGCCGAGCCGGTGGCCGCTGGTCGCTCGGCAGGCCCTGCTTGCCGAGGCCTGGCGGCGGCACGAGGCCGGCCGCGCAGCAGGCGGCGTGGTGTTCGGCGGACCGGCAGGCATCGGAAAGACGACCCTGCTGTCCGCGCTTCACCGCGGAGCAGGCGATCACGGCTGTCACATGATCCGCATGGTCGGCAGCCGGGCGCTGCGGGACGTGCCGTTCGGTGCGTTCACCGAGGCGTTGCCCGATCTGGCGTCGGCGACCGCGCGGGTTACGGAGGTCGCGGGCCGGCTGATGGCCGCGTTCGGGCGGCGCCTGGCCGTCACGCTGGACGACGCGCCACTGGCCGACGATGCGACAGTCGCATTGCTGCAACTGCTCATCCAGCGGCGGCAAGCGTTCCTGTTCACCACCGTGCGCCACGGGCAACCGCTGCCGGACCCACTCGCGCAGCTCTGGCGCGCGGGCCAGCTCGCCTGGCTGGAGGTTCCGCCACTCGGCCACGACGACGTCGCCCGGCTGGTCCACCGCGCCGTCGGCCGTGAGGTCGACGGCGCGACGGTCGCCGACCTGGCCTCGCTGAGCGGCGGCAACCCGCTGTTCGTCCGTGAACTGATCTGCGCCGCGGTCGACCAGGGGCTGTTTGCCGAGCACCGGGGTGTGTGGACGATGCCGGGCCGCCCCCGCCTACCCGATCCGCTGGCCGACCTGTTTGGGCAGCGCATTGCCGGCGTACCACCGGCGGTTCTCGATGCCGTTCAGCTCGTGGGGGAGCTCGAGCCGGTCGAGTTGGCGTTGCTGTCTGCCGTGGTGGACCGCGCCGCGATCGAGGAGGGTGAGCGGCTCGGCCTGGTCCGGGCCGACATCGAGGGCCGGCGCTGCCGGCTGCGGCTCAGCGACCCGCTCGTCGGTGAGGTGCTGCGCCAGCGCCGCGGTCAATGCTGCATCCGCCACCTGTGGGCTGCCTTCGCTGACGAACTCGCGGCGCGCGGGCTGCGCCGGGAGGGCGACGCGTTGCGGCTGGCGCGGTGTCATCTGGCCGGCACGACCCGGCCCGAGATCCCGGTGCTGCTGCGCGCCACCCGGCAAGCCGTGAGCACGTTCGATCACCCGCTGGTCGTGCGCCTCGGTCAGGTCGCCGAACGGCTGGGCGCCGGCTTCCCGGCCCGGCTCGCGGTCGCGGGCGGGCTGGCCTGGTCCGGCGAGTTCGAACGTGCCGAGGCGTTGTACGCCCAGGTGCAGCGCGCTGCGGTCACCGACGCGGAGCGCGGCCGGGTTGCGCGCGACCGTGCGGTCAACCTCTTCTTCGGTCTCGGCCGCGTCCGCCTTGCGCGGAACGTCATGGCGGCCGCGCGGCGAAGCGTGACCGATCCGCGCTGGTACGCGGAGCTCGGGCTGCTGGACGCCGGTATCGCGATCAACCTCGGGCGCTCCGCCGAGGCGCTGCGGTTGAGCGCGGCCGCCTCCCTCGACCCGATACCGCAGGAGTTGTGGCTGCACCGCCTTCCTGGTCAGGTGAGCACGCTGTCCGGGTTGGGGGAGACCGCCGCGGCGCTCGACACGGGCGAGGCGGCCCTCGATGCGGTGGAACGGGCCGCCGACCGCTACCCGTACCTCGCGGTCGCGGCCAAGGTCGCGTTGGCCGAGGCATGCGTGTTGCACGGTTCCCTGGAACGGGCCGACGCGCTGGCCGGGGCCGGCCAGCGGGACGCCGCCCGCCGCGGCGCCGACGGCCCACGTGGACAGTGGGCCCTGGTACGGGCGCGCACCGCGTTGCTGCGCGGACGCCTCAGCGCCGCGATCGAAGAGTTCCGACAGGCAGCTGCACTACTTGACCGTAACCCGACCCTGCTGGGCCGCACGGGTGTGCTGGAATGCCGTGCGGGCCTGGCGATCGGCTACGCACTGCGCGGCGATCAGGTGCCGGCGACCGCCGCGTTGGCCCAGGCGGAAGACCTGGCACTGGAGGACTGTTTCTCGCCGACCCTCGCGCAAGCGCGCGCGTGGTTGCCGGCGTTGCGCGGTGATCGGGCGGCTGCCCTCGCGGCCGCACTGGCGGCCGCGGCCACGAATGCCGAACTCGGCAACCACGGCTTCGAGGTGGCCCCGCTGTACCTGGCCGCGCTGTTGGGCGCGCAACCCGCGGTGGCCGAGCGGCTCGCCGAGCTGGCCGACCGCCATCCCGGACCCCTGCGGCTAGCGTGCGCGCAGCACGCCATCGGCCTGGTCCAACGGGATGGCGCGACGCTCGAGCGGGCGGCGGCCGCGTTCGCCGCCATCGGCGCGCTGCCCTTCGCCGCTCAGGCAGCAACCGACGCGGCGCGGGCGCATACCGCCGCCGGCCGCCGCGCGGAGGCGGTACTGGCCGCCGAACGCGGCCGCACCCACCTGTCGACCTGTCCCCGGTACACACTGCTCAACACGGCGGGCCCGGCGCAGTTGCCCGCCCTGACACGGCGGGAACGCGAGGTGGCCGCGCTCGCCGCGGCCGGCCTGGCCAATGCCGAAATCGCCAGCCGGATGGTGCTGTCGGTGCGGACGGTCGAGACGCATCTCAGCAACATCTACGCCAAGGTGGGCCGGTCCGGGCGAGCGGCGCTCACCGCGCTGTTCCCGGTGTCGCAGGGAGCGTCGACGGTCCTGAAACCCAACGACCGCAGACCGCCACGTCGGAAAGGAGGTACGACGGCGTGACGGGCCAGGTACCGCCGAGCGGCATCTACGTGGTCCTGGATCGGATCTCAGTGGTCGGCTGTGGGCCTGGCCGCCGGTGGCGTCAGGCAGACTTTTCCGGGCCGTTGCCGTACCCACGTCGCGGTCGACGTGCCGGGGACCGACCGCACAGCCGAGGGGAGCTTTGTGTGCCGCTCCTGCATACCCGGGACCTACCGGGCAGGCGCCTCCGGGCAGGTATTCCTGGCCGGCCACGGTGGCGCTGACGCTCCTGCCCGGTGTCGCGACGAACGCGTTGCCGTCCTCGGCACAGCACTTGCCTCGACCGGCCAGGCCGACCAGGACGCCGTCCGTCATCAAATGTCAGGCTGTGGTGAAACTCGATGTCTCTTGTCGGTCGGCAGGCCGAGCTGGACCGGATCTGGCAGCTGTTCGAGAAGAGCGGCGTCGCCGATGAGCGGGTGGGTGGCCTTGTGCTGTGCGGGCCCGCCGGCATCGGCAAGACCAGCCTGCTGCGCGCGGTCATGACGGCGGCGCCGTCGCACGGGTGTCACCTCGTCTGGACGCAGGGCACCAAGGCGACGAGCGACCTCCCCTTCGGCGCCATGGTCGACGTGCTGCCGGCGTTGACCGGACACGCCGGCGCGGGCACGGAGATGGGCAGCCGGCCACAGCCCGGCACCCTGTTCGTGGAGGCGGCGGCCCAGTTGGTGGCCCTCGCCGGTCGCCGCCGGCTGGCCGTCGCGTTGGACGACGTGACCCTCGCCGACGAGGCGACCATTACGTTGCTGCACCTGCTCGTCACGCATCACCGCGCGTTCGTTCTCACCACCATCCGCGACGGCGAGTCGCTGCCCGCGCCGCTCGAACCGCTGTGGCGTTCCGGCGCGCTCGCCTGGGTGGCCGTGCGGCCGCTCGATCTCGAGGCGGTCGACTCGCTCGTCGTCCACACGCTCGACGGTCCGGTTCACGGCAAGACCGTCGTCGAGCTGGCCCGGATCAGCGGCGGCAACCCGCTGTTCCTCCGGGAGCTGTTGCGGGCGGCCGTGGACCAGGGCGCGTTGCGGCGGGACGCGGGAGGCTGGCGACTAATCACGCGGCCGGAACTGCCGACGCCGCTGGCCGACCTGTTCTGGCAACGCATCGCCCACCTGCCGCCCGACGTGCTCGACGTGGTCCATCTCGTCGGTCACGACGAACCGGTCGAGGCGGATCTCGTGCTCGCCGTGGTCGATCGCCGTGCCGTCGAGCGGGCCGAGCGGGACGGTCTGGTCCGCGTCACCGCCTGCGACCGCCGTAGCGTGCTGCGAATCGCGCATCCGCTCTACGGGGAGGTGCTGTGCCAGCGTCGTGGCGACCTTCACGTCCGGCCGCTGCGCGGCGCGATCGCGGGCGCCCTCGCGGCCACCGGGCTGCGGCGCGGCCTCGACGCTCTTCGCCTGGCGCTGTACCACCTTGACGGCGTGGTTCGACCGGACCGGGCCGTGCTGCTGCGCGCCGTACGGGAAGCGGCGGCGGCGTTCGACCACCGGCTGGTCATCCGGCTGGGCGGGGCCGCGCGGCAGGCCGGTGCCGGGTTCCCGGCCAGCTTGGCGGTCGCCGAGGGGTACGCCTGGTCCGGAGACGTCGAGCGGACGGAGACCCTGTTCGAGGAGCTGGAGCGGCAGGCGTCGACGGACGACGAGCGCGGCATGGCGGCGCGGAGCCGGGCCGTCAACCTGTTCTTCGGCCTCGGCCGCACGAGAGCGGCCCGTGCGGTGATCGCCGACGCGCTCGACCGCCTTGACGACCCGTCCTGGCGGGCTGAACTGCGATCGCTCGAAGCGGGAATCGCGATCACTCTCACCCGGTCGGCCGAGGCGTTCGAGCTTGCCGTCGCCGGGCTGGACGAGTTCGACTCCGAACGGTTGCGGCTGCACCGCTTGCCGGGGACGATCGGCATCCTGGCCGGGCTGGGCCACACCGCCGCCGCCATCGAGACCGGGGTCGATGCGCTGGCCGCCGTGGAATCCGCCGCATCGGAGTACCCGTACCTGGGCGCCATCACCAAGGCGTCGCTGGTGGAGGCCCGCCTCTTGCACGGCGAGCTGCGGCCGGCCCTCAGCCTGGCCGGCGCGGAATACCGGAGTGCCAGCGAGCTCGGGGTGGACGGGGCACGCGGACTGTGGGCGTTGGCACTTGCCCGCGCTGAGCTTCTGCGCGGCTGCCTGGGACCGGCCCGGGAGCGCTTCCAGGAGGCCGCCGGCCTGCTGCACCGGAACCTGACGCTGCTCGGGCGCAGCGGGATTCGCGAAGCGCACGCCGGGCTCGCGATCGTGTTGGCCCTGCAAGGCGACCATGGCGCCGCGGCCGATTCGGCCCAGGCGGCGGACAGCATCGTCGTCGAGGACTGCGTGGCGCCCACCAGTGTCCTGGCCGGTGCCTGGTTGGCCGGCCTGCAGGGGGATCGGTCGACGGCGCCGCGCGTCGCGCTCGAGGCGGCTGCTACCCACGCCGAGCTGGGCAACCACGGTTACGAGCCGGCAGCGCTCTACGTGGTGGTGCTGTTCGGTTCGGCCGCGCTCGTGGCGGACCGGTTACGCGAGCTGGCCGAGCGGTATCCGGGGCCGATGCGCGAGGCGTACGCCGACCACGCGCGCGGGCTCGTCGACGACGACCCGGCGCTGTTGCAGCGGACGGCCGCCGCCTTCGCCAGCATCGGCGCGCTTCCCTTCGCCGCTGCGGCCGCGGTCGACGCCGCTGCCGGATACGCACGAAGCGGCAACATGGACACCGCCGTGCTGGCCGTCGAGCACGCCCGGCTCTACCGGGCGCGATGCCCCGGGTACCCGCTGCTCCGCGACGTCGACACCAGCGCGATTCCGGAGCTGACCGCCAGGGAACGGGAGATCGCGCGCCTGGCCGCGGCCGGACTGTCCAACGTGGAGATCGCCAGCCGGATCGTGGTGTCGGTCCGGACGGTCGAGACACACCTGAGCAACGCGTACAGCAAGCTCGGTCGATCCGGACGCGCCGGCCTGGTCGCCGTGTTCGAGCCGGCGCGGGTCGATCCGGCCGGTTGCCGTGAGTGTCTGTGACCGGAAGCGGCTGGCGGCTCTCATCGAGTTCTCAGGCGGACGTGGTGTGATGGTGGAAATGAGCGGTGCGGCACGCGTGTTGATAGTGGACGATCAGCCGAACATCGTGGACATGCTGGCCACGGTGTTGCGGTTCAACGGATTCGACGTGAGTGCGGCGCACACAGCGGCCGCGGCGGTATCGGCGGCGGCGGCGCGGCGGCCCGATCTGGTGGTGCTGGACGTCATGCTGCCCGACGGCGACGGATTCGAGGTATGCCGCCGGTTGCGGGCCCGGGTGCGGGCGGTGCTGCGCCGGGTCCGGGACGCCCCGGCGCCCGGCGGTGACGGCGGCTCGTCGGAGTTGCGGTACGCCGACCTCGTGCTGAACGAGGACAGTGTGCTGGTCACCCAGGCCGGCCGGCCGGTCGAGCTGTCCCCCACGGAGTTCAAGCTGTTGCGGTACTGCCCGCGCGCATCGGTTGCGATCTGCTCGCCGAGGGCTTCGGCCCGGGCGTCAACGGCCCCCTCACCGTCGTCGCCGAGCTGGTTGGTTCGACGCGGATCGAGACGATGGCGCCGTCGGTGGACAGCCGCGGTGGCCGTGTTCGTGTTCGCCAGTTTCGTGACGGCCACCATGGCACT